>Ga0187893_10000146_pt1 | contig 164413 bp, 139 predicted proteins | sample MA1701074metaG_FD_139574 | JGI IMG/M metagenome (GOLD analysis project Ga0187893, IMG submission 139574) | White microbial mat communities from a basaltic lava cave in the Kipuka Kanohina Cave System on the Island of Hawaii, USA - MA170107-4 metaG ...
CCGCGGGGGGGGGCGGCCCCCCGCGGGCGGGGGGGCGGGGTCCTTTTTTCTGGCGGCCCCGGGGGCGTTGGGGCCCGCCGCCGGGGCCCCCGCCCCCGCCCGCCCCGGGGGAAACGGGGGGGGGCCCCCCCCCCCCCCCCCCCCCCGGGTGACGTCGCGTTCCAGGCGGGGTCAATCGGGGCGACGTGGGGCGCTTGACACACACCACGCGAAGCGGTAAAAGCGCTGCCAGTGCTCTCGGACCGCTCGGCCGCCCCCCGGCCGGGAACCCTCTTTGTGGAGGCCTCATGCGACGGTTTGCGTCGTTGGCCGCGTGCGTTCTTTCCGCGGCGCTCGCCGGCACCGCGGCGGCGCAGCAGCGGCCGATCAACGGGACCGTGGTCGACTCAGCGGCGGGTTCGCCGATTGGCGGCGCACTCGTCTCGGTGCGCGGGATGCGCCTGAGCGCGACCACGCTCGACGACGGGACGTTCGTCATCCTCAACGCTCCCGCCGGCGCGCTGACGCTGCAGGTCCGGGCGATCGGCTACCGCCGGCAGGACCTGCCGCTGGCGGCCGGCCAGAACACGGTGCGGGTATTGCTGGTGCGTGACGTGTTCCGCATCGAGGAAATCGTCATCACCGGCCAGGCCACGGGCATCGAGCGCCGCAACCTGGCCAACGCGGTGGCGCGGATCAACGCCGAGGACCTCGGCGCCGTGCCCACATCGAGCCTGGAGCACCAGCTGCAGGGCAAGGTGGCGGGCGCCGACATCCAGACCAACGGCGGAGCGCCGGGCGGCGGGGTGCAGGTGCGCCTGCGCGGCATCACGTCCGTGAACGCCGACGCGCAGCCGCTGTACGTCGTGGACGGCGTCATCGTGAGCGACGTGGCGATCCCGTCCAACCAGAACGAGGTCACAGCCGCCGCCGGCGGCTCGAATCCGTCGCTGACGCAGGACGCGCAGGTCAACCGGATCGCCGACCTCGATCCCAACGACATCGAGTCCATCGAGATCCTGAAGGGCGCCTCGGCGTCGGCGATCTACGGCGGGCGCGCCTCCAACGGCGTGGTGATCATCACGACCCGCCGGGGTCGCGTCGGCGCGCCGCGGATCAACTTCACCCAGCGGTTCGGCGTGTTCGATCTCTCCAACAAGATGAACCTGCGCCGCTTCACGACCGTGGCCGAGGTGGATGCCGCCTATGGAACGGGCGCGGCGGCGGCGGCGGGCTGGCAGCCGGGGATGTTCTTCGACCACGAGGAGGAGCTGGCCGGCCGGCACGACCTCAGCTTCGAGACCTCGGCGAGCGTCAGCGGCGGCACCCAGGGCAGCCGGTACTACATCGCCGGCTCGATCAAGGACGACGCCGGCATCATCACCAACACGGGTTTCCAGCGGCAGTCGTTCCGCATCAACCTGGACCAGCAGCTCGCCCGCCGCCTCACCGCGAGCATCAGCACCAATCTCGTCCACACGCTGGCGCGGCGGGGACTGACGAACAACGACAACACGTTCACCAGTTTCTACATGAACATGGCGTTCGCTCCCAGCTTCCAGGACATCCGGGCCCGGTCCGACGGCACGTTCCCGGCCACGCCCGTCTTCGGAAGCAACCCGCTCCAGACCGCGTCGCTGATGCGGAACGACGAGGGCGTGTGGCGGTTCATCGGCTCGGGCCGGCTGCACTGGGACCTGGCCGAGGGTGCCGGGTGGAGCCTGCGGTTCATCGGTAACGGGGGCGCGGACTTCTTCAACCAGGAAAACACCCTCATCTTCCCGCCCGAGCTGCACTTCGAGGACGACGACGGCCTGCCGGGCACGTCGCTGCTCAGCAACAGCAACAGCACGAACCTCAATCTCGACGGCAACGTGGTGCACACGTTGACGCCGGCCGGACGCGGGTTCCGCCTCACGACCTCGGCGGGCGTCCAGTATGGTCGCCGCACGCTCGGCGTTTCCCGGATCACCGCCCGCAACCTCGTCGGGGGCCAGGTGAACGTGGACGCCGGCACCTCCACTGACCTGCGCCAGGTTCGCCAGCGCGTACTGAATCTGGGCTACTACGTCCAGAGCGAGCTGCTCACGATGCAGGACCGCCTGCTGCTCACGGCGAGCGTCCGGGCGGACCAGAGCAGCCTCAACGCCGAATCGGACCGGCTGTTCTTCTTCCCGAAGGCGGCGGTGTCCTACCGGTGGCCACAGGGCCTGGCGTTTGCGGATGAGCTGAAGGTGCGCTTCGCGTACGGCGAGGCCGGCAACGAGCCGCTGTACGGACAGCTGTTCACGCCGCTCAACGCCACCGCCAACATCGGCGGCCTGCCGGGCCTGGTGGTGGGGGGAACGACCGGCTCTCCGGACCTGCACTACGAGCGGCAGCGCGAGTTCGAGATCGGCACGGACGCGCAGCTCTGGAACAGCCGGGGCAGCCTGGAGCTCACGCTCTTCCAGAAGAACATCAGCGACCTGCTGCTCACCCGCACCCTGGCGCCGTCCTCGGGCTTCGGGGTCGAGATCTTCAACGGCGGCAGCCTGCGCACCCGCGGCATCGAGGTCGCGCTGGGCCTGGTCCCGGTGCAGACGTCGCGGCTCCAGTGGTTCCTGCGCACCACCTTCGCGGCCAATCGCAGCGTCATCACCGAGCTGCCCGTGCCGGCATTCCTCGCCACCGGTGGCGGCTTCGGAACGTCCATCGGCGCGTTCCGGATCGAGGAAGGCCAGTCGCCCACCCAGATCGTCGGCAACGACACGCTGGCCAACGGCAGCATCACGGTCGTCAAGATCGGGGACGCCAATCCCGATTTCCGCATGGCGTTCAACAACGACCTGACGTTCGGCGCCTGGAACCTGCACTTCCTGTTCGACTGGCAGCACGGCAGCAGCGTCCTCAACCTCACCAAGCTGCTGTGGGACTTCGGGCAGGTGACGGACGACTGCGCCGAGCCCGATCCGAGCAATCCCGCGGCGCAGCAGTCGCCCTGCGAGGTCCGGCTGGCCGGCTTCACACGAACCGCCCGCAACTATCTGGAGAGCGCGAGCTTCCTCAAGCTGCGCGAAGTCACGCTCACCTATGACGTACCCCCGGGGGTGGCGCAGCGTTTCTGGCGGGGCGTGCGGACGGCGCGGATCAGCCTCAGCGGCCGCAACCTGTTCACCAGCACGCCGTTCTCGGGGCTCGATCCGGAAGTGAGCAACTTCGGCAACCGGCCGGTGGAGCGGAACATCGACGTGGCGCCGTTCCCGCCGAGCCGCAGCTTCTGGTTCACCGTCGCGCTGGGGTTCTGACCATGCGCCATCCAACGAGGTCTCGAGCCATGAAGACGCTGCGAGCGTTGCCGGCCGTCCTCGCCCTGGCCGTCGCCGGGTGCAAGGACCTCGCCGTGCCGGACCTGAACAACCCGGGGCTGGGCGGCCTGCAGAACAACCCGACGCGCAGCGGGATCCTGACGGCGGCCACCGGCCTGCTGATCGGCTCCCGCGCCAACTGGGGGTCGCAGAACGGCCCCATCGCCATCCTCGGCATTCTCGGCCGGGAGGGCTACAACCTCGACGCCGCGGATCCCCGGTTCGTGTCGTCGCTCCTCATCGGACCGCTGAGCGGCGGCGAGCCGGCGTTCGGCGGGAACCTGTGGGGGCTGCATTACGCCAACATCCGGAACGCGAACATCGTCATCAACGCGGTGAACGCGATCGTCGTGGATCCGGCGGCGGGCCTGACCGCCGAGGAGAAGGAGGGCACCCTGGGATTCGCGAAGACCATCCAGGCGCTCGAATTCATGATGATCGCCCTGACGCGCGATTCCTCCGGCGCGCCGATCGACGTGGACACCGATCCCACGGCGGCTCCGGCTCCCATCGCGACCCGGGACCAGCTGTACACCCACATCGAGAACCTGCTCGACAGCGCGTTCACGCACCTCACCAGCCTCAATGCGCGCTTTCCGTTCGCGCTGAGCGCGGGCTTCGCGAGCTTCAACACGCCGGCGACGTTCGCCCAGTTCAACCGCGCGTTGCGCGCGCGGGTGGCCGTCTATCAGGATGATTTCGCCGTCGCGCTCACGGCGCTCACCGGGTCGTTCCTGTCCACCACTGCATCGCTCAGTCTGGGGGCGTACCATACGTTCGGGACGGGCTCGGGCGACGTGAACAACGCGGTGTACGACCCGGACGCCAGGGCGTTGCACGCGCATATGTCGCTGGTGGCCGATGCTCAGCTGCAACCCGGCGGCCAGCCCGATCTGCGCTTCCTCAACAAGATCGATACGACCGACTCGCCGCGGCTGGTGCAGGGCATCAGCACCAACCGCATGTTCACGGTGTACACGAGCCCCAGCTCGCCGGTCCCGATCATCCGCAACGAGGAGCTGATCCTGCTGCGCGCGGAGGCGAACATCGGGCTCAGCAACCTCGGGGCCGCGGTCACCGACATCGACTTCATCCGCCAGAACTCGGGCGGACTGGCCGCGTACTCCGGGACGGTCTCGCAGGCGGCGCTGCGGACCGAGTTGCTCTACAACAAGCGCTACTCGCTGCTGTGGGAGGGCGGGCACCGCTGGGCCGACATGCGGCACTACGGACTGCTGAACACGCTCCCGCAGGACCTGGCGACGCACCGGCGGTTCCAGCGGTTCCCGTTCCCGATCAACGAGTGCACGCCGCGCAGCCCGGCGCCGCCGGGGTGCACGGAACTGCCGGGGTTCTAGAAGAAAGGGAGGAGGCGGTAGGCAGTAGTGAGTACTGGTGATCGAGCCGATCGTGGAGCCCCGAGCAGTCGGGGCTCCACGCGGTTTCGGAGCGCGCCCCTCCCACTCCCCACCGCCTACTCCCCAGGCCCTACTCCCTACTCCCCACTCTCACCGTCAGGACCACCGCAATCACCCAGATCCAGCCAAGCATCGCCAGTCCATGCGCCCTCGACGCCTGCCGCAGCACCAGCGCGAGGCCCACCGGCGTGGCGATGGCGGCGTCGAGGCGCGTCTCGGGAATCCACCGATTGATCGCCACCACGCGGTGGGCGCGGCGACGCATCAGCGCCAGCAGCGAGTCGGTCAGCGCGGTATCGTCGAGCCGCTCCCAGCCCGCGAGCGGCGCGACGTTCCACACGCTCGCGGTCTGGCCGAGGCCGTGCATGTCGGTCGCTCCCACGAGCACGAGACCCCGGCTGAGCGACTGGGCCACGAGCACCGCGCGGGCCGTGGGCGGGAACTCCATCCCCTTCGGCGACGAGGTCCACACCTCGAAGCCGCCGACACCCGCGGCGAGCAGCGCGCCCATGTCCGGGCCCCAGTGGTAGCGCCAGAACTCGGGGAGGCTGGCGATCAGCAGGGGCTGAGAGGTGAGGGGCGAGGCGCGAGGAACGGCGTGAGCGCTCGCCCCTCGCCCCTCGCCCCTCGTCCCTGCGAGCGCGCGCACCTGCGCCAGCGTCGAGTCCCACGTCTGGTCCCAACCCCGGTTGTCGATCGAGTCGCGCGCGCCGAGCACCAGGAGGTGCAGGCCGTGGAGCGAGAGCTCCTCGCCGTCCAGCAGGCGCGGGAGCCGCCCCACCTGCGGCGCGTCCCCGCGCCATGCCCGCGCGGCGCCGAAGGCGTTGTGGTCGGTGATGAACGCGGCGTGGAAGCCCGCGCGGCGGTGCCATTCGGCCGCGGCGGCGTGGCCGAACCCGGGCCGGCCGTCGTGTGACCGGGCGGTGTGCGAGTGGGCGTCGAAGATGATGGCGCCGGCCGGCGCCTCGAGGCTCGGCATCGGCCGTGGCGCGTAGGCGACCCACGCGACGAACACCGGGGCCGCCAGCACGATCGCCGCGAGGCCCAGGGCTCGCCCCACGGTGCGTGGCGCCCGGGGGGCGGTGGCGGGCAAACGCCGTCGGCGGATCGTTGCTGCGGTGAGCCATACCGCCCACGGCAGTGTGGTCCAGCCGAGGAACCCATAGAGGTCGGAGCGCCGGCCGCCGTTGAGCCAGTCGGCGAGCAACGTGAGCGGGGCGAGCACGACGTGCGCGAACGGGTAGGACAGCCGGATGCCCTCGGGCACCTCCCCGGTCACGACGTCGAAGAGCGGTTGACGATGGAGCAGCTGGCCGAGAAGGACCGCCGCGGAAAACACCAGCGGCCAGCGCCAGCGGTGCACGGGACTAGGGCTCGTCGCCCCCCCCCCCTCCCCCCTGGGCGGCGGATTCCCGCAGGGCGCGCGCCACCGCGTCGGCTACCCGGCGCCTGAGGCTCGCGGTCCGCGCCGCCGGATGGTCGTAGCGCAACACGATCTCGGCGCCCTCGCCAACGCCGACCCGGTACCATGCACCCGCCTCGAGGGCGGCCGGGGCGGCGCCGTCGAACTGCGCGAGCGCGGCACCCGCGCGGCGGCTCTGGTTCGCCAACGCCTTGGCAACCCGCCCGCGCGGCGCCCCGCGATCGGTGAAATCCAGCTCCTGCGGCGCCGGAAGCGCCCCAAGCGCGGAAGCCACCCGCTTCTCCATCACGTCGCCCGGGGACTCCTCCAACTCCCGCGCGATAGCCGTGAGCGTGGCCCCCTCCATCTGCCGTAGCTTGATGGAAAGGAGCTGCAGCAGGTGTCGGTATCCATAGGTCGCCGCCGTGCCGCGCCCCTCGGGAGCGCTCAGCAGGTGCCGCGTCACATAGAACCGGATGGTCCGGTCCGAGGGCAGGCTCTGCGCGGCCGCGTTGATGGGGGTGACGCCGGATGCGTCCAGGATGCCCGCCGCGAGCGTCGAGAGGTCCCGGATGTTCCACGGGGCCAGTCGGGCATACTCGCGCAGTGTGAGCAGGGGGTCGCTCATCGGGAGCGGATAACGTAAAGGTGATGCGATGGTGTCGCAAATGCGGGCAACAGGCATGAGCTATGAGCAAGGCGACCCCTCAACTCACAGCTCACAGCTCACAGCTCATAGCCTCTGATGCTTCAACGTCGCACAGTGCTCCGCCGTAGCTCCGATGGCCGCCTTGACGCTGCTTCCGACTCGCCGTACGATGGCCGGCCACGAACCCGCACCATCAACCATCGGAGTTCGGCGTATGGGTCGAATCCCCGCGGCCCGCGCGGCCCGCGCAGCCCTCGCTATCACCGCTCTGGCGGCCCTTCCGGCGCGCGGCTCCGCGCAGGACCGCACGTGGGCGCTGACGAACGCGCGGATCGAAACCGTGACGCGCGGCATCATCGAGCGCGGCACGATCGTCATCCGCGACGGGCTGATCGTGGCGGTCGGCGTCAACGTCCAGGTTCCTCCCGAGGCCCGCGTGGTGGACCTCGCGGGCCGGAACGTCGTTCCCGGCTTCATTGACCTGATCTCGACGGTCGGCCTGGCGGCCCAGCCGACACCGGCACCGGGCGGTCCGGGCGGCGGCGCCGCCGCCGCGGCGGCCGCCGCTGCCCAGCAGCAGGCTGGGCCGGTCGGCCTCGAGCCCGACCGCCTGGTCGCCGAGGAGCTGCGTCCCAATGCGGCCGACGTTCGGGCGGCGCGGGAGGCCGGCATCACCGCCGTGCTGACAGCGCCATCCCGCGGCGCCTTCCGGGGCCAGTCCGCGCTGCTGCCGCTGCGCGACAGCCTCGCGGCGCGGCACGTGCTCCGCTCCCCGGTGGCGCTCCACATGGGCTTCCAGGGTGTTGGGGGGGGCGGTGGTGGAGGTGGCGGCGGCTTCGCGGCGCGCTACCCCGCCACGCTCCTGGGCGTCATCGCCTACGAGCGCCAGGCCTTCTACGACGCGCGGCGCCATGCGCTGTTGCTGGAGCGGTACCGCCAGAACCCGCGCGGCATGGAGCGGCCCGCGTACGACCCGCGGTTGCAGGCGCTGATTCCGGCCGTGCGCCGGGAGATGCCGGCCTTCTTCGCGGCGAACAGCGAAAACGAGATCAAGCGGGCGATCCGGATCGCCGGCGAGTTCGGGCTCGACCTGACCATCGTCGGCGGCACGGAGGCGTTCCGCGCCACGGACGCGCTTCGGGCCGCGCGGGCGCCGGTGGTGGTGAGCGTGGATTTCCCGACGCCGACGCAGGTGACCGGCTGGGGGTATCGCGCCGCGGTGCGGCGGCCGCTCAACGACAGCGCCGTCACCGACAGCGCCGTGCGCCGGGAGGTCGAAGGCAATGCCGCCGCGCTGTCGCGCGCCGGCGTGCGATTCGCGCTCGCTTCGGGCGGCCTCCGGCCGGGCGAGTTCCTGGCCAACGTGCGCAAGGCCATCGCGGCCGGCCTGCCACGCGACACCGCGCTCGCCGCGCTGACGATTCGCGCCGCCGAGCTCGCGGGCGCGGGGCAGCAGCTGGGCTCGATCGAGGAAGGCAAAGTCGCCAACCTCGTGGTGACCGACGGCGACCTGCTCGGCGACAGCTCGAGGGTGCGCTGGGTGTTCGTGGACGGCGTCGGCTACGAGGTGGCCGAGGCGCCGCGCGCCGCCACCGAGGGACCGGGCGGCCGCGGCGGTGCGCGCCGCGGCGGCGCGGGTGGTGACGCCCCCGCGGTCGCGCAGGTGGGCGGGACCTGGGATCTCTCGATCAGCACGCCCCAGGGCGATCAGAACGTGTCCATGACGCTGACCCAGTCGGGGACGTCGTTCTCCGGCTCGATGACGTCGCAGATGGGCACGCAAACTGTGGACGCCGGCAGTGTGGACGGTCGCCGGGCAACGTGGAGCATCTCGATGTCGATAGGCGGCCAGAACATGACGATCAGCTTCAACGGCGAGGTGGACGGCAACCGGATCCGTGGCTCGGCCTCGATGGGCGACATGGGGTCCTTCTCGTTCACCGGGGAGAAGAGACCATGAAGGCGACGGCGGGCACGGCCGCACGGGCGCAGGGGCGCACGAGCAGGCGCATTGCGGCGAGCGCCGCACTTTGGACGGTTCTCCTGGGCGGCGGAGCGGCCGTACAGCCGTGCGGCCTCGCGGCCCAGGCGGCGACGTCGCTGGCGATTCCGGTGCCTCCCGCCGGCCGCCTGGTGGCGATCACCAATGCGACGATCATGACGGCCAGCCATGGCACGATCCCGCGCGGCACGATCCTGATCCGCGACGGACGCATCGCCGAGGTGGGCCCGAACGTGCAGGTGCCGGCGGGCGCGCAGGTGATCGACGCCAACGGCCGGTTCGTGACGCCGGGCATCATCGACGCGCACTCGCACAGCGCCGCTGAGGCGATCAACGAGGGCACGCAATCGGTGACGGCCGAGGTCCGGATGGAGGACGTGCTGCGCGTCGACGGGATCAGCCTGTACCGGCAGCTCGCCGGCGGCGTGACCAGCGCCCTGGTGCTGCACGGCTCGGCGAACACCATCGGCGGCCAGTCCATGACGATCAAGCTGCGCTACGGCCTGCCGGCCGAGAGCCTGCTGTTCGCGGGCGCGCCGCCCGGCATCAAGTTCGCGCTCGGCGAGAACGTCCGGCAGTCGAACGTGAACCTCCAGCCGGGCCGCGAGCCCCGCTACCCGCGCAGCCGCATGGGCGTGGATGCGCTGTTGCGCGAGCGGTTCACGTCGGCCCGCGAGTACCGCGGCCGCTGGCAGCAGTTCCGCACCGACAGCACGGCCTGGGCGCGCGCCCGCCCGGCCGCCCGCCGGGGCGCGGCGGTGCCCCCCCCCCCTGAGCCGGTGCCGCCGGCCCGCGACCTCGAGCTCGACGCGCTGGTCGAGGTGCTCGAGGGACGCCGGCTGGTGCACGCGCACAGCTACCGCTCGGACGAGATCAACATGCTGCTGGACGTGGCGCGCGATTTCGGGTTCCGCGTCAACGACTTCACCCACGTGCTCGAGGGCTACCGGGTGGCCGACGAGATGGCCGCGGCGGGCAGCGGCGGCTCGACCTTCGCCGACATGTGGGCGTACAAGCTCGAGGCGTACGACGCGATCCCGCACAACGCGGCGCTGATGGCCGAGCGCGGCGTCGTCGTCAGCATCAACTCCGACAGCGACGAGCGCGCCCGCCGGCTCTACCAGGAAGCGGCCAAGGCGATGCACTACGGCGGCGCCTCCGAAGAGGAAGCGCTCCGCATGATCACCCTGAACGCGGCGCGCCACCTCGGCGTGCAGGATCGGACCGGCTCCATCGACGTGGGCAAGGATGCCGACCTGGTGATCTTCAGCGGCCATCCGTTCGCGCCGACTTCGCGCGTGGACATGACGCTGATCGACGGGCGCGTGTTCTTCGACCGTACCACGGCGCCCACGCTCGAGTGGCTGATCCAGCAGCTGCGCGAGCAGCGGCCGAGGCCGCGGGTGGCCTCCGAGGGAGGTGCGCGATGAATCAGGCCTTCAGCGGACCAGCGCACCAGCGCACAACCACGTTGCGGACGCCGTTGACGGTGGCCGGGATGGCGACGGTCCTCTTGTGCGCTGGTGCGCCGGTGCGCCTGTGCGCTCAGGTAGGCCCCACCCAGCGCGCCACGGGCAGCTACGCCATCACGAACGCCACGATCGTTCCGGTGGTCGGCGACCGCATCCCGCGCGGCACGGTGGTCATCCAGAACGGCCGGATCGCCGCGGTCGGAGCGAACGTGACGGCGCCCGCGGACGCGACGGTCATCGACGCGGCCGGGCTGTTCGTCTACCCGGGCCTCATCGACTCCGGCACGCAGCTCGGTCTCACCGAGATCGGCTCCGTGGCGGGGGGAGAGGACCAGCTCGAGCTGGGGGATTTCAACCCGCAGGACGAGGCGCTCAGCGCCGTCAATCCGGCCTCCGAGCTGATCCCGACGGTGCGGGTCAACGGGATTACGACCGCGATCACGGCGCCGCGCGGCGGGCAGGTCAGCGGGCAGGCCGCGCTCATCGACCTGTTCGGCTGGACCCGGCGTGAAATGGCCGTGGTGCCCCGCGCGGGCATGGTCATGACCTATCCGCGCACCGGCGGGGGCGGCGGGTTCGGGGGCGGCGGGGGTGGCGGCGGCGCGCAGCAGACCGCCGAGCAGCAGCGCGAGCGGGTGCAGCGCGAGGCGCGTGCCTTGCGGGACTATCTCTCCCGGGCCCGGGCCTACGCGGAAGCGAAGGCGCGCGGCGGCCGGATGGAATCCAACCTGGCGATGGAAGCCATGGTCCCGGTCATCCGCGGCGAGATGCCGGCCGTGTTCGACGTCGAGACCGCGGACCAGATTCGCGGCGTGCTGCAGCTGGCCGACAGCTTCCGCCTGCGCGTCGTGCTGCGCGGCGCCACCTACGCGTGGCAGCTGGCCGATACCCTGGCCGCGCGCCGCGTGCCGGTCATCGTCGGCCCGACGACCTCGACGCCAGCGGCGAACGACCCGTACGACATGATCTACGCGAATCCCGGCGTGCTCGTGCGCGCCGGCGTCACCATCGCGTTCCGCACCAACTCGGCGAGCGACAGCCGCAACCTGCCCTACAACGCCGCCCTGTCCACCGCCTACGGGCTCGATCCCGACGAGGCGATCCGGGCGATGACGATCAACCCCGCCCGCATCTGGGGCGTGGCCGACCGGCTGGGAAGCATCGAGGTGGGCAAAGTCGCCACGCTCATCGTCACCACCGGCGACCCGCTGGACGTCCGGACCACCGTGCGCCACATGTTCGTGCGCGGCATCCCCGCGCCGTTCAACGACCGGCATACGCGGATGTACGAAGCGTGGAGGGCACGGCCGAGGAGCTGAGTCCGCCTTTTTTCGCACTCGTTCCGCAACGATTCGGCGCCGCTCCTGTCAGGGAGCGGCGCTATCGTTTGGGCGTGAACAAGGGCGCCACCCTGCTCGAGCTCGCGATGGTCACGGTGATCATCGGCGTCGTGGCCGCGATCGCCACTCCGGCGCTGCTGCGGACGCTCGACCGGCTGGCCGTGCGCGGGGCCGCCGACCGCTACGCCGTGCTGCTGGAAACGGCCCGCGAGCTGGCCATCGCCCGGGGACGCGAGGTCCGGCTCGCGGTCGACACCGTCGGCCCGACCGCGCGGCTCATCATCGAGACCGCGCGCGGGCGCCTGGATACCGCCCACACCCACGCCCTCGGTTCGGCGCAGCTCGTGGTGAGCCAGCCGGTCGTGACCTTCGGCTCCCTCGGCGTCGCCCTGGGTGCCTCCAACGGGACGCTGGTCTTCAGCCGCGGCGCCGCGGCCGAGACCCTCACCGTGTCGCGCACGGGCAGGTTGAAACGCGGCCTGCTCACGCCCTGACGTCGTGACCGGGCGTTGCAACCATCCGGACGGCCGAGGCATCCAAACGGGTGAGAGGCAGAAAAGGAGACGGCCATGGTCGCACAGACGAAGCAGGATACCCCGGCGTTGACGCCGACCGTCTTCGTGCCCACGCGGCGCGGAGAGCCGATCTCCTGGCAGGACGTAGCCGATCGCAAAGTCTGACGGCGGCTTTGCCCGGCTACTCGGCCCCGGGGCGCAAGCTCCGGGGTCGTTTGCATCGGAACGGCGAAAGGCGTGATAGGTGATAGGTGATGGGTGATGGGTGATGAGTGATGGGTGATAGGTGATGAGTGATAGGAGCGACACCTATCACTTGTCACCCCTCACTCATCATGCCTTTTTCTCGTCTACTGCCCGAACACCAGATTCACCACGATTTCGACTACAGGTTGCACGCGGGCCAGGAGCCGGACCGGCGGCTCGACCCCGAATTCGCGCATGTCAAGCGGGAAGTTGGCCCGTATTTCGGCGCTTCCCGGCCGCAGGACAACCGTCCCCGGAACCCGCATCGTCCGCGTGACGCCATGAATCGTCAGATGCCCCTGGTAGGTGAGCGGAACCGTATCGCCCCGGGCGGGCTGCGGATCCACGCCCACCAGCTCGAACCGGATGGTGGGGAACGAGTCGGCGTTGAGGGTTCGCCGCAGGTGGCCGTCCCGCGCGCCGATGCCCGTGAGCATGTCGGCCGCGCGAAACTCCACGTGGCCCTGGACCATGGCCAGATCGCCTCCGCGGAACTCCGCGGCAGCCGCGGTGACCCGGCCCGTGAAATCGGGGGCGTTGGAGACGCGGGTGCGGAACGTGATCTCGACGTGCCGGAGCGGCAGCGGCGTGATCGTCTGTGACAGGAGCGGCAATGGCGCGACCAGCATCAGGAGCGGCAAGCAGGCTGGAGTGATGTTCAATCGGACCTCGTCAGGGGCGAGGATCGCGGGGTGAGGGTCGAGGGTGCTCCGTGCTGCTCGTTCCTCGCCCCTCGTCCCTCGCCCCTCCCTACGCCTGTACCGCCACGGTGGCCGCATAGGGCGCGCATATGTCCCGTGCGACCTCGCTGAAGGCACGCGGCGTCACCCCGAACACCCCGGGCAGGGCGTTCTGTTCCGTCGTGCTGCCCTCGAGCAGCATCTGCAGCTGGTCGGGCGTGATGGGATTGAGGTTGGGCAGGACCATTCCGGCGTAGGCCGCGAACCGCACCACCGCGACCGGCGCCATCACGCGCGCGCGCTTGACGCCAAGGGCCGCTTCGAGCTGGTCGAGCAGCTGGTGGTAGGTGAGCTGCTCGGGTCCGGCGAGGTCGAACGTGCCCTGAAGGTCCGGGCGCTCGATCGCCAGCGCGAACGCCTCCGCCACGTCGTCGGCCCAGACGGGCTGCAGCTTGTACTGCCCGTCGCCGATGACCGGAACCACCGGCGAGAAGCGCAACATGCCCACCAGCATCTTGAGAACTTCGTTCCCCTGGGCGGCGATCAACGAGGGCCGGACGATCGCGTGGGACAGGCCGCTCATGCGCACGGCCTCCTCACCCGCCGCCTTGGAGCGATGGTAGGCGGTTGCCCCGGCATCCGGCCGCGCGCCCAGGGCGCTCATCTGTACGAACCGGGGAACGCCCGCCTCGCGCGCCGCGGCCACCACGTTCCGCGTACCGGCCGCCTGGACGCGCTCGAAGGTCTGACGCCCGATCTCGACGATGATGCCGACCAGGTTGACCACGGCGCCGGCGCCGTCCACGAGACGGCGGAGCGCGTGCTGGTCCTCGAGATCGCCGGCCACCAGCTCTACTCCGCGGTCGCCCAGCCAGCCGGCCCGGTCGGGCGTGCGCGCCAACGCCACCACCTCGTGGTCGCGCCGAATCAGGCGCTCCACGACGTGGCGACCGACGTATCCCGTGGCTCCGGTGACCGCGACGCGCATGAGCCCAAGGTGGGAAACGCGGGGCCACCGCACAACGGCCGCGGGACCGCTGCCTCGATGCAGCTCCGGGTTTCAGATTGCCTCATGGGCCGCAAGTGGCTGAGCCCGCTGCAGTTGGACGCGTTGCCGTAGGTCAGGTCTTCATCGGTCCTTTGAGCCGGCGCACCTGGTCGGCCAGTCCTTCGCGCCCGGGCACGCCCGCGAACTCAGCCGCCCATCGTTCCAGATAGGCCCAGTCGAGTTCGCGGCCTCTGCGCCGAACGACTGCTGCCGCGTCCTCGATGTCCACGGGCCGGCCGGCGAACAGCTTGTGGAGCAGGAGGTCCTCGGCCGTGGCGATGGGCACCGAGCCGCTGGCGATGGCTGTGGGCACGGCCCGCGCGATCGCCTGGTGTTCGTAGGGTGTGGTGGAGAAGATGAAGTCCACCCGGACCCCGGACGCGGCGTGGCGCGCTGGGAGTACGAACGTGTCCCGCGCGAACGCGGGAGGATCCGGTGGCAGGGGCGTCAGCGGGACGTCGGCGCAAACGGTCAGCAAGTCAGGCAAGCGTTCGGGCCCGCAGTCGAGCGTGATGTCGATGTCCTCGGTGAGGCGGGGGCGGCCGTGCACCAGCACCGCCTGGCCGCCGATCAACATGTGAGGCAACGCGGCTCGGCCGAGCGCCTCCGATACGGCGACGATGAGCGCTCCGAGGTCAGCCGGCGGGCGGGAGCCCATTGATCGCACGCGCCACGGCCAGGTCGGCCTGGAGGTCGTCCTGCCAGTCACTGCCGATGTCGGGACGGAGGCTGCGGGCGTGCCGCCACAGACGCTCGTAACGCTCCAGCGCCTGCGCGTAGGTCAGGTGACCGTAGGTCGCCAACTCGTCCTGCTCCTCGAGGAAGCGGAGGGCGTCGCCGGGCTTGAGCATGTGCCGAATATAGGCCGCGGACCTGTGGCGACCAACGTCCGGCGCAGCTGCCGCTGATGGTGTGCCGGTGATCTACACGGTCCTGGACGGTTTCGGGGCGAAGGACTCGGCGTGGTTCGCGCGGCGCGTGCCGGCCGGGGCGAGGCATCCCCGCGAGGGGCCTCGTCTCACGGTCGTGGTCGCTGCAGCTCCTGATAGACGCGCGTCGCGTTCTCGACCTCCACGTCGTTTCGCAGAATCCGCGGCGTCAGAAACAGGAACAGCTCGGTCTCAGTAGCGCGCCGCGACTGCCGGCCGAACAAGCCCCCGATGATGGGGATGTCCGAGAGGATCGGCACGCCGCCGCTCGTGACCTCGTCCTGACGGTCAATGAGGCCGCCGAGCACTACGGTCTGGCTGTCCCGCACCAGCACCTGTGTGGCGGCTTCGCGTGTCGAGATCACCGGTGCGTCAAACGCGGTCTCATTGGTGGCGCTGCTCACTTCCTGGACGATCTCCAGCGTCACGTAGCCGTCGGTGCTGATGGTAGGCCGCACGGTGAGCCGGGTGCCCACGTCCCTGTACTGAATGACCTGGTCGCGCGAGGGGGCGTCCGTCGGCAGGCTCCTGCTCACCTGCACGAAGGGTCGCTGGCTGCCGACGAGAATGCGTGCCTCCTGGTTCGTATACGATGGCACCGGCTTCCTGACGCAGGCGACGGGCGGCGGCGTCACGATGAACTTCCGCAAAGGCGGCTGGGGACAGGCGGACTCGGTGTGGGGGCAGGGAACCGCGCAGCGGTTTTTCCTGAACACGGCCAACGGGCGGGTCGATTCGGCACGCGTTGGAGGGCAGGCCGGGCAGCCGGCCGGGTCACAGAGCATCGTGCGCTACACGTACGACGCCCGGGGCCGGATGATCGCGGCTCGGGACAACGTCAACAACCACCTCCTCCAGCAGCGCTGGTTCTTCACGGGCGGACACGAGAACCTGTGGAAGGACTCGACGTCGACCGGCGCCGTGGCGACGCTGACCTACGACGGGTACGGGCGGCTGAGCACCGTCAGCGTGCCGGGACAGCCGAACCGCACCACCGAGTACGACATCCTGAATCGTGCGCTGCGGTTCTACGACGGCGTCAACGCGAGCCCGACCGAGTCGTTCTACAATGGCCTGGGGCTCGACAGCCTGCGAGACCCGCGCGGCCAGGTCTATCGGTTCGTGACCAACGCGCTGGGCTGGCTCGCCAGCCGGCGTGATCCTAACAACGTCGCCGAGTCCTTCGAATACAGCCGTGACGGTCTAGTTCGGCGTTATACCAATCGGCGTGGCCAGGCCGTCGAGACCGTGTACGACGACCTCCACCGGCCGACGTGGCGGGGCGGCACGGACTACCTCCCCGCCGGGTTCTCCTACGCGAGTGATGGCAGACAGGCAGCCGCTTGGAACGCCAACGCCAACGTGACGGCGTACCTGAATGCGACGCACCGCCAGCCGGATTCGGTCCGGACGATCCTTTACGCGCCGGGCGGCGGCTCGTCGCACACGCACGTCCAGCGCTTCAGCTATACGAGCCAGGGGTGGCTGGCGAGCACGTGGTTCACCAGCTTGGCGCCGCTGCTGGCCCGCACGTTACGTGTGGCGAGCGAGCGTGGGGCGTGTTGGACAGCATTCTGTTCGGGTACTCGTGGACACGGTTCACATACAACCCGGACCTTCAAGCCAGCGTGACGCGCTTCTCGAGCGCGGACAGCATCAGTCGGGTCTTCGTAGAGGGCCACGGGCGGGCGGAGACGCGCTCGCCCGGGCTGTACGAGACCTACGGCTTCGACGCCCTGTCACGGCTCACGTCAGCGCGCGACATGCCGACGTCGCGCCTGCGCCAGTTCAGTTACGACAGCCTGGCGCATCTCCGTCAGACCGCGTTCAGCGGTGCGCAGACGTGCTCGTTCTCGTGGCAGACAGGCTACTCCTGCTCGGCACCGACCGATTCGACGCACTGGTTCTCGTACGATCAGGTGGGGAACCGCACCGACCACTCTGGCGCCTACAACTGGGGTGCCAATCGGATCAGCTACTTCGACGGGTGTACGTACGGATCACCGGACGCCGACGGCAACGTCCGGTCGCGCGACTGCGGCGGCAGTCCGGTCCTCTATTGGAGTGGCGACGGCCTGCTCACCGACTACACCGCCAACGGCAACACGGTGAACCTGGCGTACGACGCGCTCGGCCGACTCGTGCGCCGGGGCGTGAACGGTCCGCTCACGTACTTCCTGTGGGACGGCGATAACCTCGTGGCGGAGTTGGGCCCGACGGGGGCGACGAAGATCGCCGAGTACTCGTACTATCCGGGCGGCCTGGACAACCTGCACGCGATCAACGTGGGCGGCAGCACGAATTACTACGCGCACACGGACGCGATCGGGAACGTGCGGGCGCTGACGGACGGGAACGGCACGGTGCGGCGGACGTACAATTACGACGAGTGGGGCCAGCTCTACGGCAACAGCTGGGACGGCCTGCCGTTCAGCGGCGCCGACCGCCCCCGGTGGAAGGGGGCCTTGTGGATGGGCCCGGAGCTGGACATCTACTACATGCGGAACCGGTGGTATGAGCCGCGGACGGGGCGGTTCCTGTCGGAGGATCCGATTGGGTTGGCGGGCGGAATCAACCTCTACACGTTCGCGGGCGCCGATCCGATCAACCGTGCGGACGCCCTGGGGCTAGTTCCATGCGATGACATTGGCGGATCCCACATGGACGGGGGCTTCATAGAAATCGGGGGGATCGGTGACCAGCCGTCGGAGTTCCGAAACTGGCACGCGTGGCACGAGTGTGGCAACAGTGGCGGCAGCAGGGGACCGAGCGGCCGGGGGAACGGCGGAGGGTCGGTAAAGGGCCCGGGCGGGGGAGGCGGCGGGTCCGATATCGGACGTCGGGTTCTTCCGCTGCTTGGTCCGATCACTGCCCTGTCCGCGCTGGCATACAGCGTCGTTGCCTTGGGACCGGCGGCGTTCGGGGAGGTTGCGCGGATATATTCTGCCGACGTGCTGCTGCGGATGGCGGCGGAGCGCCGCCCCGATGGGCGGCCTGGGCCGTTCCACAACTTTCCGTTATCCTACGACGAGGTGGTCTTCAGCGGCACTCGCACGGTAATCAGCGATTCATACGTGCAGTACACGCGGGAACATCAATGGCGTCGAAGGGACCTTTGAGATCGGTGTGCGACCCTCGTCGTCGGGCCGCATAGAGGTGATCACGCACCGCTTCTTCAGGCCTGACCGGCCGCGGCGATGACGGCTCCCTTGGTGGCTGACCTGGGGTTCCAACAAGGCTACCTCGTCGAACTCCTGCCGGGGCTCCCCGGTGCCGTGAGCGTGGCGCAGTTCCACCGCAAGGGACAGCGAACATTTCGCGAGGGTGTGGTCGTCAGGGTGACTCCTACGGGCGGCCAAGCGTGGGTTGGGAACTTCCAGTGCGGGGACGGAAGGCTCTCGGGCGTCTACGCGACTCCGTCTCCCCACGCCGCGTGTGTAGTAGCGGGCGGGCAAGGCTACGTCGTGCCGGTCCAGGACCCGGGCGCTTATCAACTCGTTGCTGCGTATCCCATCGGCGACGTTCGATCGCTCCTTGAGTTAGGGCTGATTCTGTTCGCTGACTTTACCGACATAGTTGCGTACGACTCGCGCGGATGCGTTTGGTCGACCGGGCGCTTGTCGTGGGATGGACTCACCATCACCAGCGTATCACCAGCAGGTATCGTGGGGAAGGCGTGGGATGCACCGGCGGGTCGAGAAGTGAGCTTCGTCGTTGACCCACGTAGCGGGCGCCCCGAGGGCGGGGCCACGCCGCCAGGGAGCAAGAGCCCTCACATCGGTCGGTGAGCTCTCGCGCAACTGCCCGTCGCGTCATTCAGGTGTCGGGCAACCACGTGGCGCGCCAAGTCGGTGCGTACCTTAGCACGGAACTGCCGGAGGACCGACTGAACCGCCCCGGGATTGCCGGAGACTCCACGCTGTGAGAGGATGGAGTCATGGAGAAGCCAAGGCGGTTTGCCCCGGAGGTCCGGGAGCGGGCATTGCGGCTGTTGCGGGAGCATAGAGAAGGAGTACGACTCGCGGTAGGCGGCGGTCCGCTCGATTGCGGAGAAGGTGGGGTGCTCGGCAGAGGCCCTGCGGAGCTGGGTGCGGCGGGCGGAGCGGGATCAGGGCCTGCGGCCCGGCCTGACGACGGCCGAGGCCGAGCGCCTGAAGCAGTTGGAGCGGGAGAACCGCGAGCTGCGGCGAGCGAACGCTCTCCCTCCCTCTCCGACGCTGGATTGGGCTGAGCAGTCCCCGCAATCGGCTCAGCCGCCAGGGCTTCCGGATTCCCCGCCCGACCGCTTCAAGCGTTCCAAGCTCCTTCGCACAGTCTTCGGCGAGATCTCGAGCACCTGCGCCGTCTTCACCTCGCACCCCGTCCGCCGCATCGTGTCAGCCACCAGCGCGTCCGGCACCTTCGGCCGCCGTCCCGGCGTGGGTCTCGTGCCTCCGACGACCTCGGCGGGCAGGTGGCGCGCCTGCTGCAGGCCGAGGGGAGCGAGCCGTTCCCGGTGCGGTTCCGCTGGGCGGGTGCGCAGTATGACTCCGAGACGGGGTTGTACTATCTGCGGAACCGGTACTACGATCCTTCAATGGGGCGGTTCACGCAGGAGGATCCGGTGGGGTACGCGGGCGGCGGGAACCTCTACACCTACGGCGGGGATCCGACGACGGGGCGGGACCCGGACGGCTTGGCCATGGACTATGAGTACGGCGCACTGGCATCCGTGGATCCGAACAACCCCCTTGCGGATTGCATGGGGACGACGCGCGGCTGCAGTGGCAGCGCCGGGTTGTCTTGGACGCGGGGCGAGGCGTGGGATGGATTTGGGTGGGCCATTCTGACGGACCCGAGCGATCGGTTACCTACGCGGAGTACTACGCGGCAGCAAAGGCCCGTAGCGCATGGCTCCGCAAGACGCCGTACGACGGTACCGTGCGAGCCATGGGGCGGGGAGAGTTCGGCCGCGTCATCGATGCGATCAACCCACTGCAAGGGCCTAACGGAGCGTTGTGGACTGGTCGGGTCGAGGGTGCCCTCCAGCAGGGGATCTTCTTCGCGCAAACGTCTGGTACATTGGCTTGCTGCGCCGCTGGCGGCACCGCCGCCCGGAGCGAGTACGGTGGCGGCCGAACGATCATGTCGGTCGTTCACCCGAACGTCTTCAACCAGTCCCTGCGGTTCATAGCGAACATCTTTGTTCACGAGACCGCGCATATGTGGGGTGGAATCAATCGTGAGGCGTTCGCGCTCCAAGCCATGGATCCGTACTGGGCGCACGTGCTAGGACGGGGGATCGGCGAATTCTACGTATGCGCCATCGGCAACCAGGCGAGTGGCACCCGAGTATGCTGAGCACCAGCACGCTTATCGCGGTTGCAGCGCTTGGCTGGGCAATTCAGTCGACGCAGGCGCAACGTTGTCCGCCCCGGGTCCGTCCACCAGCAACGATCGATCGCCGGCTTGTCCCGCTCTTCGACTCACTGACCTACGTCGCGAGCGCCGGGAGGCGGGGTGGAGCGCCGTCTCAGGGCCCAGTGGCGCACACCGATGCGTCCGAGCTCGCCGTGCGCGCCGAGGCCCTGACTTCAGGGCACGCGGACTCAACTGTTGCGGAGGCGCTGGTGACGCTGATGAGAGGCCCGGAGGCTGGTTACTCGAGCGAACAGGCCATCGTGGCCGCTGACCTCTATTCGGCGCTGAACCTGCCTTACAGTCCGGTTAGGGCGCTGCTCCTTGACCGCTCCGCGACGTTCTTCTCGCGTAGCCAGGCGCTGTATGTGATCGCCCGCCGCGGCCACTATCGAGGTGCTGGCTCTGACTTCGTAGATGCCCTCTGTTCAGTCGGGGTTCGAGCGGCGGCTGTTTGGCAGGCGGAATCGGTCCGTGCGACGCGACAGTCGCTAGGCCACCTGACGACAGAGGAAGCCGACTTTCTGAGCCGTATCGTTTCGATCTTGACCACGTGGCACGATGAAGGGGTGCTAGAGCCCCTTCACCTTCGTGAGGCGTTTTCGGCCCACGACGAGTTTGGCGGTTACCTTCGGCGGCGCCTTGGGCCCATGTGGTGATACGTCGTGTCATTCACTCAGTGAGCTTCGCTACCTAGTCGGATTCTGAAGCTCCCAACCTGCGGCGCCAGGAGTTACAACGGCGCGGCGTCCGCTAGACGCCAAGACCCGTGCATGACCAAGCGGTGCGTCACGGCTACGTATCCCCGGGCCAGACGGCGTGGAGCTTCGCCAGCCCCCGGCCTCAGCACGCCGGGGTGCACGAGCTTCAGATACGACGATGGGGGAGTCTCACGCAGAAGGTGTGCTCGGGCTGAACCGCCCCGGGATTGCCGGAGACTCCACGCTGTGAGAGGATGGAGTCATGGAGAAGCCCAGGCGGTTTGGCCCGGAGGTCTGGGAGCGGGCAGTGCGGCCAGCGAACGCACTGCCGTGGTATTTTCGATCAATCGGACAAGCCGTATGGCACGAGCTGACACACCTCGTTGGCTACGTTGACGGTCACGGGGGCCTGTACCGAGGGCACGGTCATCCAATCTTCTGCGGCGTACCGTTGAATGCGGCGGTCTGTACCAAGTGACGATTCCCGATGCCCATTTGACCGATAGGTGAGCCAATGCCAACCCAAGCGCATGTGCTGATGGCTGCCGCCGTGATCTCGCTCGCCCCACGACTGGCAGCCCAGGACGTTCCTAGGCTCGTGACGCGGATGCTCGCGTCCGTGCCTATCGATTCCATCTGTGAGGCGAGATGCTCGGTGGTGCTCGTGGATCCTGAGGTCCTCAGCGGGATGCATTCGAACGCACGCGCGCGCGGGGCCCAGTTGGTTGCCACGATTTCGCCGTCATCATTGGCTGGCGTGGGGCCGCGACGCCCCCGGCTGGCGCTTCGCGGCTTTGATCCCGAGCGGCTCGGACATGACACCGCAGGCTACAAAGTATCAGTTGATGCCCAGGGACCGGATTCACTTCGGATATACGTCGAGGTCTTTGGGTTCAGGGGCAGACTACCCGTCGGACACATCATAGCACAGGGAGTTGCTCGGCGTTCGGATGGAGAATGGCGGTTTTCCTACGCTGGCGAAGTAGAGCCCTGATCATCGAGAGCGCGGCGGACCCGTGTGCGCTTGGCTGTGTCCGCACCGTCCTTGAGGCCAGGTGACACCCCGGCAGCGGCGGGTGAAACGGCCGTCGCGTCGCAGGCCGACGCGCTGATCACCGGCAATGCCCGCCACTTCCGACCGAAGCGTGGCCGTCACACGATCACCGTGCTCGCTCCGTCGGACTACCTCGCTCGCTGCTGACCTGCGCGAGGTGAGTCCTTGGCAGGTCCAGGCTTCCCGCACTAGTATGCCTGCGTGCTCGCCGCCCACGCCGCCCTGCCCGGCGCCGACCTGATCGCCAAAGGCCTGGCGGACCTCGCCCGGGGCGCGGAGTCCGTGCCGGCCTTCCTCGTCCTGGTGGGCGCGCCACGGCTGCGCCGCCTGGGCCTTGCCGTCCCCGAGCGCCCCGACGTCCCGCACCCCGAGCATCGCCTCTACGCGGCGCTGGCGGCCACCCACCCCGATGCCGCGCACACCCGCTACAACGCCCTGATCCGCCGGCTGGTCAGCTTCGAGCGCGCCGCCGAATGCGCCGCGTAGCCGACGCCGAGCGCGTCCGCACCTTCCTCACCGAGCTCGCCCGCGCCGCCGACGCACCCGGCCGCGTCTACCTCACCGGCGGCGCCACCGCCGTACTCCTCGGCTGGCGGCCCACCACCATCGACGTGGACCTGAAGCTCGTCCCCGAGGCGGACGCCCTGCTCCGCGCGATTGCGGACCTCAAGGACCGCCTCTCCATCAACGTCGAGCTGGCCGCCCCGTCCGACTTCATCCCCGAACTGCCGGGTTGGGAGGATCGCAGCCCGTTCGTGCTCCAGGCGGGAAGCCTGGCGGTGTTCCACTACGACCTGTACGCGCAGGCCCTCGCCAAGATCGAGCGCGGCCACGCCCAGGATGTCGGCGACGTCAAGCACCTGTTGCGCAGCGGGCTGGTGGAGCCCGCGCGGCTTCGCGCCTTGTTCGAGCAGATCGAGCCGCGGCTGTACCGTTACCCCGCGCTCGATCCGACGAGTTTCCGGCGGGCCGTCGAGGCGGCGCTCCGCGGGCCCTCCGGCCAGGCCTGACGTCCACACGGCTGTCCGGATCGTGTACGCGGGGTTGCGTCAGGTGGTTGTGGGCCCCGCTTCTCCGGCAGACCGCTTGAGCCGCTCCAGGCTCCGCCGCACCGTCTTGGGCGAGATCTCCAGGGCCTGAGCCGTCTTCACCTCGCATCCAGTCCGTCGCATGGTCTCCGCCACTAACCCATCCGGCACCTTCTGAGGCCGCCCAGGCGCAGCGGTGCCGCCTTGCCCAATCGCCTCGGGCAGATGCCGCGCCTCGATGAGCGGCCGCTCGCGACACTCCATCCACGCCGGGAACGTCGCCTTCTCCAGCACCCGCTCCAGCTCGCGCACGTTGCCCGGCCAGGGGTAGCCCAGCAACTGCTCCAGCGCCTCTGCGCTGACCTCGGCGACCACCCCACCGAGCTTCGCGGACTGCAGCGCGAGCAGGTGCCGCACCAGGTGCGGAATGTCCTCGCGCCGCTCCGCCAACGGGAGCAGCCGCACGGTCTGGCCGTCCAGGCGGAAGAAGAGGTCCTCGCGCAGGTTGTCCCGCGCCCGCAGGACTTCGAGGCGCACCTGGGTCCCGATGATCAGCCGGACCCTGGTCGCCGCGGCCCGCCGCGCACCGATGGCCCACAGCCGCTTGTTCTCGGCAATCTCGAGCAGGTAGCGCTGCATCCGCTTCGTGGCGTCCTGAAAGTCGTCGAGAAACAAGACGCCGCCGTTCAGCAGGTCCAGCAGCCCTGGGCTGTCTTCGATCGCCCCGGTGAACGCGCCCTTCACGTGCCCGACCAGAAAGTCGTACAGCAGCTCCGGCTGCGTCGCCGCCGATAGCCGCTCGAACGGGGTCCCCGCAGGCAGATACCGCCCGATCTCGTCCGCGAGCACGGCCTTTCCCGAACCGGTCGGGCCTTCGATGACGAACGGACCCGGCCATACCGCGAGCGCGGGCGCGAGAGAGCGCAGGTGGATGATGTGCCTGCTCACGCCGATCAGCAGGGATTGCTGGATGTACACGGGGCACGTCCGGGTTGGGGGAGCGCACAACGTGTGACGCGCGCTGCTACCCGGACACTCGGGCTACTACGAGGGTGTGCGGCCCGCAACGCTACTGCTCGCCGAGGACCTCGAGGTCCGCTTGGTCCTTGAGCCTGCCCGCCGCGCGGCTGCCACGCACGACGCGAACGGGAGCCTGCGTACGGGGATGCTCCGGAATCGGCCGGCCCATGGTGGCCCACGCCTCGCACGCCGGCGGCCACATCATGGCGAGGCGCTCCTCCGGCGAGATCGAAGCGGACAGATCGTCCTCGAATCCCCCGACCAGAGGCACGATCCGGATGGGCCAAGCGCTTCGGCGCCGAGAGCTTCAGCGACGGCTCACCAGCGCTCCGTCCGCACCTCCGCCAGGACGCTGCGCATGTCGTTGAACACAACCTCCCGGGGCTCCGAGGGCAGCAGCGGGCTCACGTACTCCGTCTGGCCGCCGTGGACCTGCACGCGGAACCGCGCCGTCCGGTCGCCCCCCAGGTCGGCGGCGACCAGCACCGGCATCCGGAACGTCGCGGGCACGTTCTCCTGCGTGATGCGCAGCCGCACGCGGAACCGGCCGCCCTCGGCCGGCTCGGCGCGCCACGCCACCCGATAGGTCGGCACCGCCGTCCCCCGAATCCACTGCTCGAAGAACCAGTCCATCGGCGCACCCATGTACCGCTCCACGACGACCTGGAAGTCGGCGGTCGTGGCCGCTTGCCCGGTGAAGGTCTGGTAGAAGTTCTGCATCATCGCCGTAAAGCGGTCGGACCGCAGCGTGCTGAGGTCGGTCAGCATCACGCGCAGCATGTGGAAGACCCAGGCGCCTTTTTCGTACACCACCACGTGGTAGCCCTGCTCCACGCCCGCCGTCGCGTTGCGGAAGCCGTTCCAGATCGGGCCCACGTCGCGGGTGGCGTTGATGTCCGCCCGGTACTGGTCGAGGAACCGGTTGTACTCGTTGTTGCGGCGGCGCGTGGCCTGGAGGTACCAGAGCCCGTAGAAGGTCGCCATCCCCTCGGCCAGCCACGCGTCGCGGTACGACGCGGGACGCACCCCGTTGCCCCACCATTGATGGGCCGCTTCGTGGGCCCGGAAGAACTCGTCGAACCCGTCCAGCGAGGTGTTCTGGAACGTCCCCCACGACAGGTGGATCAGCCCGGGGAACGACACCCCCGCGCCGTACGGGATCTCGGTCACGGAGAACCGTTGGTAGGGCGGCTCGCCGAACAAGGCCGTGAACAGCTTCAGGCTGTTCGAGATATCCGCGGCCACGTTCTCGCGCATCCGCCGCTGCTGCGGCAGCACGTAGCCCGACCGGGCGAAGCGCCGGCGCATGAGGTCGTGCGCTTCGTCGGATATGTACACGTCGAGCGGCGGGGCTCCCTCGTGCTGCACATGGTACTCATCGAACAGCCCGAGGTTGAACGACGCGAACTGCGTCGGGGACCGGGTGACCCAGCGCGTGATCCGCACGTTGCCCGCGGTGCTCGAATCGGTGCGCTCACCGATGCTCACCAGCGGATAGCGTCTGGGACTGCGGAACGTGAGATCGAACGTGGAATGGGTGCCGCCCTGGCCGTTGACCGGGTACCAGGCCGCGCCCGGATCCACGAAGAAGAAGTTGTCGAACCGGTCGATCATGTCGCCCCGGTAGTACAGCGTGAGCGACAGCGTATCGCCGGCCTGGAGCCGGGCCCCGGCCCGCACCCACAAGTCACGGCCCTCGTTCGCCTTGAACACCGGAGCCGTGCGTCCGTCCCCCCACCGCGCGGAGTCCACGTCGAGCTTGGGGTGCAGCCGGAACAGCAGCCACGGCCCGACCGGCTCGTCGGCGGCGAGCACGAGATCGGCGCGCGCCGCCAGAACGAGGTTCGCGCTGAATGCCTCGGTCAGCGTCACGTCCATGCGGTAGCTCGGGATCCGCAGCCGCTCCCGGTAGTGCCATGCGCCGGCCGTGCCGGGCAGGACACGGCGGGACGGGAACTGCGTCACCACGGCCCACGGCGCGCCCCAGCGGATGCGACTGACGGGTCGGTACAGCTGGACGGACTCGACGAGATCCGGGTTGATCTGGAACAGCACCGCGCCGCCGCGGTTCCGCTCGATCCGCGCCAGGAAAAACCCGCTGTGGCGGCCGTTGAGCAGCGGACCCATCACGTCGCCGTCGAAGGACCCCTCGCGCTCGCCCTTCAGGGAATTGACCAGGTCCCGCACCGCGTCGCCGGCGTCGCCCGGGATCACGCCCGGTCCGAAGGTCAGGCCGCGCAGCTGCTCCATCGTCGAATCGGAGAACAGCAGGACCGCTTCGCGGAAAAGCTCGCTCAGGGTCGCCGAGTCGGCGAAGCGCCGCAGCTCCGCCCGCTCGACCTCCAGCGGTGGCGCAACGGTGAAACGCCCCTCCCCGCGGAACAGCAGGCCCACCGTCCGCCCGCCGACCGGCGAGAGGAGCATGAGCCTGCCGCGCTCGAACACCAGGCGGCCCACGTCGCGCTCCAGAACCAGCCGGCTGACCTCGGCGACTCGACCGTTGACCGGCGCCAGGCGAACGATCTCCTGGTACCGTTCCATGTAGGTGGCCGCGGCGGAATCCGGCGCCGGGCTTTGGCCGAAGAGCGGTCCGGGCCGCAGAGCCGGCACGGCGAGGCCGAGAATGACGAAGGTTGCGATCGCGTTCGTTCGCATGGTTCGATGGCGCGCAGGTCTTCGAAGGTGTCTACGCCGGCGGCGTCGACAGATCGATCATCGTCGTCTTCCCGACGTACGTGACCGCCGCCTGGTGCTCGTGCTCGGCTACCCGCTTCACCACCGTGGCGATCCGGTCCACCTGCGTGATGGCGTCGTCCACGTTCTTGCGCACGCTCTCGGGCAGCCGCGCCACGTCCATCCTGAGCAGCTCGAGCTGGGTGCGCAGCGCCATCAGCGGGTTGTTCATCTCGTGCGAGATGGCCACCGCGACCTGGCCGATGGCCGCGCGCCGCTCCGCGGCCACGACCTGCCCCTGCGCGTCCGTCAGCGCCCGCTCCACCCGCCGCAGGTGGGCCACCCGCCGCAGCACCTGCGGGAGCAGCTCCTGAAACCCCGTGTCCTTGACCACGTAGTCGTCGGCGCCGGCGCGCAGCGCCTCGGAGGCGACCTGCTCGCTGCCGTGCGCCGTCATCAGGATCACCTTGACGGGCAGCCGGCGCGCGCGGACCTCGCGCAACACGTCGAGCCCGGTCATCCCCCCATCCAAGTGGTAGTCGAGCAGGATGATGTCGGCCTGCGCGGCCAGCCCCAGTGCCTCCGCGCCGCCGGTCGCGGTACCGACCGTCAACAAGCCGATGGATCGCGCCAGGGCCTCGACCAGGCGCGTCTGCGCCTGATCGTCCTCGACGATCAGGACCCGCGCCCGCTCGGCTTCGGCCGTGTGGTCAGTCATCCACGAACTCCGCCTGCACCGCCGGAACGAGATGCGCCGCGTGCCCCTCGTCCAGCAGCCGCTGTACCGCCTCCCGGCCGACGGCCCCGTACGAAACGGTGAAGTCGTTCACGTACATGCCGACGAACGTGTCGGTCCGGGCCTCGTCCATCCCCCGCGCGTACTGGCCCGCGTGCGCGAGCGCGCTGGCCCGGTGCTCGAGCCCGTACCCGATCGAGGCCCTGAGGTCGCGCGAAATCGCGCGGATCAGCTCCTCGCCCAGGTCCTTGCGCACCACGTTGCCGCCCAGCGGCAGCGGCAGGCCGGTCTGTCCCTTCCACCACGCGCCGAGGTCCTGCCAGAGGTGGAGGCCGCGGTCGGCGTAGGTGAGCTGCCCCTCGTGGATGAGCAGGCCGACGTCGGCCTTGCCGGCGAGCACCGCGTCCTCGATGAGGTCGAACGGGCACTGGGTGGTGCGCGCCGCGGGCGCGAACAGGCGCAGCGCGAGCGCAGCCGTGGTCCGCTCGCCGGGAATCGCCACCAGCTTCGTCGCCAGGGCCGCCGCGACGTCGGCGGGAGCGGGCTCCCGCGCCACCAGGCGCGGGCCGTAGCCGTCGCCGATCGAGGCCCCGTGCGGGAGCAGCGCGTAGCGTTCGTGGAGATAGGCGTAGGCGTGGATCGAGACGGCCGTGACCTCCAGCTCGCCGGCCAGGGCGCGACGGTTCAGGGTCTCGATGTCGGCCAGCTCGTGCACGTACCGCCGGTCGCCGGTGTCGATCTTTCCCTGCGCCAGCGCGTAGAACATGAAGGCATCGTCGCTGTCGGGGCTGTGCGCCACCCGGATCGTCGGCATCAGCGGCTTCCGGTCCCCGCCGCCCCGGCGGACCGCGCCTCCTGGCGCGCCTGCACCAGCATCGTGGCGTGCTGGTCGTACTCCGGCAGTCCCTTGGCCCGTTCCGCGTCGTAGCTGGCGAGGAACTCGCGCCACGCCGCCTGGGCCGCCGCGCGATCGTTGCGCGCCAGGGCGGCCCGAGCCTTGAGCAGGCTGCCAAACAAGTGGGTGCGGTCGGTGCGCGCGATGCTGTCGGCCTGCGCCCGCGCCGCCGCCGCGGCGCCGAGGACGAGGTGGATCATCCCAACGTGCAACCGCGCGTCGGCGTCGAGCGGCGCCACGTTACCGTACGCCTGGACGGCCATCGGGCCGAAGAACGCGACCTGCCCGGTGTCGCCGGACTCGCTGGCGCGCATCACCCGGTCGAACAGGCGGTCGGCGGCCTCGCGCGGGCTCATTGAAGTAAGATCGGTGGTGCCGCGGGCGCCGCCGGGCCCGAGGTCGGCGCTTCCTTGGGCGTTCTGGACCGCGGGGGCTCCCGCAACCGGCCTCCGCACGGCGAGAATGATAGCGGCGGTTTGCACGGCCAGAACCACGGTGCCGGCGACGAACCACTTCAACACCGGATCCGCGGCCCGGGACCCGGCGGCGGGGGTGCCCGCCTTGGCCTCGGGGGCGCCGCCCATGGGCGAGCCGCAGTCGGCGCAGAACTTGGCGCGAGCGGGGTTTTCTCCGCCACAGGTGGGGCAGGTCTTGCTGGCCATTCGGCGGGAAAGCTATGGGGGCGGACCGGGGGACGCCAAACCCCCCGATCAGGCGGAAGTCCTGAGGCAGCAGGAAGGCGAAAGGCGAGAGGCGACCGTGGGCTGTAGGCAACAGATACCAGGTGAGGTGCGGTTGTTCAGAGCGGCTTCGTTCGTGCTCGCCGTCTGGGCCCTTGTCCCTACCGTGGTCCTGGCGCAGGCGGGTGCCGTGCGCGGGGTCGTGCGCTCGACGCTGGGCGAGCCGGTGAGCCAGCCGGCGGCGCTGATGCCGGAGCTGGCCCGCCGGACGCTGGGTGATTCGCTGGGCCGGTTCCTGATCGCCGATCTCCCGGTCGGCACCTGGCGGCTCGACGTCCGCCGCATCGGCTATCGGCCCAGCTCGACCCAGGTCGAGATCCGGCCCGGCGAGACCACCGGCGTCGAGGTGCGGCTGCTCGAGACCCCGATCGAGCTGCGGGGGCTCACAACCGAGGCCCGGCTGCCGGACCGCCGGCGCTTCGAGGAAGAGGCCCAGACGTCCACCCGCTCGCTGGGTGTGCGCGACATCACCCGCGTCCCGTCGCTCGCCGAGAGCGACGTGCTGCGCACGGTGCAGCTGCTGCCGGGCGTCGTGGCGCGCAACGATTACTCGGTCACGCTGAACGTCCGGGGCGGCGACGCGGACCAGAACCTGGTGCTGCTGGACGGCCAGGTCGTCTTCAACCCGTTCCACCTCGGCGGCCTGGTCTCGACCTTCGCGGACGACGCGGTCGAAGGCCTCGACTTTCTGGCGGGCGGCTTCCCGGCGCGCTACGGGGGCCGGCTCTCGAGCGTGCTCGACGTGACCGAGCGCAACGGCCGCACCGACGGCGTCCACGGCTCCACGTCCGTGTCGCTGCTCAGCTCGAAGCTGCACTTCGAGGGGCCGCTGCCCGGCGTTCAAGGCGGGAGCTGGCTGATCGCGGGCCGGCGCACGTACGCGGACCAATTGGTGAACAGCCTCTCGAGCTCGACGTTCCCCTACCACTTCCAGGACCTGCTGGGCCGGGCCAGCGTGCCGGCGCTGGGCGGGACGGTCTCCGCGTCCGGCTTCGTGAGCGGCGACTACTTCAACTTCGTGCTCACCGAGGCGAACAGCGGCCAGCCGGAGCAGACGTTCCGGTTCGACTGGGGGAACGCCGCGCTGGGCCTGACGTGGCGCCGCCCGCTGGGGGGGGACCGGGGCTCGCTCACGCAGCGCGCCGGCGGCTCCGGGTTCTTCGCCGACATCGACGTCGGGCCGGGGCTGCTGCGGTTCGAGAACCGCGTGCGCCGGCTCGCGCTCTCCGGCGACCTCGAGTGGCGCGCCGGAGGGGGGGCGGGTGGGGGGGCGGGGGCGCACGAGCTGGGCGTCGGCTACGTGCTCGAGCGGCACGACATCGAATACGGCGCGGGTTCCAACGACGTCGGCGTGCAGTTCGCGACCCTCACGTACGAGCCGGTCGCCCTCGAGGTCTATGCGGAGGACCAGTGGCGGCCCCGGCCATGGCTGCTGGTGCGGCCCGGCCTGCGCCTCTCCCACCTCCCCGCGGCACGGTTCACGCGGGTCGCCCCACGCCTGTCGGCGAAAGCGTTTCTCGGACCGCGGACAGCGGTCAGCGGTTCGCTCGGGCGGTTTTACCAGTACATCCACTCCCTGCGCGACGAGGAGATCCCGATCTCGCTGTTCGAGTTCTGGATCGGCTCGGACCGTCAGGTGCCGGTGAGCTGGGCCGATCACGCGGTGCTCGGCGTGGAGCGGTGGTTCACGCCCGACTTCAGCCTGACGGTCGAGGGCTACTGGAAGCGGATGTACAACCTCGTGGACGGCGACGAGCGCGAAGACCCCGCCGTGCGCGGCGACGAATTCCTCACGGCCCACGGCACGGCGTGGGGCTTCGACGCCTACCTGCGGCGCACCGCCGGGCCGGTCACCGGGTGGATCTCCTACACGTTCGGCAAGGTGAACCGTACCCTCGACGAGACCGGCGAGCGGTTCCGGCCCGCGCAGGATCGCCGCCACACGTTCAACGCGGTCGGGAGCTTCCGAGGACCGCTGGGGGCGGGGTATACGGTCCGCTTCGGCTACGGCTCGGCGCTCCCGTTCACCGGCATCGTGGGCCAGTGGGTGCACCGGTTTTACGACCCGGGCCGCAACGTGTTCGTCGGCGCGTTCACCGAGCCGTACCGCTCGACGCGCAATGGCCTGAGCTATCCGGCGTATTCGCGGCTCGACGTCTCGGCGCGCTGGGCGTTCGGCTGGGTGGGGGCGCGCTGGTACCCGACCGTCAGCCTGCTCAACGCGTACGCGCGCACCAACGTGTTCGTGTACTTCTACGACTTCGACACCGCGCCACCGGTGCGGCGGGGGTTCTCGCAGTTTCCCTTCATTCCGACGGTGGGGATCGATGTGGAGTTCTAGAGAGGCGGGGCACAGGGGCACAGGGGCACAGCGGCACGGAAAAGGCGCGGCGCGCTGGATGCGCAACGGTGCCGCCCGAGCAGTGACGTGCCTTTCTGTGCCCCTGTGCCTCTGTGCCGCTGTGCCCCTTCTTTCCGGCTGCTCCCTCGAGGAGATCACCATCCCGCTCGGCCAGGAACTCCTGGTGGTCCAGGGCGTGATGAGTCTCGACTCGACCCAGCCTGCCCAGTACATCGTGGTCGAGCGCTCGCTCACGGGCACGATCGACGTACCGGACCAGGATTCGCTGCGCGCGCCGCCGCGCCCGCCGCTGCCGGAGTCGGGCGCGCTGGTGGTCGTGACGCGGGACGACGGCGATTCGGTGATCTTCGCCGAGATTCCCGACACCCTCGGCGTGTACCGGCTCGATTCCGCGCTGGCGAGGCCGTTCTTCCTGGCGGGGCGCGTCTACGGCATGCGGGTGCGTGTGCTCGACGGCCGTACGGTGACCGGCCGCATGCGGATGCCCGACTACCCGGTCGTGGGCGGTATCCCGGCGGAGGGCGCGACGTTCAACCGCGACCGCGACACGCTGCGGGTGACGTGGAGCGGCGGCGGCGCGACGAAGGGCGTGTTCGTGCAGGTCCGGCCGCGGGACATCGAGCGGCGGCTGACGCTGTTCTTTTTCACGGACTCGGCGCGGTTCCGCGTGGCGGGGTCGCAGCCGCTGCCGTTCGTGGGCGACGACAAGCCGCCCTCGGTCTGGATCGCCGGCACCCGCCAGACCTTCACCGTCGCGGCCGTGGACACGAACCTGTTCGAGTTCACCCGCAGCGGCAACGACCCGTTCACCGGCAGCGGCTTCATCAACACGCTGGCCGGTGCGCTCGGCGTGTTCGGCGGCGTCGCGCCGGTCAACCGGACCTACGAGGTCGTCGGCGACAGCAACCATCCGTTCGAAGGTCGCTACCGGCTGGACGGCACCGCGTTCTCCGACACCCTGGCCGGCGACCTTCGGCTGTTCGTGACCCGCGATCTGCCGGCCCCCCAGCTGGTCTCAGCCCTCATCGTCGGGCCGCAAGGGTTCATCGCGCCGCAAGGTGAGGCGACGGGCCGGGTTCGCATCGGATCGGGCCAGCTGGAGCTGACCCTGCTGCGCGACCCCCCCGGCCCGGCCCTCGACCAGCGACGGGTCAAGCTGCTCGGGACGTTCGTCCCGAACGGGGTCACGACCGGCCTGGTCGTCACCCCGGGCGACTCGGTAGTCGGCGCGTTTCGTCTGGAAAGGCTGCCCGGTTCACCTTAGCTTGGCGGTATGTCGCTCGTCTCCCTGGCCCGCCGGGAAGCCGCGGAAGTGGTCGCCCAGCACGCCAACGCCATCGCGGAGCAGTGGCGCGAGGCGGTGCGCGGCGACCAGCAGATCTCCGGTGATCAGCACCTGCCCGACCTGCTGCTGCTGAACCAGGTGCCGGCCCTGCTGTCCGACATCGCGCAGGCGCTCTCGGCGGGAGACGAGGGGGCGTCCGAGGCCTCGATCCAGCGCCGCCGGCGGGGCCTGCGGTTCGGCAAGCTGCGCGGCCTGGCGCGCTACGACGCGGCGGACCTCTACCTCGAGTTCAAGCACCTGCGCGCCGCCATCTGGCACACGCTGCGGCGGGAGCTCGACTGGCACCGCGGCGACGCGTTCGAGGTCATGCTGGTGATCGACCAGTACCTGGACGAGGTGATCGGCGCGAGCCTGCGCGGCTTCTTCGAAGCGGCCGAGCGCATCAGCGGCGGCTCGGTCCGCCCCTCCGGCGAGATACCGAAAGCTCCGACCGGCACCGAGCCCTAGTGGAGTCCCCGCTGTTCGGCTGGACGAAGCACGCTCAGCAGATGGGCCAGCTCGCGCGCGGCGACGCGCAGTGGGACGTCTATCTCGAGGTCCAGCCCCGGTCCGAAAGGCGGTCGGTCCGCGGCCGGGTCCACTTCGTGTCCGGCGACCGCCACCGCGAGAGCGCCTGGATTTTCCTCGAGTGGAGCGAGCGGGAGCTGCGGGATCGGTTCAATGAGTTCTCGGCGACGGAGCTGTGGAGCCTGCTGGAGAGTCTCGGACCCTGAGAGGGGAGGAGCGAGGGGTGAGGAGCGAGGGGTGAGGAGGATTCAGGTGGGACCCTCGCCCCTCGCCCCTCGTCCCTCGCCCCTCGTCCCTCGCCCTTCGCCCCTCGTCCCTCGCCCCTGTTGCCCCCCCGCCACACCTCCATCCCACTTTTCAACATTTCGTCCACCTTTTTCTGTGCATTGTGCACATCCAAGACGTAATTACGTGCTCAGACCTTGTTGGCCTGCAATCTGCACACGTTTTCCTTGACATATTGCACGGATGCGCCTAGCTTCGCGCGTCCACAAACCCGCGCCTCCGACCCAGGAACCCCAGCCCATGACTGCCACGATGCCGACCCGCACCAAGACGCCCAAGCAAGCCACCAGCCCCGCCGACGTCATCCGCCTGGCCAAGGATGCCGGCACCCAGATGGTGGACGTCCGGTTCACCGACCTGCCCGGCCAATGGCAGCACTTCACCATCCCGGTGAAGGAGCTGAAGGAGGGCACCTTCGAGGAGGGCCTCGGATTCGACGGCAGCTCGATCCGCGGGTTCCAGGCGATCAACGAGTCCGACATGCTGCTGTTCCCGGACCCGGCCTCGGCGTTCGTGGACCCGTGCCTCAAGGTGCCGACGCTTTCGCTGACCTGTGACATCGGCGATCCGATCACGGGCGAGCGCTACTCGCGCGACCCGCGCTACGTGGCGCAGAAGGCGGAGCAGTACCTCGGCAAGAGCGGCGTGGCGACCACGTCGTACTGGGGGCCCGAGCTGGAGTTCTTCATGTTCAACTCGGTGCGGTTCGACCAGAACGCGCACGAGGGCTACTACCACATCGACTCCGACGCCGGCATCTGGAACTCGGGGAAGAACGGCGGAGAGCCCAACCTCGCGCACCGGCCTCGGCACAAGGAGGGCTACTTCCCGGTGCCGCCGCTGGACAAGCTGCAGGACGTGCGGTCGCGGATCGTGCTCGCGCTCGAGGCCTCGGGGGTGGACGTCGAGGTGCATCACCACGAAGTGGCCACGGCGGGCCAGGCCGAGATCGACATGCGCTTCGACTCGCTGGTGCGCATGGCCGACAAGGTGCTCGTGTACAAGTACATCGTGAAGAACGTGTGCCACGAGCACGGCCTCACGGCCACGTTCATGCCCAAGCCCCTGTTCGGGGACAACGGCTCGGGGATGCACGTGCACCAGTCGCTGTGGAAGGGCGACACGAACCTGTTCTTCAACCCCAAGGGCTACGCGGGCATCTCGGAGACGGCGCGCTTCTACATCGGCGGGCTGATCAAGCACGCGGCGGCGCTGCTCGCCTTCTGCGCCCCGACCACCAACAGCTACCGCCGGCTGGTGCCGGGCTTCGAGGCGCCGATCAACCTCATGTACTCGGCGCGCAACCGCTCGGCCATCGTGCGGATCCCGATGTACAGCAAGTCGGCGAAGGCCAAGCGGCTCGAGTTCCGCGCGCCGGACCCGACGGCCAACCCGTACCTCGCGTTCGCCGCGATGCTGATGGCGGGCCTCGACGGCATCAAGAACCGGATCGAGCCGCCGGCGCCGCTGGACAAGGACCTCTACGAGCTCGAGGGCGCCGAAAAGAAGCGGATCAAGAACACGCCCGGCTCGCTCGGGGAGGTGCTGGACGCGCTCGAGAAGGACCACGACTTCCTGCTCAAGGGCGACGTGTTCACCGGCGACCTGATCGAGACGTGGATCGCGTACAAGCGGGAGAAGGAAGTGAAGCCGATGGCGCTGCGGCCGCATCCGTACGAGTTCTTCCTGTACTATGACGCCTGAGGCGAAGCGGGCGGTTGCTGCAGCGGTTGGGGGGGGCGCGGCCACGGCCGCGCCCCCCCCCACCGCGTCTCCCGGCCCCATTCTCGAGGCCTGCGAGCGCGAGCGCGTGCGATACCTGCAGCTCCACTTCACCGACATCCTCGGTATCAATAAGAACGTCGAGGTCCCGCGCACCCAGTTCCGGAAGGCGCTCGAGGGCCAGATGATGTTCGACGGCTCCTCGATCGAGGGCTTCGTGCGCATCGAGGAATCGGACATGCTGCTGGTGCCCGACCTCGCGACGTTCCGCATTCTCCCCTGGGGCGACGGCGACGCCCGGGTGGCGCGGCTCATCTGCGACATCGCCAACACCGACGGCACGCCGTTCGAAGGCTGTCCGCGCACCGCCCTGAAACGGCAGATCGCCCGTGCCCGCGCCCTCGAGTTCGAGATGATGGCCGGGTGCGAGGCCGAGTTCTTTCTGTTCCAGAAGAACGGCGGGGCGCCGTCCACCACGACCCACGACGTCGGCGGGTACTTCGACGTGGGCCCGGTGGACCGCGGCGAAGACGCGCGGCGCGCCATCGTGGCCGACCTCGAGGAGATGGGGTTCGAGGTCGAGGCCGCGCATCACGAGGTGGCGCCGGGGCAGCACGAGGTGGACTTCCGCTACGCCGACGCCCTCAAGACCGCCGACGACCTGACCACGTTCCGGCTGGTGGTGCGCGGCGCGGCCGAGCGGTACGGGCTGGTCGCCACGTTCATGCCGAAACCGATCTACGGCCAGAACGGGTCCGGCATGCACACGCACCAATCGCTGTTCCGCCGCGGGCACAACGCGTTCTGGGACGCGAAGGGCCAGTGGGAGCTGTCGAGCGTGGCGCTGCAATACATCGCGGGCCTGATCGCGCACGCGCGCGGCTTCTGCGCCGTGACCAACCCGCTGGTCAACAGCTACAAGCGGCTGGTGCCGGGCTACGAGGCGCCGGTCAACGTCGCCTGGTCCATGAAGAACCGCTCCCCGATGATCCGCATTCCGGACCGGCGCGGCGAGGGCACCCGCTGCGAGCTGCGGATGCCCGATCCCGCTGCGAACCCGTACCTGGCGCTGGCCGTGCAGCTCGCCGCCGGCCTCGACGGCATCGAGAAGGGGCTGACGCCGCCCGAGCCGGTGAACAAGAACATCTTCGAGCTGACCTACCGGGAGAAGCGCCACCACCGCATCGACGACCTGCCGCGTGACCTGCACGAGGCGCTGGACGAGCTGGCGAAGGACGAGGTCGTGCTGGGCGCGCTGGGCGAGCACATCGCGGCGCGCTACAGTGAGGCCAAGCGGGAGGAATGGCGGGAGTACATCACCCAGGTCAGCGAGTGGGAAGTCCGGAGGTACCTGGGGACGTATTAGGAGCGGGTGGGGCGGGTGGGGCGGGTGAGGCGGGCGGGCGCCGCAACAAGGCCCGCGTATTGCGGAGCGTAGGCTACAGCTTCTGGGCCGTCCGTTTGTCACATGTCATATTCTTTGACACATATCGTAAGTTAAGCATTCCCAATACAATCACTTGCAGGACCGATGCGAAATACCGCAGATCGGGCCGGGCAGCTGGCATGCGGGTTGCCTTGTCAGGGACTCGAGTCCGAACCGGGTCTGGCGGTGTGACACAAGTCATTGTCGGGCCGCGCGTTCCGAGCGAAGCGATGAGGGCGTGAGAGCGAAGAGGGAGCGAGCCGCGATCTCCAACACGGGGTCAACGGCGGCCACCGGCCTGTTCCGGTGGGCGCGGCTCGGCGCGTGCGCTCTTCTCGCCCTGGCCGGCACCACCTGCGTTCAGGACTTCGTTTCCTCGCCCAACCCGGGCAACACCCAGTTCACGGTCAATCCCGAATCGGTCCATCTCGACATCGGAGAGCTGCACGCGCCGTTCACGGCCTCGCTGACCATGGAGGGCCGGCCCATCGGCTTCCGCCTCGGCATCAGCGTGGTATCCGCCAACGGCGTGGTGACGGTGGATTCGCTGGGCCGGCTGCGGGTGCTGGCTCGCGGCGTGGACACGCTGCGGGTCCGCGCCTTCGGTCCCCAGCTGGTCGAGGCCCCGCCCGAGACGACGGTCGTCGTGCGCGGCGTGGTGCCGCGGATCGGCCTCGTGACCCAGCGCACGGTGGACACGCTGTCGAGCATCGGCGAGCAGTTCATGCTGTTCGCGGTGGGGCTCACCAACGCGGGCGACACGATTCCCGGCGCGCCGATCCGGTGGCGGCTCACGGCGCCGGGCGGCGCGCTGGCCCTGGACACCACGACCGGCCGCGTGACGGCGCTCGGCAACGGCGTGGCGCTGCTCGAGGCCCACGTGGATGCCGCCACGGCCTCGCGTTCGGTGGTGGTGCGGCAGCGCCCGGTGCGGGTGCGCGCGGCGCCCGACACGGTCACGATGATCGCGCTGGGCCAGACCCGGTCGGCGGTCGGCACGCCGTACGACGCGAACGACAACGTCGTGGTGGGTGCGCCGGTGCTGTGGCGCTCGCTTGACCCGGCGGTCGTCGACGTCGGCGCCATCGGAATCGTCATGGCGGTCGCCCCCGGGGTGGCGGGCGTCGTGGCGCTCACCCCGCGCGCCCCCGGCGACACGCTGCGCGACACCCTGCTCGCGCGGGTCGCGCCGGCCCGGCTCGCCGCGGCGGCGGGCGATTCCCAGGTCGGCACGGTGGGGACCGATCTCGCGGGCGCCCTCGCGGTGCAGCTGGTGGACTCGGCGGGGGCGGACGTCCGCGACTCGCTGATCGCCGTCACGTTCCGGGTCACGGGCGGCGGCGCGCGGTTCGGCACCGCCGACACGGCCCGGGTGCTCACCAACGGGCCGGGTCGCGGCACCGCGCCGACGCTCACGCTGAGCCAGATGGCCGGTCCGGTGACCGTGACCGCGACGGGCGTGGGCCTGGCCGGTGCGGCGGTGACGTTCAACGCGTCCGGCTCGCCGGCCGCGCCGCAGGCGCTCGTGGCCGATTCGGGCGCGGGGCAGGTCGCCGCGGTGGCTGCGGTGATCGCGCCGTTCGTGGTGCGGCTGCGCGACCAGTTCAACAACGGCGTGCCCGGACAGGCGATCACCTTCCGCGTGACGGCGGGGAATGGCCGGCTCGCGGCGGGCGGCAGCCCCGACTCGGTGGTGATCGTGCAGACCGACGCCCAGGGCAGGGCGCGTGCCGTGCTCACGCTCGACACGGTGGCCGGCGTGAACACCGTACAGGTGAGCGGGCCGGTCGGCGGGCCGCTGAGCTTCAACGCCACGGGGGCGCCGGGCGCGCCGGTGGCGCTGCAATACGTCGTGGAGCCTGCGGGGACCACGTCCGGCAGCCTCGTGACGCCGGCGATCCAGGTGGCCGTGCTCGACCAGTACGGCAACCGGGTCACCGCCTCCGCGGCGAACGTCGTACTCATGATTGCGCCGGGCGGCCCCGCGGGCGCCACGCTGCGCGGCACACCGAACGTGGCGGCGACCGCCGGCCTCGCCACGTTCGGCAACGTGACCCTGGACAAGGCCGGGAGCTACCGGCTGGTCGCGACCGCCACGGGCCTCGTCGCCGCCACGAGCGCCGCGTTCCCGGTGGCCGCGGGCACGCCCGACCACCTCGTTTTCACCACGCAGCCCTCGCTCGCCGAGGCGGGAAGGCCCATCGGGCTGGGCGGGCCGATCGAGCTGACGATCGTGGACGCGTTCGGCAACCGCGTGATGGGCGCGACCGACCCGGTTACCCTGACGCTTGCGACCCATCCAAACGGCGCGTCGCTGTTCGGCACGGTCGCCATGCAGGCCACCAATGGCGTCGCGACGTTCACCAGTACGCGGATCGCCAAGGCCGGCATCGGGTACCGGATCATCGCGAGCTCGATCTCGCTGCCCAACGGCGGCGCCGCGACGAGCGCCCTGTTCGACGTCGCCGCCGACGGGCCGGCCAGCGTCATCGAGATCTCGGGCAACGGGCAAAACGGGCTCACCGGCTCGCAGCTCGCGCAACCGTTTGTGGTCGCGGTCCGCGACACGTTCGACAACCTCGTGCCCGGCGACACGGTGCGCTTCCGGGTCGTGAGCGGCGACGGCAGGTTCGCGGGCGCCGACACGGTACGCGCGATCACCGACCCGCAGGGCCGAGCCTCGGCGCTCCTGACGCTGGGCGCCACCAGCGGCACGAGCACGATCGAGGCGAAGAGCCTCAGGGCCAGCGCCGTTGTCATATTCACCGCCAGCGCGACGCCTCCGGGGCTGCAGCTGGCATTCGTGACGCCTCCGAGCAATACGACCGGCGGCTCGCCATTCGCGCCGGCCGTGCAGGTCGCGATCCAGGACGGCGGCGGGGTCACTCAGACCGGCCTCTCCACCAACATCACGCTCGCCATCACGGGCGGCACGGGCACGCCCGGCGCGACGCTCGGCGGCACGGTGCAGGTGGCGGCCCAGAACGGCGTGGCGACGTTCAACGGCATCGCGGTGGACCGGATCGGCTCCGGCTACACCCTCACCGCGACGGCCTCGGGAGTGACCTCGGCCACCAGCACGGCGTTCAACGTCACGACCGGCGCAGCGTCGAAGCTCGGCTTCGCCGTCCAGCCTGCCAGCGCCGCGGCCGGCGCCTCGCTCGGCAGCGTCGAGGTGCGGGTCCAGGACGCGGGCGGCAACACGGTGAGCGCCTCCGACGCCATCACGCTCACGCTGAGCGGCGGCAACCCGGGCGCCACCCTGGGCGGGACCACCATGCAGAGCGCGTCGGGCGGGGTGGCAACGTTCTCGACGCTTGGCGTGAACCTGGTGGGCACCGGCTACCAGCTGAACGCGACCGCCACCGGCCTCACGGGGGCCGCGAGCGCGACGTTCACGATCACGGCGGGGCCGGCGAGCCAGCTGGTCTTCCTGGATCAACCCGGCGATGAGGCGGCCGGCGCGTTCATTTCGCCGACCATTCGCGTGGGCATGCGCGATGGGTTCGGGAACCCGGTCACGACCACGCCGCCCGCGGTCACGCTCGCGATCACGCCGGGCACGGGCACGCCGGGCGCGTCGCTCGCCGGCGGTACCAACCCGGCCGTCTCGGGCGGCGTCGCGTCATTCGCCGCCGCGTCCATCCAGCGCGCCGGCACCGGGTACACGCTCACCGCGACTGCCGCGGGGCTTAGCTCCGCGGTCAGCACCGGCTTCAACATCACCGCCGGCACCGCGGCGCGCCTGGGCTTCGTGGTCGAGCCGACGTCCGCGCAGGCCGGCCAGGCCATCTCGCCCACGGTGCAGGTGGGTGTGCAGGACCAGTTCGGGAACCCTACGACAACCAGCGCGTCCGTGACCCTGCAGATCCTGCCGGGCAGCGGTACCACGGGGGCGAACCTCTTGGGCGGCAGCGCATCCACGTCGGGCGGCGTGGCGTCGTTCGGCGCCCTCAACATCGACAAGGCGGGCGCGGGCTATCAGCTCCGCGCCACGGCGTCGGGCCTCAACCCCGACACCAGCGCCGCGTTCGCCATCGCGGCGGCCGCCGCAGAGTCGCTGGTCGTGGTGTCGGGTGACCAGCAGAACGGCCAAACCAGCCAGCCGCTGGCGCAGCCGTTCGTGGTCGCGGTGCGCGACGCGTTCGGCAACCCCGTGGCGGGTCACGCGGTGACCTTCGAGGTCACGGCCGGCGGCGGCTCGTTCGGCGGCAGCGCCTCGATCAGCGTCGGCACCAACGCCTCGGGCCTCGCGAGCGCGACCCTGACTCTCGGGCCGATGGACAACGTGGTGAACACGGCCGAAGCCCGGGCGCCCGGCCTCGTGGGCACGCCGCGGGTGTTCACAGCCACGCCGGTGCCGGTCGGCGCGCAGCTCGGGTTCGTCCTGCAGCCGCCGGGCAGCTCGACCGCCGGCGCGTTGATGGCGATCCAGGTCGCCGTGCAGTCGTCCAGCGGCACGACGATCACGAGCGCCACATCGGCGATCACGCTGTTCATCACGGGCGGTACGGCGAACGCGCACCTCATCGGCACGCAGACCGTGAGCGCGTCGGGCGGCGTGGCCACGTTCAACATCGGCGTTGACAGCGTCGGGGCCGGCTACGCGCTCTCCGCGACCGCCAGCGGCCTCACCGGCGGGACGAGCACGACCTTCAACATCACGCCCGGCCCGGCGACGAAGCTGGGCTTCGTCATCCAGCCCAGCAACACCTCGTTCGGCTCGACCATCACGCCGGCACCGGCGGTGGCGGTGCAGGACGCGCAAGGCAACACGGTGCCGTCCTCGTCGGCGTCGATTCTGCTCGAGATCACGAGCGGCTCCGGCACGGCCGGCGCTACCCTGTCGGGTACGACGACGCAGGGCGCCTCGAGCGGCGTGGCGACGTTCCCGGGGCTCGGGATCGACCTCGACGGGTCGGGCTACTCCCTGACGGCGACGTCGGCGGGTCTCACCGGCACGGTCAGCGCACCGTTCAACCGGTCCGGCGGTCCCGCGCGCCTCGTGTTCGGGGCGGATCCGGCCAACGTCACGGCGGGCGCGACGATCGCGCCGGTCCAGGTGACCATCGTGGACGCGCAGGGCATCACCGTGACCGGCACCGCCAACCAGGTGACGGTCGCCCTGCGGAGCGGGTCGCTCGGCGGCGCGCTCTCGGCCGCGCCGGTCAACGGCGTCGCGACGTTCTCGGACCTGTCCATCAATGCCGCCGGCGCCGGCTACGCGCTGATCGCCACGGCCGGCACGCTCGTCGCCGACACCACCGGCGACTTCACCGTCGTGCACGCGGCTCCGGCGCGGCTCGAGTTCAGCGTCGAACCCACCAGCCGCACCGCGGGCAGCCCGATCACGCCGGCGGTGCAGGTGGCGGTGCGCGATGCCCTGGGAAACCTCGCCGCCAGCTCGCCGGTCGACGTCGCGATGGCCATCCTGCCCGGCTCGGGCGAGCCCGGCGCGACGCTGTCCGGCACCACGACGATCACCGCGGTGGGCGGGGTCGCGACGTTCCCCGACCTCAGCATCGACAAGGACACGACCGGCTACCGGCTGCAGGCGTCCAGCGGCAGCCTCACGCCGGATACCAGCGCGAGCTTCAGCATCGTCACCGGCCCGCTGGCCTCGGTAGTGTTCACCGCGACCACCTCGAACCTGGCGTCGCTGGGCGCGCAGTTCCAGTTCGTGGCCGAGGGGAGGGACGCGAGCGGCAACCCGGTCGTGGGCCAGCCGATCTCGTGGACGTCGACCGACCCGGCGGTCGCCACGGTATCGGGGACGGGCCTCGTGACCGCCGTGACCAACGGTCCGACGACGATTACGGCCACAGCCAACGGGTTCCAGACGTCCATCCTGGTGACGGTGCAGCAGGTGACGGCGAGCGTGGTGGTCACACCGGCCGGCGCGAGCCTCGGCGCGCTCGGCGACACGCAGCTGTACAGCGCGCAGGCGCGGGACTCGAACAACAACCCGATTGCCGGGAAGACGTTCAGCTGGCAGAGCGACGCGACCGGCGTCGTCTCGGTGAGCCCGGCGAACGGCACGTCCACCACGGCGACCGCCGTGAGCAACGGCACCGCCAACATCATCGCGACGGTGGACGGCGTGTCCGGCTCGGTGCAGCTGACCGTGGCGCAGGTGGTGCAGACGGTGACCGTGACGCCGGCGGGTCCTCTCACCTTCACCGCGTTCGGCCAGACGCAGGCGTTCACCGCGGTGGCCCGCGACGCCAACAACAACGTCATCGCCGGGAAGACGTTCACCTGGAATAGCAGCGATCCGGCGGTGTCGGTCGACGCGGCCGGCGTCGCCACCGCCGCGGCCAACGGCACCGCGAGCGTCACGGCGACCACGACGGGTGGCCCAGGCGGCGCCAACGTCACGTCCACCGCGGTGGCCGTAACCGTGGGGCAGGTGACGGCCAGCGTCGTCGTGACTCCGGGCACGGCCCAGATCGGCGCCATCGGCTCGCAGCGGACCTTCACCGCCGAGGCGCGAGACGCGAACAACAACCCGATCGCGGGCAAGACGTTCACCTGGGTGAGCACGGCCACGGGCGTTGCCACGGTGCCCCCGGGCAGCGCCACGTCGAAGGCCGCTACGGCCGTGGCGAACGGCTCCACGAGCATCGAGGCCGCCGTGGACGGCGTCACCGGCTCGGCTACCCTGACAGTGCTGCAGGTGACCGCGTCGGTCGTGTTGACGCCCGCGAGCCCGCCGAGTCTGGCGGCGTTCAACGCGACTCAGCAGTTTACGGCCGTAGCGCGCGATTCGAACGCCAACTTCATCGCGGGCAAGACGTTCACGTGGACCAGCACGAGCACGGGCGTCGCGACGGTCAGTCCGCTCACGAGCACGTCGACCACCACGGCCACGGCAGTGGGCAACGGCACCACGTCCATCATCGCTACCGTGGACGGCAGGGCCGACACGTCGGCGCTGACGGTGCAGCAGATCGTGACGACCGTGGTCGTCACGCCGAATCCGCAGACGATTCCGGTACTGTCCAGCCGCACGTTCACCGCCGAGGCGCGCGATGTGAACGGCTTCGCGGTGGCCGGCATCGGGTTCACGTGGTCCTCCAGCAACTCGCTGGCGGTGTCCGTATCCGCCAACAACCCGTCGAACACTGCAACGGCGTCTCGCGGGCTGGTGGTGGGCTCGTCCACGATTACCGCGACGACCACGGGCAACCCAGGTCCGGGCGGCACCAATGTGTCCGGCACTGCTACAGCCAACTGACCGGGCGGTCGGCATGACCTGCCCCCGCTGCGCCACGCTGCTGCCGGACAGCAGCCGCTACTGCCTGTCGTGTGGCGCCAGCATCTCGGACGCCGGCGAGCGCACGGCGGACTTCGACGTGGGCCTCCAGGCGCGGCTCCAGGAGGAGTTGGGCTCCGAGTACACCATCGAGAAGGAGCTGGGCCGCGGCGGCATGGCGGCCGTGTTCCTCGCGCACGACCAGCGGCTGGGCCGCAAGGTCGCCGTCAAGGTGCTGCCGCCCGAGCTGTCGTTCGGCCAGCCCGGCGTGGTCGAGCGGTTCCGCCGCGAGGCGCGCACCGCGGCCACGCTCGACCATCCGCACATCATCCCGATCTACCGCGTGTCCGGCGAGGGCCGCCTGGTGTGGTACGTGATGAAGTACCTCCAGGGCGAGTCGGTGGACCGGCTGCTGCAGCGCGTGTGGCGGCTCTCGGTGGACGCCACGGTGCGGGTCGTCGAGCAGGTGGCGGCGGCGCTCCAGCACGCACACGACGCGGGCGTGGTGCACCGCGATGTGAAGCCGGCCAACGCCGTCATCGACCCCAAAGGCTGGGTCACGGTGACGGACTTCGGGATCGCGAAGGCCATCGAAGGCGGTGACATCACGGCCACCGGCTCCACCATCGGCACGCCGTTCTACATGTCACCCGAGCAGTGCGCGGGCAATCCGATCAGCGGCGCAGCCGACCAGTACGCCCTCGGCGTCATGACCTACCAGATGCTGGGGGGCCGGGTGCCGTTCACCGGCGCCAACGTGGTGGACATCATCCGCCGCCACTGCTTCGATGTGGTCCCGTCGCTCGCCGAGCTGAGGCCCGAGCTGACGACGCCGGTGATCCAGGTGGTCGAGCGCGCACTCGCGAAGAAGCCCGAGGACCGGTTCCCGTCGGTCACGTCGTTCGCGATGGCGCTGGACCTCGCGGCGAAGGGCGTGGACGTGGGCGCGTCGTATCCGGTGCGCGGCGCGGCGATGCACGCGGCGGACACGGTGATCGTGAATCAGCCCGTGAAGGACCGCCGCAAGCATCCGCGCACGCCGGGAGCTCCGGCTCCGGCCGAGCGCGGGCCGCGCCGGCTCCGGGCCTGGGCGGGCGGCGGAGTTGCCGTGGCCGGGCTCGCGGCGCTCGCGGTCCTGCAGCCCTGGCAGAGCGGCGCGGCGCCGCCTCCGCTCGACTCGGCGGCGAACCCACCGCGGCAGGTGGCGGCCGTACCGGTGGATACGGCGGCTGCGGACGCGGTGCGGACGCCGGCCTCCAGCGACACGACGCCGCGCGCCCCGGCGCCGCGTCCCCGCCGCGACCCCAGGGTGATGCCGTCGAGCACGACGTCGCGGCCGCCCGCGCCGGCGTCCGGGCCGGCCTGGATCACGGTCGGGAGCCGGCCGAATGTGCCCATCCAGATCAACGGGCAATCGGTACCGGGAAACCCGGTGATCAACTACGAAGTCACGTCTGGACGCGTGCGGCTGCGCTTCATGCTGACCGATAGCGCCGGCGTTTCGACGCCGTGGGACACGGTGGTCACCGTCACGGCCGGGCAACGGCTCAGTCTGGGGTACCTCCAGCCGAGACGACCGTGAGGTCCGGTGGCAGGGCCGCGGTGGCGGCGTTGGTGACGTTCGCAGCGCTGGCCTCGCTTCCGCGCCGCGCGACGGCGCAGACGGCGGGCGCGCTGGTGGAGCAGGGCCGCGGGCGGCTCGATCAGCTCGATCCCGAATCGGCGTTCCAGCTGCTGCAACGCGCGCTCGGGTCGGGCGCTGTCGCCCCGGCGGTGCGGGTGCGGGCATTCACGCTCATCGGCATTACCGAGCTGCTCCGGAGCAACCGCCTCGCGGCGCGCCAGGCGTTCGAGCGCGCCATCCGCCTCGACCCCGGGCTGGCCATCGACTCGCTCGCGGATCTGCATTCCGACGCGCGGGTGGTCTTCGGCGAGGCCCGCACCGCCGTGGGCCCGCTCACGCGCGGGGTCGCGCTCGTCGTGGACCTGCCGGCCGACACGACCATCCGGCCCGGCCAGGACCGGCTCCGCCTCGAGGTCCGGCCGACCGCGCGCGCGCGGGTGGCGTTCGCGGTCGCGCCGATCGAGACGCCGCAGGTGCTGGTGTGGACCGACACGCAGACGGTGGACCTCGTCGGGCGGGTGCTGTGGGATCTCGCGGTGCCCGACAGCGCGTACGTGGCCGACGGCCGGTACGTCCTGCAGATCACTGCAACCGACGCCTCGGGCGACGTCGCGCCGCCGGTCGAGCGCATCCTGTACGTCGCGCGGCTGCCGGTGGACACAGCGGCCCACCCGGCGCCGTTCGATTCGACGACGCTGATGCCCGAGACCCTGCGTATTGCACGAGCCGCGCCGAGCCGGTTGTTGTTAGGTGCGGCGTTGGGCGTGGGAGCGCTGCTGACGCCGAGCCTGCTCGGCAGCGGGGACGTGGGCGGCGGGCGTGGGCGCTCCGTGGCGATCGGCGGCGTGGTCACTGTAGCGGGGATCGTCGGGTTCCTGGCCGGTCATCGCGACCGACCGCTGCCGGAGAACGTGGAGCAGAACCGGCAGCTGCTCGACCGCGACGCCAACCAGCGCGGCGTGGTCGCCGCGGCGAACGCCCGCCTCGTGGCCTCGGCGTCCATTCGCGTCCGGGTCGAGAGCCCGACGCGATGAGGACCTTCGCGGCCGGCCAGGCCGCGCTGCTGCTGTTGGCGGCCTTGGGGCGCCCGGTGCGCGCGCAGGAGATGCGCGGCGAGGTGCTCGCCTTGTCGGCCGAGCACCGGGTGCTGTACCAGGGGATTGTCTACCAGCAGACGGGCACGTGGCTGGGTCTGCGCGGCGAGCTCGCCACCCGCCAGTTCCGCTTCGAGCTGTACACGCTGGCCGGGTCGCTCGGCGGGTCGGGGGATTCGTCCAACCCCGACCGCGACGCGCGGACCACCGTCGCGGCGGCACGGGTGGCCGTCCGACCGTGGATCGATGTCGGCCTCGCCGCCGAGGCGTGGCACTTCGCGTCGGCCGTCAGCGAAACCACGTGGCGGCTGTTCGGGCCGGTCGCGCGCGCCGAGGGTGACCTTGGCCTGCCGGTCCTGCACGGCTTCGCGGAGCTGACGCTGCTGCCGCTCGCGTGGGGTTCCAGCGCCGTGGCGCCGACGTCGGGCGCGCGGGGCGTTGTCGGCCTCCTGTTCGTGCCCGCGACGTCCCCGTTCATGCTGCGGCTGGCCTATCGCTTCGAGCGCTTCAACGTGGGCGACCCGGCGGCGTCCGCGCCGCGGCGCGAGCACGTTGAAGGCGTGCAAATCGGTGCCGGAGTGCGACTTGGACGCTGAGGTGTGACGCCCGTCACACTTTCTTGCGCGGGCTCCTAACTTGCGCCATACTCTCTCGCCCCGGCGCGCGCCGGGGCCTTGTTTCTTGGCGGGTTCCCGCCCTTTCGGCACGGGAGTCGTCAACTTGGGGTAGCTGGGCGAGCCCCGCATGGGCGCTTCGATGTCCGCCTCCCGAGCCCACTTGCGGCCCGGCGAGGCGTCGCGGTAGCGCTGACCGCCGGTCTTGCGTTGTCTGGCATCCAGTGCTTGCCGGACCTGTTCAGCCCGCCGTCGCGGGCGAGCTACATCATCGAGGCGTTGGCGCCGTGGCGGTCCGGGTGACGTGGTCGGTTGTTGGGCAGGACACCGCGGTCACGCTGCTGAATCCGACCTCGCTGGGAACCAGCTGCTACTTCGGCCGCGCGTCACCTCTTCGCACCACGGTTCCCGGTGCGGGGCGGTGACCGGGCGAGGCGGCCGCTGCCGGCTCCCTCCTCAGCAGACCAGCCGCACTACCTCGAGGGAGAGCGGCATGTTGTTAGGCGCGGCAGCAGCGATACGCGTCGGCCGGGCCCGTCTGGGCGTCGTCGGGTGGTTCGGGCGTTAGGCCGTCCCCAGGTGCATAACGCGCAACGTGGTGCCCTCCGCGCCGAGGACGATGCGGTCCCCGCTCTTGATCGCGACATCGCCCTTCACCGGCCGGTCGTTCACCCAGGAGCCGTTGCGGCTGCCCAGGTCCCGCCCCACCACCGACACGTCCGACCGGAACTGGATCTCGAAGTGCCGCCCCGACACGTGCTTCTCTTCTTCGGTGCGGATGAGCACCTGCGCGGCCCCGGGGTCGCGTCCCAGCACGATCGTATAGCCCGAGGCGCGGTACTCCTGGCCGGTGTGCTGATGCCGCAGCACGATCTCCGGCGTCTTGCCGACGCGATAGGGCTTCTCCGCGCTGCCGTCGCGCCCGGCCACGATCGTCGGCCCCGAGCCACGCATGGTCGGCTTTTCGGCTGCGCGGGCCCGTTCGTCCTCAGGGAGCGTCGCGTTGGGGCCCGTCCCGCCGAACCCCGTCCAGCACTCGCAGACGGGACCCTGCTTGCCCAGCGTGAATACGTCGCCGGTGTGCACCAGCACCCTGCCGAACAAGCGGGTGCCGCGGATCCAGGTGCCGTTGGTGCTGCCGAGGTCTTCGAGCATCCACCGGTCGGCCCCGTCGCGATGGATCGCGCAGTGGCGGTTGCTCACGGTCTTGTTGAGCAGGGCGGGGATGAACGCCGCGAGATGACAGTCGCGGCCCAGGTAGAGGGCGTCGCCGTCGATCTCGACGTAATAGACTGGCGGACCGATCTTGAGGACGGGATGCTCGGGCACAGGCGCTAGAAGATTCCCTGCCGCCGGACCCTGTCAACCAATGTCGTCTAACCTCTTGCGGGGAAAGCCGTTGACGCTCGGCGCCGACCCGACGAACTCGCGCTGGTACACAGCCCGGCACGGGTTCTGCGGCGGTTGATCGAGCGGGCCGGCGGCTCGCGCCCGCCGGTGTTGATTGACGGCGCTTCTCGCCCGCCCGCATACTCAGCGGTTCCGCTCGACCTGTGAGGTCGGCCCGACCGGCGCCCGCACGTCTCAAGATCTGACGCGGGGGCTGGACCCGTGCGGCCGACCGGCGAGGTCTGCTCTTGGTTCGCACGCAGTCTGTCTGGGAGCTTTTCAGGCGCACCCGGAGCGGCGTTGCTCGACGGGCGGCGGCGGTCGCCGTGTGCGTCGGAGTGTCGCTCGCCGGCTGGCAGTGCGTGCAGGACCTGGTCGTCACGCCCGACACGCCCGACTACGTCTTCTCGGTCCTACCGGACTCGACCGACCTCAACATCGGCGATACCCTCGGGGCCTTCACCGCCACGCTCACTGCCGACGGGACACCCGTCACATTCCAGCTCGCGCTCGCCGTGGTCGAGGGTCCGCAGGTCGTGACGGTCGACTCGCAGGGCCGGGTTGCCGTGCTCGGACGCGGCGTCGCCCGCATCGAGGCTCGCCCGCTCAGCACGGCGCTGGTCGTGGATACGCTGGCGGTACGGGTGGCGGTACGAGGCGTGGTGCCACGGCTGGGGCTGCCGCCGGGGCCCGCCGAAGACACGCTGCGCAGCATCGGCGACACGCTGCAGCTGCGCGTCGCTGCGTTGACGCGGCGCGGAGACACGATTCCCGGCGTGCCGATCGTGTGGCGCCGGGTGTCGGGCGCGGGCATCGCCACCCTGCTCGACAGCGTGGGCGGGCGGGTGCGGGCCGACGCGAACGGGCTCGCGGAGTTCCGCGCCGTGACGGACACCGCGACCGTGCTGGTCCGGGTACGGGTGCGGCAGGCTCCGAGGGCGGTCGTCTCGACGGACACCGTCATCCTGCGCTCGCTGGGACAGACGGCGAGCCTCGGCGCGACCATCCGGGACGCGCGCGGCGTGCTCATCATCGACACCACCGTCGCGTGGACGTCGCTGGATCCGGGCATCGCCTCCGTCACCGCGGGGGGCACCGTGACCGCCCTGGCCAACGGTGTGGCGCGGATCGAAGCCCGCGCGGGCGGCGCGGCGGACACGACGCGGGCGATCGTGGCCCAGCTCGCCCGGCGGCTCGTGATCGTGGCCGAGCCCACCGGTGGCGTTGGGGGCAGCCCCATCAGCCCGGCGATCCAGGTGGCCATCGCGGACAGTCTGGGCAGCACCGTGACCGGTGCCGCCGCCGGCGTCGCCGCCGCCATCGCGAGCGGAACCGGGACGGCGGGCGCCCTGCTGAGCGGCAACGTGACGGTCAACGCGTCCAACGGGGTCGCGAGCTTCGGCAACCTCATCGTGGACCTTTCCGGGCTGGGCTATCGGCTGGTGGTGAGCTCGGGCACGCTCGTCCCCGACACGAGCACCGCGTTCAACGTGTCCGGGCCGCCGGCGCGGCTGGCCTTCATCGTCGAGCCGAGCGCCGTGACCGCGGGCGCGCCCATCGCGCCCGCCGTGCAGGTCGCGGTGCAGGACAGCCTGGGCCTTACGGTCGCGAACGCCAGCTCGAGCGTGACGGTCGCGCTGGCCGGCGGGGCGGGGCCCGCCGGGGCCAACCTCCGCGGCCCCGTGATCCAGAGCGCGTCCAACGGCGCCGCGGTCTTCTCGGCGTTGAGCGTCGACTCGGCGGGGAGCGGCTTCCGGCTTGTCGCGACGGCGAGCGGTCTCGCCCCGGACACCAGCATCGCGTTTACCGTGAACCCGGCGCCCGCGGCCCGGTTGCGGTTCACCACGCAGCCGACCAGCGCGGCGCCCAGCGCGACGATCGCGCCGGCCGTGCAGGTCACCGTGCGCGACAGCCTGGGCAACCGGGTCACCGGCGCGACGAACAGCGTGACCGTGGCCATCGCGAGCGGTACCGGCACCGCGGGCGCCACTTTGTCCGGCACGCGGACCGTGACCGCCAGCGCGGGCGTTGCGTCGTTCTCGTCGCTCAGCATCAACCTGGCGGGCACGGGGTATCGCCTGGTCGCCACCGCCACCGGACTGACGCCGGACACCAGCGCGACGTTCGCCATCCAGGCCTGCACCGATCCCTTCGAGCCCAACGAGACCATCGGGGCCGCGGCCGCGATCACGCCCGGCACACCCGTGACCGCGAAAGTCTGCAGCCTCTCCGACAGCGACTATTTCAGCTTCAGCGCGGTCGCGGGCCAGCGCATCACCGTCATCCTGACCCCCCCCGCGAGCCTCGACTACCACGTGAGCGTGTACAACCCGTCGCAGGCGCAGATCGTCGACCTCCACACGGGCGGTGTCCCGGAGTCCACTACGGTCTCGGCGCCCAGCACCGGTTTGCATTACATCCGGGTGTACGGCTTCGGTGCGTCGAGTACCACCCTGGACTACACGGTTCGCGTGCAGGTCAGCGACCTTCTGACCGTGTCGCCCGCCACGGTGAGCGAGACTGATGTCGAGGGCTCGACGGCTCCCCGAACGACCGATCTCACCTTGACCGGTACCGCGCCGCTGTCCTGGACGGCGACGCGGGCGCAAAGCGCCGGCTGGCTCTCACTGAGCGCGCCGAGCGGAACGACGCCGAGCACCCTGACGTTGACGCTGAACCCGAGCGGGCTCGCCGCGGGCACCTATCGAGATACCGTTATCGTGACGGCAGGCGGCGGCGCTGCGGGCAGCCCGGACTCGACGCCGGTGACCTTCACCATCACCTGCACCGACGCGTTCGAGCCGAACGAGTCCTTCGGGGCGGCGGTGGGGATCACCTCGGGCACGCCCGTGACCGCGAAGATCTGCACCAGCGTGGACGACGACTTCTTCTCGATCGCCGTCACGAGCGGCCAGACGATCCAGCTGGCGCTGACCCCGCCGCCGGGGTTGAACTACATCGCCGAGATCTACTCGCCGGTCCAGACGCTCGTCCGCACGCTGTTCACGTCCGGCAATCCGTCCCAGACGTCGTACATCGCGACCACGAGCGGCACCCACTACGTGAAAGTCTACGGCTTCTCGTTCCTCGACGTCAGCACGATTGCCACCTACACGATGACGGCAACGCTGCTGGACGTGCTGACGGTTACTCCCACGTCGGTGACGGAAACGGCGCCGGAGGCGGCCACGACACCGCGCACGGCGGATCTCACGCTGACCGGCAGCGTCCCGCTGGCCTGGACGGCCGTGCGGGCGCGGAACAGCGCGTGGCTGTCGCTCAGCGCGCCGAGCGGAACCACGCCGAGCACGCTGACGCTCACGATGGACCCGACCGGGCTCGCCCAGGGGACTTATTGGGACACGGTGATCGTGACCGCTGCCGGCGCGACGGGCAGTCCGGACTCGACGCCGGTGACGCTCACCATCACCTGCACGGATCCCTACGAGCCCAATGCATCCTTCGCCGCGGCGGCGCCCATCACCAGCGGCACTACGGTCGTGGCGAAGATCTGCACCAGCGCGGATGAGGACTACTATTCGATCCCGGTCGTGGCGGGCCAGCGGATCACCGCGTCGATGACCGGTCCGCCACAGGATTTCGATCTCTACCTGTACGACCCCTCCCAGACGCTGGTGGGCGTCTCCGCATCGGGCGGCAGCACCGAATTCATCGCTCAGACGGCGACCGCGACGGGGACGTACTACGTCCGGGTCGATCCGTTCGGTTCGGGGTTCAACACCACGACGCCGTACAATCTCACGGTCCTGGCACAAGACGTATTGACGGTCACGCCGACGTCGGTAGTGGATTCGGCGGGGGAGGGGACCACCACCGCGCGCACCAAGGACGTGACCCTCAGCGGCACGGCGCCCCTGGGATGGACGGCGACGCGGGCGCAGAGCAGCACGTGGCTGTCGTTGAGCGCGCCGAGCGGGACCACGCCCAGCACGCTGACGCTGACGATGAACCCGACGGGGCTGGCGCCCGGGACCTACCGCGACACGGTGATCGTGACGTCGGCCGGGGCGGCGGGCAGCCCCGACTCGACGCCGGTCACGTTCACCATCCAGTGCAGCGACGCGTACGAGCCCAACGGGTCCTTCGCGACTGCGTCGCCGCTGACGAGCGGCGTGGCGGCCGTGGCGAAGCTGTGCACAACGACCGACAGCGACTACTACTCCATCGGGGTCGTTTTGGGGCAGACGATCAACCTGGCTCTCACGCCGCCGACGGCGTTCCTCTACAACGCGGAGCTGTACTCACCGGCGCAGAACAGCATCCTGACGCTGTTCACGAACGGCAACCCGGCGCAGACGTCGCACGTCGCCGCGTTCACGGGGACGTACTACGTGCGGGTGTACCGCTCCAGCGGCTCGGCCAGCCCGACGTTGACCTACACGCTGACCGTCACTCTCCAGGATCAGCTCACCGTGACACCGGCCACGGTCACGGACTCGGCCGATGCCGGCTCGACGACCGTGCGCACGGCGGACCTTTCGCTGAGCGGCACCAACCCGCTGGCCTGGACGGCGACGCGGGCCCAGTCCAGCGGCTGGCTGTCGCTGAATGCGCCGAGCGGCACGACGCCCAGCACGCTGACCCTGTCGATGAACCCGACGGGCTTATCCCCCGGGACCCACCGGGACACGGTCATCGTGACGGCGGCCGGGGCTGTCGGCAGCCCGGATGTGACACCGGTGACGTTCCGCGTTCGGTGCGTCGGGGCCGCAGATGTGTATGAGCCCAACAACACGCAGGCCACGGCCACCGCCGTTACAACCCCCGCGGCGATCTGCGGGCTGATCGCCCTGGGCGGCGACCAGGATTACTTCGGCTTCGCGGTCACGGCAGGGCAGACGATCACCGTGGCGATGTTCGGACCGCCGGAGGACTTCGACCTGGCGCTGTTCAATCCGTCACAGAGCCAGGTGGCGTCGTCGGGCGGCGGGGGCAGCACCGAATCCATGACCCACGTGGCGGCTGCGTCCGGGACGTACGCCGTGCAGGTCCGCGGTTTTGCGGGGGCGTTCAACGCAGCATCTCCTTACACCCTGACGATCTCGGTCCAGTGAGCACCACCTGCTACCGCTGCGCCACGCCGGTGCCGGGCAACAGCCGGTTCTGCAACTCGTGTGGCGCCGACCTGTCGGGCGAGTCGCCGGAGCGCACGCTCGAGCTGGACGCCGACAACGACCTCCAGATCAAGCTGCAGGCGGAGCTGGGCACCGACTTCGTCATCGAGCGCGAGCTGGGCCGGGGCGGCATGGCGGTGGTCTACCTCGGCCGCGACTCGCACCTGGGCCGCAAGGTCGCCATCAAGGTCCTGCCCCCCGAGCTGACGTTCGGCAGCAGCGGCCTGGTCGAGCGATTCAAGCGGGAGGCCCGCACGGCCGCCACGCTCGATCACCCGGGCATCATCCCGGTCTACCGCGTTTCGACCGGCGGCAAGCTGTTCTGGTACGTGATGAAGTACCTCGAGGGCGAGTCGCTGGACCGCGTGCTCGCGCGCGAGGGCCAGCTGGAGGTGGACCGCGCGGCCGACATCGTGGCGCAGGTCGCCGACGCGCTGGGCTATGCCCACCGCAAGCAGGTCGTGCATCGAGATATCAAGCCGGCCAACGTCGTGGTGGATACCGACGGGCGGATCACGGTGACCGACTTCGGGATCGCCAAGGCTCTGGACGCCAACACCCTGACGGCGTCGGGCTCGATGATCGGCACGCCTTACTACATGAGCCCCGAGCAATGCGGTGGGAAGCGCATCACGGGCGCGTCGGACCAGTACTCGCTCGCCGTCATGACCTACCAGATGCTCGGCGGCCACGTGCCGTTCGAAGGCGAGTCAGTAGTGGACATCATCAAGAAGCACGTGATGGACCCGCCGCCGCCGCTCGACGTGCTCAGGCCGGGCCTGCCGCGGCGCATCGTCACCGTGGTGGAGCGCGGCCTCGCGAAGGCGCCCGACGCGCGGTTCGCGGAGGTCACGGACTTCGCCCGAGCCCTCGCGGCGGCCGCGAAGGGCCTGGACCTGGCCGACGCCCCGCCGTCGCGCGTCAGCGCCCGCATGTCGCGGACGGCGCTGGTGAGCCCGGTGCCCGGCGCGTTGCGCTCGGCGAAGGGCACGTGGCGCGAGCACAAGGTTGCTGTGTTCGGCGGCGCCGGCCTGGTGGTGGTGGCGGCCGTCGCCGGCGTGGTTCTGTGGCCCCCCGCCCGGCCGCGCCCGCCGGAGGCCGCGCCACCGATCGCGGCGCCGATCGTGGCGCCCGCCGCGCCGCCACCCTCGGCGACTGTGGCGCCGACCGTCGCCGAGTCCGCCGGCATCGCGGGCGATACCGCCCCGCCGCCGGCGGGCCGGGTCGTGCGCCAGGGCCGCCTGGTCCTGACCGGCGTGCCTGCGGGCGCCGCAGTCACGCGCGATGGGCGGCGCATGCGCGGCGCCCGCGTTGAGCTGGTGCCGGGACGGCGACACGCCGTGCGGGTCACACTCGAAGGGTACGAGCCCTGGGAGCAGATGATCGTCGCGCGCGCGGGCGAGGAAATCACGCGCGCCGTCGCACTCGTGAAGCTGACCACGACTCCGGCGCCGCCGCCGACGGGGCAGGCACCGCCCGCGCCGGCCGTCGCGGTGCCGGCGCAGCCCACGGTCGGGTATCTCTCGCTCGGCACGCAGCCGCGCTCCACGATCCATGTCAACGGCACGCCGGCCCCGCGCTACCCGCTGGTCAACTTCCAGGTGCCGGCCGGCCGCGTGCGGCTGCGCTTCCAGGTTGTCGACAGCACGGGCCTGTGGTGGGGCCAGGACCGGGAGGTCACCGTGGGACCGGGCGATACGGTACGGCTGGGCTTCATCCGGCTGGTGCGGCAGTGAGAGCGCTCGCGACCCTCCTGCTCGTCGCCATGGGCGCGGCCGGAGCGGCACGCGCGCAATCGGACGCGGGAAGGATGATCGCCGCGGCGCGCGCGCAGCTCGAAGCCCCCAACCCCGATTCGGCTGTCGCGCTTCTCGAGATCGCGCTGCGGCCCGGCAGCGACGCCGCGCCCGGCGAGGTGACGCGGGCGTGGGTGTTGTACGGGATCGCGCAGCTGCTGCGCGATCAGGTGTCGCTCGCGCGCCAGGCGTTCCGTCAGGCCCTGCAACGCGATCCCGGTCTCCGGGTGGACAGCCTGTCGTTCTTCCACGACGCGCTCGAGCGCGAGTTCGGCGCGGAGCGCGCCGTGGTGGCGCCACCGGCCGGGCCCGCGGCGCCGGCCGCGGCCTCACTGCTCGAGCTGACGCTCACCGTCCCTGCCGACACCACGCTGCCGGTCCCTGGTGGCATCCTGCCGCTCGAAGCGAGGGTGACGCGAAGGGCCCGCGTGGTCGTCGCGATCTCACCGGACGCCGACCGCGCGCGCGTCGTCTGGAGTGACACTCAGGACATCAGGGCGATGACGACGGGCGGGTGGAACCTCCGCGCTCCCGATGGAAGCCCGATAGCCCCGGGCCGTTACGGGCTCCGGGCGACCGCCACGGACTCCGGCGGAGCCGTCTCACGCACCATCGAACGGCTCCTCGAGATCTCCGCCGTGCCCGTCGACACGGCGAGCCACCCTCCGCTGCTCACAGCGGCCGACTTCCAGCCCGAAGCCCGGCGGATTCCGCGCCGCTCGGCCGCCGGTCTCACCGCAGGTTTGGTGCTCGCCGGAGCGGTCGCCGTGCTGCCCACGGTCATCGGCAATGCGCAACTCAACAGCGGCCTGGCCGGCGACGGCACCGCATACGCCGTGGCCGGTGCCCTGTCGCTGGCGACGGTCGTGGGCTTCGTCACCGGTTACCGAACCGAAGCGCTGCCGGAGAACGCGCAGGCCAACCGCGAGCTGCGCGAGCGGGACGCGCGCGAGCGGCGGGCGATCGTCGAGGCCAACGCCGGCGCGCGTGCGCGCGCGTCGGTCCGGGTCCGGGTTGCGGGAGCCGACCGATGAATCTGCGCTACCTGCCGATCGCGCTGGTCCCGGCGATGGCCAGCTCACCGCTGCGTGCGCAGCAGGTCGGTGGTGCGGCGCTCGTCTACAACGTTCAGCACCGTGTGCTCTACGGCGGTGCCGTCCGTGAGCAGACCGGGATGTGGCTGGGCGCGGAGGGCTGGGTGCGCACGGGGCGCTTCCAGGTCGCCGTGCGGGGGCTGATGGGCAAGCTCAGCGGCACGGCCGATCCGGCCAATCCCGAGCGCGACGTGCGGGCGTCGTCCCTGGCGCTGCTCCTGCAGGCCGCGCCCTGGGTCGAGGTGGGTGCCGAAGCCGAGGCGCGGCGGTTCGAGTCCGGGGCGAGCGTGGCGGTGTGGCGGCTCATCGGACCCGTGGTTCGATTCCGGGTGGACCTGGGCATCCCCGGCCTGGAAGCGCACGCGGACGGATCATACTTCGCGGCGGCGAGCGTAGCGGGCGGGACCTCGATACAGCCTGCGGCCCGGGCGGCTGTCGGGGTCCGGTTCGCGGCCCCGGCCGCTCCGGTGTACGCGAGCGTCGGCTACCGGTTCGAGCGCTTCGACGTCGCGGCAACCGGGGGTGGCGGGGCGTTGGGGGCGTCGGCCGACCGGCTCGAGCAGTTCCGGGGTGTCGTCGCGGGCATCGGCGTGCGACTGGGACGCTGAATCGTCACGAGTTCGCCGGCCTGACGTGGCGGGCATCCGCGCCGTTCTGCTCGATCTCGACGGAACCCTGTACGAGGATGGCGTCGCGCTGCCGGGCGCCGCGGCGGCCGTCGCCGAGCTGCGCCGGCGCGGCCTGGCGGTCGGCTTCGTCACCAATACCACGAGCCGTCCCCGCCGCGCGCTCGCCGCGCGGCTCGACCGCATCGGTATTCCCGCCGAACCAGGCCGGATCAGCACCGCGCTGCGCGCGGGCGCCGTGCACCTCCAGGCCCGCGGCCTGACGCGGATCGCGCCGTACGTTCCGGAACCGGCGCTGGAGGACCTGGCCGACTTCACGGTGGACCACGAACGCCCCGAAGCCGTGGTGATCGGAGATCTCGAGCGGGGCTGGACCTTCGACGCCCTGAACCGCGCGTTCCGCCAGCTCATGGGCGGCGCGGAGCTGATCGCGCTGTCGCGGGATCGCTACTGGAAGAAGCCGGAAGGCCTGGTGCTCGACTGCGGCGTGTTCGTGGCGGCGCTCGAGTACGCGACGGGCAAGCAGGCCGCGCTCTGCGGCAAGCCAGGCCCCGGGTTCTACCGCGCCGCTCTCGCCGCGCTGGGTCCGGCGTTCGCGGAGCGGCCGCATGAAGCGCTGATGGTCGGCGACGATCTGTGGGGCGACGTGGACGGCGCGCAGCGCGCCGGCCTCAAGGCCTGCCTCGTGCGGACCGGGAAGTTCCGCGCGGACGTGCTGGCGTCGTCCGGGGTCCACCCCGACCTCACGATCGAGACGATTGGCGACCTCCCGAACTCATTGTAATACATCACGTTGCATTTTGTACCAGCTCAGTTGACACAAGCCTGGCTCGTTGTACTATCAGCCCTAGTACAACTTCGAGGGTCGGGTCATGAGCTTCGCAGGCTTTCTGGACGGCATGTCGGACCTGGTAGCGCAGGTACGCAAGGGCATCAAACCCGGTGCCATGCCGGCGGTGATGGGCCGCGCGCAGGATGAGGCGCGGCGGCGGGGGCACTCCAGGATCGGCACCGAGCATCTCCTGCTGGGCCTCCTCACGAGCGAGGACGGCGAGTCGGCGCGGCTCCTGACCGCGCTGGGCATCGACCCGGCGCAGGTGAGACGCGAGCTCGAGGCGTCGCTCGAACCGGGATCAACAACAACGCCGCCTGAGCAACCAGGCCCCACGCCGGGATTCAAGCAGGCTCTGATGACGGGCATGTTCGAGGCGCGGTCGCTCAAGCAGGTTCCCGAGCAGCCCGCGCATTTCCTGCTGGGGGTGCTCCGGGACGCGGACGACAAGGCGGCGCAGCGCCTGTACCGGCTCGGCGCGACCTTCGAGAACGTTCGAGCGCTCATCCAGAGCGAACGTCGCGACGCTCGGCCGCTCGTGACGCTCGACGACCGGTCCGAGAAGGTTCTGTACGAGCAGATCGTGGAGCAGATCCGGGAGGCCATCGCCACGGGCCGGCTCGCGGCGGGCGAACGGCTGCCGACGGTTCGCCAGCTCGCCGATCAGCTGGGCATCGCGCCCGGAACCGTGGCGCGGGCCTATGCGACGCTCGAGGAGGCGGGGGTCGTTCTCACGGACGGGGCGCGGGGGACGTTCGTTGCGCCGTCGCGGCGCGGCGAGGGGACCGCTGAGCCCTCGCCGACGGCGGTGCGCGACCTGTTGCGGACGGCCGCGGTGGCGGCGTTTCACGCGGGCGCGAGCGCGGCCGACGTGCGGGCCGCGCTCGAGCAGGCGATGAAGGGGATCTTCACGTCCCCAGGCGACTCATCCCCAGGGCCCGCACCAGGAACGCCCAGCGATCGGCCGCCTCCTCGATGATCTTCGCGGTGGGCCGGCCGGCCCCGTGCCCCGCACGCGTCTCAACGCGGATGAGGATGGGCGCCGCTCCCCCCTGCGCGGCCTGGAGCGCGGCCGCGTACTTGAAGGAGTGCCCCGGCACCACCCGGTCGTCGTGATCGGCGGTGGTGACCATCACGGCGGGGTACTGCGTGCCCTGCCGGAGGTTGTGCAGCGGCGAGTAGCGGAAGAGGAACGGGAACTGATGGACGCTGTCGGCCGAGCCGTACTCGGTGACCCACGCGTACCCGATGGTGAAGCGGTGGAACCGGAGCATGTCCATCACGCCTACGGCCGGAATGGCCGCGCCGAACAGGTCGGGCCGCTGGTTGAGCACCGCGCCGATCAGCAGGCCGCCGTTGGACCCGCCGGCGATGGCGAGCCGCCGCGGCGAGGTGTACCGCTCGCGCACCAGGTACTCGGCCGCGGCGATGAAGTCGTCGAACACGTTCTGCTTCCGGTCGAGCATACCCGCCCGGTGCCAGTCCTCGCCATATTCCCCGCCGCCGCGCAGGTTGGGCGTCGCGAGGACGCCACCCAGCTCGAGCCACGCCAGGTTCGCCACCGAGAAGCCCGGGGTGGTGCTGATGTTGAAGCCGCCGTACGCGGTGAGGTACGTGGGGTTGGCGCCGTTGCGCTGGAGGTCGCGCCGGTGGGTGAGGAACATCGGTACGCGGGTGCCGTCACGGCTCTGGTAGAACACCTGGCGGGTCTCGTAGCGTGACGGATCGAAGTCCACTCGCGGCGCGCGGAACACGGCGCTCGCCCCGCCGGCCACGTCGTAGCGGTAGATGGTGGTAGGGTAGAGATACGACGTGAACGAGTAGAACATCTCGGGCGCGTCGTAGCGGCCCGAGATAGCGCCCACGGTGCCCAACGTCGGCAGCGGGATGTCGGTGAGCCGGCGGCCCTCCTTGGACCAGATGCTGAGGCGGGTGTGCGCGTCCTCGAGGTAGCTGACGACGAGCCGCCCGCCGATCTCCTGCACGCTGTTGAGGGTCGCGGCCGTCTGCGGAATGACTTCGCGCCAGTTGGCGCGCGCCGGTCGCCGCAGGTCGATGGCGATCAGCCGGCCCCGCGGCGCGTCCAGGGTGGTGTAGAGGTAGAGCACCGGCCCGTCGTTCGCGACCACGTTGTAGGCGGCCTCCAGCGTATCGATCAGCCGGACGATCGAGCCCCGCACGTCAGGCGCGCGTGGATCGCCGAGGTCCAGGTAGTAGAGGCGGTTGCGGCTGTCGGTGCCGAGCCAGGGTACGATGATGAGGTACCGCCCGTCATCCGTCACGCCGCCGCCGGCGCCCCATTCCGGCTGGTCGGGCCGCTCGTACACAAGCACGTCCTGCGACTGGTCGGTGCCGAGGCGGTGGTAGTAGAGCTTGTGGAACATGTTGGCGGTGCGCAGCGCCGCGCTGTCGGGCGCGGGGTAGCGGCTGTAGAAGAACCCGGCCCCGTCCTCGGTCCAGCTGATGCCCGAGAACTTCACCCAGCGCAGGTGGTCGGCCAGGTCGCGCCCGCTCTCGACGTCGCGGACCCGGATCTCGTTCCAGTCGCTGCCCGCCTCGGCGATGGCGTACGCGAGGTGGCGGCCGTCCTCCGATGGTACCCACTGCGCCAGCGCCACCGTGCCGTCCGCGCGGTAGGTGTTGGGATCGATCAGCACGCGGGGTTCCGCGTCGAGCCGGGCTTGCCAGTGGAGCACGGCCTGGTTCTGCAGCCCGTCGTTCCTCGTCCAGAAGTAGCGGCCGCCCTCGCGCACCGGGAGGCCGTAGCGCTCGTAGTTCCACAGGCGCGTCAGGCGTTCCTGGAGCTGCGCCCGTTCCGGAATCGCGCGCAGCCACGCGAAGGTGCGGCAGTTCTGCGCTTCGATCCACACCCGCGTGGATTCCGCGTCGGTGTCTTCGAGCCAGCGCCACGGATCGCGAACCGTGGTGCCGTGGTAGGCGTCGGCCTGGGGCAGCTGTCGGCTCGACGGCGTGGGGCACGTCGCGCCGGGCTCCTGGGCCAGGAGGCCGGGGGCGAAGGCGAGGGTAGCGGCGAGCGCGAGGGTGTGGCGTTGCATTGGTGAACTCTCCGTCGAACGCGGTGATGATCTAGGATGCACCCCGTCAGACCGCGATGCCAGTTCACGCCTTCACGCCTCCACGCCTGCCTAGGCCGGCGTCGCCCCCTCGTGCCGGAGGAGCCACTCCTTTCGCGGCAATCCGCCGCCGTAACCGCCGAGCGAGCCGTCGGAGCGCACCACGCGGTGACAGGGCACGACGATCGCGACCGGGTTGTGATTGAGCGCGTTACCCGCGGCACGGCTCGCGCGGGGGTTGCCCGCCTTCCCCGCGACCTGCGCGTACGTGGCCACCCGGCCCGGCGGGATCGCGGCGGTCGCCTGCAGCACCCGCTGCTCGAAGGGCGGCAACGCCGACAGGTCGAAGCGCAGGTCCTCGAACGTCAGACGATCGCCCGCGAAGTAGCGGTCCAGGGCCCGGCGCTCGCGATCGAGCGGATCGCGGAGTACGGGGCGGTCGTCGAACCGGCCGAGCACGTCGAGCAGAAACCGATCCTCGTCCCGCGAGAAATCGATGCGCACGAGGCCGGTGGGCGCCACGGCAATGCCGAGCAGCCCCACGGGGGTGTCGGACATCATCGCGTACCGCAGCGGCTCACCCGAACGTCCCGTAAGCGCCGCGCAAGCGCCGCGGACGATTCGCTCCTCCGCCTGACGTTCCTTCTGCGCGCTCTCCTTCATCGAACCTCCAGCTTCAGGCGCTTGGTCGCCTGGTATACGTTCGCGCGGGCGGCCTCCACCGTGCAGCCCATCCGCGCGGCGATTTCGTCGTAGTCCAGCTCGTCGGCCACCCGCAGGGTGATGGCCACCCGCTGCCGCTCGGGCAGCGCCCCGATCCGACGCCACAGGGTGTCGCGCCGCCGCGCATCCTCGTCACGGTCGGCGCCGTCGCTGTCGTGGGCGATGTCCAGCTCCCGCCCGTGGCGCTCGAGGGCGCCGCGCTCACGGGTCCGGCCGCGCAGATGGTTCAGCGCCACGTTGGTCGCGATCCGATACAGCCAGGCCCGCTCGTTGGCGCCGGGCCCGAGCCGCGTCAGCGCCCGATGCGCCCGCAGCATCGTGTCCTGGAGCAGGTCCTGCGCGACGTCGTCGTCCCGCAGCAGGCGGCGCAGGTGGCGCGCCAGCTCGAGCCCGTGACGGGCCAGCAGGACGGCGACGCGGTCGGTCTGGTTCAGAGGCGGGCTCCTCGGGTCCTGTTCCATCTGAGACACCGGTCCGGAAGGGACGTGAAAGGCGAGGGTCGAGGGGCGAGGAGCGAGATAAGACCCTCGCCCCTCGACCCTCGCCTCTCACTCCTCGACTATCCCGCGCCCCACGTGGTCGGCAATCGCCATGATCGTCAGCATGGGATTCACGCCGCTCGAGGTGGGGAACGTGCTCCCGTCGGCGACGTACAGGCCCGGCAGCTCGAAGCACTCGCCGCGCTCGTCCACCACGCCGCGGGCGGGGTCCTTCCCGATGGGGCACGTCGCCATCTGGTGGAAGCTGAAATACGTCGTGCGGCACCGCCGGTAGCCCACGCGGTCCGCCCGCGCTGCGAGCCGGTCGAGCCATCCCGCGGCCGCGGTGGTCTCGCGCACCTCCGGCTGCTGCATGGTGAACACTTCCCGCGCCCCCGCGGCGGCGAGCAGCTGGGCGGAGCCCCTGATCGCCCGTCGCAGGGTGGCGACGTCGCGCCGCGAGATCTCGTAGTCCACGCGGGGCCGCCCGTCGCGACCGACGGCCACCCGGCCGGCGTCACGGTCGCGCAGCAGCACGCCCACGATGGATGTGTGGCCCAGCCGGGTCAGCTCGCGGCGGAACGCCGCGGAGCCGCGCCAGCCGAGGCCCGTCGCGGCGAGGCCGAAATGCACCGGCGCGGTCTCGAGCTTGGCGCCGTAGCCCGTGCCGTCCGCGTCGGCGAAGTGGTCGGAGTAGCGCGTCTGCAGCCCGCCGGCCCACGGCTCGACCCGCTCGTCGAAGATCGCGGCCACCGCGGTGGCCGGGTGCAGCCGCAGCCCGCGACCGATGCGCTCGTGCTCGAGGCCGGAGCGCCGGAGCAGGGCGGGCGTGTGGATGCTGCCGCACGCGACGACCACGACGGGGGCGCGCACCACCAGCCGGTGCGTACGCCCGTCCGCTCCCCGCGCGTCGGCCGCGACGCCCGCGGCGCGCCCGCCCTCGCGCAGGACGCGCCGGACGGCGGCGCGCGGCACCAGCGTAGCACCGGCCGCGCAGGCGTCGGCGAGGTACGTGACCATGGTGGATTGCTTGGCGCCGGAGCGGCATCCGAAACCGCAGAACCCGCACTCGGCGCCGAGCCGGCACTCGCGCACGTTGCGCGGCATCGCGTCCACGTGCCAGCCCAGCGCGCGGCAGCCGCGCTCGAGGATCGCGTCGCGCTGCCCGGGCTCGTTCCAGCGCGTGCTCACGCCCAGCCGGGCGGACACGCGCGCGAAGCTTTCGCCGAGCCGCGCGCTGCCGAACAACGATGTGCCGGCGATGGCATCCCATTCGGCCCGCACCGCGGCGGGCAGCTCGAAGCTGGTGGTGTAGTTGATCAGCGTGCCGCCGCCCACACACGAGCCCGCCAGGATCGCCATCGAGCCGGTGCGGTTGGCGCACAGGCCGCCGTCGAGGTAGGTGCGGGCCAGCATTTCGCCTTCGACCTGGGTCATCGCGTCGCCCGCCACGAGGTCGCCCGTTTCGAGTACGACGACGCGCCGGCCTCCCGCCCCCCCCGCCGCGGCTGCGACGCCGGCGACGACGCCGCCGCCGGCCCCGGAGCCCACCACGACGAGGTCGGCCTCGAGCGTCGTGTCCCGGTCCACCGCCAGAGGGTGGAGAGGCGGGTCCGGCGCCCGCGCCGGCGTCGGCAGGGGGAGCGGATAGCCGACCTCGCGCCATAGCGGATGCGTCCCGTCCGCTCCCGGCCACGCGGCGTGCGCCAGATAGGCGAGACGCTTCAGCGCCTGGAAACCCTGCCTGCGCATCGCCAACGCGCTGTCGGCCCAGCCGAGCAGCACCCGTTCGCGAACCTCGCGCGGCATGGCGCGGAGCGAGGCCGGACGGCCGGCGAACACCAGGTTGACCAGGGGCGCGTCCAGCAGGCCGAGCAGGCGGGCCAGGAGGGCGTGGGCCTGCGGGTCCCTCAGTCCCTCGGCCAGCGCCACGAAACGGGCGCGACCGCCGGCGTCATCCGGCACGAAGGCGTCGAAAACCGCCTCGAGCACGGCGCGTTGGCGTGGCGTGAACGGCGCGTGTAGGATTCCGCCTCCCCATGCTCGCCGGCTTCGTCGTCGCTCTCGCGCAGCTCGCCGCTCCGGCGCCGCTGGATACTGCCCTCTTCCCGGCCAAGGAGGCAATGATCCGCCTGTACACCGACTGCGACGAGCCGGCGTGGCCCGGGCTCGAGGAGCTGGACGTTCCCAAGACGCTCGAGGAGCTGACGCAGGGGGTCGCGCGCCTGCGGGCGCTCGAGGAGCGGTGGAGGGTGTACTTCGCCGAGCGAGCCGGCGACTCGATCGCGCCGACCGACCCCGAGGCGTGGGCTTGGCCGCTGGAAGTCCCGGGCCGATTGCTCGACAACTTCGAGAACCCGCGCGAGGGCGGCGTGCACGGAGCGCTCGACATCTTCGTGCCGCGCGAGGGCGCGCTGGTCTACGCACCGGTGTCGGGCGTCGTCGTGGCGGCCGCGGGCGGCTGGCGCGGCGGTTGGACGCGGCGGCGCGGCGGCCTGTGGTACGCGGGGGCGGGGATGTCGCGGCGGCAGGGAAACGGCCTCATCTTGTTCGATCCCGCCACCAGCGGCTATCTCATGTTCTCGCACCTGCAAGACCCCGTCGAGGTACGCACCGGGGATGTGGTCCGCCGCGGCCAGGTCCTGGGTCGTGTGGGACACAGCGGCAACGCGTCCCAGCCGGGTCACGGGCGGCACCTGCACCTTGCGTTCAAGCGAGCGGCCACGGCGTGCGGGGTCGAGGGCGTTCTCGTGGCGGATGATCCCTACCCTGGACTGCGTGCGGCGCGACAGCGCCGGGAGGCACGATGAGGACCACACTGGCGGCTGCGACAGCGGTGCTCGTCCTTGCCGGATCCGGTCGGGCGCAGATGCAGGACGACCAGAACCGGCGCCCGCCCGTGGCGTACGTTGGCGCGGGGGTCGAGGTGGCTTCGAGCGTCGGCGAATTCGCCGACTACGTGGATAACGCGTTCGGCCTGGGGGTGCACGTCGCGTATCGCCCGAACGACGGGCCCCTCGCCTTTCGAGCCGGCTTCATGTTCGCGCAGTACGGGAGCACCACGGCGCGATACAATCTCGTCGGGCTCGTCAGCGTGGACGTGACGACGCGGAATCAGATCTACGGGCTGATGGTGGGGCCTGAGATCAACGTCGGCCGCGACGCGGTGCAGCTCTACGGCCACGGGGGCGTGGGCTTTTCGTATTTCGTTACGCGATCGAGCGTCGAGGGTACGGACCAGAACAACAGTCCGTTCGCGAGTACGACCAACTACGACGACATCACCTTTGCGGCCGAAGGCGGCGGCGGAGTTCGGGTGCGGCTGTCGCGCACGCCGGTCTTCCTCGATCTGGGCGTGCGCTACCTGTTCAACGGGCAGGTGAGTTACGTCACGCAGAACACCATCAACCTGACCACGACTCCCCCGTCGGTCTCGGCGATCACCAGCGAGGCGAACGCGGTGCTGTTCCGGCTCGGGGTGCTCATCGGGCTGCGCGGCAAGGCGTCGCCGTCGCGATGATATGAGCCTGGCCGACCTCGCCCGGGCACTGCCCGACGAGCCGCGCTGGGTCGAAACGCGCTGGATGCTGCGGGAGCGGCGGGCCACGGTCGCCGGGCTCACCGGTGACCGCCGGCATTTCGTGGCGAGCTGCACCCAGCGACCGCTGATCGCCATCGTCGGGCGGCCGGATCACCCGTTCATCGCCGGCGCCGCACAGCGCGCGCCGCGCGAGGCCGAGGCACTGGCCGCGGACGAACACGGCGACTACGCGGCCCGGGCGCTGGACGGCTGGAGGCGCGTGGTCGCGCACATCTTCGGCTGGCCCGACGCCCTGCCGGTCCCGGTCGCGCCGGACCCCGGTGAGGCGCGCCTCCTGGGGCCCGCCGAAGTCGCGGCCCTGCAGCACGTCCCCCGGGTGCTGCACGAGGAGCTGGTGGGCGCCGTGGAGTACTCGCCGGTCGCCGGCGCGTTCGCGGGCGGCGCGCCCGTGGCGTTCTGCTACGCCAGCGGGATCACGGAAACGCTGTGGGACGTCTCCGTCGACACACTGGAGGCGTTCCGCCGGCGCGGGCTTGCGCAGCGGGCGTTCCGCTGCCTTGCGGCGACGATGCGCGGGCGCGGGAAGTGGCCGGTGTGGGGGGCGCTCGAGTGGAACGCCCCGTCGCTGGCGCTCGCCGCGACGCTCGGCTTCCGTCCGAGCGGCCGGCTCGCGTATTTCGACCGCGACTAGACGCCCTCGGGTCTCGGGACGCCCTCGGCCGGGGTCTCGCGCGCGACCGTGGCCGTCGCGAACGCCGGTCGCGGTTCCTCCGCCACGCCGAGGTGGCGCCGCGCCTTGTTGAGGGCGTCGTCGATGTTGCCGAAGATGTTGTCCTCGCCGATCTCGTCGAGCAGGTAGCTGCGGCCGAGCGCCAGCATCGGCTGGGCGTGCACGTCCGACAGCAGCACCAGTCGTTTCTGGTGGCGGCAGTGACGTACCAGGTCCCTGAGCGCCTTCATGCCGGTCGAGTCGATGGCCGGAACGTTGCGCATCCGCACGATCAGCACCTCCGGCCTGTCGGCGACGCCCATGACCGTGTTCTTGAAGGACTCCGCCGCGCCGAAGAAGAACGGCCCGTTGATCTCGTACACGTCGACCCCGGGCGGCACCGCGCGGCGGCGGACCGCGTTGGGGTCCGTCGTGTACAGGTCACCGGCATCCTCCGCCAGCTCGCGCGTCACCGCGCTCACGTTGGTGACCTCCGCCATCCGCTTCATGAACAGGAAGGCGGCCAGCACCATCCCGACCTCGATGGCGATCACGAGGTTGAAGACCACCGTCAGCAGGAACGTGGTCAGCATGACGAGCACGTCGCTGCGGGGCGCGCTCAGCTCGTCGCGGAAGCGCCGCCACTCGCTCATGTGGTAGGCGACGACCAGGAGAATCGCGGCGAGCACGGCCATCGGGATCAGGCCCACCCACCGGCCGAAGAACAGCGTGATCAGCAGCAGCGTCACGGCGTGCACGATCCCCGCCACCGGCGTCCGGCCGCCGTTTCGCACGTTCGTGGCGGTCCGCGCGATCGCGCCGGTGGCCGGGATGCCGCCGAACAGCGGCGTGACGATGTTGGCGACGCCCTGGGCGACCAGCTCCATGTTGGAGCGGTGGCGGCCGCCGATCATCCCGTCCGCCACGACGGCCGACAGCAGCGACTCGATGGCGCCCAGCAGGGCGATGGCGACCGCGGGCTGAATCAGCGCCGAGAGCGTCGCGGGGTCGAGCCGCGACCCTGAGGGAAGCGCCGGGCGCGGCAACGAAGCGCGGATCTCGCCGAAGCGCGTGGCGATGGTCTCGACGTCCAGCCCGGCGATCCGCACCAGCGCGGTCACGCCGATCAGCGCGACGAACGGTCCCGGCACACGGTGGGTGACCCGGGGCCACACCAGCAGGATCGCGAGGGTCAGGCCGGCGACGAGCGCGGCCTGGAGGTTCACCGAACCGAGGTGCCCGGCGTAGGCGCGGAGCGTCTCCCAGAAGTCCGCCGGCACGCTCCCCATCGTGAGGCCCAAGAAGTCGCGCACCTGGCTCAGGGCGATGATCAGGGCGATGCCGCTCGTGAAGCCGATCGTCACGGGGAACGGGATGAACTTGATCGCGCCGCCGAACCGTGCGAGCCCGAGCGCGACGAGCAACACGCCGGCCATCATCGTGGCGATCGCGAGGCCGGCGTAGCCGTGCTGCTGCACGATGCCGTACACGATCACCACGAACGCGCCGGTCGGGCCGCCGACCTGCACCCGCGAGCCGCCCAGCGCCGAGATCAGAAAGCCCGCGACGATGGCCGTCGCCAGCCCCCGGTCAGGCGTGACCCCGCTGGCGATGGCGAAGGCAATCGCGAGCGGGAGCGCGACGATGCCGACGATGACGCCGGCGCCCAGATCGGCCACGAGCTGGGCGCGGGAATAGGTCTTGAGCGAGGTGACCAGCTTGGGAACCAGCACGAGCGTTTCTTTCACCAGAAGTCCGGGCGGGGTTTAAGATAAGCCGACCCAGCCGCCGGAGCGCTCATGGCCAGGCTCGACCCCCGCATCGCCCTGCTGCTCGAAGTGCTCGACCACGCGTACGAGGGAAAGGGCTGGCACGGCACCACGCTCAGGGGCGCCGTGCGCGGCCTGACACCGCGGCAGGCCACGTGGCGCCCGGCCCCCAACCGACACTGCATCTGGGAGCTGGTGCTGCACGCCGCCTACTGGAAGTACGCGGTGCGGCGTCGGCTTGCGGGGAGCAGCCGTGGGGCGTTCCCGCGCACGCCCAGCAACTGGCCCCGGATGCCCGGGGATTCGGGCGCTCGGGTCTTGAAGGCCGAACTCGCGCTGCTCGACCGAGAGCACCGGGCGCTGCGCGCCGCGGTCGCGGGGCTCGATCCGCGGCGGCTCGAGGAGCGCGGCGCGAAGAAGCAGTGGCGGAACGTCGAGATGATCCACGGGATCGCCGCACACGACATCTACCATACGGGGCAGATACAGCTGTTGAAGCGGCTGATGCGGTAGCGAGCAGGGCAGGGAGTAGGGAGTGGGGAGTAGGGGTGGAAGCGGTCACGCCGTGTATGGTCGGCCGGCCGCCGTGTGAGCCCGCGCTTGCGGCGACTCGTCCCCGCCGGGTGGCAGCCGGGTCCGAGCGCGGGTATCATCGCCGTCCTTCCTCATGCGCGAGGTCTGTCATGAAGGTCGTAATGGCGACTGCGTTGGCCCTGTGCGCCTCGGGCCCGCTTGCTGCGCAGACGGGCGGCGACGACCGCGCCGCGGCGCTGGCCGTCGTGCAGCAGCTGTTCGACGCGATGCGCACCAAGGACACCACGCAGCTGCGCTCGCTGTTCTGGCCCGGCTCGCGCCTTCTTGGCGTCCGCCCGCGGCGCGAGGGCGGCTTCACCGTGCAGGAAACGGGCGTGGAGCAGTTCGCGCGCGCGGTGGCCGGCTCGACGGGCATCTGGCTGGAGCGGATGTTCGAGCCCGAGGTGCGGATCGACGGCACACTCGCACAGGTGTGGGCGCCCTACGACTTCCACCTCGACGGCCGGTTCAGCCACTGCGGGGTGGACGCGGTGCAGCTCCTCCGGGTCGACGGGGCGTGGAAGATCGTGGCGCTGTCGGACACGTTCCGGCGGGAGGGGTGTCCGACGAGGCCGGCACCATAAGAAGGCGGGGCACAGGGGCACAGGGGCACGGGGGCACGGAAAAAACCACAGCAACGCTCCACCGGGCTGCGACGCTGGTTTCCGTCTGTTCCGTGCCCCTGTGCCTCCGTGCCCCTGTGCCCCGCCTTTGTCCCTACAGGCGCGACTGCACCGTAATGCGATACCCGTCCGGATCGATCACCCCGAAATCCCGCACGCCCCACGACTGGGTCGTGGGCTCGTGGGTCAGCTGCGCGCCGCGGGACTTCATTTGTGCCGCGAGCGTGTCGACCTTCTGGACGGTGGTGCAGTAGAAGCGCACGCCTTCGCCCTTCCTGCGGTCGCGGCCCTTCTTCCAGTCGTCCTGGCCCAGGTAAATGGTCGCGTTGCCGGTGCGCATCGCGGCGCCCTGAACCTTGCCCTCCGATGTCCAGGTTTCCTGGACGACGCAGCCGAGCACGTCGCGGTACCAGGCGATGCTCGCGTCGATGTCGTTGACCGTGAGGCCCGCGCTCACGTCGCGCAGGCGCAGGGTCTCGGGCTGCCGGCGACTGGCGCGCTTCGGTGCCTTCGCCTTCCGTGCGGCGGGACGCCGCGCAGGCTTTTTCGCCTTTGACTTTGCGGCCTTCTTGCGGGCGGCCATGGGTGCGGCTCCGGGTGAATGGGCCCTACTAGCGTAGCGGCCGCGCGCGCGGGCCGCCAGATTCCCCGTCCCTCCAATACGGGAGCGACCAGTGCCGACCAGGAACGCGACGGCCGTCTGGGAAGGCGGCCTGCAAACCGGCAAGGGTACCTTCAGCGGACAGATGGGTGCCCTCGGCGGCAACTACTCCTTCCCGTCGCGCTTCGGCGACGGCGCGGGCGGGCAGACGAGCCCGGAAGAGCTGATCGCGGCGGCGCATGCCAGCTGCATCGCGATGGCCCTGTCGGCCGGACTCGAAAAGGCGGGCACGCCGCCCACGCGGGTCGAAGCCAGGGCCGCCTGCACGATCGAGAAGGTGGGCGACGGATTCCGCGTGACCCGCATGGCGCTGACGATCCGCGGTGCCGTCCCCGGCGTCTCGGCCGAGCAGTTCGTGCAGGCGGCCGAGGCGGCCAAGGTCGGCTGCCCGATCTCGAACGCGCTCAATCCGAGTATCCAGGTCACGCTCGACGCGAAGCTGGAGGGCTGATGATCGCGCCTCTCGTTCTCGCCGCGCTCGCCGCGGCGCCCCTTGCCGCGCAGGACACCGTGCGTTTCACGCCGACGGTGGCGCAGCCGACGTTCGCCGTGCGCGAGCCCGTGCTCCGCGTGCGGCCCGGTACCGTGCTCATCTCCAACACGATGTTCGGGCCCTATTACACGCGGGAGGGCGGTGCCTTTCCCGGCGAGGTCGGGCCGATCTACGTCGAGGGGGCAACGACCCGCGACATCCTCGTCGTGCGGATCATCCGGGTGCGGCCCAACACCGAGTTCGCCGCCTCGCGCCTCTACTCCGACTTCGGCGGGCTGGCGAGTGACTCCCGTGTGCGCATGCTCAACGACACGATTCCCGGCCGGCGCTACCTGTGGCGGTTGGACCGCGAGCGGATGACCGGGACCACCGACCTGCCCGACAGCCGGATGCGCTCGATCACCGTCGATTTGCGGCCCATGCTGGGCCGCGTGGCCGTGGCGCCGCGGGGTCAGGAGGCCTTCTCGGGACTGTGGCCGGGCGATTTCGGCGGCAACATGGACGCGCCGGAGGTGCGCGAGGGCACCACGGTCTATCTGCCCATCTTCCACGACGGCGCATACCTCTACTTCGGCGACGGGCACGCGCGGCAGGGCGAGGGCGAGGTCGCGGGTACCGGACTCGAGACGTCCATGGACGTGGTGCTGCAGATCGACCTGATCCGCGGCCGCACCATCGACTGGCCGCGGCTCGAGGACGAGAACTACATCATGGTCGCCGGGAGCGGGCGGCCGCTGATCGACGCGTTCCGGCTCGCACACATCGAGCTGATCGAATGGCTGCAGGAAGACTACGGGTTCAGTCGCTGGGACGCGTACGCGCTGATGGGCCAACTGGCCGAGAGCACGGTGGCGAACATCGTGGACCCGGCCTACACGGTGATCGCCAAGTTCCCGAAGCGGTACCTGCCGCCACGCCGCTAGCCGCGGCCGCCCGTCATGGCCGCCGGAGCGAGGCGCGTGACCGCCGCACCAGCGTCGGCGCGATGACGCCGGCGATCCGATCCGCGATCGCCTCGTGCGCCCACTCCGTCAGGTGCGCGAACTGGTCGGTGTAGGCCGTGGCGGTGTCGGCGTCGAACAGTGATGCGAGCGAGAAGTACAGCCGCCCTGCCTCGGGCTGCATCGCCGAATCGATCGATGCCGCGCAGTGACGGAACGGCGGGTGCTCCAGCAGCGTGCGTTCCCATGGGGAGCGCGGCTTGTTGGTGGTGGAGTGCATCGGCTGCTGAAAGAAAAACGCTTCGAACCCACGGGCGCGCGCGACGTCTTCCACGGTGCGCGCCACGGCGCGGTAGTAGGCCGCGAGCGGCCCGCACAGCGCGACGGACGTGTCGGCGCGGACCCCCTGCCCGGGCGCCCCTCTCAGCGTCTGCCGTAACCGCTGGATGACCGCAGAGTGCCGCCCCAGGCCGACGAGCTCGGCCCCGAAACCCCGCCGCGCGAGGTCAATGAGGGACTGGGTGCGGGGCTCGATGAACGCGTGCCCCGGCTCCCCGAAGGCGCGCACGGCCTGAATGTCGTTCTGGCCGTCGAAGAACACCGCGACCTCCGGCGCGCGGCCGCGAGCGAGCTCGAGCAGGAGGGTGATGGCCTCCTGGGTGACGTTGTAGCCGCCCTGCGAGAGGTTCACGACCTCGACGTTGTGGACGCCGCGAGCCGCGAGCCGCGCGGCCGTGAGCGAGGCGATCGTGGTAGAATCGCGGGCGTTGAAGCCGAACAGCGTCGAGCCGCCCAGCATGAACACGCGCAGCGCCGTGGCCGAATCGAACGGCGGCTGGATGGTGACCCGGCGACCGAGGGAATCCACGTTCTTGTAGCGGCTGGCGTAGGGCCGCGACCAGTAGCCGCGGTACGCGTCGAACCGGTCCTCCCGCGGCCCGGCGCCCTGGAATTCCACGAACCACCGCTGGCCGTGGTACGGGTGGAGCGGCGGGACCCCGCCGTCGTCGTCGCCGCGCATGGCGCGCTTGATGGCGAGCTGGGCCCGATAGCCCCCTTCCAGGACCACGAACAACAGCAGCGCGGCCCCGAACACGAGCCAGCCGTCTCGAATGACGCTCAGCAGCCGGCCGAGGCGGCCCAACTCAGGTCCCGTACGGCTTGCCGCACTCCGGACAGAACTTCGGCGTGCCTTCCGCCTCGGCGCCGCACGAGGCGCACGTGCGTTTGGCGCCGATCGCTTCGCCGCACTCGGGGCAGAACTTGCCGCCCTGCGTCTTGGCCCCGCACTTCGGGCAGACCGCCGCGGCCACCTGGGCCAGGTTCCGCCGGCCGACGTAGTCCACCTCCTTGACCTTCTCGGCCACCTGTGCCTTCGCGGCCTGCGCCTGCGCGGCCGAGATCTCTTCCTCCAGGTCGGGCGCGCACGTTTCGCACAGTCCCGCCTTCTTGTTCCAGCACACCGGCTCGCACACCCATGTGCCGCACCGCGTGCATTGCTTGAACAGCGGCGTGATCTCCTCGACGGCCGCTTTCAGCGCCGTGTCGTGCTGCGGGCCGGCCACGACCGACTCGAGCGCGCTGGCGGAGCGCGCGGCACCGCCGAAGATCCCCCCGAGCAGCGAGGCCGCGGCGTTGGCGGCCGCCGCAGCCGCCCCCAGCTTGTTCGCCTTGAAGGTGGACATGTACCCGTTGCCGCACTTGCGGCACATGAACTTGAACTGGTAGCCGCGGTTCGAGGACAGGTCGGTGTAGTTGTCGGTGAACGGGATGGTCGCCATGCGGGTCTCCTTGCGGGACAAAGAGACCGGCGACCGTAAGGGCCGTCAAGTCGCCGGGAGTGCACGCGCCGGTAGTCTCGACAACGACCCGGGCTTCCCCCTCCATACCTCCGCCAGGCGGCCGCGGGTCCGATCGCGCGCTGCTAACGCCTAACTATTCAGCGGCCCTCGCTGCGCGCCGGGGCGCGGCGATCACCGTGACATGAGAAGATGGAACATGGCGCCTCCCGGCACGGGGCGTCGGTTGGCGTGCGTATTGGCTCTCCGGCCGGCGGGAATGTACGTTCCCAAAAGCACCGTAGACAGGCGCCAGCATCCCCGGGTCGGCGAACACGCGGGCGACGTGATCGACATCCGGGTGTTCCAGTTCACGCTGCTCGAGATCGGCAATTGGGTGGGGGCGGACCAGAGCACGGGCCGCATGATCCATGTACCGAACGGCACGGCGCTGAGCGACGTCCTTGCCAACTACACCAAGGGTTTCCAGTACATCTGGAACGAGGTCCCGGTACTGGTCACGTTCGAGAGCAACTGGCGCGAAGCCAGGGCAATCCTCCAGCGGATCGCGACCCGGCATGCCGCCAGCGCGACCGGCGAGGCCGCGCGCCAGATCGCGGAGGCCTCGCGGCGGTTCATGATCGAGTACCACAACGTGACGCCGGCCGTCTCCACCAGCGTGCGCGACAGCGGCGTCCTGCTGACGGTCCGCTACCTCTGCGACCCGCGCCAGCACCGGATGACGAGCGAGACCATCTGGGAGGACATCCTGACCGGGTTCGCGGAGCGGACCGACATCGACTTCGCCTACCCGACCACGCGGTTCTACGACGACACTGCCGAAGGGAAGGGTGCCACGCATGGGTGAGGGCTTGCGGAGGTGGCTCTTCGATCCCGCGGTCGGCCGTCTCCTCGCGGTCGCGCTCGGGATTCTGGTGGTCGTGGTCGTCGTGCGGATGCTGCGGCGGGCGGCGACGCGCTACGTCACGGACTCCGACGCGCGCTACCGGGTTCGCAAGCTGGTGAGCCTGGCGGGCTACGCGGCCGCCGTGGTGGTCGCGGCGACGGTCTACAGCGATCGGCTGGCCGGGCTCACCGTGGCGCTGGGCGTCGCGGGCGCCGGCGTGGCGTTCGCGCTTCAGGAGGTGATCGCGAGCGTCGCCGGCTGGGTGGCGCTCACCTTCAGCCGCTTCTACGCGCCGGGCGACCGCGTGCAGCTGGGCGGCATCCGTGGCGACGTCATCGACATCGGCATCCTGCGGACCACGCTGATGGAATGCGGCCAGTGGGTGGACGGGGACCTGTACAACGGCCGGATCGTGCGCATCGCCAACAGCTACGTCTTCAAGGAGCCCGTGTTCAACTACTCCGGCGACTTTCCGTTCCTGTGGGATGAGATCAAGGTGCCGATCAAGTACGGCGGCGACCATCGGCTGGCCCGCCAGACCCTGGAACGCCTGTTGACCGAGGAGGCTGGCGAGGCCGTCGCCGTCGCCAGGCAGTCCTGGCCCGACATGGTACGCAGCTACCGGATCGAGGACGCCAGGCTCGAGCCGATGGTGACGGTCGTGGCCAACGACAATTGGCTGGAGTTCACCTGCCGCTACGTCGTGGATTACCGCAAGCGACGCGTCACCAAGGACCGTTTGTTCACGCGCATCCTCGACGAGATCGAGGCCACCGGAGGGCGCGTCGCCATCGGATCGGCTACCTTGCAACTCGTCGAGATGCCGCCCGTCACGGTGCGGCTGCCAGACGGGAGTCCCTCACCGAGAGGCGCATCGGGCACATGAGACGCATCTGGTTGGTGGCGGTGGTCGTCGCGCTTGCCGGCGGGTTGCGACCCGGCGCCGGCGCCGCACAAGCCAGGCGGGATACCGCCGCATCGCAGCGACCAGCGGCGGTCCGACCGGACACGGCTGCCGTCCAGCTCCCGACGGGCGCTCCCGTAGTGTTCCGCGGCGACACTCTGCTTTACGTCATGACGGCCCTCGGGCCGTTCCGCGCGACCGACCGGGCGGCGGCGATCGCCGAGCGGCTGCAGCGGCTGGCGCGCGCGCGTGCCGGCGTCGATTCCATCGCGGTGGTGGTCGGCGACGCGTCGTCGGACCTGGTCGCGGGCGACGCCGTCCTGATGACGATCACCGACGGGGACGCGACGGCGGCGGGCCGCACCCGCGCCGAGCTGGCGGCGGAATACGCCGACGCCCTGACCGCGGCCCTGCGGCGCGGCTCGCTGATGGCGACGATCAAGACCATTGCCCTCGGGGCGCTGTGGACCCTGCTGGCCACCGCGGTGCTGGTCGTGGCGGTCCGGCTGCTCGGCGTCGTCTTCCCGCGGATCTACACCCGGCTCGAGGCCTGGCGCGGCACCAGGATCCCCGCGATCCGGCTCCAGAAGCTCGAGTTCGTGTCGGCGGACCGCGTGGCGGACTTCCTCATCGGCGTCACCCGGGTGATTCGCGTCGCCGTGGTCGTCCTCCTCCTCTACTTCTACCTGCCGCTGGTCCTGAGCTTCTTCCCGTGGACGCGCCCGCTCGCCGGGAGCATCCTGGGCTACGTCACGACGCCGCTCGCCGGCGTGTGGACCGGTTTCGTTTCCTACCTGCCCAACCTGTTCTTCATCGCGGTGATCGTCGTGATCACCCGCTACGTGCTCAAGTTTGTGCATCTGGTCTTCGCGGCTGTCGGCCGCGGTACGGTACAGCTTCCCGGGTTCCACCGGGACTGGTCGGAGCCCACGTACAAGATCGCCCGGTTCCTGATCCTCGCCTTCGTGCTGGTGGTTCTGTTCCCGTACCTGCCGGGCGCCAGCTCCGATGGGTTCAAGGGCGTCTCCCTGTTCCTCGGGGTGTTGTTCTCGCTCGGCTCGTCCTCGGCGATCGCCAACATCGTGGCCGGCGTCGTGCTGACGTACACCCGCGCGTTCCAGATCGGCGACCGCGTCAAGATCGCGGACACGATGGGTGACGTGGTGGAGAAGACGCTGCTCGTTACCCGGGTGCGCACCACGAAGAACGTGGACATCACGGTCCCCAACGCAATGGTCCTCGGCAGCCACATCGTCAACTACAGCGCCGAGGCCGGGTCGGTGGGACTGATCCTCCACACCACCGTCACGATCGGTTACGACGCCCCCTGGCGGCAGGTGCACGAGCTGCTCATCTCGGCCGCAAGGGCCACCGCGGAGATCCTGGCCGAGCCGGCGCCGTTCGTGTTGCAGACCAGCCTGGACGACTTCTACGTCAGCTACGAGCTGAACGCCTACACCGGCAAGCCGGGGATCATGGCGCGCACCTACTCGGCGCTTCACGCCAACATCCAGGACAAGTTCAACGAGGCCGGCGTGGAGATCATGTCACCCGCGTACGAGGCGCAGCGCGATGGCGGCACGAGCACCATCCCGGACGCCTATCGGCGGGCGGCCAAACCCGCGGCGTCCAGCCTGACGCGGCCGGCGGGCGGCCAGCCATGACGGCGGGACGGCTCCGCGCGAACGGGTTGCCCTCCGCCATAGCGCTGGGGCTGGCGGCCGGGTGGGTGGGCGGGCCGCTCGCCGCACAGCAGCCCGAGCCGCTGTGGGAGCGGCTGCGCAGCACCTTCCAGCAGGAGGCGCTGACCGTCGGCGCACTGCTGCAGATCGTCGGTGACGCGCAGATCGAGCGATCGGCGCCCGGGCCCAACGGCTTCAGCGTGGCCAACGCGCGGTTCCGGCTCGAGGGGCGGCTGGACGGGGGCTTCGAGTACTTCTTCCAGACCGCGTTCACGCAGTCGCCCGCCGTGCTCGACGCCCGCGTCGGCTACCGGGCGGCCGAGGCGCTCACGCTCGATGCCGGGCTCTTCAAGGCGCCGGTGAGCCGCGAATTCCTGACCGGCGCCGGGAGCATTGACTTCGTCAACCGGTCACGGGTCGTCGCCGGGCTCGCGCCGGGCCGCCAGATCGGCGTGCAGGCGCGCGGCTTCGCCCGCGCCGGCCGGTTGGAATACCGGGCCGGCGTGTTCAACGGCAACGGCATCCAGCCCGGCGGCAACGACGACGGCCGGCTCATGTACGCGGCGCGGCTCGGCTGGTGGCCGTGGGGCGGGCCCGGCAACTCCGCGCCCACCCGCCGCGCCGAGGTGGGCCTCAGCGTCGCCCGGAGCGACGACGACGCCGCACCCGTACCATTGTTCGGTGCTGCGTTCGCCGGCAGGCGGCTCGTGCTCGGCGCCGACACGCGCTGGCGCAGCGGCCCCACCCTGGTGGCCGCCGAGCTGGTGCTCGCCCGGCTCAACCCGGCGGGGCCGGCGGGAACCGTCGCGCCGCAGGGCTGGCACGCCACGCTCGGCCGCCACGTCACGCCGCGCTCACAGCTGCTGGTGCGATGGGACGCGCTGCGCGGCGACGGCGTCGTGCCGGACGGTGACCAGCTGGTGCTCGGCTGGAACCGCTGGCCAACCCAGGCCACCGAGCTGCAGGTCAACTGGCTCGTGGACCTCGCCGACGCCGCGCCCAGGCGCCATCAGATCCTGATCAACCTGCAGGTAGCGTTCTAGAAGGAAGGACGAAGGTCCGCGCGCGCCGCGTCGCGGTTGAAGCCCACCACGGTGACGGCGAACACCGGGCAATGGGACGTCTGGACGACCTGCTCGGCGACGCTCCCGACCTCGACATCGATCTCTTCCGGCGCGCCACGCCCCCGAGTGGCCAGCATGATCAAGTCACACCGCTCGGACTCCGCCACATCGGTGATGGTCCGGGCCGCCCCCGATCCCGTCACCCGTGTCTCGGTCGGGAGCCCGACGTCGCGCAGCGCGGAGGCGACGGCCCCGAGGTAGTGCTTGAGTCGCGGTACCTCACTCTCCGCTTCCGGAACGGCGAGGAGCACGATGGTACCCGCGAAGGATCGCGCGATGATCCGGACCCACGGCAGGACCTCTTCCGATCCTTCCGATCCGTCAAGGCAGACGAGGAGCTTGCGGAAGGCCGTGTGGCGGCTGGTCCAGGCGTCCGTCGGCCGGATGAGGAGGACGGGGAGCTCGGTCTGGCGGACCACGGCCGTGGCGGTATTCCGGCCGAGGAGCCGGTCCACCCGCGAGCGGCCGTGAGTGACCATCACGATGACGTCGGCGTCGCTCTCGGCGGCGCAGCGGCCGATCTCGCCGGGAACGCTGCCGCTCCGGACGCTCGCGCCCACGGTGAGCCCGCCCTGCTCGAGGGACCACTTCATCCGGTCGAGATACGCCTCGATGGCCGGAGCCGGCTCGGGGCCCGCCCGGTCGGCGGCCGCGCCGCGGTGCGGGCGGACCGACACGAGATGGAGGCGGCCGGCCGCCGTCCGGGCGAGCAGCTCGGCGACCGGCAGCGCGTGCTCGGCCAGCGCGGAGCCGTCGAGTGGGACGAGGATGCGCCCGATCCCGAAGGCCTGCTCGTGGAGGCCGTGCCGCTGAACGGGGAGGAGATACTGGCCGGTGAAGAAGCGGCCGAGGTGCTCGTCCAGCGCCTTGGGCGGCCCGAGCCGGCTCCGGGACCGGCTGAAGACCACGTATAGCGACGGGATGAACAGCAGGTATGTCCACGCCCCTTCGAAGAACCGCTCCTCGAAGATGATCGCCGTCGCCGCCGTGGTGAGCAGGGCGGCGACGATCGTGCCACCGAGCGTGGCGGCACCCGCGGTCGAGAATCTCGTGCGCAATTCCCGGTGCAGCCGCCTCGCCGCGGCCCATCCGGTCATGCTGAGGAGGATGAACACGCCCGCCGCGTAGAGGGCGAGATAGGTTTCCTCGTGCGTGCCGAAGAGCACGAAGCACAGGGCGACGATGGCGATCTCGACCCAGACCGGCTTGTCGGCCACGTCGAACCGGTTCCGGACCCCCAGCCATGCCGGGATGTAGTGCCGGTAGCGGAGCCCGAGGGCGAGATTCTGGATTCCCTGCGCGCTCGCGGCGGCGGCCGACCCGAGTACCAGCACGCCGATCAGCGTGCCGATCCACGGCAGCGGGGCCGGAAGGAGATGGTCCATCGTCTGGGTGAAGACCGAGACGTGGGGGTGGGCCGGATCGGAGAGAGCGAGGATGGCGGGACCCACCACCAGCATGGTGAGGCAGGTCGTGCCCATGATGATGACGAGGCTGCCGAACGCCTTCCGGCTCCGCTCCGCGTTGGTGCCGTCATAGGCGGCGACGAGGTTCGCGAAGATCTCGATCCCGGTCATCAGCGCGAGGATCCGCGCGAACCCGCCCAGGGTGAAGTGGAAGTAGGCGGGCGCGAAGGCGCGCAGGTCGAACGACGGCGGCTGGAAGCCGCGCTGCCAGATCGTCGCGCCGATCATGGTCCACAGGAGCAGCAGCACCGCGAGTGTCGCCGGGCCGAAGGCGCGGGCGGCCGTTTTCGGGCCGAGGTTCACGAGCCATCCGGTGCCCAGGCTGATGAGGATCGCGAGCACCGTCCGGTACGGCAGTCCCGCGACCGTGGCGTTGAGCGCGGGGAGGCGATCGGCGATGAAGGTGACCAGCGCCGCGATGCTCACCAGGAACGTCAGCGTGTACTCGACGAACGTGATCCCCGCGTTCACCTTCACGGCCCACGGCCCGAACTCCTCTTCGGTCAACCCGCTTCCGCCGCTCCCATCCACCACCCACCGCATCACCAGCCGGTACATCGCGGACACCATCGCCACCGTGAAGACGACGAGCCAGATGCTCGCGCCGAACGTCACCTCGGCGACGCCCGCGAGGACGATCAGCTTGAGGAACGGCCCGAAGACGTAGAGGGGGGAGGTGGCCGGGTCGCCGCCGCCGGCGAGCGCGCCCTGGAACGCGGTGGACAGTCGGTGGGACACGTGCGCCATGCGCGGCCTCGGTCTGCTGCCTAACTACTCAAGGACTTGACACCGAGCGACTCATCGAGTATATTGCATGTGTTGGTGATGGCCCGATCGGTGTGCTTGTCGGGTTCGGGGAATGCAGGTCGAATCTACCCCCACGTCAACGATCCGGCAGTCTGCCGTCCCCCCTGGTCGGGAGGATGGGCCCCGGCGCCGCGCGGAGCCTCGTCCGCGGTGCTGTGGTGCCGGGTCACCCATCGCACGAGGAGACGGGATACATGATGAACTACGTCCGGAACGTGGAGTTCCAGGTCAAGCCCGGGAAGAGCACCGATTTCCGCAAGGTGTTCAACGACGACGTGCTGCCGATGCTGAAGCAGCAAGCCGGCTTCAAGCACGAGTTGGCCATGATGGATGGCACCCGTGGAGTGGGCATCAGCGTCTGGCAGGACCGCTCCAGCGCCGAGAGCTACCATGCCAACACGTACCCCGAAGTGCTGAAGAAGCTCACGCCGCTGATCGAGGGTGCGCCGCGGATCCAGGGCTTCGAGCTCGCCGCGACGACGCTCAACGCCTGAGCAGTCCTGTCGAGCCGGTATGGCGGGCGTCCCGGGTTTCCGGGCGCCCGTTGTAGTTCCCGGGGTGCTCAAAGCAGAACGACCTAACGCCTGCCGGCAATCCACGGGGCGCGCACGCGAAAGAGGGCCCGTCTCAAGGGCCGGCCATACCCTCGCAAAAGGAGGTTCCGGTGACGCACGACAACCGCAGGCACTATTCATCCGGCGTCATGGCCTCCGTCCCCGTGATCCGTGGTACCCGGGTTCCCCTGTGGACCTTGATCGAATACCTGGAGACGGGTCGGGGGCTCGGCGCGTTTCTCAAGGATCACCCGCAGGTCACCCCGGCGCAGACCAGCCGGGCGCTGGTCCTCGGACTGCGGGCGCTGGCTGAAGGGAGGGAGGTATCCCACGGGATGGGCCGCGGGACGAGCGGCCGAAGCGAAATGCCGTAGCCGGACCGCCGGGTCAGGGAGCCAGCCGGCGCTGCCCGATGCGGCGCCGCCCGGACAGCGCCTTGAGCATGCGCCGAAACGCCGGATGCGTCAGCGGCCGGGGGATGCGATAGGCACGGCGGAACAGCGTGTAGAGGAGGCGGCGCAGCTCGGCGGCCCCGAGCGAACGGCGCGGCCGGTTCAGGGGCTCGTAGTACAGCACCAGCGGCACCGCTTCCCCTCCAGCGCCGAGGGCCGGCTGGTAGTAGGGCAGGTCGAGGGCGAGGGCGCCCTGGCGCTTCACCAGACTCCTCAGCCACGGATTGTCCTCGCGCACCTCGCCGATGATCGCTTCGAGCGGCCGCTCGCGGAGACGCCGCGCGTCGCGCTCGAACGCGGCGCGCAGCCGGCGTCGAAGGCGCGGGCCGAGGCCCAGGGCCCGCGCCACCGGGATCACGGCCACGTAGCCCACGACCCCGATGTTGAGGTTCCCCAAGTACGTCCCGCTCGCCGCGCCCACCGGCTTGCCGTCCCGCTCGACCACCAGCAGGTGCCAGGCAATGTCCGTCCACAGGCCCTGTTCCCGCTCGCGCAGCGTCTGGGCCCAGTCGCCCAGCGGCATCATTTCGGCAGCGGCGAAAATCCGTTTCATGATCCGGTAGGCCGCCGGAAACGACGGGTCCGACGCCGCCACGATCTCGCGTATCCGCACCCGCACGGGTCGCGGGCGCGCCCCGCTACGCGCCATGCGCCCGCGCGCCCGGAGCGACCGGCGGAAGCGGAAGTCTGAAGAGCTGGCGCGCGTTCTCGTACAGGATGGCGTGACGGTCCTCGTCCTTCAGCTTGAGCTGCCGCACGAACTCCACGTACGGCCTCATCGAGCAAATCGGCCAGTCGGACCCGTACAGGAACCGGCCCGGCTCACCGGCGTACAGGATCACCTCGGCGATCTGCTCCTCCATGTAGTCCTCGAAGGCCTCAGTGAACTCGCCCAGCACCAGGCCGGAGAAATCGGCGTAGACGTTGCGGTTCTTGTAGACGACCTCCATGCAGTCCACCAGCCACGGATTGCCGAGGTGGCAGATGACGAGCTTCACGTTGGGGTGATCCACCGCCACCTCGTCCACCTCGATCGGGTGCGCGTACTTGAGCCTCCCGCCCGGGCTGTAGGTGTCGCCGCAGTGGATCATCACCGGCACGTTGAACTCCTCGGCCAGGTCGTAGACGACCTTCAAACGCCTGTCGTGCGGGTAGAAGGGCTCGTAGCCCGGGTAGAGCTTCAGGCCCTTCAGGAGTCCGGCGCCCAGGAAGTCGGCGAGCTCGCGAAGATCGCGCTGCCGGTACTTGAGGTAGCTGATCCCGGCGACCACGCCGAGGTTGTCAACGCTTTCGATCGCGCGCACGACCTCCGCCGTACTCGGTCGCTGGGGGTTGACGAGGTAGCTGGTGAGCACGAGCGAATAGCTGACGCCGGCCTCGGCCATCGCGGCCTGCAGCTTGTCGAGGCTCTCCTCGAGCGAGACCGCGACCTGCTCGTGGTAGTTGTTCAGGTGGACATGGCAGTCGATGATCATGGCGGAACTTGCCACCGGCGGGTGACCGCCGCCAGCGGCAGCGCGGCCCGCGACCTGGCGGCGGATGACTCAGGAAGCCGGTTCCGGACCCGCTGCCCGCGCCGAGCCGTCGGAGATCGCGAGCTCCGGGGCGCGCGGGGACTCGAATTCGGGAGGCGGCAGCCGCAGCGTGAAGCTCGGGATGAGCGTGTTCGCCAGCGTGTAGACGATGAGCCCGCCGAACACGGCCGGCGACACGCCGAACCGATCCCTCAGTATCTCCGCGATCACGAGCGTGAAGACCAGGGTGGGCAGCATGGAGACGCCGATCCGCAGCCCCTTGCGGAGCGACTCTCCGAGCGCGAGCCGACGGTGCACGGCGACGATGGCCAGTCGCAGCGGCACCATGGTCGCGAGGAAGGCCACGCCGAGCCCCAGCGCCGCGAGCTCGAAGTCCTCACGCCGCAGGTGCAGGCCGGCGCTGAAGAAATAGAAGGGTACGAAGAACGATGCGAACATCTCGACCGCGTGGATCATCTCCTCCGACGTCATGGCCGGAAGCCGTTCGCGGAACCGCTGGGCGGTGAGCCCCACGACGAATGCTCCGACGAGGTAGTAGACGCCGAGCTCGCGCGTGGCGAAGGCGCTGAGGACGGCGATCATCAGGAGGAACGCGAACTCGGACTTCGGCGCATACGGCACGACCAGACGCGCGAACGCCCGAAACACCAGCGGCAGCACGACGACCAGCGCCGCGAGCACCAGGGTGGACACGGCCAACCCCTTCGCCGTCTCCGACTGGAGGGCCACGAACAGGACGGCCAGGGCGAGGATTTCGGTGGCGATCGCCTTGGTCTTGATCCAGAACCGCTCGCGGTCCGTCACGCCCAGCGACCCGATCGAATCCAGGATGAACCCGGTGGACGGGGTCACGAGCGCCAGCGCGACCAGCGCCGCCGGACGAGGGGCGAGCGAGAGCGTCTTGTGGGCGAGGAACGCCACCCCGGCGAGCAGGGCGATGCGGAGGGCGAGATGCTGGGCCAGCACCGCGGACTCGCGACGCAGCTCGCCAAGATTCACCTCCAGGCCCGCGAACAGGAACAGCGACACGATGCCCAGCGTGGACAGCAGCTGGATCGTGCTGTCGTGCTGGAACAGGCCCAGGCCGACGCCGGCGATGGCACCCAGTCCCACGCTGGTCACGGCGGCGGGCAGGCGGAACCGCTGCAGGACGCGGGGCACGACGAACAGCAGGAACAGGAGGATGACGTACAGGATTTCGACCGGCAGGCTCTCGAGGCTCGGCATCAGCGGCCCTTCGGGGAGGCCCCGAGCGGCGCTCGCCGGCCGAATCGAGGAGTACACATGCGTACTCTATGTCCGGTTCGTCGGATCGGCGCAAGCCCGCGCGTCTGCCAGGTCGGCCTCCGGTGCTCGACCGAACGCGCTGCGCCCGGCTTGCTGAACGCGATGGGCGTGGCGAGCTTTCGATTCCTCATGGCGCCGTAGCCAAGTGGTAAGGCAGAGGTCTGCAAAACCTCCATTCGGCGGTTCGACTCCGCCCGGCGCCTCTACTCCGCGGGGCCTCGCCCGGGCTGGCCTACGGACTCGTCGGCCGGATGTCGAGTTCCGACACCATCGCCCGGGCCGGCAGCGCGACCGCGTCGACGATGGCCTGGGCCACGTCGCCGGGCGCCATCATGCCCGCCCGGTTGACCGGGAACGGGGCTTGGTCCTTGTCGAAGATCGCAGTGTCCACCGAGCCTGGGCACACGGCGACGACGCGCACGCCCTGACGGCGCACCTCCAGCATCAGCGACCGCGAAAAGCCGAGCACCGCATGCTTGCTGGCGCTGTAGGCCGCGCCGTTCGCGATGCCGTTCCTGCGCGCCAGCGAGGCGACGTTGACGATCGTTCCCGTGCCCGCTTTCAGCATCGCGGGCAGGAATGCGCGGGTCACCAGGAACATGCCGGTCACATTGGTGCCGATGACCGTGTCCCAATCCTCGACGGACATCTCGGCCACCGCGCCCCAGCGCGCGATGCCGGCGTTGTTGACGAGGATGGTCGGCGTGCCGAGCTCGGCGAGGACGCGCGTAGCGAACGCGGAGACCTGCGCCGCGTCGCGCACGTCGCACGCCAGGCCGCCGTCACCGCCGCGGCGGGAGCAATGAGCGACCGTGGCGCCGCGGGCCGCCAGCGCCGCGACGAGCGCCTTCCCGATGCCTTCGCTGCCGCCCGTGACGACGACGCGTTGGGCTATCCAGTCCATCGGTGGAAGGTACGTCCGGTCAGCCTGTGTGACGACGCCTCGCGGCGAATCGGACGACAAGGACCCAGAGGGCCGCGATCACGAAGATCCAGCCCGGCAGCGCCCCACCGTGCACGACCAGAGCCGCCGCGGAGATGATGAGGAACTCCAACCCGAAGAAAGTCGGCAGCGGCTGCTTCAGGCGCCGCTCGATCCACAGGCCGAGGTGCCCGAGCAGGATCATGAAGAAGCCGGTCAGGAGAAACCAGAGCATGAACGACGGGCTCGGCGGCCCGGTCTCGACATCCATCGAGCCCCACAGGCCGTTGTCGACCATGTCCTTGATCGTGTCTGCCCCGAACATGAATCCGACGACGCTATGCAGCAGGCCGATGCCGATGAGCAGGAGGGGAACCGCGCCCGGCACCCAGAAGCGCGCCCTGGTCTCCGACTGCATCGACCCTCCGCTCATGAGCGGGCCGGCTCGAGCGAGGGTCCGGCCACCGCTGCCACGGTCGGACGCCGCCGAAGCTGCCGTGCCGCGGCACCGAACAGGATCCCGAGGACCAGGAACCAGACGTCGTAGACGACCCATCGCGTCAGCGTGTGGTCGACGATGCCGAGGACGACGAGCAGGTCCGTCACGGCGACGATGCCTCCCCGCAGGCCCAGCAGCACGGACGCGGTCCAGAGGCCGGCAACGACGACCCAGCGGGGCACGCGAGCGCCCCACGGGCGGTACGGGGCGAGGGGAAGGGCCGCGGCCAGGACGAAGAGCGCCGCGACGGCGAGATCGTAGGCCATGAACGCGGGGCCGCCGAAGGCCCATTCGAAGGTCGGCCCGAGCGTCAACCGGCCGAACGCGGGGAAGTAGTAGAACGCGAACGACCAGACCACGTGCAGAGCGCCGAAGAGCAGCGCGCAGGCGGACGCCGCGTGAGCGGTGCGCGTCGGCGTCATCGTGCCGCCTTCAACCGCCCAACTTGAGCAGGCCGCGGACCTTGGCGCCCATCCGCGCGACCCGCTTCATCTGGGCCAGCTCCATCGCGCGGAGCTGCTCGTACCACGACTCCAGCGTGCGGAAGAACCCATGCAGCTCGCGCAGCCGCTCGGTGGTGTGGCCATCGGCGCCGGCGCGCTCGGCCTCCGCCACGCAAGTGTCCAGGACCTCGAGGGTCGGCTCGATCTCGCGGCGCCAGCGCGCTTCGAGAATGAGTCTGAACAGCTGCCAGATGTCGGTGACGGTCTCGAAGTAGTCCCGCCGGTCCCCGAGGAGGTGGGTGACCTTCACGATGCCCCACGCCTCGAGCTCGCGGAGCCCGGTGCTCACGTTGGAGCGGGCCACCGCGAGTGTTTCGGCGATCTCGCCCGCGTGCAGCGGCCGCGGGGCCACGTAGAGGAGGGCGTGGATCTGGGCCACGGTGCGGTTCAGGCCCCACCGCGAGCCCATCTCGCCCCAGTGCAGGACCAGCTTCTCGGCGGCCGGCGTCAGCTTCACGGTGCATCCTGTGATTTCTGTAAAGACAGATATTACAGACGGTACTGCCAGCTGTCAAGCGACGGGCCGGGTTTGACACCTGGACGCACGGGGGATATCACGGGGGCATGACTCGACCTTGCTCCAGCGTGCTGGTGGTGGCGGCGTGCGCCCTGACCGGCTGCATGCAGTGGGCGCGGGATCCCGCTCCGCCGCGCCTCGCGGCCGCGCAGCGGGTCTCCGCGGCACGCGTGTTCCTGAGGGGCGGCGCGGTGGTCCGGCTGGACCAGCCGAGGGTGGTGGGCGACTCGCTCATCGGCACGGTGCCGCGCGGTCTGCTCCGGGACACGGTGGCGGTCGCCCTGGCCGACATCCGGCAGATGGACGTGGAGCGCGTCCACGCCGGGCGGACGGTGTTCGTGCTGCTGCTGGGCGCGGGGGTGATCGTCCTGGCGGTGGCGGCAGCGGCCGGGATCGGGGGAGGCTACCCCGGGCTGTAGGGCCTACAGCCGATACGCGTCCATCGTGGGCCGCAGCGGGCGCAGCAGCCAGTGCGGGCGCCGCATCCCTCCGGGTCCGGGCGCGGGCCGCGCGAGGGCGAGCCATTCCTTGTAGACCACGTGGCTCTTCGCGGTATCCACCACCACGTCACCGTCCTCGTCGTCCGGTTCGGCAGGTGCGACGCGCACCCTCTGGTGCCAGGCGTGCGCTCCGCTCACCGGATCGGGGTGCACGGCGAACGTGAGGTTCTGGTGCACCCCGGCGCTCTGCCACCACACCCGCGAGGAATCGGGGTCGCTGCTGGCCCACGGCGCCACGCCCTTGAGGTGCCGCATGCGCCACTTGCCGCCGCCCTCCTCGTCGATGCGCACCAGGGCCGAGCTCCACCGGTCGGTCCCCGCGTCGTCGGCCACGCGCCACCGGCCCAGGTGGTGCGAGCACGCGACCGTGCCCGGCCGCATGCCCTCGGTGACCCAGGCCCGAACGATGAAATGGCCGATCTCGGTCGAGACGCGCACCAGGTCGCCGGTCCCGACCGCCAGGCGCCGCGCGTCGGAGGTGGCGATCCACAACGGGTTGCTGTGCGCCAGCTCGTTCAGCCACTTCGCGTTGCCGGAGCGCGTGTGGATCAGCATCGGCAGGCGGAACGTGGGCACCAGGGCGAACTCGCCGCGCAAAAGGTCGAGCTTCCGCGGGCTCACGTGGCTTTCGATGGTCGTCGGGATGGCGAGCTCCGGCCAGCCCCAGGCCGCCAGTGTGGACGAGTAGAACTCGAGCTTGCCCGACGGTGTCGGGAATCCGCGACGCGCGGTCCCGTCCACCATCACGCCGACTGCGCGCCGGCCCGCGGCGTCCGGCGGCGGCACCGGCAGCGGCACGATGTTCGGCGACGGGACCGCCGGCGTCGCGGTGTACACCCGCCCGGTGGACTGGTCCACCGCGGCCTGGGCCATCTCTCCCGCGGGCACCTCCTGCTCGTGCCGCCGGTAGGCCGGGTTCGGCACGTCGAACGACGCGTAGCGCCGCATGTACTCCATCGGGGTCAGGTTCTGCGCCGCGGCCGCTTCCGGCAGGCCTGGCACCGAGTGCTCGAAGATCCAGCGGTAGTACTCGTTGATCCGCAGCTTCTCGCCGGGCCGGTAGGGCGACTCGAAGTGCTTGCGGATGCCCATCGCGCCGTCGGGATCGATCCGCCACGACAGCTCGATCCAGAACTCGTTCTCCTCCCAGACCTCACCCGGATTCACGTCGCGCGTGTCGCCGACCGGCTCGCCCAGCCGTTCCTTGAGCGCGCGCTGCACCGGTTGGCGGAAGCCGAGCCAGCTGCCGGCGTGGGTCTCGAAACTGGCGAGGTCGTGGCGCTCACTCCCCAGGCCCACCGGCAGCACGTAGTCCGCGAACCACGCCGTCTCGCTCCACACCGGCGTCAGCGCGGCGTGAGCGCCGATCAGCTTCTCGTCGCGCAGCACCTCGATCCACGTGAAGCCGTCGGGATTGGTCCACACCGGGTTGTAGACCCGGGTGAAGTACACGTCGAGGGTGCCGCGTCCTTCCTTCAGGAAGTGCGGCAGCAGGAAGCTCATCTCGAAAAACGCGAGCGGGTACTCGCGCGGCCAGGTCAGCTCGTTCCAGTTCGACGGGTGCGGCGGCCGTGCGTGCGGGGCCGGCACGAACTTGGTCCACGCATTCGGGATGGTGCCGCCCTCGGCGCCGACGGAGCCGGTGAGCACGTTGAGGAAGAACAGGCAGCGCGCCGTCATCCAGCCGCCGAGATTGCCGGCGGCCGAGGCGCGCCAGGTGTGCGCGCTGAACGCCGAGCCGGCGGCCGCCACGGCGTGCGCCACTGCCACGATGGTTGCGGCCGGCACCCCACTCTCGGCCTCGGCGAGCTCGGGCGTGTACTTCGCGTACAGGCGCTCCAGCTCGCGCTGGAAAGTCTCGAACGTCGGTGCCCCGGTGCCCCGGTGCCCCTGTGCCCCGCTTCTGAGGTACTCCTCCCAGTTCACCCACCGCCGCACGAACTCCGCATCGTACAGCCGTTCCCGGATCAGGATGCTGGCGATGGCGAGCAGCACGGCGGGCTCGCTGCCCGGGATCGTCGGCAGCCAGTGGTCGGCGTGGCTGGCCGTGTTCGAGAGTCGCGGGTCCATCACGATGATCGTCGCGCCCTTCTGCTTGGCCTCGATGATCCGCTGGGCGTGCGGGTTGAAGTAGTGTCCGCTCTCGAGGTGCGACGAGATGAGGAGGATGCACTTGGCGTTGGCGTGATCGGGGCTGGGGCGGTCCATCCCCATCCAGAACGCGTAGCCGGCCCGCGCGCCGGCCGAGCAGATGTTGGTGTGGCTGTTGTGCCCGTCGATGCCCCACGCTGCGAGCACGCGCTCGGTGTAGCCGTCCTCGCCGGGGCGGCCCACGTGGTACATGACGCCGTGGTGGCGCTGCTCGAGAATCGCGCGGCGGATCCGGCCGGCCAGATCGTCCAGCGCCTCGTCCCAGCTGACGCGCCGCCACTTCCCGTCGCCGCGCGCACCCGCTCGCTTCAGGGGGTACAGGATCCGCTCGGGGTCGAGAATCTGGTTGAGCGTGGCCGGACCCTTGGCGCAGTTGCGGCCGCGGCTCCCCGGGTGCCACGGGTTGCCCTCGAACTTCTTGACCGTCCGCGTCTCCTGGTCCACGTAGGCCAGCAGCCCGCACGCGGCTTCGCAATTGAAGCACGTGGTCGCGACGAGGCTGTAGCGCCGGCCGCCTTCCTCCCAGTCGTTCCAGCGTTCGACCGGGGGAAACGCGGCGAAGCCTTTCTGCATGCGGCCGTCGTCCGAGGGATGGAGGCTGGTCATGTCAGCTGATGGGCGGGCTCTGGCCCGCGAGCACGAGGGCGTGGGACTGGAGCCACTGGCCGGCGAGCGCGAGGGCGCCGGCGACCGGATAGAGCGGCACGGGTCCGGCGGCGAGGAGCGCGGCGGGCAGCAGCGCGCCCCCGAGCAGTGCGGTCCACTGCAGCGGCGCGTACCGGCCGCGCCACTGCGCGCTCGCGGCCGCGGTCGCGTTCGCCGTGGCGTGGCCCTGCAGCGCTTCCCCCGCGGTCAGCAGCGCCGAGAGCAGGAGGAGCGCGGTCGCCGCCTCGCCCATGGAGATCGTGAGGACGGTTCCGCCGGCGAGCGGCGCGAGCAGCGCGAACGCGGCCATCCCGGCCACGGGTGCGTGGAGCGCGAGGTGGAGCACCAGCCAGCGGCTCTGCCACAGGTCGCGCCCCTCGCACTGGCCGAACAGGGCGGCGGTGTAGAGCGCGGTGAGCAGCGCCAGCACGAGCACCGGCCACGCCAGCGCGTGGAGCAGCGCCTCCCTCCCGGTCCACGAGGCCCAGGCCCACGGGACGAGCAGGGCACCGTAGGCGGTGATCACGAACGCCCCGCGCGCGAGCCAACTCCTCCACTGCGGCCGCACCAGGATCGTCCAGAACCGTTCGGGGCGCCTGAGATCCGCCACGAGCAGCACGCCGGTGAGCGCGAGAAACAGCAGGGCCAGCGCGGGCGCGACGCGGCCGAACAGGCGACCCGACGTCTCGAGGCCCATGATGTGCATCAGGGCGGGCACCAGCGCGGCCCCGGCGGCGAGGCTCTTGGTCCAGATGTACGCCGAGACCTTCCAGCCCCACGGCCGCGGCTTCGGAATGTCGTACGCGACCCGGGCGGGTGGTGCTACGGGCAGCGGGCGTGATGCCTTGTGGTTGTTCCGTGCCCCCGTGCCCCCGTGCCCCTGTGCCCCGCCTTTGTTGTCGGCCCACATGTACATCTCGTCGTGCCGCGCGGCGAGCGGATCGAGCGCCGCCTCGTGCGCACCGATGTAGAAGGCCTTGGGCCGGGTGCGCTGCTCCGGCCGCCGCGCGGTCACCCGGTGACCCGCGAGCGCCCGCCCGACCTTGCTGGTGGGATCGTCCATGTCGCCGAACAGCAGCGCTTCGACGGGGCACACCACGACGCAGGCCGGGAGCAGGCCCTGGTCCACGCGGTGCGAGCAGAAGTTGCACTTCTCGGCGGTGTTGGAGTCGGGGTCCATGTAGATGGCGTCGTACGGGCAGGCCTGCATGCAGGCCTTGCACCCGATGCACAGCGACTCGTCGAAGTCCACCAGACCGTCGGGCCGCTGGTACATCGCGGTCACCGGGCAGATCTCGACGCAGGGCGCGTCCTCACAGTGGTTGCATCGCAGCACGGCGAAGTGGCGTCGCACATCGGGGAACGTGCCGACGTCCACGTTCTTCACCCAGGTCCGGAACACGCCGAGCGCGACGTCGTTCTCGGACTTGCACCCGGTGGTGCAGGCGTGGCAGCCGATGCACTTCGTCTGGTCGATGACCCAGGCGAGCCGGGTCACCGCAGCACCTCGACCCACATGACGACCGCGACGATCGCGATGAGGAGCGCGAGCACCAGGCGCAGCGAGCGCGCCGGCAGGCGGAGGCTCACGGCGGCACCGAGCTGTGCGGCGGGCAGGGCGCCGGACACGAGGGCCAGGGCGGGCCAGAACGGAATCTGCCCGGTCGCGAGCTTGCCGGCTGCACCCATCGCCGCGCCGGCGAGCGCGATGGCCAGCGAGCTGCCGACCACGATGCGCGGCGGGATCCGCAGCACGTACAGCATCAGCGGAATCAGCAGGAACGCGCCGCCCGCGCCCACGGCACCGGCGAGCAGCCCGACGATCAGCGCGATCGGGAACCCCTTCGACGCCCGCCACGGCGGATGCACGGCGTCCTCGGCGGGCGCCCGGTCGCCGAGCACGATGAGCGTCAGTGCGGCGGCGGCGGCGAGCGCCGCGAAGATCGCGTGGAGCGCTTCGGCGGGCAGCCACCGCGAGACCACGGCGCCGGCGAACGATCCCGTCATCATGCCGGAGCCCAGCGTCTCCACGAGGCGCCGGTCCACGAATCCCTCGCGCAGGTGGCCGGCCACGCCGGAGGCCGCGGCGGCGAACACCTGCACCATCGTGATGGCGGTGACCTCGTGGATGGCGAGCCGGCCGGTGCCGAGCGCGGGCGGTACGTAGAACAGCAGCGGGATCATCACGATCGCGCCGCCGACGCCGGTCATGCCGGCGACGAACGCGCCGCCGGCGCCGAGTGCCACCAGCGTGGCGAGCAGCGGATCGGAGTGCACGACGAGCAGCACAGCCGCGATCCAGGCGAGGACGACCGCGGTGGCGGGTTCGAGAATCGTGTCCAGCGCGCGGCTGGCGAGTGGCGGAGGTTCGAGCTGGATGGCCACGGGCGCCTGCGGAACTTGCGCGCGCGTACAGCGGGGCGCAACAACGCGCCCGGCTCGCGCAGTCGAGCGCCTCAGCGCTCGAGTGCCCTGCGGAGGATCAGCCCATTACGCCGGGGAAGCTCTCCGGTCGCAAGGTGTGGCCGGGGAACAGCGCGTCCAGCTGCGTGATCCCGAGATGCCGCGATGCGATTTCGGCGAACAGGTCGCGGAAGTCCGTGGTCACGGCGAGGTCGCGGCCCTCGAAGCGCTGCTCGCGCGCGAGACCGGGCCACGTGCCCAGCACGCGGCGGCCGCGCACGCCGCCGCCCATCACCATCATCGCCGTAGCGTGGCCGTGGTCGGTGCCGCCGTTGCCGTTCTCCGCCACGGTGCGTCCAAACTCCGACATCGTCAGCACCACCACGTCGGCCATCCGCTCGCCCAGGTCGGTGGCGAACGCGGCCAGCGCCCCGCCCACCTCGGCGAGCCGCGTGGCGAGCTGGCCCTGGTCGGCGCCCTGGTTGATGTGGGTGTCCCAGCCGCCGACGTCCACGAACACGATCTCGGCGCCGAGATCCGTCTTGATGAGCTGGGCGGCCTGGAGCATCGCCCGGCCGAACGGGCCGCGCGGGTAGTCGGCGCCGTGCTCGGGCTGGTGGCGGGTCGGGTTGGCGGTGCGCAGCATCTGCACGGCCTCGAAACTCTCCGCCGCGGTGCTCGCGACGATCCCGGTCTGCTCGCCGCCGTACAGCGCCTCGAAGGCTGCGGTGAGCCGGTCGCGCGCGGCGCCCTGCGGAGCCCGGATGCCGAACGCCTGGAGATCCGCGATGGCCAGCGCGGGCGCGGAGCCGTGCAGCGCCCGCGGCAGCTGCTGGCCGAACGCGACGCCCCGGAACGGCGTCTCGCGGTGCTCGCGGCCGTGCCGCAACGCGCGGTTGAGCCATCCGTCGCGGGTGCTCTTCACGCCGGGCGTGCCGCTCTCCATGTAGTCCTGCGCGTCGAAGTGCGACCGCGTGGCGTCCGGCGACCCGACGGCATGGACGATCGCGAGCGAGCCGGCGCTCCACAGGGGCATGATCGGCGCGAGCCTGGGGTGCAGGCCGAACCGGCCGTCGAGGTCGAGCGCGGCGCCGTCGCCGGTGCCGGGCCGCGGAATCGCGATCCGCCGGCGCTCGCCGTAGTACGCTTCCTCCGTGTACGGGACGACCATCGAAAGGCCGTCCACCGCGCCACGCTGGAACACGCACACAAGCACCTTGCCGCGCGTGCTCCCGCCCTGGCGACGCGCGGCGTAGGCCGCGCGGCCGAGAAAGAGCGGGTCGAGCCCGCCCAGGCTGACGAGCGCAAGACTGCCCGCTCGGACGAAGGCGCGGCGGTTGCAAGAACAGTCGGACATCGGTTCTCCCGGCTTCAGGCTCAGGGACGAGGGGTGAGGGTCGAGTCCATCCCCTCGTTCCTCGTCCCTCGTTCCTCGCCGCTATTGCTTCTGAAAGTCCGGCGAGCCCAGCGCGAACGCCACAGCCATCGTCCGTGCCTGCCGCGGGTCGCGCGCGTCGGCGACCTGCTCCCGCAGCACGCGGAGCGTATTCGGGCTCGCCTGCCCGCCGAGGATCACCGCGTTGATGCGCGCGATGAGCGCGTCGAGGTCGCGCTCCGGCGGAACGATGCTGTCGAGGTTTCCCGCGAGACCCGGCATGCGCCCTGAGGCGAAGCCCATGGCGACGTTCATCCGCGCGAGGAGCGCGCCGCTGTTGACCCACTCCTCCGACGTTTCGGGGTACCCGGTCGGCACCTGCTGGAGGAACAGCGGCTGGCCGAGCTGCTGGAGCACGACGCTGAGCCGCGCCGTGGTGTCGGGCCGCGCCAGGGTGGCGCGCAGCGCGCTGACCACGAACTCCAGCGGGCTCTTCACTTTCGCCCGGCGGTTGGTGGGCGCCCAGAAGTCCTCGGACCGCACGATGGCGCGGACGACCTCGCGGATGTCGCCGTCGCTGCGGCGCCACGCCACCACGGCCGCGTCCACGCAGCCGTCGGGGGGACTGTCGGCCACGAAGCGCGCGCACAGCTTGTGGCTGATGTGCCGCGCTGTCGCGGGATGCGCGGCCAGCATCCGCAGCAGCTCGCGTCCCTCCTCGATGCCGCCGCCGGCCGGGAACGTCCGGCCGAGCACGACTTTCTCCTCGCGGTCGTGGGCCCAGTCGCGGTACTCGAAGGTGAGGATGCGGTTGGGGTCGGTGCCGAGCCGGGCGCCGACGCGGCCCGGGCCCGCGATGCTCCAGCCGGTGAGGATGCGGGCGACGTTCTGCACGTCGGCCTGGGTGTACCCGCCGTCCACGCCGAGGGTGTGCAGCTCGAGCAGCTCGCGGGCGTAGTTCTCGTTGATGCCCGTGGGCATCCGCTCGAAGACCTCGCGGAGCTGCTGCATCTCGCGCGCCTCGTCCACCGGACGGCCGCGAGGCGCTCCGGGGCGGCGGCCCATCAGGTTGGGCGGGAGCGCCGGGCGGGCCCCGGGGCGGACGCTCTGCGCGTTGTCGAGGTAGACGAGCATCGCGGGGTGCGTCGCGGTCGCTTCCAGCAGGTCGGCGAAGCGGCCGAGCGCGTTGGGCCGGATGGCCCGCTCCACGTAGTCGGCGGTAGTCCAGCGCGCCGCCTGCTTGCCCAGGAACACGTTGAAGTGGTTGAACCAGAAATCGGACATCACCTCGAGCAGCTGCCGCTCGCTCAGCACGTGCCGGGCCAGGGTCGCCATCTGCACGTCGCCCGCCAGCTCGCGGCGGCCGCGGGCCAGCTGGCGGAGCATCATCGAGTCGGCTCCAGGCCCGGAGTCCATCATCGGATCGTCGGGTCGCCGGTCGCGGGGCCGGACCGGGGGCGGGGGCCCCATTTCGCCGCTGTCACCTGGCTGCTGCCGGGCGGCGCGCTGCGCGAGGTTCGGGGGTGGGAAGCGGCGGTACTGCTCGGCGGGCGAGAGGAACGCAGTCTCGTAGGCGCGACGCACCTCAGCCTCGACGGGGTCGGCGGTGCGGGTGGGCGCGAGCTGCTGCTCGACCCACGCGGCCATCCCCATCCGCTGCACCCGCGCAATGTCGCCCGGGCGCGGCCCGAAGGCGAGGCGGTTCAGCAGGTGGACCACGGCCGCGCTGTCCGGCGAGGGGAAGTCGGCGTCGCGCACCCCCGTCATGGGGGCGGCGGCGGAGTCCCGGCGCGGCGCCGAGCTGGACGCGCAGGCGGCGAGCAGGATCAGGCCAAGGCAGGTCGAGACGCTGGGTCGCATCATGGGCTCCTCGGTGCTCCTCAGTTGACGCCGGGAACGGCTCCGGGTTAACCCATTCGCCGTGACCGCCCCTCCTCCCCCTGGCCGGGGTCCCCAGGCGCCCCGGCCGCGTCCAGGGTTCGCCCCGCCTGGTGGCACGCGCAGCCCGATCGACGCCGAGGACTCTCCACCCCTGAGGGAGCGCCTCGAGGCGCTGAAGAACATCCCGCCGCTGATCAAGATGGTGTGGGAGACGCACCGCGGCTACGCCGCCTCCATCGTGCTGCTCCGGGTCGTGCGGGCGCTGGTGCCGCTGGCGGTGTTGTGGGTGGGCAAGCTGATCATCGACGGGGTCGTGGCCGCCATCGCCGCGCACGCGGCCGGGCGGGCCGTGGACTGGACGCACCTGGGCGAGCTGGTCGTGCTCGAGCTGGTGATGGCGATCGTCGGCGAGGCGGCGGCGCGGGCCAGCACGCTGGTCGAGAGCCTGCTCGGCGACCTCTTCAGTAACCGCGTCAGCGTCCGGCTGATGGAGCACGCGGCGACACTCGACCTGCGCCAGTTCGAGGATCCCGCGTTCTATGACCACCTCGAGCGGGCGCGGCGCCAGACGGTCGGCCGGATCGGACTCATCGCCGTGCTTCTCGGCATCGCGCAGAACGCGGTCACCCTGGCGAGCCTGACCGTCGCCCTCGCCGCCTACGTGCCGTGGCTGCTGGTGCTGCTGGTGGTGGCCGTGCTGCCGTCGTTCATCGGCGAGACCCACTATGCCACCCTTGGCTACTCGCTGCTGTTCCGGTGGACGCCGGAGCGGCGCCAGCTCGACTACCTGCGGTACACCGCGGCGAGCGACGAGACCGCCAAGGAGATCAAGCTCTTCGGCCTGTCGCGCTGGCTGACCGACCGCTACGCGGCGCTGGCGGACGCGTTCTACCGCGCCAATGCGAAGCTGGCGGTGCGGCGCGGCATCGTCGCGTGGCTGCTGGGCGTGTTCGGGGCCCTCGGCTACTACGGCGCCTACGTGTGGATCATCGTCCTCACGGTGCGCGGCCACCAGTCGCCCGCGGGCCCGTTCACGCTGGGCGTACTGACGTTCCTCGCCGCGAGCTTCCGCCAGAGCCGCGACCTCATCCAGGGCATCCTGCTCTCCACCACGCAGCTCTACGAGCAGAGCCTGTACCTGCGCGATCTGTTCACGTTCTTCGCGATGCGGCCGCGGATCTCCTCGGCTCCCGGGGCGCGCGTGGTGCCCCGGCCCATCCTTCGGGGTTTCGACTTCCGGGGCGTCGGGTTCCGGTATCCGGGCAGCGAAAAGTGGGCCGTGCGGAACCTGTCGTTCGCCCTCGCGCCCGGAGAGAAGATCGCGCTGGTCGGCGAAAACGGCGCCGGCAAGACCACGCTGGTGAAGCTGCTGGCGCGGCTGTACGACCCGGACGAGGGTGTGATCCTGCTCGACGGCGTGGACCTGCGCGACTACGACGTGCCGAGCCTGCACCGCACCATCGGTGTGATCTTCCAGGACTTCGTCCGCTACGACTTCGTGCTGCGCGAGAACGTCGGCGTCGGGGAGATCGCGCGGGTCCTGGACCGGCCGCGGATCGAGGAAGCCGCCGCGCGCAGCCTGGCGGCGGACGTGGCGCAGCGGCTTCCCGGCGGCTACGACCAGATGCTGGGCCGGCGGTTCGAGGGCGGGGTGGAGCTGTCGGGCGGCGAGTGGCAGAAGGTGGCGCTGGCGCGGGCCTACCTGCGCGACGCCGAGGTGCTGATCCTGGACGAGCCGACGGCGGCGCTGGACGCGCGCGCCGAGTATCAGGTGTTCCTCCGCTTCGCCGAGCTCACCAGGGAGAAGATGGCCGTGCTCATCTCACACCGGTTCTCGACGGTGCGGATGGCGGATCGGATCCTGGTGCTCGAAGGCGGGCGGCTTCTGGAGGATGGCACGCACGAACAGCTGCTGGCCAGGCGGGGGACCTACGCCGAGCTGTTCGAGCTGCAGGCGGCGGGATACAAGTAGAGAGACGGGGCACGGGGGCACAGGGGCACGGGGGCACGGGGGCACGGAACCCGTCGCACCGTGAGGCGGACTGGCGCGTCGCGGCGACGGCGCCGGGCGAACACGAGCTGCGGCTCAGGCTGGGCGATGCGGTGTGGACGAAGACGGTGCTGGTCTCCAGCTCGCTCGGGCGCCGCTCGGCCAGGCGGCCGTCGGCGAAGCTGATCTTGACGCTGCTGGCGGCGCTCGCGCTCCGCGGCCCCATGCGCGTCACGTTCTGATAGGGGCGGCACCAGCGTCAACCACGCGCTATGTTGTCACCCGTCCTTCTCCCCGAGCCACGGAATCCGATGCAGCAGATCAAGGGCGCGGTCCTGAAGTCGCGAATGGCCTTCGTTCACGACCTTCTTGGTGAGGACGGCGTCCAGCGCGTGCTCGCCGGCCTCCCCCCGGAGGACCAGGCGGCGCTCAAGTCCATCCTCACCATTCGCTGGTATCCGTTCGAGGTCGGCAAGCGGCTGGACGAGGCGATCGTGGCGGTGTGCGGCAGCGGCGACCCCATGTTCTTCAAGCGGCTGGGCGCCGCGTCGGCCGACAAGAACCTGGCGGCCCTGCACAAGGGCTTCCTCGTCCCCGGCGATCCGCACGCGTTCCTGGCCAAGGCGCGCGTGATCTACTCGCTCTACTACGAGACCGGCCGCCGTGAATACGAACGCACCGGCGAGAAGAGCGGCGTGCTCACGACGTACGAGGCCGAGACGTTCAGCGCGCCCGACTGCCTGACGGTGGTGGGGTGGCACGAGCGGGCGCTCGAGATGTGCGGGGCGATGGGGGTCAGGATCGTCGAGGAGGAGTGCCGGGCCAACGGCGGGGCGGTGTGCCGGTATCGGGTGGAGTGGGACTAGGCTTCTGCTTGCGTCTCGCGCCGGCGCGCTGCACAATGCGGGTAGTCCCGTGATCGCTGCCGTGGTGTTCTTCGGTTTCGTGGTGCTACGGCTGATCTTCATCGCCGGCATCGCGTACCTGCTGGTCCCCCAGGGCCGGCACTGCCCGGCGTGCGGCGCCGAAACCATCCCTCTCCAGCGCACTGGCCTGGTGCGCACCCTTCCTGGCATCGAGCGCCGCTGGTGCATCGCCTGCGGCTGGAGCTGGTTCCGGAAGCGGGCCGCCCCGACTCCCCCGGGCGGCCGGGCAGCGCCCGCGCGGCCCCGTCGGACCACCGTCATCCGGACCGGCTGAAGGCCGATTGACACCCTTCGCGGCCGCGGGGTAGGTTGACCGTCCCCCTGTCCGTGCAAGGTGGACGCGATGAAGGAGTATGCGAGCACAGCGATCCGCAACGTGGCGGTCGTCGGCCACGGAGGCAGCGGCAAGACCAGCCTGATCGACGCCCTCGCCTTCGTGGCCGGAAGCAGCAAGCGGCACGGCCGCGTGAAGGACGGCACCGCGCTCACCGATTACTCCCCCGACGAAATCGACAAGAAATACTCGATCAACCTGGCCCTCGCCTACGCGGAATACGAGGGCTGCAAGATCAACCTCATCGATACGCCGGGCTTCCTGGACTTCGCGGGCGATACCGAGGCCGGCATTTTCGCGGCCGACGCCTCTCTCATCGTCCTCGGCGCGACCGCCGGCGTCGAGGTCGGGACCGAGAAGGTCTGGGACTACAGCCGCCAGTTCCACCACCCGGCCATCTTCTGCGTCTCCATGATGGACAAGGAGCACGCGAACTTCGAGCGGGTGTACAACGACATCCGCGAGCACCTTACGCCGAAGGCGATCCCGATCGAGATCCCCATCGGCGAGGGCGCACGTTTCAACGGCATCGTCAACCTGATCGACCGCAAGGCCCGGCGCTTCAAGGCGGGCACGAAGACGGGCGAGTCCGAGGAGGTGCCGATCCCGCCCGAGCTTATGGCGACCTACGAGCGCTACCGGAAGGACCTGGTCGAGACGGTCGCCTCCACGGATGACGCCCTGATGGAGCGGTACTTCGAGGCGGGCGACATCGAGCACGACGAGCTGGTGGCGGCGATGCGCTCGGCGATGCAGAAGGGCGAGCTGTTCCCGGTGCTGTGCGGCGCGGCCGAGCTGACCTACGGCGTGCGCGCCCTGCTCGACGAGCTGGTGGAGCTGGTGCCGCCGCCGTCGGCGGGCGAGCCGGCCCTTGCCGAGAAGTGGGGCACCGCCGAGAAGGTGTCGCTCCCGCCGCGGGACGACGCCCCGTTCGCGGCCCTGGTGTTCAAGATCGTCTCGGAGCCGCACGTCGGCGACGTGTCGTTCTTCCGCATCTACTCGGGGAGCGTCAAGACGGGGCAGGAAGTGTGGAACGCGCCGCGCTCCACGCCGGAGAAGCTGAACCACCTCTCGATCGCGCAGGGCAAAGAGAAGGTCGAGGTGGGCGTCCTGCACGCGGGCGACATCGGCGTGGTGGCGAAGCTGCGCGAGACGCACACCAACGACACGCTGGCGACCCAGCAGGTGCCCGTCGTGCTGCCGCGCATCCCGTTCCCCGAGCCCGTGATCCACGTGGCCATCGAGGCCAAGGTGAAGGGCGAGGAGGACAAGCTCTCCACCGGGCTGTCGAGGCTGCGCGAGGAAGACCCGACCTTCCACTGGGAGTACAACCCGGACGTCAGGCAGACGTGGGTCCGCGGCCTCGGCGAGCGCCACCTCGAAGTGATCCTCGGCCGCCTAACTAGAAAGTTCGGGGTGCATGCGACGACGCTGAAGCCGCGGATCCCGTACCGCGAGACGATCAAGGGCCGGGCGGAAGGGCAGGGCAAGCACAAGAAACAGACCGGCGGCCGCGGCCAGTTCGGCGAGTGCTGGATCCGGATGATGCCGGTGCCCCGGGGAACGGGCTACGTGTTCGAGGACGCGATCGTGGGCGGGTCGATTCCCAATAAGTTCATTCCCGCGGTGGACCGGGGGATCCAGGAGGCTTCACAGCGCGGCGTGCTCGCCGGCGCTCCGATGGTGGACTTCAAGGTCGAGCTGTTCGACGGCTCGTACCACACCGTGGACTCGAACGAGATGTCGTTCAAGATGGCCGGTATTCTCGCCTTCAAGACCGTGGCGCCCAGCTGCAAACCGGTCCTGCTCGAGCCCCTGCTCGACATCGAGGTGCTGACGCCCGAGGACTACCTGGGAGCCGTGATGGGCGACCTCTCCTCGCGTCGCGGCCAGATCCTCGGCTCCGAGCCCGACGGCCGGCTCACGAAGCTGAAGGCGGTGGTGCCTGAGGCCGAGATGTACAAGTACGCCACGCAGCTGCACTCGATCACCCACGGCCGCGCGACGTACCACGCGGGGTTCAAGCAGTACGCCGAGGTGCCGCCGGATGTCGCGGGGAAAGTGGTCGAGGAGTATCAGAAGGAGAAAAAGGAAGACAGGGAAGAGTAATCACCCCTCGCCCCTTGCCCCTTACCTGATGGTGACGTCGCCACTGCCGGTGTCGATGCGAATGCGGCCGCGGCCCTCACCGAAGCGCAGCACGATCCCTTCATCGCTGCGCCGCTCGTAGATCCCTCCCGACCGATCCACCATGATGCCGCCGCTGCCGGTGTCCACCGTGACGCGGGCGTCGGCCGCTTGCGGGAGGCGCAGGTCCACGCGGCCGGAGCCGGTATCGATCAGCAGGTCGTCCACAGCGCCGCCGGTGTAGTCGAGCAGCACGTCGCCGCTGCCGGTGTCCGCCACGCCCTGGCGCGCGCGCAGGTTGCGGGCCCGAACGTTGCCGCTGCCGGTGTCGAACCGGAACCGCGCCACGTCCACGTCGGTCGCGTCCACATCGCCCGACCCGGTGTCCACGTCGAGCAGGTCGCCGCGCATCCCCGTGACCGAGCCGTTGCCCGAGCCCGTGTCGATGCGGAGCCGGCCCTGCGCGCCGCGAACTTCGACGTCGCCGGAGCCGGTGTCGAACAACCAGCTGCCCGCGATGCCCGTGGCGGTGGCGTGGGCGCTCCAGGTGTCGATCATGACATCGCCGCTGACGCTGTCGGCGTTCGCCTCGCCCAATGCAAGGTGCACCTTGAGGTCCGCGCCGGCGGGGACCGTGAGCTCGATCTCGGCCCAGCCGCGGAACCCGCCCCGGCCGCCGATGTCCACTTCGGCACCGCGACCGCGCCGGCGCCGGAACGGGAAGTCACCGCCGCTGTCGCCGCCGAACGTCCCATCCTCGCGGAGGCGCAGGTTGGTGGTTTGCCGGCTCCCGCTGAGGAAGTCGGGCCCGGCGATCTCCTCCACGTCGGGGAACTGCACCCGGAACACGGTGCTGTCGCCGGCCCGGTCGAGGAAGAACCGCAGCCGGCCGCCGTCCACGCCGCGGGCCGTGGCCGTGATCCCGAGCTCGCCGCTGCCGCGCCGGAGCGTAACCCGGCCGACGGCGGCGTAGACGTGCACGCGCTGCGCGCGCACGCCGACCCGCTGGCCGGACGGTACCTGCTGCGCGATGGCGGGCGGTGCAAGCGCGGTAACTGCTGCGAGCGCAAGGAGATGCGTGCGCACGGGACGGCGGTGCATGGCGTGTCCTCCCCGGGGGGCTGAGCTCACTACGGGGTTGGACACCGGCCGGGTTCCAGACGTTGGTGCTACACCTTGTGGTAACTCACCCGCGCAGCTTCGGCGCCGTCGGCCCCGGTGTAGATCTCGAAGTCGCTGAACAGCGCGGGCGCCTCGGCGGCCAGCACCCGCAGCACCGCGACCGACATTCGCCGGATCTCCTGCTCGGCGCCTTCGCCGGTGCGCAGCTCGAGCATGGTGCGCCAGGCCCGCGCGTTGCCGCTCGCGACGATCTTCGTTTCGGTGCCGTTGGGCAACACACTGCGCGCGGCCTCCCGCGCCATCTTGCGGCGATGGATCTTGTCGTCCACCCACGCGTAGCGCTGCATCAGCTGCTCGACCGCCGCGACGTAGGCCGCCTGCGCCGCGACCATCTGCGCTTCCCAGGACTGCTCGAGCGCCGCGTCGCCGATCATCGCCGGCGGCATGACGAACGCCGCGTGCGACTCGTCCACGTAGCGCTGGCTGAGCTGGCTGTAGCCGAACCCCGCGCGATGGCGCACCAGCTCGTGGGTGCAGGAGCGACTGATGCCCTCGATGAGCACCACGTACACGGCGTGCTCGAGCACCGAGCCGTGACCCTGCTTCTTGATGTTCTCGAGATACTCCGCCGTGGAGCGCTTGGCCGGATTGTGCTGGCTCATGTAGCAGATGCGGCCGGCGAACTCGGCCAGGCGCTCACCGCCCGAGGCGTCGCCCATCCACTGCACCGCGAGGTGCGGGGGCTCGACGAACTGCGGCCGGGCGATCAGCGTGACAACGGGTGCGCGATAGATCTGCATGAGAGAGGCGTGATGGGTGATGGGTGATGGGTGAGAAGTCTACACCCGAGCCGGGGTCTCGGCGGCGACGAGACCCAGGCGATCCACACCGTAGGCTGCTTCCTTCTCGATGCGGCGCAATGCCTCCCCTATCGCGGAGGGCAACGGTGGTGCGCCGCGGCCCACCTTCAGGTTGCCGGCTTCGAGCGCCGGCCCCGCGGCGATCTTCACGCCGGGGTTCAGGATGCCGTCCGGGTCGAAGGCGTGTTTCAGCCGGCGCGCGAGCTCGGCGTAGCGCTCGCCCAGCAGCGCGGGCAGGTACGGCGCCCGCAGCCGGCCGTCGCCGTGCTCGCCGGACGGCGTCCCGCCCAGGGCGATCTGGAGGCGCGTGACCTCGTCGAGGCACGCGAGGAGCCGCGCCACGAGCCCGGGGTCGCCGGCGTCGCCGAGCACGTTGGCATGCACGTGGCCGTCGCCGGCGTGGCCGAAGATCACGATCTCGAAGCCATGCGCCCGCGCGATACGACGCAGGCCCGCGACATAGGTGCCGAGGCGCGCGCGCGGCACGCAGCCGTCCTCGATGATCTGCAGCGAGCGCACGTGATCGGGCAGGCCGGCCAGGATCGGGCTGGCCAGGTGGCGCGTCTCCCACAGCTTGCCGGCGGCGCCGGGCTCGTCGGCGCGCACCACGCGGGTCGCGATGCCGCCCAGGGCGGCCTCCGCGTCGCGGCCGTCGCCCTCGAGCTCGACGAGCAGCACCGCGGCCGTGTCGGCCGGCACCGGCGCGTGGGCCGCCGCGCGTACGAAGTCGAGGAACGTGCGATCGAGCAGCTCCACCGCCTCGGGCTCGAACGGGTCGAGCGTGTCGAGCGCGGGCGCCAGGTCCGCGAGGTCACCGATCGCGACCAGCAGCGTCGCAACCTCGCGCGGCAGGGTCGCCAGGCCCACCTCGACCGCGGTGACAATGGCGAGCGTGCCCTCGCTGCCGACCAGGAGGTTCTTCACCCAGCCGCCGTCGTCGGGCGTCAGGAGGTCGTACCCGCTCGCGTTCTTTCGCGTTTGCGGCCGTCTCGCCTCGAGGTCGCCGCGCGCGGCCTCGATGGCCGGCGCGACGTCGCGGTGGAAGCGCTCTTCGGCCGCGGTTGGTCCGTGCCCCTGTGCCCCCGTGCCGCCGTGCCCCGCCGTTCCCACATCGCCATCCGCCGTCACGAACTCCAGACCGCGCACCCAGCTCCGCATCGCGCCGTGGCGCAGCGAGTGCGCGCCGGCCGCGTTGGTCGCCACCATGCCGCCGAGGGTGCAGAACGCGCCGCTGGACGGATCGGGAGGCAGGCGCAGCCCGTGCGCGAGCGCGGCCCCGTTGAGCTCGCGATACGTCGTGGCCGCGCCGGCGCGGGCGGTTCGGGATGCCGGGTTCACCGTGGACGGCTCGCGAAAGCCGTGGCGCAGGTCGAGCGCAACGCCGCTGCCCACGTTGTGACCCGGCATGCCGCTGCCCGCGCCCCGCGGCACCAGCGGTTGGCCGGCCAAGCGGGCCCAGCGCACCAGGGTCACAAGGTCGTCGAGGTCGAGCGGCGCCGCGACGGCGGCGGGGAGGATGCGGTAGACGCCGGCCCCTTCGGCGTACAGCCCGCGCGCCTCCTCGTCCGTCCGGAAAGCGCCGTGAAAGCCGGGTGGGCCGTGCACGGGGCGCAAGCTAACGGCCGGGCGCCTGCGCACCCAGCCCCTCGATCAGCTCGTTGAGCATCCGCCGCACCGGGTGGTCGGCGGCGACCATCCGCTCCAGCTCGCGCTCCGGCACGCTCGGGTCCCACGCCACGCGGGTGACCGCCTCCACGAACAGCCGCGTGTTCCGCCCACCCCCCACCGGATCGGCGAAGACGCGCAGCTTCACCACGCCGGCCACCGCGCCGAACGGCGGCGCTACGGCCCGTTTCGTCGCCACGTCGAACCACGCCGACTCGAGGTAGCCCTCCTCCGGCGACACGCGCACCAGCGGGATCTCGCGGCGCCCGAGCTCGGCGGCCATGCCGCGGATGACGATGTGCGGCGGCGGGTCGGTCCGTGCGAACAACGCGCCCTGCACCGGCCCGAACCGCGGCCGCGCGCCGCCCAGCGATGCGCAGGCTGCGGCCAGGAGGAGCAGGGCGGGCGCTGCCAGCGCGCGCGCCGCGGCGCCCGTGGTTTTCAGTGCGTGTGCTTCTTCCCGTCGGCGTGGGTGTGGGTCGGGCCCGCCGCGGCGCTGTCGGCCCCGGCCATGGCCGAATCGCGCGGAGCCGACGCGCTGTCGGCCGGCGCGTGCTCGTGATCCTCCTCACCCTCGCTGTGCGCGTGGCCGCCCCGCTCGCCCACGATCGCCTCGACGCGGCTCGTGCTGATGCCGAGGCCGTGCTCGAACACCAGGTTGCCGCCGAGCTTCGCGGTGACCACCAGGATGCCGATGCCGATGACGCCCGCCGTGAGGGCCACCGGCTGCTCCTTCGCGTTCCACACACCTTTGCGCACCACCCGCCAGACGAGCAGCAGGCCGAAAATCGCCAGCGTGATGTAGGCCAGCGTCTCGTGCGTCTCCATCACCGCGTGCGCCGCGTCGGTGTGGTCGATGCCGCCCTCGGTCGCCCGGCCGGAGATGATCGCCGCCACGGTGCCCAGGACCCCCACGAACAGGCACCAGAACCCGGCGGCCTTCAGCGAGTCGCGCTTGTTGACGGCACCGAGCAGATCGAACAGCACCGCCGCGAGCAGTAGCGCGGCCGGCAGATCGTTCAACGCGGCGTGGAGGCGGGCCCAGTCGTAGCCGAGCATCTCACAATCCCAGGTTCGAGAGCGCGGGCGGGTTGGTCGTGTAGTCGTAGAACCCCTTGCCCGACTTCTTGCCGTAGTACCCCGCCATCACCATGCGCTTGAGCAGCGGCGGCGGCGCGTAGCGCTGCTCGCGGTACTCGGTGAACATGATCTCCGCGATCTTGTAGGTCGTGTCGAGCCCGACCAGATCGAGCAGCGTGAACGGCCCCATCGGGTAGCCGCAGCCGAGCTGCATGGCCTTGTCCATGTCGGGCACGCTCGCCACGCCGTGCTCGAGCTGGCGGATGGCGTCCAGCAGGTAGGGCACCAGCAGCAGGTTCACCACGAACCCGCTGTGGTCCTTCGCGGCGATCGGCTCCTTGCCGAGCTTCTTGCCGAAGGCGAACGCGCGCTCGAAGGTTTCCGGAGACGTCGTCACCGTACGCACCACTTCGACCAGCTTCATCAGCGGCACGGGGTTGAAGAAGTGCAGCCCGACGAACCGGTCGCCGCGTTTCGTCGCGCCGGCCATCGCGGCGATGGTGAGGCTCGAGGTGTTGGACGCGAAGATCGTGTGCGCCGGGCACAGGCCGTCGAGCTCCCGCCACAGCGTGTTCTTGAGCTCGAGGTCCTCGGTGACCGCCTCGATCACGATGTCGCAGGTCTTGAGGTCGGCGACGTCCGTGGTGAAGCGCAGCCGGCCGAGCGTCGCGTCGCGCTGGGCCGCGTCCAGCCTGCCCTTCTCGACGAGCTTGTTCAGCGAGCCGGTGATGCCGGCCTTGCCTTTCACGAGCAGCTGGTCGCTCACTTCGCGCGTGATGGTGGTGAAGCCGGCGGCGGCGGACGTCTGGGCGATGCCGCTGCCCATCAGGCCGCAGCCGAGGACGCCGACGGTGGAAATCTCGTGCATGGTGTCCGGGTGGTGGCTGGAGATGTGGGTGCGGCTATGAGCCGTGAGCCGAGAGCGGGCTGCTCATTGCGTCGGCGGCAGGCGCCGGGCGGGCCGGCGCGACGCGTCCGTGGCGTCCGTGATCGCGCGTCGGATCTCGAGCGCGATGCGGCCGAAGGGGAACAGCGGTTCGGGCTCCAACTGGTGGCGCGGCTTGATCTCGTCGCGCTCCAGGCGGTCGAGGACCTGTTCGAGCGCCAGCTGCATGCGCTCGGCCACACGGCGGTGCCCGCTGGTGATGGCCGCGCCGACGCCGAAGGCGGTGACGGCCGCGAAGATCGGTACGACGACCGGCGCGCCGGCCGCCGCGGCCACGACGCCGGCGGCCGCGAGACCGCCGCCGGCCGCGATGCCGCCGCCCCAGAAGCCCGCGCGCGTATCGGCAATGTCGGCGCTGGCCTGCACGTGGCAGAAGCCCTTCTCCAGCTGCGTGACGACCACGGTCACGTCGCGCGCCTTCGCCAGGTGATAGGCGCGGCCGCCAACGCCGAACCCGCGCTTCACCTCGGCGAAAAAGCCCTTCTGGCGCTCCCACAGCGTTCGGTCGGGCAGCCGGCGCTTGATGGTCAACGCCTCCCGGTCCGTCATCCAGTGCTCGACGGCCCGCTCGACCGTGTCGCGGTCGCCGGGTACCACGCGGCCGGCGTACACGACCCCCGGCCCGACCCAGCGCGCCACAACGCCGCGCTCGGCCGCGGCCCGGGACGCTCCGGACTCTTCGTAGATCGCCTGGCGCAGGAACCGCCCGTCAATCCCCACCTCGGCGCCCACCTTGAGCAGCTCCTGCTCGGTGATGCCATCGCCGGTGTCCATCTCGTCCGCCTGCAGCTCCGCGGCCCGCTGGATGACGCGCTCCAGCGCCTCCCGGCTGATGCGGCGTGAGGGCAGGTTGTCGGGCATCAGTCGCGCGGGTCCGGCGTCTTCGCCGCCGGGACTTTCAGCCCCGCGCCGCCGGGCAGCGCGCGCGCGTCGGGCGCCGGAGGACTCAGTGACGGCCGCGGTCCGGTGCCGGCGATTGCCGGGGCCTCGTCCGTGCGGCCGCGCGGCTGTGCGGCCGTGCCCGCGCCCCCGGTGCCCGCCCCGAACCCCTGGGTGAACGGACGCAGCAACTCGATGGGGAACGGGAAGAATGTGGTCGAGTTCTTCTCGGAAGCGATCTCGCTCACTGTCTGGAGGTACCGCAGCTGGATCGCCGCCGGCTCGGCGCCGATGATGTGCGCCGCCTGCGCCAGCTTCTCCGACGCCTGCAGCTCTCCCTCGGCGTTGATGATCTTGGCGCGTCGCTCGCGCTCCGCCTCGGCCTGGCGCGCCATCGCGCGCTTCATGTTCTCCGGCAGGTCCACGTCCTTCACCTCGACCGCCGAGACCTCGATGCCCCAGTCGTCGGTGCGCTTGTCGATGATGAGCTTCAGCGTGTTGTTGATCTTCTCGCGCTCGGACAGCAGGTCGTCGAGCTGGTGCTCGCCCAGCACGCTGCGCAGCGTGGTCTGCGCCATCTGGCTGGTGGCGTACGCGTAGTTCTCGATCTGGATGATCGCGGCGGCCGGATCCTTGACCCGCATGTACAGCACCGCGTTCACTTTCACGGAGACGTTGTCGCGCGTGATGACGTCCTGCGGCGGGATGTCGAGCGCCACGGTGCGCAGCGACACGCGGTGCATGTGCGCCAGCGCCGTGGGGAGGAACTTCAAGCCCGGGCCCTTGGTGTTCCAGTAGCGCCCGAGAAAAAACGACACGCCGCGCTCATACTGCTTGATGATCCGCAGGCTCGAGAGCGTGTAGGCCGCGACGATCGCGGCCACGATCTCCAGGATCCCGATCTCCATCGCGCCTCCCTCTACTCCGGGAACGCCTCGACCAGCACCGCGATGCCCTGGCCGCCGCCGATGCAGGCGCTCCCGATCCCCCAGCGGCCCTTCTTCCGCCGCAAGGCGTGCAGCAGATGCAACGTGATCCGCGCGCCGGTGGCCGCCAGCGGGTGCCCGATCGCGATCGCGCCACCGTGCACGTTGGTCCGGTCGCGGTTCAAGCCCAGCTCCTTCTCGACGGCCACGTACTGCGGAGCGAACGCCTCGTTCACCTCGACGAGATCCACGTCGGCGAGTTTCGCGCCGGTCTTCTCGAGCAGCTTGCGGATCGCCGGCGCGGGGCCGATGCCCATGAACTTCGGCTCGACGCCCGCCACGGCCCATCCCACCAGCCGGCCGATGGCCCTTTTCCCGTGCTGCTTCGCCCAGGTCTCCGACGCGATCACGACGGCGGCGCCACCGTCGCAGATGCCGCTCGCGTTGCCGGCGGTCACCACGCCGTCCTTCTTGAAGTACGGCTTCAGCTTCGCCAGGCCCTCGAGCGTCGTCTCGGGCCGCATGTGCTCGTCGGCGCGGAACTCCACGGCCTGGCGGGTCTTCGGGTCCTTGACCGGCAGCCCGATGACCTCGGGCTCGAACACGCAGTCGTCCCACGCTTTCTTCGCGAGGCGCTGGCTGCGCTCGGCGTACGCGTCCACCTCGGCGCGCGTGATGCCGTACTTGTCGGCGAGGTTCTCCGCCGTCTCGGCCATCGAGAACCCGCACATCGGATCCTTGAGCGACTCCCACAGGAGGTCCTCGAGCGGCGCCGGCGCGCCGAGCCGGATGCCCCAGCGCGCGCCCCGCACCACGTGGGGCGCCTGGCTCATGGACTCCCCGCCCCCGGCCAGCACCACCTGCGACTCGCCCAACAGGATCTGCTGCGCTCCCTGCGTGATGGCCTCGAAGCCCGAGCCGCACAGCCGGTTGACCGTCAGCGCGGGGGTCTCGACCGGCAGGCCCGCCTTCAGGGCCACGTGGCGCGCGAAGTAGATCGCGTCGGCGGACGTCTGCAGGGCGTTGCCGAACACGGCGTGGTCCACCTCGCCCGGATGCACCCCCGAGCGCTGCAGCGCCACCTTCGACGCCTCGGCGGCGAGGTCAATGGCCGAGTGGTCCTTGAGGGTCCCGCCGAAGGTCCCGAACGGCGTCCTAACTCCGCTCAGGAACACGACATCGAGGTCCTTGCCCTGGGTCTTCATCGCCCGCCCGTCTCCGCCGTAACGCAACAAGGAAAGGCTGGCCCCGGTGGCCAGCCTTGAATAATCGCCTGTCGGCGCGGGGCCCGGCAAGGAAGGCTCGGGGCCGTGTCGGCTCAGCCGCGGCCGACGTGTTCGGCGACCCAGGCCGCCGCTTCGCGCGTTCCCCACGTCCCGCCGATGTCCGCCGTGCGAACCCCGGCGGAGAGCGACACCCGCACGCCGTCTTCCAGCGCCCGGGCGGCCTCGGGCTGTTCCAGCTCGCGCAGCATCATCGCGGAGGAGAGGATGGCGGCGAAGGGGTTCGCCGCGTTCCTGCCCGCGAGCGCCGGCGCGGAGCCGTGGACCGGCTCGAACAGGCCGGTGCGGCCCGGGTGGAGGTTGGCGCTCGCGGCGAGCCCGAGCCCGCCTACGAGGCCGGCGCCGAGATCGGACAGGATGTCGCCGTAGAGATTGTTGGTCACGATGACCTGGAACCGCTGCGGCTCGCGCACCAGCTCGAGGGCCAGCGCGTCCACGTAGCGGTGCTCGGCCTGGATGCCGGTGAACTCCGCGGCCACGCGCTTGAACGTCTCCTGCCACAGCCGGTGGGCCGGGATGGCGTTGGACTTGTCGCTCATCGTCACCCGGGACCGCCCGTGAGACCTGGCCCACGCGAACGCCGCCCGGATGATGCGCTCGACGCCCGGCGGCGTGTTCACTTCCTCCGAGACGTGCTCCGTGTCGGTGATACGGCCGCGCCCGAGGTACTGCCCCTCGGTGTTCTCCCGGAAGATCACGAAGTCGATCAGCGGCTCGACGGACGGCTCGCTGGCGCGAAGCCGCGACGGGGCGACCAGCCTCAGCGGCGTCAGGTCCGGGTGCCACAGCTGGACCGGGCGCAGATTGATGTAGAGGTCGAGCCGGAACCGCAAACCGAGCAGGATGTCGCGCGCGTGCTCGTTGCCAGGCACCCGCGGATCGCCGACGGCGCCGAGCAGGATGGCATCCACGCCACTCCGCAGATGCTCGAACGCGTGGTCGGGCAGGGTTTCGCCGGTCGCGAGGAAGTGCTCGGCGCCGTACGGCAGCCGTTCCAGCTCCAGCGCGAAACCGAACCGCCGGGCGGCGGCGGCGAGCACCGCCGCGGCCGCCTCGATGACCTCCGGGCCGATCCCGTCGCCCGGGATCGTCGCCACGTGGTACGTTTTCACGTCGGCCGACGGGCGACGGCCGTCCGCCGGAACGGAGCGCCGCTCATCAGCCCAGCCCGGTGACCTTCTGGCCGCACCCGATGCAGAACCGCCAGCCCACGTCCATCTCCGCCCCGCAGGTCGGGCAGTGCACCACGCCGATGTTCTGACCGCAATGCGGGCAGAACAGCACCGTGCGACCCACCGGCAGCGCTCCGCCGCAGAATGTGCACGGAGTGCTGGTCGAGAGCTCGCGCGGCCGCGCCATGGGCGTGGCGGTGTCCTCTTCGACCTGCTCTTCGAGCAGGAAGGGCGGCTGCGGTTCCGCGGCCTCGTCGTCGTTCTCGTCGCCGGGCTCGACGACCTCGTAGCGCGGCAGGGGCGGCTCGGGCGGTGCGTCGAGCGAGGCGCCGAAGAGCTCGGGTTCGTCGTCGCTCTCTGCTCCGAGGGTCGCCTCGGCCCGGTCGGCGGCGTCGCTGAGCGCCACGGCCACGCGGTCGGGGTCGAGCAGCACCATCGCGTCCGGGAACTGCCGGAACAGCTCGGTGTCGGGGTTGGCGCTCTCGACTTCGCGCGTGAAGGCGTCGCGCACGTCCTCCGGCATGACGATGGCGAGACCGCGCTCGCCCCCGAGCAGGCGCAGCACGGTGAGCTCGTAGTCCTCGTTGGTGTCGAAGCCGAGCGCCAGGCGGTGGGTGCGATACGGCACGAGCCGCTCGGTGATGTCGGCGATGGGGAATGCGCGGTCGAGCGACGCCGGGTCCAGCGCGGCCAGGTTCGTCACCAGCCGTCGGAACAATCGCTCGATTGGATCGCTCAAGATGAGACTCGCGCAGGTGGCGGCGGACGTTAGATTGGCGCGCATGTCCGTGTCAAGCACGTATATCGCCCTCGCGGCGCTGGTCGCGCTCGCCGCGCCGGCGCCGGCGCAACGACGCCGCGCCCTCGCGTCCGACGACCCGCAGGCGCACCTGATGGGGTACTACGCGGCGGCGATGCTGATGACGCCGGTCGGGCTCGCCGGGCGGGGCGTCGAGGTCGGTGGTGAGCTCACGTTCATTCCCGACCTTTCGGACGAAGACCGGCGCGTGGGCTTCGGGGGCACCAAGCTCGAGAAAACCAACCTCTGTCCCGTGCTGCCGCGGCTGCGCGCGAGCTACGGTTTCGCGGCGAATGCGCTCGACGTCGGCTTCGTGCCGCCCGTGGAGGTGTGCGGGGTACAGGCCCTCCTGGTGTCGGCGGGATTCACGCGACGCGTAACGCTGTCGCCCTCGTTCTGGCTCGCGGTCCGGGCCCACGCGCTGGCCGGGTCGCTGCAGGCCGCGATCACCTGCCCGCAGGAAGCGACGCAGGACACGCTCGACCGCACCTGCCACGGCGGCCAGGCCTCGGAGGACGAGGTGAAGCCGCTCACCGTCGGCCTCGACGCGATGCTCGTGCATGGCGGGGGACACCATGCCCGTCTGGAGATGTATGCCCTGCTCGGTATCCGCCGCGAGCAAACCGGATTCGACGTGAACTACACCCGCCTCGAGCCCAATCCCCTCAAGCTGCCGGGGCTGGACGACCACGAACGCCTCGAGTCCACTTTCACGCGGCTCCACGCGGCGGCAGGTGCGTCGTACGCGCTGACCGCGCGGCTGCGGCTGGGTGCCGAGGCCTACTACGCGCCCGGCGCGCTGTTCACCGTGCGCGGGCGCGCGGGTCTCACGCTCGGGAGGCTGCCGTGAGCCCGCGGCGGGTCGGCCCGGCGCTGCTGGCGGCCGCGGCCGTCGGGTGCAGCGATCTGTCGTTCACGACCGCGGTGGAGCGCATCCCTGTGGCGATCACCAGTCCGTCGTTCGCGCGCGACATCGCGCCGCTGCTCGACCGGACCTGCGCATCGACCGGCGCATGCCACTTCGGCCCGAACGCGCGGGAAGGTCTCGACCTTTCGCTCGGCCTGGCCTACGCCGAGATCGTCAACGTCACACCGACCAACGCGTTCCTGGCGGCGCCGTACCGGGTGCGGCCCGGGTTCCCCGACTCCTCGTTCCTCTATCGCGTGCTGAGCACGGATCCGGTGGTGCGAATCGGCTTCACCCGCATGCCGCTCACGCCCGACCCGCTGCCGCAACCCGTGGTGGAGACGATCCGGAACTGGATCACGAACGGCGCTCCCAACAACTAGAGGCGCGCACCGCGGCCCCCGTGCCGCTGTGCCCCGCCTCTCTCAGTCCAGGCGATCCGGATCGAAATCGACGTAGCGGCCCTTCTCCCGCTCGCCCGCCAGCCATTCCAGGAGCCCCGACGCGACGAGCCCGCCCGACGCGTGCTGATCCTGCGCCGCGCGGGTCGCCAGGAAGTTCGCGTACTCGTTCTTCGCATGCCCCGCGTGGCCGCGCACCCAATGCCATTCGACCTCGTGTCCTTCGGTGAGTGCCACCAGGCGCCGCCACAACTCCAGGTTGACGGGGTCCACCAGCCGGTCGCCCTGCTTCCGCTTCCAGCCCCGCGCGCGCCAGGCCGGCACCCACTCGCGCATGCCCTTGACGAGGTATTGCGAGTCCGACACGAACCGCACGGCGACCGGCCGGCCCCTGGCGCCGAGCAGCTCCAGGGCCAGGGTGGCGGAGCGCAGCGCCATGCGGTTGTTGGTCGTGTCGGGCTCGGCGTCGAAGTAGTCGCGGCGCTCGACCGCGCCACCGGACTTCACGACCTCGATGAGGCCGCCGGCGCCGCCCGGGTTCGGCGGCTCGGTGCCGTTGCCGAGGCACGCCTCGTCGGCGTGAACGACGACGCGGCTCACCGATGGATGATGACCGGGACGCCGGTGGCGCCCAGCAGCGCCTCGGCGGTCGAGCCCATGGGCCACGAGCGCCGCCGCCCGCCGTGCGCCCCGGCGACCAGCAGGTCGGCGCCGGTGCCGGCGATGTGCGCCGCGATGGCGGTCGCGGGCTCGCCCGTGAGGTGGTGGGTGACGAAAGACACGGGCTGCCCGGACAGGAAGGCGCCTGCCTTCGCGAGCAGCTCGCTGGCGGTGGCCGCGTCGGCGGACACGTGCACGACATCGAGCCCGACGCCCGCCGCCTCGGCGTACCGCGCGGCGAGCACCAGGGCGTTGCCGCTCGTCTCGCCGCCGTCGTACGCGACCACCGGCTCGCGGAAACTGGAGACGGTTTCGCCCGCCACCAGCACCGGCTTCGGCGCCCGGCGAACCAGCCGGACGGTCGTGTCGCCGAGCGAGCGCGACCCGCCATGTTCTTCGCCTCGCCGGCCGACGACGAGCGCCTCGGCCTGCTGGAGCAGCCGGAGCAATTGCTCTTCCGGGTCACCCGAGGCGACGGCCGTCTCAGCCACGAGGCCGTGCGAGCGGACCTCGCGGGCCGCCGCGTCCAGAAGGGCCTGGGCCCGGGCCGCGGCCGCGGCGGCCTCGCCGGCGACCGCGGCCAGGAGCACGGTGGAATGAAACCGGCGGCCGAGCTCGATGGCTGCGGCGAGCGCGGCCGCGGCGCCGTCCGACCCGTCGAGTCCGACCAGCAATCGAGTGAACACGTCAGCCCGGCGTCACGGTGATCGACCCGGGTGGCCCATCGGTGACCGTTCCGATGGTCGCGGCCGCGGGTGTGCCGCGCTGCCGCAGCCCGGCGACTAGTGCCGCCGCGCGTGCGGGGTCCACCGCGAGCAGCAGCCCGCCGGAGGTCTGCGCGTCGGCGAGCAGCAGGCGGCCATCGCCCGGGATCATGGGGTCGAAGCTGGTCGAGGCCGCGAGGTCGTCGAGGTTGCGCTGGGTGCCGCCCGGAACGTGGCCGGCCTGTACCAGCGCGCGCACGCCGGGCAGCAGCGGTACCGCGCCCCAGGCGATCCTGGCCGCGCGGCCGCTCGCGAGCAGCATCGCGCGCAGATGGCCGAGCAGGCCGAAGCCCGTCACGTCGGTCGCCGCGCGCACGCCCGCCTCCTGCGCCGCCACGGCCGCACCCGCGTTGAGGGTCGTCATCGCCGACACCGCGGCGGCGACCACGTCCGGCGCCGCGGCGCCCTGCTTGATCGCCGTGGCCACGATGCCCGAGCCGATCGGCTTGGTGAGCACGAGCACGTCGCCGGAGCGGGCTCCGGAGTTGGCGGTGATGCGGTCGGGATGAACCTCACCGACCACCACGAGGCCGAACTTCGGCTCCGGGTCGTCGATCGAGTGCCCGCCGACGATCGCGGCACCGGCTTCGCGCACCACGTCGGTCGCCCCGCGCATCACGTCGCCGAGCAGCTCCACCGGCAGCTTCCCGCGCGGCCAGCCCACAAGCGAGAGGCAATACCGCGGCCGGCCCCCCATGGCGTACACGTCGGACAACGCGTTCGCGGCGGCGATGCGCCCGAAATCGTAGGCGTCGTCCACGATCGGCGTGAAGAAGTCCGTCGTAAGGACGAGCGCCCGATCGGGCGTCAGGCGGATGACCGCCGCATCGTCGGCGGTCCGCACGTCCACGAGCACGTCGGGGTCCATCACCGGTGGCACGTAGCGCAGCACCTGCGCCAGCTCGTTGGGGCCGAGCTTGCAGGCTCAACCCGCGCCGTGGGACAGGGTGCTCAGCCGGATCCGGGGGCGCTGATCTTGAGGTGTCGGCATGGGTGTAAGCTAGGGCACCAGCGCACCGGCGCACCAGCGCACGAAGGCGCACCAGGGGACCAGCGCAATGGAATGCACCGCATTGAAATGACGTGGTTATGTAACGCGGGCCGGAGCCGCGAACTTGCGACATGAATCAGTATCGCCGTTTCACCGCGTGGCAGCGTTGTCGTGAGCTCACTTGCAGCGTGTACCGGCACACCGCTGGGTTCCCGTCCGACGAGCGCTTCGGCCTGGTGAGTCAGCTGCGGCGTGCCTGCGTTTCCGCGACGGTCAACATCGCTGAGGGCGCCGCGAGGCTGGGGCGCGTCGAGTTTGCCCGTTTCCTTGGTATTTCGCTGGGTTCGCTTGCGGAGGTCGATGCGCTACTGGACCTGTCGGCGGAACTGGGCTCCCTCGGCACGGAGGGGAAGCGGGAACTTGACGGGCTTCGTGACAGGGCAAGCCGAGCCACATTCGTACTCAAGAGGAGCCTGCGCCGCTGACAAGCGCAGCCGGCGTATCACCGTCCGCTGGTCCGCTGGTCCGCTGGTCCGCCTACGCGTATTCCCTTGCGATGAGCCATGCCCTCAGCGCCACGAGCGTGCGTTCCTCGGCGTAGGTGCCTGTCCCGATCGCGCCGTTCTGCTGCTGCACCTTGGCGAGCTTCGGCGCCGCGAGCGCCACCGCCTCGCGCGCCTGTGGCAGGGGCACGGCGACCAGGGCGTCCACCGCGTGTATGATGTCGAGGTTGCGCCAGGAGCCGTCGGGCTTCTGGTTGAGCGCCACGTGCTCGGCGAGAATCGGCAGCTGCGCCCGGAACGGCAGCGGTGACCATGCCACCGACGCGAGCGCCCCCACCATCAGGGCGGGGTTCCACTGCCCCCCCCAGGTATCCCACAGCTTGGGGATGTGCAGCAGGCTCCCGATGTGCCGCCGAACCAGCGTCTCGCTTTCCCGGCCGGCTCGCAGCACCGAGCGGAGCGCGAAGCACGAGGCGAGAAACCGGCAGCCATGGTCGGACACGGCGCCCGCGCCCGTCGGCAGGGTCAGCTTGTGGATGGTGCGTCCCGAGCCGCGATACGCGAAGAAGCCGCCGATGATCGGTTCCGAATCAGCGGCCTTGCGCCGCTTCCTCTTCGAGGGCGGGATAACACCGTACGCGCCATCCTTGTCCTGGCGTCCGAGCAGCCATTTCACCGGTTTCTGGATCGCCGGCGCGTCCAGCCCGAGCCCCGAGCCGGCCGGTGCCAGGCCGAACTCGCTGATATCGAGTATCTCCCACAGGCACCACGAGGTGTTGACGAGGTCCCCGCCCACGCTGCCGTCGGCCCGCTGCTTGGCTCGCCGCTCGCGCAGAAGATGGTGGGACAGCTTCGCGTCGTCGGCCCGGCTGATTCCGAGCAGGCGGCGCGCGACCAGGCCCTGCCGGGTCTGCCGCTCCGCGAAATACGCGCTCACGCGCTCGATGGCGCGGTGGACCGGATTCATAGGCGCAGGAATGTAGAAGCGGCTACCGGAGCAGCCAAGCGAGCAGGCCGCCGGCCACGAGATATCGGGCAAGCGCGGCGGCCACGGCCAGCGTATCTCCCCGACCCCAGGAACGCAGGAACGCAGAACGCAGGCCGCGTTCCGCCCCTGCCACCAGGAGCCCGACGAGCCCGAAGACCAGCCACCAGCCTCCCGCCCCAAGGCTGGCGAACCACAGGGCGCCGAGCAGCGTCACCACGAGCGCCTCGGCTGTCAGGACGAGACCGGCTGCCGCAGTGAGGCGTCGGCGCCCCATCTCCCTCCCCGCTCCACCAGCCAGCCAGCCCCCGACCAGGAACGCAGGGACCACAGCGGCCCAGGCGAGGGTCAGGGTCCAGAGGGTCACCGATTGGCCCGCCAGCCCGGGCCCCTCAGGGCGCGGCCGGGGCGTTCCGCAGTCGGCCTGCCGCCGTCGAGGGTGAACCGGCCGTTGACCAGAACGTACCGGACGCCTTGCGCCAGCTGGTGCGGCTGCTCGAAGGTGGAGCGGTCGGCGATCGAGGCGGGATCGAACACGGTGATGTCGGCGAAGTATCCGGGGCGCAGGTAGCCCCGTCCGACGAGGCCGAACCGGTCCGCCGCGACCCCGGTCATCTTCCGCACCGCGGTTTCGAGGCTCAGCACGCGCTGCTCCCGCACGTACCGGCCCAGGATCCTGGGGAAGGTGCCGTAGGCGCGGGGGTGGGGCGGCTGGCCGGCCAGCGGGCCGTCGGGAGCGCTCGCGCCGCGGTCGCTGCCCACGCCGATCCACGGCTGCCGGAGCGCCTCGACCACGTCGTCCTCCAGCATGCCGAACACGGCGACGGACGTGTTTGGATCACCGTGGTCGGCGAGCACGATGTCCATCACGACGTCGGCCGGGTGCCTGCCTTCCTCGGCGGCGATGTCAGCGAGGCGGCGGCCCTGGTAGCGGCGCAGCGACGAGTCGAGCACGGCCAATACCAGTTGCGAGGCCAGGCCGCGCGTTTCCCGGCGGACCCGCGCGCGCACCGCCGGATCGCGGAGCCGCCGCACCAGCGAGTCCGGCCCGCCCACCCGCACCCACAGGGGCAGACTGGCCGTCAGCGATCGTCCTGAGGCGGTGTAGGGATAGCTGTTCGCGCCGACCCTGAGACCCGATGCGCGAGCCGAGTCGAGCAGGCCGATGATCTGACGCATTCCTCCTCGGCTCTGCCCGGTCACCTTGAGGTGCCAGATCTCCACGGGCACGCGGGCCTCGCGGCCGATCCGGAACGCTTCGGCGAGCGCGCCGCGAATGCCGTTGCCCTCATCCCGGATGTGCGAGGCGTAGAAGCCACCGTGCGCACCGGCGGCACGCGCCAGCGCCACCAGTTCCGCGGTGCCCGCGAAGGTCGCCGGCTCGTAGATCAGGGAGGAGCCCAGTCCCAGCGCCCCCTGCCGCATCGCGGTGTCCACCAGCGCCACCATGGCGCCCAGCTCGGCCGGGGTCGGCGCGCGCCGGTCGCGCCCGACGACGTACAGCCGCAGCGTCGACGCCCCGACCAGCGTGCCGAGGTTGAACGGCAGGCCCGACAGCTCGAGGCGCCGGAAGTAACCGTCCAGGTCGCGCCAGTCCACGCGCAGCCCCCACGCCGCGAGCTGGGCGCTGTCTTCGCGCAGCGTCGCGGCGTTCACCGGCGCTGGGGACCAGCCCTCGCCCGTGACCTCGGTGGTGATGCCCTGCGTGACCTTCGAGAGGCCACGGTTGTCCACCAGGATCGTGTACTGCGACCAGCCCAGCATGTCGATGAAGCCGGGAGCGACCACCAGGCCCGCGGCGTCCACCACTCGCCGCGCCGTCGCTCCTTCGAGATCGCCCACCGCCTCGATCCGCTCCGCGGTCACCGCGACGTCGGCGCGGCGGCGGGGCTGACCCGTGCCGTCCACCACGGTGCCGCCGCGGAAGATCAGGTCGTATTCGGCGGGACGGTCGGGCGATGCTGACAGAGCCGCCCAGCCACCGCCAGCCAGGATCGCAAACGCAACAACGCGGAACCGCATGTGGCTCAAGCTAGGGAGCGTGGCGGGGGCGGCAAGGGCGCACTAGCTTGCCCCGCGTGCGCCACCCAGCCGACCTGTCGAGCACGGGAAGGCTCCCCGGCTCGCCGCTGTGGGCGCGCGTCATCAACGGGCCGGTGCGCTCCCGCCGGCTCGGCCGGTCGTTGGGCCTCAACATCATTCCGCCGCGCTCGAAGCTGTGCTCGTTCGACTGCCCGTACTGTGAATGCGGCTTCAACACCGCGAAGGCCAAAGGCGAGAAGTGGCCTTCGCCTGACGTGGTCGCCGACGCGCTGAGAAAGGCACTCACTTTCGGGGGCGCTCGGCCCGAGTGGATCACCTTCGCGGGCAACGGCGAGCCGACCATGCACCCCCGGTTTCCGACCGTCGTTGAGCGCGTGCTCGGCGTACGGGACGAGATTGCGCCCGGCGCGAAGGTCGGGGTGCTCACGAACGGCATGCACCTCGAAAACGAAGCCGTGGTGGGCGCGCTCAACCGCGTCGATGCGCGCATGGTCAAGCTCGATCCCGGCCCTCCGGAGCGCGTCAACGGCCGCGCCTGCGATCGGGCAAAGCTCGTCGCGACCTGGCGGGGGGCGGGCCTGAGGGAACTCGTGATCCAGGCGATGGTGGTGGAGGGACCGGGCTGGAGCGGGGCCTCCAAGGAGGCGGTCGCCGATTGGCTGACCCTGCTAGCGTTGGCGCGGCCGGCGGCGGTGCACGTCTACTCCCTCGACCGCCCGCCGGCGGATCGGTCGATCACCGGCGTCGCGCGCGAGCGGCTGCAGACGATCGCCGCCCGCGCGCGCGGGGTCGTGAACGGACCGGTGCTGGTGTTCTAGCGCGACTACTTGCGCTTCTTCGTCTTCCGCCGGGCTGCTGCCCGCTTGGGACGACGGGCGGCCTTCTTCTTCGCCTTCTTCCTGGTCTTCCTCTTCGCGGCAGGACGTCGCGCCTTCTTCTTCGGCGCGGCCCTCTTCCTCTTCGCGGTCTTCTTCTTCTTCTTCGCCGCCTTCTTCTTCTTCCTCGGCGCCGCAGGTGCCGACATCCCCGGGCTCGCCGGCGGCGGGGGCGGGGGCGGAGACCACGAGGGGGGCGACCAGCCGGGTTCGCTTGAGGGCGCGGGCCCTGGCAAGTCCCAACCGCCACCGGTCAGCTCGTCGTGCAGCATCTCTTCCTCCAGACGGGTCGGGGCCGATAACATTGCGCGCGTCTGTCGCCTGACCGCAAGGCGGCGGCTTCGCTCGATGCAGAGGCTCGATCGATGCGACTGACGATAGCGCCACTGTTTGCGACCTCAGGCGAGTAGCAGGCGCGCACCGGGTCCGGCAGTTTGCCACCACCCTGCGGCTTTCGCCCGCTCGGGCCGCCGGCGACGCGACAGCGGTCGCCGGCCTGGCGGCGGGGCCGGTGCCGTTCGGAGGGGCTGATTCCGGCCGCGACCAGCATGTTGGGGGCCTCGCCGGTGCCCCTGGCGCCAGACCGGCCGGGCACGGAGGTTGCCACCTACGAGCTTTGAGGTGCGGCGACCGGGCGGTTCGTGTCATATTGAAACGACCCTGGCACCCGTCATGGGCAGTGCTCGGACGGGTATGTCCGCTTTACACAGACGTTTGGGCCCCGAGGGGGGCCACGCTATAATCCGGGGGTTCCGATGTCACGTTGCCACGTTCGCCCGGCATTGACCGGTCTGCTCTCGCTCGTTGCCGTCTTGGCGCCCACGGGGGCTGAGGCGCAGCGGCGCTGCCGCGTGGCCGAAGTGATCATCACGCCGCCCGAAGCCACCGTCCGCGTGGGTTCTGTGTACCCCTTCGTGGCGTACGCCTACGACGCGGCCGGCAACCCCTGCGAGAGCGCGGGCTTCTCCTGGACGTCGAGCAACCCTCGCGCGGCCTCGGTCTCCGCCGAGGGGATCGCGACGGCTCTGGGGCTCGGCGCGACGTTGATCCGGGCGGTGACGGGCGTCGGGACGGCCCGGAGGGTGGGTGAGGCGACCCTGACCGTGACTGCGGGGGGGCCGAGCCCGCTCCCGCAGACCGACCCGCCGCCGGGCGGTCGGTTGACCGCGCGCCGACCGCAGGACCGACAGCCGGCGGGTGAAGGGCCGGCGGAAGCGATCGTCATCGATCCGCTTCGGCTGGCGCTGGTGCGCGGTGAGTCGCGCTGGCTCGACTATCGCGCGGTCAAGGCCGACGGCTCGAATGCCGCCCCGGTGCCGCTGACGTTCAGCGTGGAGCCGGGTGGGGAGCGGTTCGCGTACATCGATTCGGTGGGACTCGTAACGGCCCTGGCCGATGTCGGTACGGCGAGCGTGCGGGTGAGCGTGCCGGGCCAGGCGCGCATCCAGCCCAGGATGGTGGTGATCGAGGTGCGCGGCGACAGCGTGACGTTCAACCGGCGCGAAGTGTCGCTCACGCCCGGAACGGTGGACACGCTGAGCATCGTCATCCCCGCGCAACAGCGCGCGATGAACCCGACCGGGGTGTTCCAGTTCCTCTCGATGGATCCGACCAAGGTGCGGGTCAACCCGGTGCAGCCGATCGTCGAGGCACTCGCGCCCGGCCGGGCTCGTATCGTGGCGCAAAGCTCGGTGTTCCCGGAGCTCGCGGTGCTGGTCAACGTCCACCGGCGGGTGGCCGCGGTGGAGGTCCGGCCGGCGGACTCGCTGGTCACGATCGCGATCGGCGCCACCCTCCCGCTGCAGGTGCGTGCGATGGCGGCGGATTCCTCCCCCGTGCCCGAAGCTCCGCTGCGCTGGACCCTTCCCGACTCGGCCGTGGTCGCGTTCGACACGACCACGAAGACCTTGCGCGGCCGGCGCGTCGGCATGACGTCCCTCGTTGTCAGTGCGCCGCTGTCGCGCGACACGTTCGTCACGCGCACGATGCGCATCCGGGTCGTGGCCGGGTCGCTGCGTGCGAGCCGGACCCGACTCGGCTTGCCGCACGGCGGCCGCGCCCCGATCGAGGTCAGCCTGCTCGACGACAACCGCCAGCCGATCGGGCCGGCGACCCAGCTCGCGTGGACGTCCACCGCCGATTCGGTCGCGACGATGCAGGGCACGACGATCGTGGCGGGCCGCCCGGGGCGGGCGCGGCTGACCGGCCGGACGCCGTGGGACTCGACGGTGACGCTCGACGTGACCGTGGTGGGCGACATGCTTTTCACGGCGCAGCGCGAGGGCCGCTTCGATCTGTGGCAGTGGTGGAACGGCCAGGCGGCGCCGCTCACCCGCGATAGCGCGCTCGAGACCTATTCGAGCTGGTCGCCGGACCTCACCCGGGTCGCGTTCGCCAGAGCGGCGCGGCCCGCGGCCGGCGAATACGAGCTCTGGGTGATGAACGCCGACGGGACCGAGCCGCGCCAGCTGACCCGCGACTCCGCCGTGGTGAAGTCCGTGTCGTGGCTGCTGAGCGGCGAGGCCCTGGTGTACGAGTCGAACCGGGGCGGCAGCTCCCAGATCTGGATGATCAACGCCGACGGCACCAACGCGCGCCAGCTGACGCCCGGGCCGACGCCCAACACGTCGCCCGCGGTGTCGCCGGACGGCGCGAAGGTGATCTTCGTCGGCTCCGAGCAGACCTCCCCCGGGCGCACGGTCTACGGCGTCTATGAGCGCAACGTCGACGGCACCGGGGCCTCGCGCGGGCTGCTCGCGGCGCCGCGCGTGTCGCAGCCGCAGTACACGCCCGATGGCACCGCCATTCTGTTCCTGCGCGACGAGGGGTCGGGGCGGCAGACTACGCGCCGCGTGTACCGCCTGCGCATCGGCCAGCCGGCCGACAGCATGGTCGCCGTCACGCCGCTCACCGCCGTGGTGACGTCGTTCGCGCAGAGCCCGGACGGGCAGTCGCTCGCGTGCACCGTGGTCGAGGTCCAGCAGGGCAACGTGCAATCCAGCCGGGTCGCCGTGTTCAACCTCGGCACGGGCGTGTTTCAGCCGCTCGCCGGCGTGGCGCCGGGCGAACGGCTCTCGAATCCGGCCGTGCGGCCGGCCCCCAGGGCGGCGGCCGGCGGCGATTCGCCGCCGCGATAGGCGCGGGGGCGGGCCCGGCTCGATGCGCGCGGTCGCGATCCGCGCCTACGGCACCCTGGGCCAGGTCGCCGTCCTCGACCTCCCGCGTCCGGTGCCGGTCCAGGCCGACGACGTGGTGGTCGCCGTGAAGGCCGCCGCGCTCAATCACCTCGATCTGTTCGTCGTGGAAGGCCTGCCGGGCGTGAAGCACACCTTCCCTCACGTGCTCGGCTGCGACGCGGCCGGCGTTGTCGAGGCGGTCGGCCCGGGGGTCACGCGGGTGAAGCCGGGCGACCGCGTGATGATCAACCCGGGTGTCTCGTGCGGGCGTTGCGGGTTCTGCGAGGCCGGCGAGCAGTCCATGTGCCATCGTTTCGGCGTGCTTGGCGAGCACGTGACCGGGACCTTCGCCGAGGCGGTGCGGGTCAGCGAGGGCAACCTCGCGCCGCTTCCCGCGGACGCAACCTGGCCGGAGGCGGCGGCCTACCCGCTCGCCACCCTGACCGCGTACCGGATGCTCGCCACGCGCGCGGCTCTGCGGCCCGGCGAGGCCGTGCTCATCTGGGGCATCGGCGGGGGCGTGGCGCTGGCGGGCCTCCAGGTCGCGAAGCTGCTCGGCGCGCGGGTGATCGTGACCAGCTCGAGCGACGCGAAACTCGAGCGCGCGCGGGCCATGGGCGCCGACGCCGGCGTCAACCACGGGACCGGCGACGTCGTGAAGGCCGTGCGGGCCTTCGCGGGAGGGCGCGGGGTGGACGTCGTGCTGGAGACCGTGGGCCAGCAGACCTGGGAGACGAGCCTGCGCTGCCTGGCGCGTGGCGGGCGGGTAGTCACCTGCGGCGGGACCAGCGGGCCCCAGCTGACGCTGGACGTGCGGCGGCTGTTCTGGCATCACTGGACGATCCTGGGCTCGACGATGGGCAACCGCCGCGAGTTCGCCGAGATCGCGCACCTGTTCGAAGCGCGCCTCCTGCGCGCGGTGGTGGATTCCGCGTTCCCCCTGGCCGACGCGCGCGCGGCGTTCGAGCGGCTCGCCGCCGGCGGGCAGTTCGGGAAGATCGTCCTCACGGTCGAGGCATAGATGGACCGAGTGCTGGAGTCCTTCGAGCGGCTCAAGGCCGCGCTGCTGCAGATCCTGGCCGTCACGCCGGGCCTGTTCCTCGGGCTCGTCATCCTGATGGCGGGTTTTCTGGTCGCGCGCACGCTGGAGCACCTGGTGGACCGGCTGCTGGCGCGGCTGCAGTTCGACCGCGAAGCGGCGCGGTGGGGCGTGGCCGAGGCCGTGGCGCGAGGCGGCCAGGGCGGGCCGGCGCGCGTCGTCGGGAAGCTGCTGTTCTGGCTGGTGATGCTCATCGTCCTCCTGCTCGCGTCGAGCGCGATGGGCGTCGGCAACATCAACGACGTACTCGCCAACCTCATCGGCTACATCCCCAGCATCTTCGCGGCGATCATCGTGATCGTGGTCGGCCTCATCCTCGGCGAGTTCGTGCGCGCGCTGATCCTCGCGGGCGCGGGCAACGTGGGGGGCGTGCCGACGCTGGCGCAGGTGGCCAAGACCGTGGTGATCGTGATCTCCACGTTCATGGCGCTGCAGCAGCTCGGCGTCGGTGCCGACATCGTCACCACCGCGTTCACGCTGATCCTCGGCGCCGGCGCCCTCGCGGTCGCCCTCGCGTTCGGCATCGGCAACACCGGCCTGGCGGGCGAGGTGACGCGCCGATGGTACGAGGCGGGGCGGATCCGGTTCGGCCGGCGGGCGGGTGACCAGCGCGCCGACTCGTCCCGCCCCCCGGGTGAACCCGACGAGGACTGAGCGTCATTCCCCTCTAGAACAGCCGTTCGTCCCACGGGACCTCGAACGGCGCCTCGCGCTCGAGAAGCCCGGCATCGGGATGCCCGGGATTGATGACGACGATCCGTCCGACCGGGCGGGACGTCAGCGCGGGAACGACCAGCGCCGGAGTCCGAACCTCCGCGAGCCATCGGTCACCGAACCCGCGCGCCGCGGCGGAATCTCTCAGGTGCCATCCCGGCACCCGGTGCGGATCCAGCCGCTCGACCAGCTCGTCGGGGATGACGATCCGGATGGCGTGATGCGGTCCCGGTAGGGTGCGCGGCCGCAGGCTGTGCGCGAGGATCTCGAGGATCGAGCCGGCGAAGGAGTCGGCCGCGTAGATGACGGACCGGCCCGGAGAATTCCAGCGACCGCCCTGCAACGCCGCGCCGCTGCCATCGTACGGATGGTAGCGCGCCTTGCAGGTGCGCCAGGCGATCACACGGGCAAGCCGAACTCGAGCTTCATCAGCAGCTCCTCGACCTGGCGGGCGCCGAGGTCCGTGCGCGCGAGGTCGATGGGCCGCTCGTCGCCGAGCTGAGGCTGCGGGCTGAGCAGGAACTCGTGCGCGAGCCGCTCGTCCTCCCACACGTCGTCCGCGAGGGCGGTGACCCGGGCCAGGCGCTCGAGCCGTTCGCTCTCCTCCAGCGTGAGACGCTCCCGGCGCCGGTGCAGCGTCGCCTTGGGCACGATGCGGTACTTCAGCTCGGTGCCCGCCGCACCCGGCTCGGCCACGTGGGCCACCACCTTGACCAGCGCCTCGACAGGTAGCCCCGCCTCGACCAGGCGTCGCAGGTCGTCGAGCGTGCGCACGCGGCTGCCGAGGGTCTTTTCGCCCCCGAGGATACGTGCGACCCGCGCGACGCTCACCGCCATGGACCGGCTCCAGGTGGGCTCATATGAGATGTAATCTAGTCTCAAATGGACCAACGGTCAATCGCATCAAACACCATATCGATATCGTCAACACATCGTGCACGCACTCAGGGGCCGGCGCAGTTGAATTAAGCCCTGATCGCGGCTACATTTAGCAGTCCTCAGCCTGGTGTTCCCCGAGTGACTGCTCCCAATCAGCGCGAACGCATTCTCCCCCGGCTCATCGAAGACGAAATGCGCGAGTCGTTCATCGATTATTCGATGAGCGTGATCGTGTCGCGCGCGCTGCCGGATGTGCGCGACGGGTTGAAGCCGGTGCACCGCCGGATCCTGTACGCGATGAACGAGCTGGGCCTGGTTCCGGGCCGGCCGTACAAGAAATCCGCCACGGTCGTCGGCGACGTCCTGGGCAAGTACCACCCCCACGGCGACACGGCCGTCTACGATGCCCTGGTCCGGATGGTCCAGGACTTCTCACTGCGGTACCCGCTGATCGACGGGCAGGGGAACTTCGGCTCGGTGGACGGCGATCCCGCGGCCGCCTACCGATACACCGAGGCCCGGCTCACCCGCATCGCGCTCGCGATGCTGCGGGACATCGAGAAGAACACGGTCGGCTTCGTCCCCAACTTCGACGACCAGCGCCAGGAGCCCACGGTCCTGCCGTCGCTGCTGCCGAACCTGCTGGTCAACGGCAGCGCCGGCATCGCGGTGGGGATGGCGACCAACATTCCGCCGCACAACCTGCGCGAGGTCGTCAAGGCCATCGCGCACATGGTGGACAACCCGGAAGCGACGCCGAAGGAGCTCGCGAAGCACGTCAGCGGCCCGGATTTCCCGACCGGCGGCATCATCTACGGACGGCAGGGCATCAAGGAGATGTACGAGACGGGCCGCGGCCGGCTGATCGTCCGGGCGCGGGCGCAGGTGGAGGAGCGGGAATCGAGCGGGCGCTCGCAGATCGTGGTGACCGAGATCCCGTACTTGGTCAACAAGGCCCGGCTGATCGAGCAGATCGCCGAACTGGTGCGCGACAAGAAGCTCGAGGGCATCAGCGACCTGCGCGACGAGTCGGACCGCGACGGCATGCGGATCGTGATCGAGCTGAAGCGCGACGCGACCCCCCTGGTGGTGCTGAACAACCTGTACAAGCACACCCAGATGCAGACGACCTTCGGGGCCATCAACCTGGCGCTGGTGGACGGCCGGCCGAAGGAGATGAACCTCAAGGAGCTGCTCGGGCACTTCATCACCCACCGCCACGAGGTCATCACCCGCCGGACGCAGTACGACCTGGAGCAGGCGCAGGCGCGCGAGCACATCCTCGAGGGCCTCAAGATCGCGGTCGACAACATCGACGCGGTCATCAAGATCATCCGGGGCGCCAAGACGGTCGAGCAGGCGGACGAGCAGCTGCGCAAGCGGTTCAGGCTCTCCGAGAAGCAGAGCAAGGCGATTCTCGACATGCGGCTCGCCAAGCTCACCGGGCTCGAGATCGAGAAGCTGGAGGACGAGCTCAAGGAGGTCCGCGCGACCATTCGCGAGCTCAAGAGCATTCTCGACTCCAAGCCGCGGCGCCTGGAGATCCTCAAGAAGGAGCTCCAGGAGCTGGCGAAGGACTTCGGCGACGAGCGGCGCACGGAGATCGTGGCCGACGACGGCGAGTTCTCAGTCGAGGACCTGATCGCCGACGAAGATATGGTGGTCACCGTGTCGCACGCCGGGTACATCAAGCGGATCGCCGTCTCGACCTACCGGCGGCAGCGGCGCGGCGGCCGCGGGCTCAACGGCATGGGCACGAAGGAGGAGGACTGGGTCGAGCACCTCTTCATCGCGTCCACCCACGACTACGTGATGTTCTTCACCGACCACGGCCGGGTGTACTGGCTCAAGGTGTACGACATCCCGCAGATGGGCCGCGCGGCGAAGGGCAAGCCGGTGGTCAACTGCATCGCGATCAAGCCGGACGAGCGCGTCGAAACGCTGGTCAACGTGCGGGAGTTCAGCGACGACAAGCATCTCGTGTTTGCGACACGCAGCGGCACCGTGAAGAAGTCGCGCCTGTCGGCCTACGGCAACGTTCGCTCCTCGGGCATCATCGCCATCAACATCGAGCCGGGCGACGCGCTCATCGACGTGCAGATCACCGACGGCACCAACGACATCGTGCTCGCGACCAAGTACGGCATGTCCATCCGGTTCCACGAGAAGGACGTGCGCGAGATGGGCCGCGACACCACGGGCGTCAAGGGCATCGAGCTGGAGAGGGGCGACGAGTTGATCGGGATGGTCGTGGTGCGGCGGGAGGCCACGTTGCTCACGGTCACCGAGCACGGACTCGGCAAGCGCAGCGAGATCGGTGAGTACCGGGTGCAGCACCGCGGCGGCAAGGGCATCATCACGTTGAAGCGTACCGACAAGACCGGCGACTGCGTGGCGCTCAAGGAAGTGATCCCCGGCGACGAGCTGATGGTCATCACGCGGCACGGCGTCATCATCCGGCTGCCGGTCAACGACATCCGGGTCATCGGCCGGAACACGCAGGGCGTGCGGATCATCAATCTCGACGAGGGCGACAGCGTCATGGACGTGGCGCGCGTGGTGATCGAGGAGGAGGGCACGGAGGCCGAAACCGTCGAGGCCGGCGCGAGCGAGTAGCCGGCAGCGGAGCACGCTTTCCGGCGATACCTTGGGGCCGGAGCCTCGGGTGGGGGCTCCGGCCCTTTTCGGCGGGGGTGGACGATGAACCGAGCGATCGTGGGCGCGGCGGCCACGGTGCTGCTGGTCGGAACGGCGACGGCGCAGCAGCGGCGCGCGCCTTCGGGCCTCGAGCTGCGCGACACGGTGGAGCTGTACGACGCCGACCGCGGCGGGCTGCTGCGGCGCTACCCGGTGGAGTACTCGCCGGCGCGGCGCGAGCGGCTGCGGCGGTTCTACACCGACTGGCAGGCGCGGCTGGGCCGCGTGAACTTCGACGCGCTCGGCCAGGAAGGCCGGGTGGACTGGCTCCTCCTCGACAACCGGTTGCGGTACGAGGCTGACCTGCTGGCGCGCGAGCAGCGCCGGATGGACGAGATGGCGGCGTGGGTGCCGTTCGCGCCGGCGATCTTCGCGCTGGAGGAGTCGCGGCGGCGGTTCGAGCCGCTGGACGCACAGCTGGCCGGGCGGACGCTGGCCGCGATGGCTGCTCAGGTGGACAGCCTGCGGCGCTGGGCCGGCCAGCAGGCGGGCGGCGCCCGCATGGCGGCAGGTGGTGGAGGCGGGACCGACGGATCGCGGGGCGGGACCTCGCGCGAGGCGGCCGCCGGGGCGCCGCGCGGCACCCGCATCGTCGCGCTCCGGTCTGCGGAGCTGGTCGAATCGCTGCGCCGCACCCTCACGCAGTGGCAGCGGTACTACGCAGGCTACGATCCGCTCTCCACCTGGTGGATCGCCGATCCCCAGCGTCGCGCCGACCAGGCGCTGGAGCGCTACCTGCGCACCCTGCGTGAGCAGATCGTGGGCATCCGCGAGGGTGAGGAAGAGCCCATCGTCGGCGACCCGATCGGCGCCGAGGCGCTGCGCGCCGACCTGGCGTTCGAGATGATCCCCTACACGCCCGAAGAGATCGTGGCGATCGCCGAGCGCGAGTTCGCGTGGTGCGAGACGGAGATGCGCCGCGCCGCACGCGACATGGGTCTAGGCGACGACTGGCGCGCCGCGCTCGAGCGCGTGAAGAACAGCTACGTGCCGCCTGGCCGGCAGACCGAGGTGATCCGCGACCTGGCGCGCGAGGCGTTCGCGTTCGTCACGTCGCGCGACCTCGTCACCGTGCCGCCGCTCGCCGACGAGATCTGGCGCATGGAGATGATGACGCCCGAGCAGCAGCGGGTGAGCCCGTTTTTCCTCGGCGGCGAGGTGATTCGCGTCTCGTACCCCACCGACGCCATGACCCACGACGACAAGCTGATGAGCATGCGGGGCAACAACCCGCACTTCTCGCGGGCCACGGTGCATCACGAGCTGATTCCGGGCCACCACCTGCAGGGCTTCATGACGAGCCGCTACAACAGCCACCGCCAGGCGTTCGGCACGCCGTTCTGGGGCGAGGGCTGGGCCCTGTACTGGGAGATGCTGCTGTGGGACCTCGGATTCGCGCAGCGGCCCGAGGACCGCGTGGGCATGCTGTTCTGGCGCTCCCACCGCGCGGCGCGGATCATCTTCTCGCTGCGGTTCCACCTCGGGACGATGACCCCCGAGGAAGCGGTGGACCTGCTCGTGAACCGGGTCGGGCATGAGCGCGCCAATGCCACCGCCGAGGTGCGCCGCTCGTTCGGCGGGAACTACTCGCCGCTGTACCAGGCGGCGTACATGTTGGGCGGGCTGCAGTTCCGGGCGCTGCACGCCGAGCTGGTGGGCTCGGGCCGGATGACCAACCGGCAGTTCCACGACGCGATACTCATGGGAGGGCGCATGCCGGTCGAGATGGTGCGGGCGCGGCTCACCGCGCAGCCGCTGAGCCGTGACTTCCGCACGGGGTGGCGGTTCTGAGCGCCAAGACCTGGTTGTTCACGCTGCTGGCGCTGGTCGCCGCCGGCTTCCTCGTGGTGTGGGTGCGCCGGGTGTTGGCCGCGCGGCGCGCCGGGACCCAACGCGTGGAGGCGCCCGGCCCGCTCGAGGTGGCGATCGGCTTCGTGACCAACTTCTTCGACACCCTGGGCATCGGCTCGTTCGCGCCCACCACGTCGGTGTTCAAGCTCAAGGGCCTCGTGCCCGACGAGAACATCCCCGGCACGCTGAACGTGGGGCACACGGTGCCGGTGGTGGCGCAGGCGTTCATCTACGTGGCCATCATCCAGGCGGACATGACGACGCTGATCACGCTCATCGTGTCGGCCGTGCTGGGCGGCTGGCTGGGCGCCGGTGTCGTGTCGCGCTGGCCGCGCCGCAACATCCAGCTCGGCATGGGCCTGGGGTTGCTGATCATGGGCGGGTTCTTCGTGCTGCAGAACCTCGACGAAATGCGCGGCAGCCCCGTCATCCCCGGCGGTGACGCGATCGGCCTCGACGGCGTGTGGCTGGTGGTTGCGGCGGCCGGGATCTTCGGGCTCGGCGCGCTGCTCACCCTGGGGATCGGGCTGTACGCGCCGTGCCTCCTGATGATCAGCCTGCTCGGCATGAACCCCCGCGTGGCGTTCCCCATCATGATGGGCGCGTGCGCGTTCCTCATGCCGGTCGCGAGCGCCCGGTTCGTCCAGGCCGAGCGGTACTCGCTGCGGCCCGCGCTGGGGCTCGCGCTGGGCGGCCTGCCGGCGGTGCTCATCGCGGCGTTCCTGGTGAAATCGCTGTCGCTCACGGCCGTGCGGTGGCTGGTAGTGGTGGTCGTGCTCTATACGGCCGTCACGATGCTGCGCTCGGCGAGGCGCGCGAGGGCACCGGCCCCTTGACGTCGTCCGGTCGCCGCGATAGCATGCGGCCCGGTTCAGCTGCTCCTTCGGGGAGAACGATGCACGTGAAGCCGAGACGCGAAGCCACCATGCGAATGCGGATGACGCACCCGATGCGTTACCCGGGTGGTGTCACGTCCGTGTTCCGGGGAGCTGCCGTCTAGCGCAAGGCGCGGCCGACTCCACGGTCGCGAAACGCCACCGCCCGGGCCCCGGTCGGTGGCTTTTTCACGCCCATGAACCGCCTCGCGCCAGGAGCGACGTGCCGTGGAGACGAATCTCGGCTTCGAACGACTCAACACCCGTGCCATTCACGGGGGGCTCGCGCCCGACCCGACGACCGGCGCCATCCTCACGCCGATCTACCAGACGACGACTTTCGCCCAGGAGGCCGTCGGCGTGCACAAGGGTTACACCTACACCCGCTCGGCCAACCCGACGGTGACGGCGCTGGAGCGCAACCTCGGCGCGCTGGAGGACGCCTTGCCGGCCGCGTCGTTCGCGACCGGGATGGCGGCCCTCGCGGCGCTGTGCCTGGCCACCCTTCGGGCCGGTGACCGGGTGGTCATCGGAACCGTCGTCTACGGCGGCACGGTGCGGTTGTTGCGCCGCGTGCTCGGCGACTTCGGCGTGCGCGCCGTCGCGGTGGACACGTCCGACATCACCGCGTTGCGGGCGGCGCTCGCGGCCGAGCCGACGCGGCTGCTGCTGATCGAGTCGCCCGGCAACCCGACGCTGATACTGACGGATATCGCCGCGGCGGCCGCGGCGGCGCGCGAGTTCGGCGCGCTGCTCGCCGTAGACAACACCCTGCTCACCCCGGTGCTGCAGCGCCCGCTGGACCTGGGCGCCGGCGTGGTGGTGCACTCCACCACCAAGTACATCGAGGGGCACAACGCCACGGTCGGCGGCGCGCTGCTGACGCGCGACGAGGAGCTGCTCGCGAAGATCCGGTTCGTGCAGAACGCGGTGGGCTTCCCGCAGGCGCCGTTCGAGGCCTGGCTCACGCTCCGCGGCATCAAGACCCTGCCGATCCGGATGGAGCGGCACTCGCGTACGGCGCAGTGCGTGGCCGAGTGGCTGGAGGGGCACGCCGCGGTGGCGCGGGTCGCGTATCCGGGACTCGCTTCGTTCCCGCAGCGCGATCTGGCGCAGCGGCAGCAACGCGGGGCGGGCGGCCTCATCGCCTTCGAGCTGCGGGGCGGTGCCGACTCGGGGCGGCGGGCGATGGGCGCGGTGCGGCTGTGCGCCCTGGCGGAGAACCTCGGCGCGGTCGAGAGCCTCATCACGCACCCCGTCACGATGACCCATGCGGCGCTGACGCCGGAAGAGCGCGCACAGGCCGGCATCGGCGACGGGTTGATCCGCCTGTCGGTGGGGCTCGAAGAGCCCGAGGCGATCATCGAGGACCTCACGGTGGCGCTGGCCGCAGCCGAGGGAGGGGATGGGCGATGACCGCCGCCGTCTCAGTGCTGAAGTTCGGGAGCTCGGTGCTGCGCTCGCCCGCGGATTACCGCGCGGCGGCGCGCGAGATCGCGGCGTGGCTGTCGCGCGGGCGGCGCGTGGTGGCGGTCGTATCGGCGCCCGGGCGCACCACCGACGGGTTGATGGCCATGGCGCGGGCGCACGCCGGTGATCCCGATCCGCGCGCGCTGGCCGCGCTGCTCGCGACCGGCGAGCGCAGCTCGGCCGCGGTACTCGCCATCGCGCTCGGGGCGGCCGGCGTCCGGTGCTGGCTGGGCGACCCCGCGCAGGTGGGTCTCACGGCGCGCGGGCCAACGCTCGATGCCGAACCGGCGGGTCTCGACGTCGCGATGCTGCGCCGCCTGCTGCAGGAGCGGCCGGCTGTCGTGCTGCCCGGCTTCTTCGGGATGGACGAGGAGCAAGGTCACGTCGTGCTCCTCGGCCGCGGAGGATCCGACCTCACCGCGATGTTCGTGGCGCAGCGGCTCGGTGCCTCGTGCCGGCTGCTCAAGGACGTCGCGGGCATCCACGACGCGGACCCGGCGGCCGGCCCCTCGCGACGGTACCACACCGTCGGCTGGTCGGACGTCGCGAGCCTCGGTGCGCGTGTGGTGCAGGCGAAGGCCCTGGCCTACGCGGCCGCGCACGGCGTCGCGTTCGAAGTGAGCGCGCCCGGCGCGGCGGGCGGCACGCGGGTCGGTCCGTTCCCGCTGGCCTTCGCCCCGTGAGCCGGATCCCTGCCCTCGTGCTCGGCGCGACGGGCACGGTGGGACAGCGCTTCGTCGAGCTGCTCGCGGACCATCCGTGGTTCGAGGTCGTCGCGCTCGCCGCCTCGGAGCGCACGGCAGGGCGGCGCTACGGCGACGTGTGCCGGTGGCGGGGCGAGACGCCGATGCCGGCGGCGGCCGCCGAGCGCGTCGTGCAGCGCGCCGATGCGTGCCTGCCGGGCGATATCGTCTTCTCGGCGCTCGACGCGGATACCGCCCGCGAGGTGGAGCCGGCCTTCGCCGCCGCCGGCCGTCCAGTGTTCACCAACGCGCGCACGTTCCGCATGGATCCCGACGTGCCGTTGGTGGTGCCGGAGGTCAACGCGGACCACCTGGCGCTGCTCGGCGCGCAGCGCCGCGGCCGCGGCTGGAGCGGCTGCATCGTGGCCAACCCGAACTGCGCGACGGCGGCGATCACGCTCGCGCTCGCGCCGCTGGCGCGCGGGTTCGGTCTCGCCTCGGTGTGCGCGACGACACTGCAGGCCGTTTCGGGCGCCGGCTACCCCGGGGTGGCGTCGCTGGACATCTTGGGGAATGTGGTGCCGTGCATCCCCGGCGAGGAGGAGAAGATCGAGACGGAGACCCTGAAGGTCCTCGGCCGCCGCACCGGCGAGGTGATCGAGCCGCATGGGGCGATGGTGAGCGCGCAGACCACGCGCGTCCCCGTGCTCGACGGTCACCTCGCGGCGCTGTTCGTGCGACTCGATGATCCGGCCGAGCCCGCCGCCGTGCGCGAGGCGCTGGCCGGGTTCCGCGGCGAGCCGCAGGCGCTGGCGCTGCCGTCGGCGCCGGCGCAACCAGTGGTGACGCGGGATGAGGCCGACCGGCCGCAGCCGCGGCTGGACGCCCGAACCGGCGGGGGGATGTCGGTCGTCGTCGGACCGGTACGCCCCGCGGCCGGCGGGTTCAAGCTGATGGTGCTGGGTCACAACACGATTCGGGGCGCCGCGGGCGCGGCGCTCCTCAACGCGGAGCTGTGCGTGGCGCAGGGGCTGCTCGGTGGGCGCTGAGCCCGTGACGCTCGAAGGCCGGCTGGTGCGCCTCGTGCCGCTCGACGTCGCGCACGTGGCGCCGCTCAGCGCCGTCGGCCTGGACCCCGAGCTGTGGGCATGGACCTGGAGTTCCGTGGCGACGGCCGAGGACATGCGGCGCTACGTGGAAACGGCGCTCGCGGAGCAGGCAGCCGGCCTGTCGCTGCCGTTCGCGATTCTGGACCGCGCGGGCGGCCGGGTGATCGGCTCGACGCGGTACGGGAACATCGTCCTCGCGCACCGGCGTCTCGAGATCGGCTGGAGCTGGTTGGGCAAGCCGTGGCAGCGCACCGGCGCCAATGTCGAAGCCAAGCTCCTGTTGCTCACGCACGCGTTCGAGACGCTCCGCTGCCAGCGGGTCGAGTTCAAGACGGACGCGGGCAACGAGCCGTCGCGGCGCGCACTGCTGGGCATCGGCGCGACGTTCGAGGGCATCTTCCGCAAGCACGGCGTCGCCGACGGGGGTCGCGTGCGCGACACCGCGTGGTACTCGGTTGTGGACGACGAGTGGCCGGAGGTGAAGGCGCGTCTGCTCACGCGACTGCGAGCGCGCTAGGCCCGGCGGGTCTCCTGCATGCGCCACGGCCGTGCGCTCCAGGCTCGGCCCCGTGGCCGCGAGAAGAATCGGTACCAGACCCCACATCATGCCGTCGTTGAGATTATTGACCATCCCGGCCTGGCTCGCGGCGAAGAGCGTGCGGTTTTTCCAGCTCGAGAGCAGCAGGACGCGCGCGAACGATGGATGCCCGAGCGGAGGGTTCGCGTCGCGGTGCCCGCGCGCCTCGAGCGTCTCGTGGCCGCGGTCTCCCGCACCAACCGGCGCATCCGGAGTTCAGGCTGGGGCTTCGGATGTGGTCCGTCATCTGGCGGTCGTCGAGCACCCCGACGCCCGGCTCGCGCCGGCGGCGGCCCAGTTCCTTCAGACCCTGACTACATCCGCGACGCCGTGAGCCGAACGTCGGCCCCGCGCCAGGCCCGCTCGAACTCGCCGTGCACCGTGGCGGCCAGGGCATCCTTGCGCTGCGCGCGCAGGCTCTGCTCCAGTCCGAACAGCGCCCAGCCGCTGTTGGGGCGGCGGCGCAGCTCCTCGCGGTAGACCGCCTCGGCGTCGCGCGCGCGGCCCGCCTCGACCAGCACGGCGCCAAGCGAGAGGCGCGTCGGGTAGTACCAATCCGAGGGTTCGTTGTACGTCAGGGCGTCCTCGAGGCGCGTCGCCGACTCCAGATGCCGCACGGCTTCGCCGAAGCGCCGGGAGCGGGCGGCAAGCTCGCCGGCCAGCACGGCCGCGGCGATGTCCAGAACCACCGCGGGCGGCGCGAATCCGATCGTCATGCCCGGCGGGAGGTCGTGACTGGCGCGGACCTGCAGCGCGCGCAGGCTGTCGCGCTCGATGGCCGCCTCGGCCGTGCGACCGGTGGCCGCCAGCGCGCGGCCGCGAGCGTAGCGCCACAGCCCCGTGCTCGTGACGAGCTCGGCGGGTGGCGCCGCCTCGCGCAGGATGTCCTCCCAGCGGCCGAACCAGACCAGGTGGTAATACCAGGGCAGGACGAACAACTCGAGCGCGGGCACTTGCCGCGCCTGCTCGACGGTCGCGTTCGCGCGCAGGCGCGACATCGCGGAATCGGCGTCCGCGCGCCGGCCCTCGAAGGCCGCGGCCGCCCAGAGGAAATGCAGGTTGTGAGGGTAGTAGGCCAGCGGGTAGAGGCCCTCGGGTCGCTGGTCGGCGATGTACGACTCGTCGGCGTGCGCGGCGTGCACGTTGACCCGTGACGCCTCGGAGTACATGCCGAGTCGAAGGTAAAGGTGCCCCGGCATGTGGACGAGATGCCCCGCGCCGGGCATCGCCGTCTCGAGCCGCCGCGCGCAGGGCAGCGCGCGTTCCGGCCGTGGCGACGCCTCGACCACGTGGATGTAGAAGTGGCAGGTTCCCGGGTGCGTCGAATCGCGCGCGAGCACGCGTTCCAGCGTCGCGATCGCTTCGTCCACGCCCGGGTAGGCGCTCCCGTCCGGCGCCCAGTAGTTCCACGGCCTGAGGTTCATCATCGCGTCGGCGGCGAGCGTGGCGGCGTCCGGATCGGTCGGGAAGCGGGTCGCCACCGCGATCATCGCGGCGGCGTAGGCGCTGTCACGCCCCGCGCGCCCGGCGGTCGGATCCGCGCCGTAGCGGCGCTCCAGGGCGTCGATGTAGGCGCGCTCCGCGTCGTTGGCGTGCTCTCGCCGGCGGGTGGCTTCCTGGAGGGCTTCCCACGCCGCCGCCCCGGACGCCGAGTCCATGGGGAGGTTGATGTTGGGGCCGTAGGAGAAGGCCACACCCCACCAGCAGATGGCGCAACGGTCATCACGTCGCGCCGCCTCCCGGAACGCGCGGATCGCCTCGGCGTGATTGAAGGCGTAGGCGAGTCGCAGGCCCTGGTCGAAGTAGCGCTGCGCCTGAGGCACGCGCGTGCTGATCGGGTGGCTGAGCGAGCCGAGATTGTCGTACAGCGGTACGGATGGGCGGCTGCATGCCGCCAGAGGTACGCTCAACAGGGCGACCAGCGACAAGGCCCGCATGCATCCTCCTGGTACCGGCCGGATCGGTCTCGGTGGAGTAGCGTCCCGCTCGACGCCGGTCCGGAGCGGGGCGCCTAGAACGTCGCGGCGAGGCCGGCCATGACCCGGCGCCCGATGATCGAGCCGCCGAACATCTGGTAGCGGCGCTGATCGAGCAGGTTCGTGGCGACCGCGTTGAGCCGGAGGGTCCGGTTGAGGCGCCACCCGCCCGCGACGTCCATGACGCCCATGGACGGCACGCGTCCGCTGAAGATGCCCGAGGCCCACTGGTAGCCGGCCGCGAAGCGCGCCGAGGCCCGAAGGTCGAGGCGCGAACCCGTGTACGACGCCGACACGCCGAGCTTGTTGCGGGGCGTGTTCGGCACGACCTGGTCGCCGGGCACGAGGGTCGTCGAATCCACCTCCGCGTCGAACCAGGCATAGCTGATCTCGACGAGGACGCGGTCGAGGATCTGCGCGCCGACGCCGATCTCGACCCCGGTCTCGGTGGCGTTTCCGGCGTTCGCGCGCGACAGAACGACCGCCGTGGAGCCGTCCTGCAGGCGCGTCAGGCCCGCGGCGGCCAGGGCGCCGCCGCCCTGGATCAGTGCGTTGCGGACCGCCTGCTCGAGCGGCTGGCGCTGGGCCGCGGGTACCTGGACCGGCGCCGTCCACGGCTGGTAGGTCGGGTTCACACCGGGCTGCAGGTCTGTCACGAAGCCTTGCAGCCGGCTGTAGTACCCATCCACGGTCATGAACACGCGCTGGCCCAGCTGGGCCTTGTACCCCACCTCATAGCTGAGGACGCGCTCGACGTCGAGGTCGCGGTTCCCGAGCGCCTGGAGCGGCACCGCGGCCGAAGTCGTGAACAACGTTCCGGGCGGAACGCTGTCCAGCGCGGCGCCGAACGCGGCGCGCATGCCGTTCTCCAACTGGGTGAGGTCGAGCGGCGGACCGGCGGGGACGCCGAGCACGTAATCGAGCGTGGCCGGCGTCTGGAACGCGCGCCCGATGCCGAGCCGGACCGAGTGGTTCGGCACCGGGGTGACGATGACCGCGCCGCGGCCGGAGAACTGGTGCGGGAACAGGTCGCCGTCATCCCACCGCCCGGCGCCGACGAGCCGCAGCCGCGGCGCCGGCTCGTACTCGAGCTGCCCGTAGGCCGAGTAGTAGCCGTCGGTGCGCTTGTCATCCTGCGGGAAGATGAACGTGCCGCGGCTGTCGGCGTACGTGGCGCGCGCGGATGCGCCCATGACCACGCGGGCCCGGTCTCGGGCGAACCGCCGGTTCCACTGCGCCTCGGTGTGCACGATGTGCGATCGTTCCTCGAGGCGCGACCCGGCCGCCAGCGAGTACTGCGGCTCGAGCGAGTTGCGGCCCGAGTACCAGGCCATGAGGTGCAGGCCGCGCCGCGCCAGCGCCAGGCGCGCCCACGGCCGCAGCGCCAGCTGCACCTGGGCCCGCCCGATGGCGGTGATGAAGACCTCGTTCGACACGCCGGCCGCGCCGCCCTCGAGGGTCATGACCGATCCGTCGTCCAGGTAGCGATCCAGGCGAATCGACCCGTACATGCTCTCGACCGGATCGGGGTCGCCGCTCGGAGCGCGGGGCGGGGCCCCGGCGAGCGTCTCGCCGAACAGCGGCCGCACCTCGAAGCCCGGGAACGGCGCGACCACCGGGTACCGCACGGTGTCGATCGCCTCGGCGTACTCCCGCGCGAGGTCGCCGATGTTGGTGCGGGACCGTGTCCACGAGTCGCTGCGGCTGTAGCCGAGGTTGAGCCGGTACCCGAACCGGCCCTCGCCGAACACGGCGGCGCGGCGGAGGTCGGCGCGCAGGCTCGACAGCGTGCCGCCGGCCATCGAGAGCTTCGTGCCCACGACCTCGCGCGCGGTCGGCGTGCTGATGCTGAGCACGCCGCTGAAGGCGTTGGCGCCGTACAACGCCGAGCCCGGCCCGCGCAGCAGCTCGATCCGGCTCACGTCCTCGAGCGGGAGGGACAGAGCGGTCCACTCCTGGGAGCCCAGGAACGCGATGGACAGATCACGCCCGTCCTGAAGCACGAGCACGCGGCGGTTCAGGGTCGAGTTGAACCCCCGCGCATTGACGTTGAATTCGTTGATGCCGCTCTGCACGACCTCGACGCCCGGCACGTTGGCGAGCACCAGCGGCGCCTGGCCGGTCGGTGACATGTCGCGCGCGAGGCCCGGGTCCACCACCGACACCGCGGCCGGCGCTTCGAGCACGCGCTCGGGTTCCCGCGACGCCGCGGCCACCACGACTTCGCTGAGCAGGACGGGGCGCGACTCGAGCCGGACGTCGACGCTGACGGCCCCGCCGGACGGGACCTCGATCACCTCGTCGTGCGGCCGGTAGGAGAGCCAGCGCACCCGCAGCGTGTAGGGCCCGGGCGTGACGCGCAGCAGGACGAACCGCCCGGCGCGGTCCGTCACCCCGGTGGGACCGTCGGGGGTGAGACTCACCAGCGCGTCGCGCACGGGAACACCATCGTCGACCCGGGTCACCGTTCCACGGACCGTGCCCGGTTGCTGTGCGAGGAGAATGGGGGGAAGCAGTGCTACCCACAGCAACAACATGGCGGCGGCCCACCGGCCGCCCGCCCGCGGAGCAGTCGCGTGCACGGAGCCTCGCTTGGGCAGAATCGCGGCCCCAAGATGCAGCCCCTCCCGGGCTTGCGCCAGTAGAAGCCCTAGGTACCCCCCGTCTAGCCGAAGTTGCGTTGGGGCCGTAGGTTAGCCGCCGATGACCTCACAGTGGTCGGACGACGCGTTTCTCGACCAACTGCGCCGGCTCGGTGATGTCGAGGCCGACGCGTGCGTGGCGAAGCTGTCGCCGAACGACGACCTGGCCTGGCTGTTTCGCCAGATGGACGCAAACGTGGCGCCCGTGCCGGTGGAAGCGCCGGGGCCGATCCGGCAGTTCTTTGGCGAAGCGGGGTCGGTGTTGCCGCAGGTCGGCGGTGCCGCAGTGGACCAGGCGCGCCTCGATCGCGGGGCTGCCGTGTTCCTGACGCGCGCCTTCCCGTCGGCGCTCGTCCTGCTGGCACGTTCGATCCCCGAGGGATACGCCGCGCCCCGCCTGACGACCATCCTGACGATCTCGGACGATCTCAAGCACCACCCGTACCGGCGGCTGTTGGGCGTGCTGCAGATGCTCATCAACGTGAGCGCGCGGCGGGCTTTCGAGCCGAGCGGCAAGACGATCATCACGGCCCAGAAGATGCGCCTGTTGCACGCCGGGATCCGCCGCCTCGTCCCCCGGTACCGCCCCGAGTATCAGGAGACGTTCGGCACGCCGGTGAGCCTGGAGGACATGCTCGCCACGATCATGGCGTTTTCGCTGCTGGTCGTGCAGGGGCTGCGGAAGTTACGCGTGCCGCTTACGCCCGCCGAGGCCGAGGACTACTACTACGTGTGGCGGGTGTACGCCCAGCTGGTGGGCATCCACCCGCCGCGGCGTCCGGACGATTCCTCGTACGTGCCGGCGGATCTCACGGCCGCCGCGGAGTTCTACGACTCCTATGCCCGCAGGAGCTACGTCCCGGCCGCGGAGAACCCGGCCGGGGTCGTGCTGGCCCGGGCGGACCTCGACATGATCACGGACATCATGCCGCAGGGGCTGATCGTGCGGCGGCTGGAGCGGGCGATCGAGTGGATGTTCGGGCTGGACAAGGTGCGGGTGCGACTGAATATCGTGCCGCGTGTGTACGCCCACATGCTGATGGGACGCAAGCGGTGTGAGCTCGTCGGGGTGCGCGCGGTTCCGCTGATGTTTCTGACCAAGCTGGTGCTCTGGTACGTGCCGCACGTGTGGGCCCTGATGTGGCGGTTGTTCGATCGCACCCGTGCCGGTCTGAGCGTGCACGAGTTCCTGTCCCGCACGGTGTTCCAGGGCCTGATCGTGCTGGACCACGGCGGCGAGGTCACGTTCAGCATCCCGCAGACCCTCGCCCAGGCCCGCGCGCTGGCGGCGTCAGGCTCTGCCAGGTCAGCGGGCCGGGACCGGCCCGCCGACGGGGGCGTCGGGCGCCCGCAGCCGCAGCCGGAACATCCCGATATACACCCCATCGAGCACGAGGGTGATGGCGCAGAGCACCAGGAGAAACCCCTTCGCTGACGGCGCCGCCGGCGCCGGGACGTCGTAGCGGTACAGCGGTGCCATCACCATGAACAGGCTGATGAGCGCCGTGCCGAGCCCCTTGGTCCAGGCCACCGTGAACGAAAACCGCCTGATCTCGGGGTGCTTCGCGATCAGCACGATGTAGACCGCCGACATCATCACGTTGATGAGGTACGCCGAGGTGGCGCCCATCGCCATGTCGTAACCTTCCCCGATGAAGAACCACAGCGCGGTGAACCATGACGCGATGCCGAACAGGACCGCGGGCTTGAAGTACTGCTTGCCGACGGGGGTGAGCAGCTGGCGGTCGCCGTACTTGAGCAGGTTCCATACGATGAACACGTCGAGGATGGCCCAGGCGCGATAGCCCCAGACGATCAGCTTCCCCATGTCTGGCATGAAGAAGAAGCCCCACAGGAACTCCCAGGACACGTTCGCGACGACCGCCGCGGCCGGGATGGTGACGAACTGCTGGCGCCGCACGTTCTGGAGCACGGCGACGTACGCCACGATCCAGAGCACGCACCCCGCGCCGAAGATGACCAGCTGCGGGACGGTGTAGCGCTCCGTGTTGAGCCAGAGCTCAGAGCCTGGGGGCATGCCGGTCTCCTCCGATGAAGGCCCGTGCCTCGATCAGGTCCGGGGTGGTGAAGCCCTCGGTGAACCGTCCGAGGATTTCGGCGACGCGCGCCCGGGGCGCATCGCCGCGGGCCGCCAGGAGCCGGCCGAGGCTGAGCGCGGCGCGCAGCTCGAGGGCGCGCGCGCCGCGCTGGCGGGCCAGCGCGACGGCGTGCTGCAGGTGGACGTCGGCCTCGCGCTCGCGCGCGAGCGGATCGGCCGCCGGTGGCCGGCGGAGCGCGAGCTCGCCCCGCAGCCGGTGCAGCTCGGGTTCCCAGAAGCGCTCGCCGGTGGCCTCGGCGGCGGCCACGGCCTGGTCGAGCACCTGGCGGGCCTCGTCCAGCCGCCCGGACAGCGCAGTCGCCTCGGCGAGCTGCGCGAGGTTCAGGGTCTGCGAGATGCGCGCCCCCGGCATGCCGTAGATATCGAGCCCCTGGCGCAACATGACCAGCGGGTCCTGCTCCGGCGGCCCCGCCGGGGCCGACGCCGGCACGGTGCCCCGCGCCAGGGCCTGGGCCCAGCCGAGCATCACCAGCCCCAGCGACACCAGGAAGTAGCCGTGCTCCCTCGAGAGACGGACGACGTCGAGGGCGTGGGCGGCGGTGGCCGGCACGTCGCGCCGCATCGCGGAGAGCCAGGCCACCGTGTACCCCGCGTACACCACGTGGTACGGCAGGGCGGCCGCGCGGGCGAGCGCGAGGGCATCGTCCATCAGCGCCTGTGCCTGGTCGGGCTCGCCGCGGTGCCAGCGCACCACCGCGGCAATCGCGCGGAGGGCGACGCGGCAATGGAGTTCGCGCGTCAGGTCCGGCGTGGCCGGAGGCCGGTCGGCGCCGGTGCGCCAGGCCGCGGCATTGGCGCGATCGAGCCGGAGCCCCTCGTCGCTGGACGTCCAGGCCTCGTCCAGCTCGCCGCGGAACAGGTGGGCGTGGGCCGTGGACTCGAAGGCCTCGACGCGGTCCAGCGCGGTGCCGTGCCGCTCGGCGCGCTGCGTCATCTGCCGCGTGAGGGCCAGCGCGCGGTCGAGATCGGCGCGCACCAGCAGGAACGTGAACAACCCGTGGAGCGCCGCGGCCAACTGGGGCGCGTCCTCCGCGCGCTCGCACAGTTCCCGGGCGCGCATGAACGCGCCCTCGACTTCGGGCGCGCCGTAGCCCTTCCCGAAGCTGCACGCATTGCCGAGACCCATCTGGAGGGTCAGCTCGCGGGGGTCCCGGTCCGCGTCCGCGGGTATGCCAGGCAGGAGCGCGATGCCGCGGCTGTAATGGGTGATCGCCTCCTGGATGCCGCCGCGCCCGGTCGCCCGGGTGCCCGCTTCGATCCAGCAGTCCACCGCCTGGGCCGCGAGGCCGGCCTCTCCATAGTGATGGGCGACGAACTCCGGTTCTTCGCGGCGGACGTCGGGGAACCGGTCGTCGAGCACCGTGGCCACCGTGCGGTGGTGCTCCTGGCGCACGCTCTTGAGCAGCGACTGATAGGCGGCGTCCTGAACCAGCGCGTGCTTGAACACGTACGTCGCCGACGGCGGCTCGCCGCGGCGGAACAGCAGCTCGGCCGAGACGAGTCGGTCGAGCGCGGCGCCCAGCTCGGTCGCGGGCAGTCCGCACACGGCCGCGAGGCGGTCCTGCGGGAACTCGCGCCCCAGGACCGACGCCAGCTGCGCGACGGCGCGCGCAGGCCCGAGGCGGTCGAGACGCGCCACCAGCGAGTCCTGCAGCGTGTCGGGGATCGAGATAGCGCCGGGCCCGCCGGCCCCGCCCTCGCCTTCGAGCACGGTCTTGGTCAGTTCTTCCGCGAACAGCGGCACGCCGTCGCTCTTTTCCACCAGGCGCGCGCGCACTTCGCCGGAGAGGCGGTTGCCGGCCACGCGCGCCACCAGCGCCTCGGCGTCCCCGCGTCCGAGGCGGTGGAGCCGGCACTCCAGGAGCTGCGTTCCCTCGACGCGCGGCGGCGTGAACTCGGGCCGCGCCGACAGCAGGACGAGCACCCGCTCGCGCGGAAGCCGCTGCATCAGCAGGCCAAGCAGGTCGAGCGACGACGGGTCCGCCCAATGCAGATCCTCGAGCGCCAGGATGACCGGTCGCGTGCCGGCGGCCAGCAGCGCCCGCAGCAGCACGTCCTGGGTTCGGGCCTTGAGCAGCTGCGGGCCGAGATGCACGGCCGGGTAGCGCGGCGGCACCGGCAGCGACAGCAGCGGCGCCAGCAGCGGCACCGCCTCCGCGGCCGCGATGTCGAGCGATTGGAGGTGTGCCTCGAGCTTTTCGAGCCGCGGCTCCGCCGGTTCGTCGTCGGCGAACCCGACGCGCCGAGCCAGGGCCTGGAGGAAGGGCCGCAGCGCGCTGGTCTGGTGATAGGCGGAGCACCGGCCGACGAGCCATACCGGCTCGTCGCCGAGCCGTTCGCGCAGGCCCTGGATGAGGCGGGACTTCCCGATGCCGGGCTCGCCCAGCACGCAGACGGCCTGGCCCTCGCCGCCCGACGCGCGCTCGAAGCAGCCTGCCAGGAGGCTCAGCTCGCCGTCGCGGCCGACCATCGGCACGGCGCCGCCGCCGCCGTCGAACAGGGCCTCGTGCTCGGTGGCGCGCAGCACCCGGAACACGGCGATCGGCGCCGCCACGCCCTTGAGGGTGCGCGGGCCCAGCGATTCGCACGCGAAGGACCCGTGCACCAGGCGGTGCGTCGCGTCGCTGATCAACACGGCGTCCGCGGACGCGATGCTCTGGAGCCGGGCGGCCACGTTCGGGGCCTGACCGAGCGCGAGCTGCTCGCGCCGTTGCCCGGCGCCCACCTCACCGGCGACGACGTGGCCGGTGTCGATTCCGACGCGCACGGCGAGGCGCAGGTCGCGCTGTCCGCCGAGCCGGCCGCTCAGTCCCCGCACGCCCTCCACGATGCCGAGACCGGCGTGCACCGCGCGGCGCGCGTCGTCCTCGTGCGCTTCGGGGAAGCCGAAATAGGCCAGCACTCCGTCGCCGAGGTACTGCGCGACGTGCCCGCCGAAGCGCTCCACGGCCTCCACGGCGGCCTGCTGGTAGGCCCGTACGACGTCACGGAGCTCCTCGGGGTCGAGGCGGTGCGCGAGTGCGGTCGAGTCGGCGAGGTCGCAGAACAGGACCGTGAGGTGCCGTCGCTCGGCGGCGTCCGCCACGATCGCGCCCGAGGGCCTGGTCGGCGCGAGGGGCGCGCCGCACTGCCCGCAGAAGTGGAAGCCCTGCGGGTTGGCGAACCCGCAGGTCTTGCACGCCGATTCGCCGCCCCTGTGGTCCGGGCGACCCCCTGCCGTCATGGATGCTCCGCTTGTCGGGGAAGGCGCGAACGCCCACTGCGATACGGGGCCCAACTTGATCGCTGGGCGCGGCGGCGGCTAGTACTGGCCGGCCGCGTCGGCGGGCCGCAGGTTCGCGCCCCATGCCGCGGCCGGGGGACCCCTGCCTTGCGCTCATGGCGCTCCGGTTCGGTGCGCTCGTGGCGTCGTGCGGGCGCGCGTTCGCGACCGATCACGGTGTTCCGGGCCGTACGGCCAGGACGCGGCTGTCGGCACCGGTCCAGCAGGTACGCCGGGGACGCCCCTCGTGCGCCTGAGCTTCTTCGGGCGCCAGACCGCTCCCGTGTGCTCACTGGCGCTGTGCGAGGTGCTCGAGCAGGAGGTTCGCCAGATCACGGGCGAGGAGCCGGAACCATGCCCGGAAGCCGAGCGCGCTGTGCTTGTCGGGCGGCGAGATGGTGCTCGGCGCATCCGGGTGGACTTCGGCATCCCCATCGACATCGCCGAGATGCCGATCTACAGTCGCGGCGCCGGCGAGACGCACGGGCCGGCGGCACGTACTGCGCCGTGGGGCGGATCCGCTACTCCCGGGTGGACGCCGGCGCCCCGGATGGCACTCTGGTCTACATCAAGCCCGCCTTCTGCGGTCGGGAGCCGCCGGACGTGTTCAACTGCGCGCACCGCAGCCCGACCTTCCCGCACGAGACCACGGCCGACCAGTTCTTCACCGAGGCCCAGTTCGAGAGCTATCGCCAGCTTGGCGCCTTCGTGATGGAACACATCACCGCGTCGGCGACGGCGCCGGGCGCGCCGGCCGATCTGACGCCGGAGGCCTTCGCCGAGCGCATCGAGAGCCACCTGCGGGAGACTCGCGGGCGCTGACCGGTGGCCGCCGTAGCAGCGGCGCCCCCGCCCGGCTAACTTCGCCTTGCCATGACCGCGATGCCCCGCGAGCCGGCCGACGACGCGGAGTTCTGCCGCCGCATGCTGCCGGGCGTCTCGCGCACCTTCGCGCTCACGATCCGGCTCCTCCCCGAGCGCCTCGAGCACCCGGTGCTCGTCGCCTACCTGCTGTGCCGCGTCGCCGACACGGTCGAGGACACGACGCGGCTCCCCGCCGCCCGGAAGGCGGCGCTGCTCGCGCTGTTCGCGCGATGCCTCGACGAAGACGGGCTCGACCCGGCCGACCTTCGGGCCGCGTTCGCCGACCACCGCAACGACGAGGAGCTGCTCGCGCACCGCGCCGACGTCGTGCTGCGCGAGTTCCGGCGGCTGCGCGACGCACAGCGGGCCGCGATCCGGCCCTGGGTCAAGGACATGTGCGCGGGCATGGCGGACTTCGTGCTGCAGCACGGCGACGCCACCGCCGACGGTCCGGCCGTCCTCCACAGCGTCGCGGAGCTCGAGCGCTACTGCTACTACGTGGCGGGCACGGTCGGGCACCTGCTCACCGCGCTGTTCACGCTCCACGACGGCCGGATGCGCGCCGCGGAGCAGGAGCGGTTGCGCGGCCTGGCCACGAGTTTTGGCCTGGGCCTGCAGCTCACCAACATCATCAAGGACGTCGCCGACGATCGCCGCCGCGGCGTGAGCTACGTGCCCCGGGAGCTGTTCGAGCGCGCCGGTCTCATACCGGGCCAGTCGTCCCCCGGCCGCGTGGAGGCGCTGCTCGCGCCGCTGATCGCCAAGGCGCGCAGCCACCTGCGCGACGCGCTCGAGTACTGCACCCGTCTGCCGCGGCGCCAGTATCGCATCCGCCTGTTCTGCCTGACCTCGCTGTACTTCGCCATCCGCACCTTGCGCCTGGCCGAGCTGCAGCCGGCCCGCCTCGCCGACAGCCGCGACAAGCTCAAGATCACCCGCGCGGAAGTCTACCGGACGCTGGCCATGACCCATCTGGTGGCGCCCACGAACGTCCTGGTACGGGCGTACTTCGACCGCCTCTCGGCCGCCCGGGCCTGATCCAACCCTTCGAGCTGTCCGGCGGTCCAACCCGGTAATCCCAACGACGCCGAAACCGGAGCCAGCGATGCGCCAAGAAACGCGGCTGACCACGCTGCTGTTCGCAGCGACCCTGATGCTTCCCGCCTCACTCGCCGCCCAGCGCCGGGACGGGGCGGGGGCCCGTGACCGCGACCGCCGGGACTGGCTCGAGGACTGCCGCGACCGCCGTTGGGGGAACGATGATCGCGAGCGGTGGTGCGAAGAGCGCCGGATGGGCTGGCGCGGCCCGGGCCCCGGCCTGACCGTGGACGCCAGCCCCAACGGCGGCGTCGAGGTGGAGGGCTGGGACCGGGACAGCGTGCACGTCCTGGTGCGCATTCAGGCGTCCGCCCCCGACGAAGCGGAGGCACGGCAGATCGCCTCGCAGATCCGGGTGAGCCGGCGCGGCGACGAGCTGATCGCCGACGGCCCGGACGGCCTGCGCCGCCGCCGCTGGTGGATGGTGACCTACGTGATCTACGCGCCGCGGCGCACCGACCTCACGCTCAGCACCGTCAACGGCCCGATCGCCGTCGCGGACATGAACAGCCGGATGGACCTGCGGGTGCAGAACGGCCCGCTGTCGCTGGTGGGCGTCGGCGGCGACGTGACGGCGCGGGCACAGAACGGACCGCTCCACGTGGAGCTTTCGGGCACGCGCTGGGAGGGCACGCGGCTCGACGCCTCCACCCAGAACGGCCCGGTGGTGCTCGAGGTGCCGGACGGCTACAACGCCGCGCTCGAGACGGGGACGATCAACGGGCCGATGACGCTCGGCTTCCCGATCACGGTGCAGGGTCGGATCGGAGCAGGCCGGAACCGGCATCTGACGACCACCCTCGGTAACGGCGGCCCGCTGGTCCGTGCGGTGACGACCAACGGGCCCGCGGTGGTGCGGAGAAGCTGAACACCGCTGGCCGCTGACCGCTGGCCGCTGGCCGCAGACAGCGGGCCGGCGGCCCGCGTTATCTTGCATCGCTTGCTCAACAAACCTCTGGTGCTGTTCGGCGTGCTGCTGTATTCCGCGGTGGTCGGTGCGCTCAGGCTCCTGGGCGTCATCGGCGACCGCGGCGCATACGTCCTTTTCGGACTGATGGTGCTCGACCTCGGAGCCACCCACTGGCTCCTGTCCCGCCGGTCCAAACGGCGCTGACACAACGACTTGCCGTCGCTTCCGGGGCGCCGTAGCTTCCCCGGTCTCAGCTCTCACAGGACCATCGTCGGCTTGACCGTAGCCGCACCCGCCGAGCTTGTGACCCTCGATGCGATCCGCCGCGCCGCGGCCGTGGTGCGGCCGGTCGCCGTGCGCACCCCGTTGCTGGCCGTGGACGAGCTGTCGGAGCGGTTCGGCGTGCCGGTGTTCGTGAAACCGGAGAACCTGCAGCGCATCGGCGCGTTCAAGCTGCGGGGCGCGTTCCACCTGGTAAGCCGCCTCGTGGGCGAGGGGGCCCGCGGAGTCATCACCTACTCGTCCGGCAACCACGGGCAGGCCGTGGCGTTCGCGGCGAAGCGGTTCGGTGTGCGGGCCGTGATCGTGATGCCGGAAACGGTGACGGCCGTGAAGCGGGCCGGTGTCGAGCGGCTGGGCGGCGAAGTCGTGCTGGCGGGCCGCACGTCGGCCGACCGGCACCGCCGCGCGCTGGAGCTCGCGGCGGCCGACAACCTCGCCGTGGTGCCGCCGTTCGATCATCCCGACATCATTGCGGGGCAGGGCACGGTCGGCCTCGAGATCGTCGAGGACTGCCCGGACGTCGGCATGGTGGTGGTGCCGTGCGGCGGCGGCGGGCTCTCCGCCGGGGTCGCCACGGCGGTGAAAGGGCTGGTGCCCGGCGCGACGGTGGTCACGGTCGAGCCCGAGGGCGCGCCCAAGCTGGCGCGCAGCCTGCGCGAGGGCCGGCAGGTCACGCTCGAGCGGACCGACAGCATCGCCGATGGCCTGATCACGCTGGGCGTGGGGAAGCTCAACTGGGAGCACCTGTCGCGGTTCGTGGACCGCGGCGAGACCATCAGCGACGCGGCGATGCGCCGCGCGGTGCGGTGGGCGCTGGAGCGGCTCAAGCTGGTGCTGGAGCCCTCGGGCGCGGCGACGCTGGCCTGGCTCCGCGAGCAGGACGCCCTGTCGCGCGGCCCCGTGGTGGCGGTGCTCTCCGGCGGCAATGTGGAGTGGGACGGGTTGCGGACCCTGCTCGAGGCCGCGCCGTGACGGGGATCGTCGCGGTGGGCGGCGGGGCCAAGGTCCTGGTCGCCGACGACGACGCGGCGCTGGTCAGCACGCTGACCTGGATCCTGCGCGAGCACGGGTACCAGGTCATCGCGGTGCCGAACGGCGAGGGGCTGCTGGAGCGACTGCAGCAGGAGCGGCCGGACCTCGTGCTGCTCGACATCATGATGCCGAAGGTGGACGGGCTGCAGCTGCTCGCGAAGATCCGGGCCGAGCCGGGCTGGCGCGACCTGCCGGTGCTGATGGTCTCGTCCATGCCGCCCGAGGACGGCACGGTGAAGTCGCTGGAGATCGGCGCCTCGGACTTCATTCCCAAGCCGTTCCGGATGAAGGAGCTGCTGGCGCGGGTGGACGCGCACTTGAGGCGCGGGCGCGAGGTCGCGCAGATGAAGCAGAGCCTCCAGGCGGCGGCCGACGATCTCCGGCAGTCCACGTCCATCGTGGACATCCTGCATGAGGTCACGGACTCGCTGAAGCCGGACGAGATCTACCACATCCTGTCGCGGCGGGTGGCGCGCGCGCTCAACATCTCGAAGTGCTCGATCGTGCTGGCCCAGCCGGGCGACGTGCACGGCACGGTGGTGGCGGCGTTCGAGAACCCGATGCTGCGCAACCTGCGGGTCGAGATCAGCCGCTACCCCGAGATCGTGAAGGCGCTCGAGACCGGGCGGATGGTCATCGTCGAGGACGTGACCAGCGACCCGCTGTTCGCGGAGGTTCGCGCCTGGTGGACGCGCGACGGCGTGATGGTGCCCACCCAGTCGGTGATCGCGCTGCCGTTCCGCATGAGAGAGGAGCAGGCGGGCGTGCTGTACCTGCGTTCGGTGCCGGGCGAGAAGAACCTGACGCGGGAGGACGCCGAGTTCGCCGATTCGGTGATCCGCGCGGCCGTGGCCGCCCTCGAGAAGGCGCACGACTTCGCCACGGTGGTGAGCGACCGCGAGCGGCTGGAGCAGCTGGCCGCGACCGACGCGCTCACCGGCTGTCTCAACCGGCGCGCGCTGATCGACACGCTGGAGCGCGAGCTGGACCGCGCGCGCCGCTACAGCCTGGTGCTCACCATCCTCATGGTGGACCTGGACCACTTCAAGTCCATCAACGACACCATGGGCCACCTCGTAGGTGACACGGTGCTGCATCAGCTGGGCGAGCTGCTGCTGCGGGAAGTGCGTTCGGTCGACGCGGTGGCGCGCTACGGCGGCGAGGAGTTCGTGATCGCGCTGCCCGAGACGGCGGTGCACGGCGCGATGATCTTCGCCGAGCGCATGCGGCAGCGCATCTCGCAGCACCCGTTCGGCGATGCCGCCAGGCCCGTGCACGTGACCGTGTCCATCGGGCTCGCGAGCTATCCGGACCAGAAGGTCAACAGCCCCGAGAGCTTCCTGGCCGTCGTCGACACGGCGCTGTACCGCGCCAAGAGCGACGGCCGCAACCTGGTACGCCTGTGAGCCAGAAACGCTGCCCCAAGTGCGGTAACAGCTACAGCGGCGACGCGAAGTTCTGTCCCCGCGACGGAACGCCCCTCGCGGGCCCGCAGGCCGCCGCGACGGGCGGCTCGGGCTCCACCCAGGTCCGGCAGGCGATCAAGCCGCCGCCCACGGGCATGGACCCCGCCAAGACCCTCCGCAACCAGGTGCTGGATCAGCGCTACCAGGTGGTGAAGAAGCTCGGTGAAGGCGGGATGTCGTTCGTGTACGAGGCGAAGGACATCTCCACCGGCGAGAGCGTCGCGGTGAAGATCATGACGCCCAAGCTCGCGCAGGACAAGACGGCGGCCGAGCGGCTGCGGCGCGAGGCGGGTCTGGCGATGCGGCTCGACCACCCGCACATCTGCCGCATCCAGCGACTCGGCGAGACGGCCGAAGGGCTGATCTACCTGGTGATGCCGCTGCTCAGGGGCGAGCTGCTCAGCGACCGCGAGGTGCGGGAAGGGCCGATCCCGCTCCCGATCGGCGTGCCGATCATGCGGCAGGTGTGCGAGGCCCTGCACTTCGCGCACGAACAGCAGATCGTGCACCGCGACCTCAAGCCCGAGAACATCTTCCTCGTGCCCGACGGACAGGGCGTGAAGGGCGTGGTGATGGACTTCGGCCTCGCGAAGGAGCGGCGCGCCGAGCCCGGGATGGCCAAGCTCACGGCCACGGGCATCATCCTCGGAACGCCGGAGTTCATGAGCCCCGAGCAGATCCGCGGCAAGCCGCTCGACGGGCGCTCCGACATCTACGCGCTCGGCCTGGTGGCGTACGAGATGTTCTCGGGCCGGCTGCCGTTCGAGGGCAAGAGCGCGCAGGACATGATGATCGCGCGCCTCCGCGGCGAGCCGTTGCCGCTCCGGCGCGCGCGCGCCGACCTCACCTTCACGCCGGAGTTCGAGAAGGCGCTGATGAAGGCGATCGAGGCCGAGCCGGCGGCGCGGTACCAGACCGCGCGCGAGTTCGGCGAAAGCCTCGAGGCGGCCGCGGGCGGCAAGGCGGGCCCGGGCCTCATGGGCAAGCTCAAAGGACTCTTCTAGTGCTCACGACCATCCTGCTGTCCGCGGCGCTGCAGGCCCAGGCGCCGCTCGTGGCGATCCGCGCCGGAACCCTCATCGACGGGCGCGGCGGCGAGCCGGTACGCAACGCCGTCATCCTGGTGCGCGGCGAGCGCATCGAGGCCGTGGGCGCGAACCTCACGGTCCCGGGCGGGGCGCGGGTCATCGACCTGTCGCGGTACACGGTGTTGCCGGGGTTCATCGACGCGCACGTGCACCTCACGGGTCGCGTGGTGGGCGAGGGCGACTGGACCAACGCCGGTGTGCGCGAGGGCCCCGCCGATTACGCGATCTTCGGCGTGCGGAATGCGCTCCTGACCCTGCGGGCGGGGTTCACGACGGTGCGCAACGTGGGCGCGGGGGGCTTCGCGGACATCGCGCTGCGCAACGCCATCAACGCGGGCCGGGTGCCGGGGCCGCGCATCCTCGCCGCCGCCAACTCGCTGGGCATCAGCGGCGGGCACTGCGACGACAACGGCTACGCGCCGGGGGTGCTGCGCGAGCCGGGCCCGATCGACGGTATCGCCAACGGGCCGGAGCAGATCCGCGAGGCCATTCGGCTTCAGGTGAAGTACGGCGCCGACGTCATCAAGATCTGCGCGACCGGCGGCGTGCTCTCGCAGGGCGACGCGGTGGGCGTGCAGCAGTACGACGAAGACGAGCTCGCGGCGGTGGTGCGCACGGCGCGGCTGCTGGAGCGCCGCGTCGCGGCGCACGCCCACGGCACCGAGGGCATCATCGCCGCGGCGCGCGCCGGCGTGAACAGCATCGAGCACGGCTCGTTCATGACCGAGGAATCGGCGCGCATCATGGTCGAGCACGGCACCTGGCTCGTCCCGACGCTGATGGCCGGCTACAGCGTGGGCAGCGACTCGGGCGCGGCGCGGCTGCCGGCCTGGGCCGCTACCAAAGGGCGCGCCGCCTATGCGGCGATGCAGCGCGGGATCCGCATCGCGACGCGCGCCGGCGTGCGCATCGCGTTCGGCACCGACGCCGGCGTATTCACCCACGGCACCAACGCCCGGGAGTTCGAGCTGCTGATGACGCTCGGCGGCCTCACGCCGATGCAGGCGATCCAGACCTCGTCCGTCGGCGCCGCCACGCTGCTCGGCATGGAGCGCGACGTCGGCACCGTCGAGGCGGGCCGGTTCGCCGATCTGGTGGCGGTGGAGGGCGATCCGCTGCGGGACATCACCGTGCTGCAGCGGGTGCAGTGGGTGATGAAGGGTGGAGAGGTTTTCCGCGGCCCGTGAAGCGCTATCCGGCCTACGACCCTCCGGAATACCTCGACTGGCAAGCTGATCCCGCGCTGGTGCGCGCCTTCGCCGAGACGCCGCGGAAGGACGCCGAGCGGCGCGGGCTCGTGGACGCCCTCGACGAGACCTTCCTCCTCACGCTGTATGCCGGCCTGCTGCGGACCCGTCTGCACGACGTCACCCTGAAGCGCTGGGTACGCACCGGCGTCATTTCGAAGGCCTGGTTGGGCACCGGTGAAGAGGCCGCCACGGTTGGGCCGGTGCACGCGCTCGACCCCGCGAAGGACATCGTGGCCCCGATGATCCGCAACGCCGGCGCCTGCGCCGAGATGGGCATGCCGGTCGCGGCCAGCTTCCGCAGCTACCTGGCCACCGCGGACTCGCCGTCCGGGGGCCGCGACCTGCACCACGGCTCGATGACGTGGAACGTGCTGCAGCCCATCAGCCACGTGGGCGACATGGTGCCCGTGATCGTGGGTATCGCGCTGAGCATGAAGATGCGGGGCACGGAGAACACCTCGGCGGCGTTGACGTGGGTGGGCGACGGCTCGACCAAGGCCGGCGTGTCGCATGAGGGGTTCAATTTCGCCGCTGTCCAACGGGTGCCCGCGATCTTCATCGTCCAGAACAACCAGGTGGCCCTGGGCACGCGGCTCGAGCAGCATCACCTGCCCGGCGGATTCGAGGAGCTGCCGTCCTCGTACGGCATGGCCGGCGCGGCATTCGACGGCAACAACGTGCTCGACGCGTGGGCCGCCACGAAGCTCGCGGTGGACCGCTGCCGCGCCGGCGAGGGTCCGGTGATGCTGGTCGCGAACACGTTCCGGATGGGCGGCCACGCCACGCACGACGAGCGCGAGGCCCGCGAGACGTTCCCGGCCGAGTGGTTCGCCGAGTGGGGCAGGAAGGACCCGATCGGGTTGTACGAAGAGCACCTGAAGGCGTTGGGAGTCGGGAGTCGGGAGTTGGGAGAGGTCGAGGCGCGGGTGGAGGCGGAGATCCTGGCGGCCGAGGCGGAGGCCCTGGCGAGCCGGGAGCGGAGCGTGCCGCCTGGGCCGTCGGCGCTCGAGGGCGTGTACGCGTCGTAGCGCGGCCGTGCTCGCGCTGCTCGCGCTGCGCGCGCTGGGCGCCGGCGCCCCCCCCCTGCGCGGCCAGCAGCCCTCGGTCGACATCCTGGCCTACCACTTCCGCATCGACATCCCCGACACCGGCACGACCATCCGTGGCCTCGGGTCGGTGTTCTTTGAGCCTCGGGCCGGATGGGACGACACGCTGCGGCTCGACCTGGTCGGGATGTCGGTCCGCCGCGTGTTCGACGTCAACACCCTGCGCCTGCTCCCGATCCGGTACGACGGGCGCATGCTCAAGGTGGTGATCCGGGGGGCGAGGGCGCGGCCGCCCAGCGGGCGGCGCGGCGTGGTCGTGGAGTACTCCGGCTCGCCGCGGGACGGCCTCATCATCCGCGACAACGCGCGGGGGCGGCGGTCCGCCTTCGGCGACAACTGGCCCGACCGCGCCCGCTACTGGCTGCCGACGGTGGACCATCCGTCCGACAAGGCGCGGGTCCTCTGGTCCATCCGGGTGCCGCGCGGCTGGCAGGGCGTGGCCAACCAACCCGAGTGCGCGCCTCCTCCCCCCGTGCCGCCGCGACGCTGCAACGAGTCGGCGCCCATTCCGACCTACGCGATGGTGCTGGGCGCGACGCAGCTGGCGCGAAGCATCCACCGGCCGCTCCTGCGCGGCCGGGACGCGGTCCCCATCGAAGTGTGGACGTACCGCGAAGACTCCGCGTTCGCCGACAGCGTGCCGTTCCGCCGGGCCACCGACATCGCGGCGACGCTCCAGCGCATCGTCGGGCCGTTCCCGTACGCCAGGCTGTCGCACGTGCAGTCGTCCACCCGGTACGGCGGCATGGAGAACTCCACGGTCATCTTCTACAGCGAGAGTTCCTACGTCCACCGGACCATGCGCGAGGGCGTGGTGCGCCACGAGACCGCGCATCAGTGGTTCGGCGACGCCGTGACGCCCGCCGACTGGGCGCACCTGTGGCTCAGCGAAGGCTTCGCGACCTATTTCGACGGCGTGACCGCCGCCGCACTGGACGGCGACTCCGTGCTGCGGCCCTTCATGCGCCGCGCCCGCGAGTCGTACATCGGGTCGAACGTCGTGGACCGGCCGGTGATCGACACCCTCGAGACCGACCCCAACCGTCTGCTCAACGCCAACAGCTATCAGAAGGGCGCCTGGGTCCTGCACATGCTCCGGGGTGAAGTGAGCGACGGCCGGTTCTTCCGCGGCGTCCGCGAGTACTATCGGCGCTACCGCGACTCGAGCGTCACCACCGACCGGTTCCGGCGGGAGATGGAACGCGCGTCGGGCACGAGCCTCGGCTGGTTCTTCGACCAGTGGCTGCGGCAGCCGGGCTACCCGCAGCTCGACGTCGCGTGGCGCGCCGACTCGGCGGCGGGCCACGCCTACCTGACGATTCGTCAGGTGCAGCCCGCCGCATGGGGCCGCTATCGACTTCCCCGTGTGACCGTGGACTTCGTGCTCTCGGGCGGGCGCACCGAGCGCCGAACGTTCGTCGTGGACCCGCAGTTCGCCGAGCAGGTGGCCAGCTTCCCCCTTCCGGCCGTGCCGGTCGAGGTGGTCGTGGACCCCGACGGCCAGCTGCTCCTGACCGCTAGGGTGCACCGCTAGGCCGGACTGCAGAAAGGCCCGCGGACCGGCTACATTCCGGCCCGTTCGCATGGTCGGCGTGTCGGTCGGCCTTACCCAAGACCCAAGACCCAAGACCGCCTCTCATATGCGCTTTCTCGTCATCGGTGCCGGCAAGCAGGGTTCCGCCTGCGCCCTCGATCTGCTCCTTGTTCCCGCCGTCGAGAAGGTCTACCTCGCCGACCGGACCTTCGACCACGTCCCCGAGTTCCTCGCCGAGTACCACGGCAATCCGCGGCTCGAGCTGGTCCGGCTCGACCTCGAGGACCAGGCGGCGGTGCGGGCGGCGATGGCGCCGGTGCACGGCGTCCTCTCGGCGGCGCCCTACTACTTCAACACCGCGCTCGCGGCCCTCGCAATCGAAGGCGGCGCGCACTTCGCGGACCTCGGCGGCAACACCGAGATCGTGTTCGAGCAGAAGAAGCTCCACGAGCGCGCGGTAGCGCGGAGCGTGAGCGTGGTCCCGGACTGCGGCGTCGCGCCGGGGATGGTGAACATCCTGGCGGGCGAGGGCATCCGGCGGCTCGACCGGACCGACAGCGTGAAGATCTACGTGGGCGGCCTGCCGCAGCACCCGGAGCCCCCGCTCAACTACATGGTGGTGTACTCGCTCGAGGGCGCGCTCGACTACTACACTACGCCCGCGTGGATCCTGCGCGGCGGCAGGCGCACCCAGGTCGAGGCCCTGAGCGAGGTCGAGGAGATCGACTTTAAGGGGGGGGGGCTGGGCCGGCTCGAGGCGTTCCATACCGGCGGCGGTACGTCCACGATGCCGTTCGCGTACGAGGGCAAGGTGCCCGTGCTCGAGTACAAGACGCTGCGCTACCCCGGCCACGCGGCGATCATGCGGCCGATCCGCGACCTGGGCCTGCTCGACACCACGCCCATCGCGGTCAACGGCGGCGAGAAGGTGAGCCCCCGCAAGCTGTTCATCGCGGCAGTCTCGCCCCGGCTCACCAAGCCGAACGGACTCGACCTCGTCGCGTTGCGCGTGGACGTGCGGGGCTCGAAGGGCGGGAAGCCGGCGGGCACCCGCTGGCAGATGGTGGACCGCTACGACGAGCAGCGGCGCGTCACCGCGATGATGCGCACCACCGGCTACTCGCTCGCCATCACCGGCCTGATGCAGGTGGATGGTCGGGTCCGGGGCAAGGGAGTACTCACGCCGGACGAGGCGATACCCGCCGGCCCGTACGTGGAAGAGCTGGCCAAGCGCGGCATCAGGGTCTCGGAGTCCGCATTGTGACGTGTTGCCGGGCCTTTTCCGTGCCCCCGTGCCCCTGTGCCCCTGTCCCCCGCCTCTGATGCAGGCGATCATCATCCAGAGCTTCATCGCGGCGCCGCCGGACGTGATCTGGGCGGCGCTGTTCGCTCATCCCGGCGTGTTGTTCTGCGGGCTGCCGGCGAAGGCCTGGCCCCCCCCCGACGCGCGCGAGGAGCAGCCGCCGCTCCACGTGAAGGTCGCGTGGCCGTGGACGCCGGCCCCCACCGAAGTGTCGCTCACGCTGCACGAGGTGGGCGGCGGCACGCGGGTGGACCTGCGCCACGAGGGGTGGCACGAGCGGGGCGAGTGGGAGGAGCCGCTGCAGGGCCATTTCGCGGGCTGGCTGCAGGGCCTGGCGGCGCTCGGCCTGCTGATCGAGAGCGGCGTGGATGCCCGCGCGGCAGCCGCGGAACTCGCGGGGCGCCCGCGCTACGTCATATCGGGAGAGATCCCCGCCGACGCGGCGCCGGTGTGGCGCTCGCTGGTGGAGCCGGCGGTCCTCGAGCGGTGGAGCGGCGGGCTGTTCGGCGGAGCGTCACGCGCCGCGGAGATCGAGGGCCGGTTCCTGCGGTGGCGCTGGGCCGACGGGCGGGAGGTGACCGCGATCCTGCGCCCCACGCCGCGCGGCACGCACGTGGCGCTGGCGGAATACGGCGCGGCGGATCGCGCGGCGTCGGACCGGTGGCCGGCGATGTTCGAGAAGCTGACGCGGTTCCTGGGCTGAAGGGGGGACGATCCGTGAATGCGACGATGATCGCGGGCGTGCTCGCGCGCGACCTCAGGACCCTGCGGCGGGAGGTCGAGGCCTACCCGACCGAGCGCGATCTGTGGAAGCCGGTGCCCGGTGTGTCGAACACGGCGGGAACGCTGGTGCTGCACCTTGCGGGCAACCTCCAGCACTTCGTGGGCGCGGTGCTGTGCGGGAGCGGCTACGTACGGGACCGCGACGCGGAGTTCAGCCGCCGCGACGTGGCGCGCGCCGAGCTGCTGCAGCTGGTGGACCGCGCGCTCGGCGTGGTGGAAGGCACGCTGCCCTCGGTGCCGGACGCGCGTCTCGCGCAGCCGTACCCGCAGCCCATCGCGGGTGCGACGGTCCTGACCGGCGACTTCCTGCTGCACCTCGCGACGCACCTCGCCTACCATCTCGGCCAGCTGGACTACCACCGGCGGGTGGTGACGGGCGAGACCGGGAAAATCGGTGCGGTGTCGCCGGTCGAGCTGGCGACGGCGAGGAAGGCCTCGTGACCACGGGTCGCGAGGTCGCCACGCTGGCCGGCGGCTGCTTCTGGTGCCTCGAGGCCGTGTTCGAGCAGCTCAAGGGCGTGGACAAGGTCGTGTCCGGCTATGCCGGCGGTGCGCGGCCCGACCCCACCTACGAACAGGTGTGTTCGGGGGCCACCGGTCACGCCGAGGTGGTGCAGGTGACGTTCGACCCGTCGGTCATCACGTACCGCGACCTGCTGGACATCTTCTTCACGATCCACGACCCCACCACGCTCAACCGGCAGGGCGCGGACGAGGGGACACAGTACCGGTCGGCGGTGTTCACGCATTCAGCGGACCAGCGCACCGAGGCCGAACGCGCCATCGCGGACCTGACCGCGGCCGGCACCTGGAGCGCGCCGATCGTGACCCAGGTGGCGCCGCTCGACCGGTTCTGGCCCGCCGAGGACTATCATCAGGGGTATTTCCGCACCAACCCTAACCAGCCATACTGCGCGTTCACCGTGGCGCCCAAGGTGGCCAAGGCGCGCAAGGCATTCTTTGAGCGGCTGAAGGCCTGACCGCCCTTGCCGTCGCAGGGCCCGGGCGGTTAGCATCGGACGCCCCCGCATGCGAGGCTCGACCGCCGTTCCCCTGATCGTGGTGCTGGCCGCCGCCTGCGGCGGAGCTGCCGGGGCACCGCGCACGCTGACGTTCGGTGCCTACACCACGCCCCGCGAGGTGTACGGGCGCGAGATCCTGCCCGCCTTCGCCGCATGGTGGCGCGACAGCACCGGCGAGGGGCTGCGGTTCGAGGAGTCGTACCTCGGCTCCAGCGCGCAGGCCCGCGCCATCGTGGCGGGCTTCGAGGCCGATGTCGCGGCGCTCTCGCTCGAGCCGGACATCGAGACCATCGCGCGCGCCGGCCTGATCCGGCACGACTGGAAGCGCGGGCCGGGCGCCGGGATCGTGACGCATTCCATCGTGGTGATCGGCGTGCGGCCTGGAAACCCGAAGAACATCCGGGACTGGAGCGACCTGGCCCGGCCCGGCGTCCAGGTGCTGACGCCGAACCCCTCCACAAGCGGCGGCGCGATGTGGAATGTGGCCGCGGTCTGGGGTGCCGCGTTGCGCGGCGCCGTGGCCGGCACCAGGGCAGGCGACACCGCGGCCGCGACCACGCTGCTGGCGCGGATCGTCCGCAACGTCCCGATCATGGACAAGGGCGCGCGCGAGTCCATGCTCACGTTCGAGCGCGGCGTCGGCGACGCGATCATCACCTACGAGAACGAGGTGCTGGTGGCGCGCCTGGCGGGGCAGGCCATCGACTACGTCGTCCCGCGCGCGACGATCCTCATCGAGAATCCCATCGCCGTGGTGGACGTATTCGCCGAGCGGCACGGCAACCGCGACCTCGCCGAAGCGTTCGTGCGGTTCGTCATGCGCGAGGGCGCGCAGCAGCGGTTCCGCGCGTTCGGCCTGCGGCCGGGCCCCGGTGCCCCCGCGGACACGACACACGCGTGGCCGCCGGTGAGCGATCTCTTCACGGTGCGCGATCTCGCCGGCTGGCCGGCGCTGACGGCCGCGGTGTTCGCGCCCGGCGCGCGGTTCGAGCGCGCGGTCATGGCCGCGGCGGCGCGATGAAGCGGGCCCGGGAGGCCCTCGCCCCCGGGCGCGGCGGCCTCGTGGCGCGCGGCGCCGTAGCCGCGTACGTCGGCGTCCTCGTCCTCATCCCGCTGGTCGCGCTGATCGCGCACGGCTTCGAGCCGGGCTGGCGCGCGCCGTGGGACGCCGTGCGCACCCCCGTGGCGTGGGCCGCGCTCAAGCTCACGCTGCTGACCGCCGCCGCCGTGGCGATCGTGAACGCGGGAATGGGCACCGCGACGGCGTGGGTCCTGGTGCGCTATCCGCTGCCGGGCAAGGGACTGCTCACGGCCATCGTGGACCTGCCGTTCGCCATTCCCACGCTGGTCGCCGGACTGGCGCTGGTCTACATCTTCGGGCCGGAGGAGCCGTTCGGCCGGTGGCTGGGAACGCACGGCGTGCGGGTCCTGTTCGCTCGGCCCGCGATCGTGCTGGCGCTCGCGTTCATCACCCTGCCGTTCGTGGTGCGCGCGGTGGAGCCGGTGCTGCGCGAGCTGGATCCGGCCGAGGAGGAGGCCGCGACGACGCTCGGCGCGGGGCCGCTGGCCACGTTCCGGCGGGTGCTGCTGCCGGCCCTGGCGCCGGCGATGATCTACGGGACGCTGCAGAGCTTCGCGCGCGCGCTGGCCGAGTTCGGGTCCATCGTCGTGGTATCGGGTAACATCCCGCTGCGTACGCTCACCGCGCCGGTCCACGTGTTCGCCGAGGTCGAGGGCGGCCGCTCGGCGGAGGCCGCCGGCGTGTCGGTGGTGCTGCTCGCGCTGGCGCTCACGATCTCGCTGGGCCTGCGCCTGGTGCGCGGCCGCGGGGAACGGACGGCGTGATCCCGTTCGTTCCGAAGCGGTGGCGGCGGCTCCTGATCGCGACCTCGGTGCTGGTCTACCTGGCCCTCGTGCTCGTGGTGCCGCTCGGCGCGCTGGTCCTCGAGGCGGCGGGGACCGGCCTCCCGGCCATCGCCCGGGCGCTCGCCCGGCCCGAAGCCTTGCGGTCGCTCGGCCTGTCGCTGGGGCTCGCGGCAGTGGCGGTCGTGTTCAACGGCACGTTCGGCGTGGCCGGGGCGATGGTGCTGGTGCGCCACCGGTTCGTCGGGCGGCGGGTGCTCGACGCGGCGGTGGACGCCTCGCTCGCGGTGTCGCCCGTCATGACCGGCCTCGCGTTCCTGCTCGTGTTCGGCCGCGAGGGCTGGCTGGGCCCGACCCTCGACGCGCTGCATGTCCGGGTCGCGTTCGCGCTGCCGGGCCTCGTGCTGGCGACGCTGTTCGTGACGCTCCCCTTCACGGTGCGCGAAGTGGCCTACGTGCTGGAGGAGATCGGCACCGAAGACGAGGAGGCCGCCATCACGCTCGGCGCCAGCCCCTGGAACGCCTTCCGCCGGGTCACGCTGCCGAACATCAGGCACGGCCTGCGCCTGGGCATCGTGCTGACTGCGGCGCGGGCGCTGGGGGAGTTCGGCGCGGTCCTGGTGCTGGGCGGCAGCATCGCCGGGCGTACCGAGACGGCTACGACGTTCATCTTCACCGCGGTGGACGAGCGCCGGCCGGCCGCGGCGCTGGGCATGGCGCTCGCGCTGGGGGCGGTGAGCCTGCTGCTGCTGGTCGCGCTCGAGCAGGTCAAGAGCCGGCGGAGCGCGGCGTGAGCATCCGTGTCTCGAGCATCCGCAAGGGGTTCGGCCGGTTCGTGGCCGTGGACGACGTGTCGTTCGAGGTGAAGACCGGCGAGCTGGTGGCGCTGCTCGGGCCGTCGGGCGGCGGCAAGAGTACCATCCTGCGGATCATCGCCGGGCTCGAGGTCCCCGATGCGGGATCGGTCGCGTTCGAAGGGGAGGCGGTTGACCACCTGCACGCGCGCGAGCGGAACGTCGGGTTCGTGTTCCAGCATTACGCGCTGTTCCGCCACATGACCGTGGCCGAGAACGTCGCGTTTGGGCTCGAGATGCAGAAGGTGAGTCCCATCGAGCGCGACGAGCGGGTGGGGCAGCTGCTCACGCTCATGGGGCTCGAGGGCCTGTCGCTCCGGCTGCCGGCGCAGCTCTCGGGCGGCCAGCGGCAGCGGGTGGCGCTGGCGCGCGCGCTGGCGCCGCGGCCGCGGCTGCTGCTCCTCGACGAGCCGTTCGCCGCCATCGACGCCAAGATCCGGCAGGACCTGCGCCAGTGGCTGCGGCGGCTGCACGACGAGCTGCACGTCACCAGCATCTTCGTCACGCACGACCAGGAGGAAGCGTTCTCGCTCGCCGACCGGGTGATGCTCATCAACCAGGGGCGGCTGGAGCAGGCGGGCACGCCGGCCGAGATCATGGATCAGCCGGCCACGGAGTTTGTGGCGCGGTTCGTGGGCGAGGTCAACGTGCTCGAGGGAGTCGTCACGGGCGGCCGCGCCGTGGTCGGCGCGGTGGCCGTGCCCGCCGAAGGCATGGCGGACGGGACGGCGGTGCGGGTGCTGGTGCGCTCCTACGAGCTCAAGCTGTGGCGCGACGACCAGGGGCCGCTGGTCGTCACCCGGATGGTGCGGCTCGGCGACCGGGTCCGGGTGGACGCCCAGATCGCGGCCGGCCAGTCGCTGCAGGCGCAGTTCCCGCGCCGCAGCAGCCTGCTCAAGGACATGGAGCCCGGGTGCCGCGCGGCCATCGAGGTGACGTCCGCGCGGGTCTATCCCCGGTAGCGGCGCCCCGCCCTACCGCTCGTCCATCCACCACTGCCGCGGCAGCGGCCGCGCCGTCGGCCACACCTCGTCCAGCGTGTTCCCGTCGTACAGCCGCCCGTTCTTCATCACGTAGCGGATCGTGTTCGTGTTCCGAATATTGTCGAGCGGGTTCGCGTCGAGGATCATGAGGTCCGCCAGCTTGCCCGCCTCGATGGACCCCAGGTCCTGCCCCAGCCCGATGGCCTCGGCGCCGAAGATGGTCGCGACGCGCAGCGCGTCGTGGGTCGACATGCCGCCGGACTGGATGTTCCACAGCTCCCAGTGCACGCCGAGCCCCTGCAGCTGGCCGTGCCCGCCGAGCCCGACCCGGCCACCGGCGCGCACGATGTCCGCCGCGGCCCGCGCGACCCGCTCGTGGGTGTACTGGCTCGCGTGGAACCACTGCGCGCGCCGCAGCGCGCGCGCGTCGATCTCGTCGTGCGGCGTGAAGCGCCGGAGCTTGGGATCGGCGTGGATGTCGATGGACTCGTAGTACAGGTTCTCGGTCCACGGCCCGCCGTACATCACCAGCAGCGTTGGCGTGTACGTGACGCCGCTCCGCACCGCGAGCTGCACCACGTCCTGGTACAGCGGCGTGATGGGCAGGTTGTGCTCGAGCCCCGGGTAGCCGTCGAGCATCAGCGTCAGGTTCATCTTGAAGTCGAGGCCGGACTCGGTGGTCGGCATGATGTTCTGCTCGCGCGCCGCCTGGATCACCCACTGCCGCTGCCGCCGGTTGCCGACCATGTACTGCTTGATCGTCCCGGTCAGCCAGTACTCGCTGTAGCGGCGCATGATGTCCCGGGTCTCTTCGATGGACGACGGGTCGTCCTGCTGGAAGAAGCCAGGACCGGTCGAGAAGATGCGCGGGCCAGTGAGCCCGCCGGTCTCGATCATGTCGCCGTACGACAGCACGTCGGTGGTCGCAGTCTGCGGGTCGCGCGTGGTGGTGACGCCGTAGGCGAGATTCGCGAGGTACTCCCACACCTGGCCCTTGTGCACGCCGAACGGCGGACGCAGGTGCGCGTGGATGTCCACGAAGCCGGGGATGATCGTCCGCCCGCCGACGTCCACGACGCGGGCTCCGGCGGGCACCCGGCACCGCCCCGCACACACCTGCGCGATGCGCTGGTCGGTGACCACGACATCGCCGCGATCGATGACCTCGTCGCCGCGCATGGTCACGATGCGCGCGCCCCGGAGCACGACGGTGCCGCGCGGCACGTCGCGCGCCGCGGTGAGCACCACCTCGAGCCGGTGGGCCTCGTACCCGGGACGCGTCCGCGCGGTGTCGGCTCTCGCGCTGTCCGCGCGCGCCGGACCGGCGCGTGCGGAGTCCCCACGCACCGAGTCGGGGCGGGCGCGCGTGGTGTCACGCGTGCCCGCCGCGGCCGCGGCGGCGGCCGCGGAGTCGCGCGTCACGCGAGCCACCGAGTCCCCGGCGGCGATGTCGTAGCGGAAGAAGAACCGGCCCAGCGACCAGTACGCCGTGCCGCCGTCGTTCGACCAGCCGAGGAACTCGCCCGAGACGCGGGTGATCTGGCGGACCGGCACGATGGCGCTGGCGGGCGTGGACACGGAGATGCGCGGCCCCGAATCGCCGACCATGGGGACGGCCACCAGGTAGAGCTGGTTGTCCACCCGGGCGAGGGCGCGGCCGCCACCGGGCGCCATCACGATGTCGCTGGCCTGGTTCGGCTGCGTGCCGCCCGGCGTGGAGTAGCCGGTGATCCGCGCGTGGTGCTGCCGGTCG
>Ga0187893_10000147_pt1 | contig 163199 bp, 152 predicted proteins | sample MA1701074metaG_FD_139574 | JGI IMG/M metagenome (GOLD analysis project Ga0187893, IMG submission 139574) | White microbial mat communities from a basaltic lava cave in the Kipuka Kanohina Cave System on the Island of Hawaii, USA - MA170107-4 metaG ...
GTCGTGCAGAAGGACGAACACGGATGTTTCTTCGGGTAGGCTTGCCACATAACAGCGCGATGGACAGCGACACCGTCCGCTCGCCGCTACGCGCTCCGCATAGTGCGCGTCATCGCGAACGTTGGGCGTCACAAATCAAATGACCAATCCACTTATATCCGTCAAAGATTTCGCTGACCAGAACGGCCTTCTGAAGCAGACGGTGTTCAAGGTTCTCAAGCGACTGGAGATCGAACCCTCAAAGTCGCGCGGTGGTCATCAGAACCGTGGCCAGGCGATCTCGTACATCACCGAGGAGCATGCGCGGCGCGTACTGGAGGCGCTTGCTTCAACCCGAGCCGACCAAACCTCATCGGACGACCAAGGAACTGAGCTCCCCGATGCAGCCCTGTACGACGTCGGGGTTTTCTATCTGCTCTCCCTGGAGCCCGACCATGACCCGAGTCGGTTCAAGGCTGGGTTCGCAAGCAATCTCGACGAGCGGCTGCGCCAACTGCGATGCTCGGCTCCCTACGCGATAGTCATCAAGACATGGTCGTGTCGCAGACTTTGGGAGAAAACTGCAATTGAGTCCGTTACAGAAGGCTGCGAGCGTCTTCACACCGAGGTTTTCCGTGCGCAGTCGCTGGCCGCAGTAGAGGAAAAGTGCGAACGCTTCTTTCCGGCGTCTTTGCGCGGAACGTTCTGTGTCTTACCCTGGGAGATCTGCCCTGCTGCCTTGGGATCTCGCGTGCGAGAGAAATTGGCTGAGCGCTGAGCAATTGGCGCTGACCGTAAGGCAGAAGTTTGCAGAGGGCATAGGTAGGCGAGCGTTCGCTGGCTGAAGGCCCGAACGGTTCCCCGAGAGGGGATTGAAAGAGAGGAGAAGTTGCTTGCCAAGGAACGCTGGCACTGCATCCGGCGAGTCCATGAGGCGCCAGCCTAGTGGCTGGGATGAAGCCGACGTTGGCGCGGCAAGAGCAGACGCTCCGGTCGGCGTGCACGGGCAGTCGGCTGTGCGCATTGACCCCATCTGCCGAACCGCCGTATACGTGACCCGTTCGTACGGTGGTGTGGGAGGGGGAGGCCGTGAGGTCTTCCCCTATCCCAAATATGCGGCAGCATTCAGCAGGTTGACATACCATATATAGCATAGGCACAATATGGCATGTGGCGGATCGAGGAGCACCGGCGCGTTGAAAAGCAGCTTGGCTCTGCGCCGCGCGAGATCCTACAGCGATACGAGAAGTGGAAGGACATTGCGGTGATTTCCGGGCCTCCCGGGCTGCGACTGATTAAGGGTTTTCACGACGAAGCCCTGTCAGGCGAGTGGGCCGGCTACCGATCTTCGCGCTTGGGGCTTAAGTACCGAGTCATCTATCGGCTCGTGTCCGAAGAGCAGCTTTTTCAGGTTTTCTCCGTCACCGCCCACGACTATCGGAGACCGTGAGCATGAAACAGTTTCGTCCCGCCAAGAAGCGGATTGAGGTATCGGTCGGGGAATCGGTGCGGATCGTTCGCGAGCTCCAAGAGCTCAGCCAAAATCAGCTTGCCGAACTCACCGGGATCCCGCAAGCCACCATCTCGGCAATTGAAAATGGCCGCGTGAGTCTAGGCGTCGAGCGCGCGAAGGTCCTTGCAAAGGCGTTGAAGTGCCATCCTGCGGTTCTGGTATTCCCCGGATGGGATGCGACTCAGCAATCTGCCGCATAACCGCCCGATCCAGCCGACCGCTGATAGCGGCGACTGATCGGGAACGTTAGCGTGCACGATGCAGACCTCTTGAGGGGGGGCGTAGAATGGGGGCGTCGTTTGGAGATTTTCCCTATGGCTGACACGCTTAAGGAATTAGAGGTTCGAGCGCGCTCGCTGTCCCCGGAGGAACGGGCGAGGCTTGCCGAACTTCTGCTGGAGTCGCTCCGCGATGCGCCTCTTGCCGAGATCGAAAAGGCGTGGGAGTTGGAGATCGAGGAACGGACTGCCGCATACGATCGCGGCGAATTGCCCACGTTTTCCGCCGAAAGTGTGTTTGCCGAGGCTAGACGGCTCGCTCGGTGAATCGCGCGCGGTTCATCGCCGCCGCACGCCTCGAGTTTCTTGCCGAGGTGATCTATTACAGCGAGGCCGAAGCCGGCCTGGGTGCGCGGTTCTCTGCGGCAGTCGAAGAGGCTGCGGCGCGGGCCGTTGCCTTTCCTCAATCAGGTTCGCCGCATCGTTCCAACACGCGCAGGGTCTTCGTCAAGGGATTTCCGTTTTCACTCATCTACCGGCCCGAGCCCGAGGGAATCGTCATCTTTGCGGTGCCTCATCATGCGCGGCGTCCTTACTACTGGCGATCTCGCGTACGTGCCCGCTAACCGCCGCATCGACACCGGCCGCTTCGCGGCGGGTCATGCGGAACGTTGGATGACAGCACACCGTCCAATGCGCATCCTGGCGCTAATCATCGCTGTAGCGTTCGCCTCGGCCTGCGAGGTTGGATCCCACCCACCGACGTCCACCAAGCGTCTCATCTCGCAGAGCGTCACCTACGCCGACTCCAAAAAGCAGCGCGTGTTCAAGTCAGCGCTGAAGGACGCCGGGATCGATCACGAGACTTACACTGGCGACGACGGTCGCGAGTACGTGCGATGGAAAGGCGAGGACAGCGCAAAGGTTGAGGGCATACAGGCACATCTGTTTGGTGAACCCCTACCCGAAGGCCGGCACATTCATTTCGGCCCGCCGTATCATGATTGGTTCAAGAAATGGCTTACTGACAACTCCATTCCGTTTACGACCCGGCAGCGCGAGGGCAAGGAGTACGTCATATGGCAGAGCGCCGACTATCCAAAGGTATCCCGTTGGGAACACTTCCCGCGCGACACCTACGAGAAGCTGCGCAGGCAGTCATCTGACCCTCCGGCCGACTCGGACGCGGGCGACGTGCCGGCGTCTGCGAGCTCCGCAGGGGCGCGCGCCGGGGGCCGTGAACGTTAGACAGAACATGGCACGGCGCGCACCGTCAATTCGAAGCATCTATAGACGACTTGAGGATGCCGTGCGCGCGCTGAGCACAGTGGCGAGCGATATTCGGGACGCGGACCTGAATGCAAGGGAAAACGTCCGAAGGGTTGGCAAGGCCCTGTCTTGCATCTTCGAAATCGAACATGATGTGTATCGGCGATTGCCTGAACTCTTGCCGCGATATCTGCACGACACCAAGTTGGGGGAGGAGGTGCTGTCTAACCGTGCGGTCAAGAAGGACGCGCGGCGAAAGCGGCCACGCGCCTCTTACCGCAAACGCTAGACACCGCGAGGCACGCGCCTTGGATCCGGTCGCGATATACATGCTGGTAGTCATCTTTGTCGTTGGACCGTTGCTGGCTGCCGCGTATATCTGGCTCGATCGCCGCATAAGCAGGCGCACGGGCGCGGATCGGGTCCGGTTAACGCCGATCGGCTCGATTGTGCTCATTGCCTTCGTAGTTGTCCTCGGTGTGGCGGTGGTGTTCCGGCAGTTCTATCCAGGGTCGGAAGTCGGTGCTTGGCTTCGGGCCGATGGAGTAATGACGGGTGTTGTCGTCGGGTGCGTCTTGGTACTCTTTGCAATCGAGGCGTTCTTGCGGTGGCTGGGGAAACCTACGGCTACGAACAAGTCAGAACAAGATGTCTGACACCGCGATGGACAGCGACACCGTTCACCCTGCGCTGCACGCTCCGCATGGTGCGAGTACTCGCGAACGTTAGACCGCATGCCGCCGAGTGATCAGGAGACCCGAATGGCGTCGACGCTTTACATGATTATTGAGCGCTTCAAGAACGGCGATCCGCTGCCGGTATACCGCCGTTTTCGGGAGCGCGGCCGAATGGCACCTGAAGGATTGAACTACATCTCGAGCTGGGTCGATGACGGCCTTGCCCGGTGCTTCCAGGTCATGGAGGCACCGGATCGGGCGCTGCTCGATCAGTGGATGGCGAACTGGAGCGACCTCGTCGACTTTGAAGTACATCGCGTCATCACGTCAGAAGAGGCGGTAGAAAAAGTGTTGCTATGAACATGATGCGGAGCCGGCGGTTGACTGACGCGTTTCGTGCGCGGCGCGGCCCGAACCTGCACGTTAGCGTGGAATGAACGCGGCGATCATCATATCCATCGCATTTGCCGGCCTCGCCGGGTCGATCGCCGGCTTTGGAAAGCATTGGAAAACGGCTTGCCTGATCAGTTGTCTGGCCGTGCCGGTGATCTCGGCCGCCGTTTTCGCAGCAATGCTCGAACCTCCGCCTTTGTCAGACAAGGGGGCTTGGGAAAGTTTCACCTATAAAGGTGGCTGGGGAGTCCTCACCCTCTTCTACGCGCTCGTCTGCGCGTTCGCGGTCTGGGGCTTTTGCGCCGGCACGAACCACGGAATACGAAAGCTGTATCTTCGGTCAGGACGCAACGTGCCCGAGCATCGGAAAGTCGGCGCCCTCACATTCGCGTGTCGCCTGATTTGCGGCGCCCTGTTAGCGGTTCCTTCGCTCTATTGGGCCTTGTCGGCCGGCAAGGCCGACGCCTATCTTCTGCTCCTGCTGACTCTGCTGGCTCCTGTCGCGGGACTCGTACTATTCGCCAATTCGATATTCTGTCTCGCACGATATCGAAGCTGCGGCCAGATATCGGTCAGCCTCGTCTTCATCCTGGTCAGCGTGATCGGAGTGTTCGCAACATTCTATTTCTCGCCCGGATTCAAGATGTGATCGGATGATGCACAGAAGACGCGCCTTTTTCCCTGGAGCATTGTCCCGGTTTCCGTTCGTTTTCCGGAGACACGTCGGTTGCGAAGTCGGTCTGACGGCGACCGCGACATGATCGGGCTGAAGAGGGTCGTGGCAAGAACCCCGATTCTCGGTCGTGTGGTCCTTGCGGCTTTCAGAGCACGAACGGCTCTCGGATACTTCCGCCGGCCGATGCTCGAGCTGATCAAGTGGCTGTTCACCTCCAGGGAAACCACCAACTTCACCTACGATCTCGAAGAGAACAACAAGCGCTACCTGGCCTCCTTGATCGCAGACGTCCTGAACATGGAAGTCCGCACGATCGAGTCCTACATCGCGGAGATCGCGGAGGATGAAGAGCTCAGGAGGCACATTGCACGCATGGTCGCATCCAGCGATCTGGCGTTCGTCGCAGATGAGGAAGTACGGTTCGGCAGGAGAATCGGCTGGTATGCGTTTGCCAGGGCACTCAAGCCGAGAGTCATAGTCGAGACCGGAGTGGACAAGGGACTGGGATCATGCGTGTTGACTGCGGCGTTGAAGAGAAACAAGGAAGAGGGCCACGAAGGCAAGTACTACGGGATGGACATCAACCCGGCCGCCGGATATCTGCTTTCCGGCGGATACGCCGCTTTCGGCAGCATCCTCCACGGCGATTCGATTCAGTCGCTGGCGAAGTTTCAGGGCGCGATCGACCTGTTCATCAACGACAGCGATCATTCCGCCGACTATGAATCGCGGGAGTACGCGACCATCTCCGACAAGCTGACCGGAAACGCGATCGTGCTTGGGGATAATTCCCATTACACCGACAAGCTCCTCGAATTCTCGCTGCGGACGGGCAGGCGTTTCGTCTTCTTCCAGGAGAAGCCGCGCGGCCACTGGTATCCCGGGGGCGGCATCGGCATTTCGTTCCGTAGATGACGAGGCCGGGAAGCTTCGGAGTCAGGGCTTGCGGCCGTAGCTCAGGAGTCCGGTGGGACCCTTGGGCGGATGGGCGCGGATCGCTTCCTCGACCGGCTCCGTGCCCCAGCCGGGCCGCCGGGGCATGAGCAGATGACCGTCCACGATCTCCGGAACATGGGTGAAGAGCTCGTGGTCCCAGGCTATGCGGTCGATGTCGGTCTCCATGATCCGCAGGTTGGGCACCGCTGCCGCGAAGTGGGCGTTCATCATCGTGCACAGGTGGCCGTAGAAGTTGTGCGGGGCGACATTGACTTCATGCGCCTCGGCCGCGGCCGCGATCTTCATCGACTGCCATACGCCGTTCCAGGGCGTGTCGACGATGGCGATGTCCACGGCCTGCTCGCGGAAATACGGCATGTACTCGCGCAGCCCGAGCAGCGTCTCGCATGAGCTCACCGGGTGCGGGCTCTGCCGGCGGATGTAGGCGAGCGCTTCCGGCACGAAACTGTCTATTTCGACCCAGAAGATGTCCAGATCGGCGATGGCGCGCAGGATCCTGAGGTAGCCTTCCGTCTTGGCGTTGAAGTTCAGGTCGAGCAGGATGTCGACATCCGGGCCGGCGCCGTCGCGCAGCGCTTCCAGATGCATCACCAGGTTGCGCAGCACATCGCGCTCGACGTTCAATTCCGGCGAGAACGGGACGCCGAACCCCGGCCGCCAGCCGCGCGCGTTCCTTCCGGTGCCGTCATAGGTAAAGATGTTGGTCTTGAGCGCAGTGAATCCCTTGTCGCGCGCTTCCCGGCCGATCGACTTGACGCCGTCGAGCCCGGTAATGGCGGGAGGGTAATGGGTCGGGTGATTGATCCGCCAGGTGGCGCAGTGAGACCAGTACACCCGGATGCGGTCGCGTATCCTGCCGCCGAGCAGTTCGTAAGCAGGCACCCCGAGCCCCCTGGCCTTGGCGTCGAGCAGCGCGTTCTCGATCGCGCCCATCGCCACCCCGACGATCCCGCCGGAGGCGGGACGGGTGGCGCAATGGATGTCGGCGAAAATACGCTCGTGCTCGCCGACTTCCTGGCCGATCACTCGCGGCGCAAGCCGCTCGATCACGGTGCCGACTCCGGGTGCGCCGAAGCCCTCGTCGAATTCGCTCCAGCCGACGACCCCAGTCTCGGTGCTCAGCTTCACGAAGTGATAGTTGCGCCAGCCGGCGTCGCAGGACAGGGTTTCGATGGTTTTTACTTTCATACCCTCTCCCTACCCCTCTCCCGCAAGTGGAGAACGAGTTCTTGAATCAGTGTTGATTGACGACAGCAACAATGCGGTTCGAGCCAGGCCGCGTGCTCCCTGGAACGGGAGACTATCCCAAACACACTTTGTTTTTCCTGCTAAAGCCCTTGGTAAAGAACCTAAAGATAATTCGACGGAATCTCTCGCCATGACTCAGATCTCCCTCTCCCCTTGCGGGAGGGGGTCGGGGAGAGGGGGGTGTGGCACTCGGTCGATCTCGCGCACAATACCGGTTTTCCCGATCGCGAGTGCCGCAATGCCCCTGTCCATGTACCAGGTTTCAGCCCCGGTGTTCGTGCGCGCGCTGGGAAATCTCTCGGTGATCCTCGGCAAGGCCGCGGCGCACGCAGAGGCCCGCAAGATCGATCCGACGGTGTTCGTCAACGCCCGGCTGGCGCCCGATATGTTTCCGCTGTCCCGCCAGGTGCAAGCTGCCAGCGACACCTCGAAAGGCCGCGTGGCGCGGCTGGCGGGCATCGAAGTGCCCCGCTTCGAAGATACCGAGACATCCCTCTCCGAGCTGCAGGCGCGGATCGCCAAGACGGTTTCGTTCCTGGGGAGCGTGAAGGCGGCGCAGTTCGAAGGCGCTGAGGATCGCACCATCACGCTCAAGCTGCGCGGCCGGGAAGTGAGTTTCTCGGCAACCGACTACCTGCTGACTTTCGCGCTGCCCAACTTCTTCTTCCACGCCACCACCGCTTACGCGATCTTGCGCCACAACGGCCTGGAAATCGGCAAGACGGATTATCTCGGCAGTGCGTGACCATGAGACTGTCTGACTTGTTCGGCATCGAGCTGCCGGTCATCCAGGCCCCGATGGCCGGCGCGCAGGCGGGCGCGATGGCGATCGCGGTGTCCAGCGCCGGCGGGCTGGGCTCGCTGCCGTGCGCGATGCTCCCCCCCGAGGCGATGCGAACGGAGCTCGAGGCTATCCGCGCCCAGACCCGCAAGCCGTTCAACGTGAATTTCTTCTGCCATGCGCCGCCGCTTGCGGATGCCGGACGCGAAGTTGCGTGGCGGGCACGGCTTGCGCCGTACTACCGCGAGTTCGGGATCGATCCCGATTCGATTCCCGCCGGGCCCGGGCGCTTGCCGTTCAGCGCCGAGGCCGCAGACGTTCTCGAGGCGTTCAGGCCTGCGGTGGTGAGCTTCCATTTCGGATTGCCGCACCCTGACCTGCTCGCGCGGGTGAGGGGCTGGGGCTCGAAGATCCTGTGCTCGGCGACTACCGTGGACGAGGCGCGCTGGCTGGCGGCCAGGGGCGTGGATGCGATCATCGCCCAGGGAGTGGAGGCGGGCGGACATCGCGGGATTTTTCTCGGCGACGACCTGACTACCCAGGTCGGCACCTTCGCGCTGGTGCCGCAGATAGTGCGCGCAGTCGAGCTGCCGGTCATAGCGGCCGGGGGAATCGCCAGCGCGCAGGGTGTTGCCGCCGCCCTCGCTCTCGGCGCGGCGGGAGTGCAGATCGGCACTACGTTCCTGCTGTGCCCGGAATCCACCATCACCCCGGTGCACCGCGCAGCGCTGAAGAGCGAGGCGGCGCGCCATACTGCGCTCACCAATCTCTTCACCGGCCGGCCGGCGCGCGGCATCGTCAACCGCATCATTCGCGAGCTCGGCCCGATCAACGACGCGGCACCGGCCTTTCCGCTCGCCACCTCGGCCATCGCCCCGCTGCGGGCCAAGGCGGAGAGCGCCGGTTCGGGCGATTTTTCCCCGCTGTGGTCCGGGCAGAACGCCAGCGGCTGCAAGGAAGTGCCGGCGGCGCAACTCACGCGGGAGCTTGCTGCCGCTCTGTAGCTTGCGCCGCCCGGCCGGCCCGCGTCGGGAAGGGGAGGGGTGATGGTCACAGCCGAAAACGATTCCTGGACCGGCCGGGCCGGCTTCATCCTGGCAGCGGTCGGTAGCGCCATCGGTCTGGGAAACGTCTGGCGTTTCTCCTACGTCGCGGGGGAGAACGGCGGCGCGGCTTTCCTGCTGGTGTATGCGCTGTGCGTGCTGTTCCTGGGATTGCCGGTGCTGCTCGCGGAGTTCATGCTCGGCGGCCGGGCGCGCGGCGATGTCCTGATGGCGTTCAGGCATACGGCCACGGCGCGCGCCTGGCGCTACGCCGGCGTGCTCGCTGCCCTGGTCGCGTTCCTGATCCTCAGCTATTACTCGGTCATCGCCGGGTGGGCCTGCCGGTACTTCGTGTCCTATCTCGACGGCAGCCTGCCCGCGCTGCCGCGGGAAGCGCTGCCGGAAGCATTCGAAGAATTTGTCGCCGACCCGGTGCAACCGGTGGCCTGGCACGCGATGTTCATGATGCTGACTTCAGTGGTGGTCGCCGCCGGGATCGCGCGCGGCATCGAGCGCGCGAGCCGCATCCTCATGCCGTTGCTTGCGGCGATGGTGATCCTGCTGGCCGGCTATGCGCTGTCACTGCCGGGCGCGCGCCGCGGGCTGAGCTTCCTGTTCGCGCCTGACTGGTCGCTGCTGGCGACACCGGGCCTGTACCTGGCCGCGCTCGGACAGGCGTTCTTTTCGCTCGGGGTGGCGATGGGAGTGATGATCACCTACGCCGGCTACGTTCGCTCGAGCGAGCGCCTCGCCTCCTCCGCGGCGGCGGTCGCCGCCGGCGACACCCTGTTTGCGGTGACGGCAGGCGTCGCCATTTTTCCGATCGTCTTCGCCTTCGGGCTGGACCCGGCCTATGGTCCGGCGCTCGCCTTCGTCACTTTGCCGCAGGTCTTCTCACTGATGCCGGGCGGCGCATGGATCGGTATGGGCTTCTTCTTCCTGCTGTCGGCAGCGGCGCTGACCTCCGCGGTTTCACTGCTCGAAGTCCCGGTGGCGATCGCCACGCGGCGCGGCCTGCCGCGGACCCCCGCGGCCGCGGCGATCGCGGTGTGCGCGTTCCTGGCCGGGCTTCCCTCCGCTCTCGGCGCGGGGGCCTGGCGTGAAGTGCGTATCGCCGGCCGGGAAATACTGGGGGCGGTGGATTTTCTCGCCGCGGACCTGCTGCTGCCGCTCACCGGCATCACCGTTGTGGTGTTCGTGGGCTGGGCGCTGCCGCGCCAGGACGCTCTGACCCACTCGGGGCTTGCGCCATGGCTGGCGCGCGTGTGGTACGCGCTGGTGCGCTACCTTGCTCCGGCGGCGATGCTGGTGTTCCTGGCGACGTTCCTGATCGGGTAGCGGCCAGGTGGCGTTGCAGCCGCGGGCCGGATGGTCAACGGCCGGAAGCTGCCCTGGCCCGCAGTCCACCGGCGAAGCCGAATCACGCCGATGTCGGGCACGACGCGGACCGCCTGCGAGACCCAGGTCGCGGTTCAGTGCGGCGGGATTGCTGTGAATCCGGGCGATGTGGCCAGAAGCCGCTGCGCCGCTCCTTCGGCCGCCTCCGCCCTCAGGTCAGCCACTGCAACGCGAGTACCGCGCTGCGCGATGGCTCGCGCGGCCGCTTCACCGATTCCACCGGCACCGCCGGTAACGATTGCGACTGTCATTATTCAGCCTTCCATCCGAACTGTTCCTGAGTGAAGCGCCACGACGTGGAAACTCCGCCGCCATGGCGCGGTGCGCCGGAGCGCCGCCGCTAGGCGCTCGACTCGGCCTGCCGGAGGAAATCGAGCAGCAGGCGGCTGACTTCTTCCGGCTGTTCCTGCTGCACCCAGTGGCCTGCGCCGTCGACTAGATGGCAGCCGAGCATGCGGGTGCAGGCGCTGCGCTGCATGCTTTCGAAGTCTCCCGGTCGCTGATACACGCCCCAGTCGCTCGTGCCCGCGACGAACATGGCGGGCACATCGATGGTGCGGCCGGCAAACATCTTCATCTCGGCCGCATTCCTTCCACCGGTCTGGCAGCGGTACCACTGCAACCCTCCCTGAAAGCCGGTGCGCTCGTACTCGCCGCTGTACACGCGCAGCTCGTTCTCCGGCAGCCATTGGCAGGCAGCGATCTCGGCGGCCGAGGGCATTTCCGGCGCAACGGTTTCGGCCATGTTCTTGTTCAGCTCCATGATGTAGTAAGTCGGCATCCTCGCCAGATCGGCGGCGCTGAACGATCCGAGCCTGAAGGGCCTGTTGTCCTTCCAGTCGGCGCTCTTGTGGTGGTAGTACGCCCGCAGGAAGGCATGCACGCCCTGCGGGCAGCGCCACATGTCGTGGTTGGCCTCGCGGGTCGAGTAGTACCACTGGTAGTGCTTGCGCGGCGGAGTCAATGTCGCGAGGTTCTCGTGAAAGCCCGGCGCGGGTCCGGGCGGGTCGAGGCGCGGCGGCGAATCAGTGCCGGCGGTGCCGAACGGCAGCGTTGGCGCGCCGGGGAACGGGTTGCTCATGAGCACGACCGCGCGGAACACGTCCGGGCGGATCAGCGCGGCCCAGGCCGCGACCGGAGAACCGAAGTCGTGGCCGACCACCGCCGCGACCGAGCGGTATCCGAGCGCGTACACCAGCGCCAGCGCATCGCGCACCAGGTTGAATATCCGGAACGAGTCGAGGTCGCCGTCATAGTCCGTGTCCGAGCCGTTCGTGCGCCCGTAGCCGCGCTGGTCCGGGGCAATCACGTGATAGCCTGCCTGGGCCAGCGGCAGCATCACCTTGCGCCAGCTGTATGCGAGCTCGGGGAAACCGTGGAGCAGCAGCACGCAGGGCCGGCCCGAGCGCTCGTGGCCGGCCTCCAGCAGGTGCATCCTCAGACCGTTGACGCGTTCAACGAATCGCGAGCGAATGGCAGCAGGGAGCACGGCGTTGCCATAGCCGGTCGTGTCGGCCATCGTGAGCTCGCGCCGCGCTCAGTCAGCGCTTGACGGGAAAGAACGGAACCGGAGTCATCAGCCGGTTCTCCTGGTGCTCAAGCGCCCCGAGCTTCGCGCTTTCCTCCATGAAAGCGATCCACTCCGGATCGGCCATCATCGCTGCGCGGCGCTGCTCCCGGTCGGCGGCGTTGTCGTATCCCCAGATATGAACGTACTGGTTGACGTTGCCGGTTTCCGTGACCAGGTAGGCGAATGGCTGGCCCAGGTGCCGGGTCTGGGGGCCCTTGCCGAGGCGCTCGTAGAGCGCAAGGTGTTTCTTGATGGTTCCGGGACGGCAGGTGTAGACGCGTACATCGAAGATCATGGCTTCCTCCTTGGGTTGGGATTTTCTTCGTTCAGACCAGACGCTAATGCCCTGTCACGTTTCAATCCAGGCCAGACGGTCGGCGACCAGCTCGACCCGGTGCGGGGACGGGCGCGGGGCATTGGGGTGCGAGGTGCTTCAAGGGCTACGTTTCCGCGAGGCGGTCCGCGAGTAGCTCAACCCGGTGCGACCGGCCCTTCGGTGCGCGAAGCGCCGGTGCGGGGACGGGCGCGGGGCATTGGGGTGCGAGGTGCTTCAAGGGCTACGTTTCCGCGAGGCGGTCTGCGAGTAGCTCAACCCAATGCCTGACCGGCAGCGCGGTGCCGCTCTGGAGGTGCGTCAGGCAGCCGATGTTGGCGGTGGCGACCCCCGAAGGGTTGCCGGATTGCAGCGCCTCCACCTTGTTCCTGAGCAACCGCTGTGAGAGGTCCGGCTGAAGGATCGAGTAGGTGCCGGCAGAACCGCAGCAGAGATGCGAATCCGGCACCGAGGTCAGTTCGAAACCGGCATCGCGCAGCAACTGCTCGGCGTTGCCCCGGATCTGCAGACCATGCTGCAGGGTGCATGGAGAGTGAAATGCAATCCGTTCCCGGGCAGACAGGCGGGCCGTGAGCGGCGAAAGCATTTCCTTCAGCCGGGCACGCTCGGCAAGAAGAATCTCGCTCACCTCCCTGGTGAGCCCGGAGATCCGGCTGGCCTTCTCTGCGTACTGCGGATCGTGAGCAAGAGCGTGGCCGTAGTCCTTGACCATCACCGCACAGCCGCTCGCCGTGAGGACAAGCGCCTCGGCACCCGCCTCGATATCCGGCCACCAGGCGTCGATGTTACGGCGCATCTGGTCGCGGGCTTCGTCCTGGCGATCGAGGTGGAAGGTCACGGCGCCGCAGCAGCCGGCTCCCGGTGCTGCGAGGAGCGATACCCCGATCCTGTCGAGAACGCGCGCGGCCGCCGCGTTTATGTTTGGAGCAATGGAAGGCTGCACACAACCGTCGAGCACCAGCATCTTCCGGGAATGACGCGACGTCGGCCATTCGCTGCGTCTCTGGCGCGCGGGCACCTTGCGACCGATCGCCCCGGGCATCAGTGGTTTCATCGCCTGTCCGAGACGCAGCAACGGGGTGAATAGCGCCGGATTGGGAATGACCTTGCGAAGCAGCGCCCGTCTGAACGACTCGATGAGCGGCCGGCGCACTTGACGGTCGACGACGTTGCGGCCGATGTCGGCCAGGCGCCCGTATTCCACGCCGGATGGGCAGGTCGTTTCGCAGGCCCGGCACGTGAGACAGCGGTCGAGGTGGATCTGCGTCTTGCGCGTGACTTCGTTGCCCTCGAGCACTTCCTTGATGAGGTAGATCCGCCCTCTTGGCCCGTCCAGCTCGTCGCCGAGAAGCTGATAGGTCGGGCAGGTTGCGGTACAGAATCCGCAGTGCACGCAGGTGCGCAGGATGCGGTCTGCCTCCTCGCCTTCGGGGGTACTGCGGATGGCCGCGGTGAGGCTGGTCTTCAACTAGAACTCCGGGTGCAGGCGGCCGGGGCCGAAGATGCCGTTGGGATCCAGCGCCTTTTTCAGTTTCTTGTGCAGCGCGAGCACCTCCGGCGACAGCCGCTGGATGCCGTCCGGTTTCTCCAGAGCACGGAACAAGGTCGCGTGACCTGAGCATCGCACCGCGGCCTCGTTTGCCCGATCGGGGTCGATGTTCGCCGAGACCCAGCGCACCGCGCCACCCCATTCGATCAGCGTCGGGCCGAACTCCAGCGGAGGCGAGCTCGATTTGACCGACAGCCGCCACAGCGGCATCTCGCGACGGAAGAAAGGATGGCTCTGGTCCCGCAGTGAGCGCCAGAAGGCGGGGCCGTCCGCGAGCGGCTCGCCGCCCAGTCTGCGCTTCGCCGCTTCGACCCCCGGGGAGCTGCCGGAAAGGCGCACATGAAGGATTCCGTCGAGAAAGCAGGTCGCGGAAAAGGGAAACGGCTGCCCGGCCCAGCGGTTCACGGTCTCGATGGCCTGCGCTTCGCTCATCCGGAAAAGCAGGGTTTGCTCGATCTCGGGGCGAGGCAGGACCTTGACCGAGATTTCCAGCAGCAGACCCAGCGTGCCGAACGAGCCGGTCATCAGCCGCGAAAGATCGTAGCCGGCGACATTCTTCATGACCTGCCCGCCGAATCTGAGGTCCTCTCCTTCGGAGTTGAGCATGCGCACGCCGAGCACGAAGTCTCGCGCCGAGCCGGCGTAAGCTCGCCTCGGACCCGAAAAGCCGGAAGCGATGCAGCCGCCGAAAGTCGAGTCCGGGCCGAAGTGAGGCGGCTCGAAGGCGAGCATCTGGTTGTTGGCGGCAAGGGCTGCCTCCAGATCCCTCAGCGACGTACCGGCACGCGCTGTCGCGATCAGTTCGGTCGGCTCGTACTCGACCATACCGGCATAGCCGCGCGTCTCCAGAACCGCGCCTTCCAGCCTGGCGCCGTAGAAGTCCTTGGTGCCGCCTCCGCGTATGCGCAGCGGCTGCTTGCGACCCGACGCCTGCCGTACCCGTTCAACGAACTCGGGAATCGAGGATGTCATCGAGCGACGAGAACGGTCTGATCCGGGAGGCCCGGAAGACGCGAAGCGCGCAGATCCTGGAGGTCATCTGGAACATGCGCGTCCGGACGGCGTGGATAGGAAGGTCGAACAGTTCGCAGCAAGGGGAGGTCACACCGCTTCGCGGTGAACTCCGCGTGCTCTGCACCTCGGCGTCGGCATTCGCATTCTTCAGTAACGCGGCAAGTCGGGGAACTTCTCCTGACCACGATGAACGTGCATCGCGCCGAACTCGGCGCAGCGCTGGAGCGTGGGCACCGCCTTGCCGGGGTTGAGCAGCCCGAACTCGTCGAATGCCTGCTTGACGGCATGGAAGGTCTTCAGTTCGGGCGTACGGAACTGAACGCACATCTGGTTGATCTTCTCGATTCCGACCCCGTGCTCCCCGGTGATCGTCCCGCCGACCTCGACGCACAGCTCGAGAATCGCGGCACCGTAGGCCTCGGCGCGTTGCAACTGGTCGTCGTCGTTGGCGTCGAACATGATGAGCGGGTGGAGGTTGCCGTCTCCGGCATGAAAGACGTTGGCGCACTGAAGCCGGAACTTCTCCGACAGCTCCGCGATGCGCTTGAGCACCAGCGGAAGTTGCTTGCGCGGGATCGTTCCGTCCATGCAGAAGTAATCGGGGAGAATCCGGCCCACCGCGGGAAATGCCGCCTTGCGGCCGGCCCAGAACCTCAGGCGCTCAGCTTCGTCGCTGGACACCCGCACTTCGGTCGCGCCCGCCAGGTTCACCACGTTGGTGACCTTGGCGACCTCGGAGGCGACCTCTTCTTCGGTGCCGTCGGACTCGCACAGCAGGATCGCCTGTGCATCCAGCGGGTAGCCGGCACGAACGAACTCTTCAACCGCGCGCGTGGCCTTCTGGTCCATCATCTCCAGGCCAGCCGGCACGATTCCAGCACCGATGATGTCCGCCACCGCCTGCCCGGCCTTTGCGACGTCGTCGAACGCGGCCAGGACGACCTGCGCCTTGGCCGGCTTCGGCAGCAGCTTCACCGTGATCTCGGTCACCACGCCCAAGAGCCCCTCGGATCCGGTTACCAGGGCAAGAAGGTCGTAGCCGGGCGAGTCGAGGGAGTCGGATCCGATCTCGAGCAATTCGCCTTCTATCGTGACGAAGCGCAGCTTGAGAATGTTGTGCACGGTCAGCCCGTACTTCAGGCAGTGAACGCCGCCGGAGTTTTCCGCCACGTTGCCGCCGATCGAGCAGGCGATCTGGCTGGAAGGATCGGGCGCGTAGTACAAGCCGAGCGGGGCCACCGCTTCGGAGATTGCCGCGTTGCGCACTCCGGGCTGGAGTCGGGCGATACGCGCGATCGGATCGATTTCCAGGATCTGCTTGAGCTTCGAAAGCCCGAGGAGCAAGCCGTGCTCGTAAGGCAGGGCGCCGCCGGACAGTCCCGTGCCGGCGCCGCGGAATACAACCGGAACCCGGCATTCGTGGCAGATTCGCAGGACCGAGCGCACCTGATCCTCGTTCTCGGGCAGCGCCGCAACCAGCGGCACGCGGCGGTACGCTGTCAGGCCGTCGCACTCGTAGGGTTTCAGCTCCTCGACCTGCTGCAGCAGCGAGGCGGGCGGAAGCACCGCCGAAAGTCGTCGGACCAGTTCATCCTTGGCGACGACCGGCCTGACGACTTCGGACGAGAACAGTTCGGGTTTTCCCAACTTACCTTCCTGTTACCAGAATGGCGCGAAAATCGTTGACGTTGGTGAGCGTCGGGCCGGTCACTACCAGATCGCCCAGCCCGGAGAAGAAACCGTAGCCGTCATTATTCGCCAGCATCGCCTTGGCGTCCATCCCGCGCGCGGTCGCACGCGCGAGCGAATCGGGCGCCGCGATCGCGCCGGCGTTGTCCTCGGTGCCGTCGATTCCGTCGGTGTCGCCGGCGAATGCCCAGATTCCGCTTTCGCCGCCGAGCGTGACGGCGAGCGCCAGCAGGAACTCGGCGTTGCGCCCGCCTCGGCCGGTACCCCGCACGGTGACTGTGGTTTCTCCTCCAGAAAGCAGCACGCAGGGGGCCGGAAGCGGCTGGCCGTGACGTCGCACCTGGCGCGCGATTCCGGCGTGCACCAGCGCCACCTCACGCGCTTCACCCTCGATGGCGTCTCCGAGAATCAGCGGTTTGACGCCGGCACGGCGGGCGACTTTCGCCGCCGCCTCGAGCGACATCTGCGGCGTGGCGATCAGGTGCAGGGTGGTCTTCGACAGGCGCTGGTCGCCGGGCTTCGGCGTCTCGTCGACGGCCGCTTCGATGTGTGCCACGACGGAGGCGGGTTCGGTGATCCGGTACTTGCGCAGGATCGCGCGCGCGTTGGCGAATGTGGTGGCATCGGCGACCGTCGGGCCGGAGGCAATGACCGCCGGATCGTCGCCGGGGATATCGGAGATCGCCAGCGTGACCACGCGCGCCGGATACGCGGCAGCGGCGAGCCGCCCGCCCTTTACCGCCGACAGGTGCTTTCGCACGCAGTTCATCTCGGTGATGTTCGCCCCGCTCTTCAGCAAGGCCCTGTTGATCGCCTGCTTGTCGGTCAGGGTGATGCCGGGCGCGGGCAGCGACAGCAGCGCGGAGCCGCCGCCCGAGACCAGGAACAGCACCAGGTCGTCCGCGCTCAGGCCCTGCACCAGTCTCAGAATGCGCTCCGCAGCCTCGCGCCCGGCCATGTCCGGCACCGGATGCGCGGCCTCGACCACCTCGATTCGACGGGTCTTCACTCGGTGTCCGTAGCGGGTGACCACCAGGCCCTCGAGCCGGCCCTTCCAGCGGCTTTCAACCGTCCTGGCCATTGCGGCAGCTGCTTTGCCGCAGCCGACTACTATGGTGCGGCCTTTCGGCGGCTCTGGTAGGGACTTGCGCAGTGACTTCTGCGGCAGCGCTGCCGCAACCGCTGCGTCGAACATCTCCCGCAGTAGTTGTCTGGGATCGTTAGTCATCCAGTCGATTCAAGCACCTTCGGCGGGGAGAGGCTTCTACTTCGAGACCGCGTGGCCGGCCAGAGCCTCAAGGGCCTTGACCATCGCCGAGTGATCCCACTTGCCGCCGTCCTGCGCCTGGCAGGCGCTGAACAACTCCTGCGTGGTCGCGGTGTTCGGCAGGCTCATCTTCAGAGCGCGAGCCGAAGACAACGCCAGATTCAGGTCCTTCTGGTGCAGTTCGATCCGGAACCCCGGATTGAAGGTGCGCTTGATCATGCGCTCGCCATGCACCTCCAGCACCTTCGACGATGCGAAACCGCCCATCAGCGCCTGGCGCACCTTTGCGGGATCCACCCCTGCCTTGGAGGCGAACAGCAGCGCCTCGCCGACCGCTTCGATGTTGAGGGCAACGATGATCTGGTTGGCGACCTTGCAGGTCTGCCCGGCGCCGACTTCGCCGACCAGCGTGATGTTCTTACCCATCAACTCGAACAGCGGCTTGACCTGCGCGAAAGTCTTCTCGGCGGCGCCGACCATGATGGTGAGCGTGGCGTTCTCGGCGCCGACCTGGCCTCCGGACACCGGTGCGTCGACATAGTCAGCGCCGAGCTTGCGGATTCTCTCGGCGAAGGCCTTGGTTTCGATCGGCGAGATCGAGCTCATGTCGATCACCACCTTGCCCCTGGACAGACCCTCGCCGATGCCATCCCTGCCGAACAGCACCTTCTCGACATCCGGGGTGTCCGGAACCATGGTGATGATGACATCGGCTTTTTGCGCGACCTCCTTGGGTGAACCGCAGGCGGTGCCGCCGGCCTTGGTCAGGTCGTCCGGCACCCCGCTGCGCGAACTGAGAAAAAGCTTGTGCCCGCCCTTGATCAGGTGTGCAGCCATGGGCTTGCCCATGATCCCGAGACCGACGAATCCGACATTCATTTTTCTCTCCTCAACAAGCTGACCGCCAGGACGCCAAGAGCGCCAGGATGAAAGGCCAGGAAAAAATCGCCCAAACCGGGGAAACGCGAGGCGCGATCGAACCCCGAGAGACCAGGACTTGCGGACACGCGCGGAAGCGCACTTCACCCACCTGTTCGCTTTCCTCGCTCTCGTCTTTCCCCGGTGTTCTCGGCGCCCCGGCGGTTCAATCGGTCATTGCAAATAAGGCCGGGTCCAGGCAAGGCCGTCCTCGGTCTTGCCCGCCGGCTTGTATTCGCAGCCGATCCAGCCCTTGTAGCCCACGTCGTCGATGAACTTCAGCAGGAAGTCGTAGTTGATCTCCCCGGTGCCGGGCTCGTGGCGTCCCGGCGTGTCGGCAAGCTGCATGTGGCCGATCTTGTCCAGATTCCTCTGGATGGTCGGCGCGAGATCGCCCTCCATGATCTGCATGTGGTAGATGTCATACTGGAACTTCAGGTTCGGCACGTTGGCGTAGTGCATGACGTCGAATGCCTGAGCCGAGTAATTGAGATAGAAGCCCGGGATGTCGCGGGTGTTGATCGCTTCGATCAAAAGCGTGATGCCGTGCTTCGCCAGCTCCTTGCCGGCGAACTGCAGGTTGGCGATGTAGGCCTCGCGCATCCTGTCCTCGCCGGCGCCACGCGGTTTCAGGCCCGCCATGCAATGCAGCTGACGGCAATTGAGGGCCCTGGCGTAGTCGAGCGCCTTGCCCACTCCCTCCTGGAATTCGCCGGTGCGCGCAGGATCGCAGGCCATGCCGCGATCGCCCGCGTCCCAGTTGCCGGGCGGCATGTTGAACAGCACCATCTCGAGCCTTTTTTTCGCCAGTTTGTCTGCGATCTGCGCCTTATCGAAGGCATAGGGGAAGAGGAACTCGACGCCCCTGAAGCCGGCCTTTGCGGCCGCGTCGAAGCGATCGAGAAGCTCGCGCTCGCCGAACATCATTGACAAGTTGGCGTTCAGTCTTGGCATTGGAGACGCTCTCCCCGTGGTTGGTGCGGCGGGCGCGCAACGAAGATCGCCGCTTGGCGCCCTGCGGCAGCGATGGCGCGAGGGCGCGGTTTGTTGTAACAGCCGGTCCGCGGATTATAAGCTGCAGGCCCGGCGCTCGCCGTCCGGTGGTGGCCCCCGTCGAACCTCGGCTCAGTCGAGCAACGCCATCATGTTGGGCGCGTCCGCCGGGTCCTTGGCCAGTTCCTCGAACTCGTTGATCTTGTCGATCTCGGTGCCCATGGCAATGTTGGTCACGCGCTCGAGGATGATCTCGATCACTACCGGCACCCGGTATTCGGCAATCCATTTGTACGCCTGCTCGATTGCCGGATCGATCTCTTCCTGTTTCTGCACACGGATTGCCTTGCAGCCGAGGCCCTCGACCACCTTGACGTGATCGACGCCATAGCCTCGGGATTTCTCCGTCTCAGACATGTTGATGTTATCGAAGGACAACTGCACCGCGTAATCCATCTCGAAGCCACGCTGCGCCTGGCGGATCAGGCCGAGGTAGGAGTTGTTGACCACGATGTGCAGGTAGGGAAGCTTGAACTGCGCGCCGACTGCGAGTTCCTCGATCAGGAACTGGAAATCGTAATCTCCGGACAACGCCACCACCTTGCGCGTCGGGTCGGCGGCGACCACGCCGAGCGCGGCGGGAATGGTCCAGCCGAGCGGGCCGGCCTGGCCGCAGTTGATCCAGTGGCGCGGTTTGAACACGTGCAGGAACTGCGCGGCAGCGATCTGCGAAAGGCCGATCGTGCTGACATAGCAGGCATCCCGGCCGAAGGCGTTGTTCATGCATTGATACACGCGCTGCGGCTTCATCGGCACGTTTTCGTAGTTGGTCTTGCGGTGGTACTCGACCGAGCCCTTGCGGCCCAAGCACTCGGCTGCCCACTTCGAGCGGTCGCGCAGCCTGCCGGCGGCCTTCCACTCCCGCGCGACCTGCACGAACAACTGCAGCGCGGCCCTCGCGTCGGACACGATTCCGTAGTCTGGACCGAACACCCGGCCGATCTGGGTCGGCTCTATGTCGACGTGCACGAACCTGCGGCCCTTGGTGTAGACCTCGATGGAGCCGGTGTGACGGTTGGCCCAGCGGTTGCCGATGCCCAGCACGAAGTCGCTGGCGAGCATGTTGGCATTGCCGTATCGGTGAGAGGTCTGCAGCCCGCACATGCCGGCCATCAGCCGGTGATCGTCCGGGATGGCGCCCCAGCCCATCAGCGTCGGGATCACCGGCGTGCCGGCGATCTCGGCGAATTCAACCAGCACATCACAGGCGTCGGCGTTGATGATTCCGCCGCCGGCGACGATCAGCGGACGCTCGGATTCGTTCAGCATCGTCAGCGCCTTTTCGATCTGGGCGCGCGTGGCCACCGGCTTGTAGACCGGCAGCGGTTCGTAGGTATCGATATCGAATTCGATCTCGGCCATCTGCACGTCGAACGGCAGATCGATCAGCACCGGCCCCGGGCGGCCCGAGCGCATGAGGTGAAACGCCTGCTGGAAGGTGCGCGGCACCTGCGCCGGCTCGCGCACGGTGACCGCCCACTTGGTGACCGGCTTGGCGATCGACTCGATGTCCACCGCCTGGAAGTCCTCCTTGTAAAGCCGGGCCCGCGGTGCCTGGCCGGTAATGCACAGGATCGGAATGGAGTCGGCCGACGCGGAGTAAAGACCGGTAATCATGTCGGTGCCGGCGGGGCCGGAGGTACCGATGCACACTCCGATGTTGCCCGCTGCCGCGCGCGTGTAGCCCTCGGCCATGTGCGAGGCGCCTTCGACATGGCGGGCGAGGAGGTGAGTGATGCTGCCGCGGCGATTCATCGCCGAGTACAGCGGGTTGATCGCCGCTCCCGGGACGCCGAACGCCTGCGTGACGCCCTCGCGCTCCAGCACCAGAACGGCGGCGTCGATTGCTTTCATTCTTGCCATGGTGATCTCCTCCCGGTCGGGATCGATGACTTAGCGATGCGATAGCCGACACATTAGAGTTAACTAAAACGATTGATAAGGACACATACCCTCGCCAGTTCCTATACTAAAAGTATTGAGTTTCTGGAAAGTCATCTGAAATGAATAAGTTAAAGGAAATAGAGGCGTTTGTTGCGGTAACCGAGTCGGGCAGCTTGACTGGCGCGGCACTGCGCCAGGGGGTAACCCCGGTAATGATGGGGCGACGCCTCGATGCGCTGGAAAAGCGCCTTGGAGTCAAGCTCTTGCATCGTTCCACCCGACACCTGACAGTGACCCAGCAGGGGGTGGTGTTCCTCGACCATTGCCGCAAGGTGCTGACCGATCTCGAGGAGGCGGAGCGCCTGGTCACCGAAGGGCGCCGCAAGGTGACCGGGCACCTGATCGTGTCGGCGCCGGCCGCGTTCGGCCGCAAACACGTGGCGTCGCATGCCTCCGCGTTCATCGCCGAAAACCCGGACCTGCGCATATCGTTCAATCTGACCGACCGGGTGGTCGACCTGGTGCGGGAGGGCTACGACTTCGGAGTGCGAATCGGCGGTACGATCGATCCGTCGTTCGTGGCCATCAAGCTGGCGGGCAACCGCCGGGTGGTGTGCGCAACGCCGGAGTACCTGGCGCGGCGCGGTGTTCCGCAGACGCTGGAAGACCTGGCGCGCCACAACTGCCTCGCCTTCAACCTCCAGGGCGGTCAGCAGCGCGGCTGGAACTTCCAGAAGAACGGCAAGCTGGTAACGATGCGGGTTTCCGGCAACCTCGACTGCAACGACGGCGAGCTGCTGCACCGCTGGTCGCTCGAAGGCCTCGGGCTCGCCTGGCGCTCGACCTGGGAGATACAGCGGGAGCTTTCCAGCGCAGAGCTGGTGACCGTTCTCGATGAATTCGCGCTGCCGCACTACGACATCATGGCCGTGTACCCGCAGCAGCCGCACCTGCCGGCGAAGGTAAGGCTTTTCATCGACCATCTGAAGCAGATCTACGCACAGCCGGGCTACTGGGCCGGGGCATCGACATGATGCCCCCGCCAGGCATGATCCGCCTCGTATAATCGTCATCGTTTCCTCGCCGCGGGCCCGTCCATGAGATTTACCGGAACCGACACCTACATCGCCACCGACGATCTGAAGATGGCCGTGAACGCCGCAGTCGCGCTGGAGCGGCCGCTGCTGATCAAGGGCGAGCCCGGCACAGGCAAGACCATGCTGGCGATCGAGGTGGCGAAGTCGATGGGACGCCCGCTCATCCAGTGGCACATCAAGTCGACCTCGAAGGCCCAGCAGGGCCTGTACGAGTACGATGCGGTGTCGCGGCTTCGCGACTCGCAGCTTGGGGACGGCCGGGTGCACGACATCGCCAACTACATCGTGCGCGGCCCGCTGTGGGAGGCATTCGAGTCGCAAACGCCCGCGGTCGTGCTGATCGACGAAGTCGACAAGGCCGACATCGAGTTTCCCAACGACCTGCTGCGGGAACTCGACCGGATGGAGTTCTACGTGTACGAAACGCAGAAGCTGGTGAAGGCGCGCCATCGGCCGACGATCATCATCACCAGCAACAACGAGAAAGAGCTTCCGGATGCCTTCCTCAGGCGATGCTTCTTCCACTACATCCGCTTTCCCGACAAGGAGACGATGCAGCGGATAGTAGAGGTGCATTTCCCCGGGCTGAAGAAGGCGCTGCTGCGCGAAGCGCTGGAGGCGTTCTTCGATCTGCGGGAAGTGCCTGGGCTGAAGAAAAAGCCGTCCACCTCGGAGCTGCTCGACTGGCTCAAGCTGCTGCTGGCGGAAGACATTCCCCCGGAAGCGCTGCACTCCAGGGAAGAGCGCAAGACGCTGCCGCCGCTCGCGGGAGCGCTGCTGAAGAACGAGCAGGATGTGCACCTGTTCGAGCGGCTGGTGTTCCTCTCGCGCCACTCGCGCTGAACCGGGTCAGCCTCCGTGCTGGTCGATTTCTACCTGCACCTCAAGCAGCGCCACCTTCCTGTGTCGGTGAAGGAATACCTGACGCTGCTCGAAGCCATGGCAAGGCATCTCGCCTTCAACAGCATGGACGAGTTCTACTATCTCGCCAGGACCTCGCTGGTCAAGGACGAGTCGAACTACGACAGGTTCGACCGGGCCTTCGCCGAGTATTTTCGCGGCATCGAGTCCGTACCGGTCGACTGGCTGGCCGAGATCCCGGCAGAGTGGCTGCGGCGGCAGGCCGAGCTCTCGCTTTCGGAAGAGGACAAGAAGCTCATCGAGTCGCTCGGCGGCTGGGACAGGCTGATGGAGGCGCTGAAGAAGCGTCTCGAGGAGCAGCAGGGACGCCATCAGGGTGGCTCGAAATGGATTGGCACCGCGGGCACCTCGCCGTTCGGCGCTTACGGTTTCAACCCCGAAGGCATCCGCATCGGTCAGGAAGGCTCGCGCAACCGCCGTGCGGTCAAGGTCTGGGACCGGCGGGAGTTCCGTAATCTCGACGACTCGATCGAGCTCGGCACCCGTAACATCAAGGTCGCGCTCAGGCGGTTGCGCCGCTTCGCGCGGGAGGGCGCTGCCGAGGAACTGGATCTCGACGATACCATCCGGGCTACTGCCAAGAATGCCGGCTATCTCGACCTGAAGATGGTCCCGGAGCGGCACAACGCGGTGAAAGTGCTGCTTTTCCTCGACATCGGCGGGTCGATGGAGGATCACGTGCGGGTGTGCGCCGAGCTGTTTTCCGCTGCGCGCGTCGAGTTCAAGCACCTGGAGTACTTCTATTTCCACAACTTCCTGTACGAGTCGGTGTGGAAGGACAACCGCAGGCGCCACTCGGAACGAGTCCCCACCACCAGCGTGCTGCACAAGTACGGGCACGACTACAAGCTGGTGTTCGTCGGCGACGCGACCATGAGCCCTTACGAGATCGCCTATCCAGGCGGCAGCATCGAGCACCACAACGAGGAAGCCGGTTCAGTATGGATCCGGCGAATGCTCGAGGTGTACGACAAGGCGGTCTGGCTCAACCCGGTGCCGGAAGAAAGGTGGGGGTACTACGAGTCGGTTGGAATGGTGAAGAAGCTCATGGACGAGCGAATGTTCCCGCTGACGCTGGACGGTCTGGAGCGCGCGATGCGGGCGCTGGCGCGCTAGAGGACAACTACCTCAACCTGCAAGCTTGATAGCGCCCTTCTGGAGGAATCGGGCAGCAAAGTCGTTGGCGGCGACCGGTTTCGAGAGCAGGTATCCCTGGTATTCATCGCAACCAAGCTTGCGCAAAGCCTCCAGCTGGCCGCGGCTCTCGACGCCTTCGGCGGTGACTTTCAGCTTCAACCCGTGGGCCATGGCGATGATGGCCTTGATGATTGCGGCGTCCTCGGGATCGGTCTCGATGTCGCGAACGAAGGTGCGGTCGATCTTCAGCGAATCGATCGGCAACTGCTTGAGGTAGGCGAGCGAAGAGTATCCGGTTCCGAAATCGTCCACCGCGATCCGCACCCCGAGCTTGCCGAGCTTGCGCAGCACGGCCGCGTTCTCCTCGACGTTGGCAAGCAGCAGCGATTCCGTCATTTCCAGCTCCAGAAGCTGCGGCTCCAGGCCGGTCTCGTCCAGCACCCGGTTTACATAGGAGAGGAACTCTTTCGGGTCGAGCAGCTGGCGGGCGGAAATGTTGACCGCCACGCGCACCTCCGGCAGACCCCGCTCCTGCCAGCGCCGGGCCTGAGAGCAAGCCTCCATCATTACCCATCGGCCGATCGGTTCGATCAGGCCCGACTCTTCGGCGACTCCGATGAATCCGCTGGGCGCGATCAGACCCCGCTCCGGTTCTCTCCAGCGGATAAGCGCCTCGGCGCCGATTACCTTGGCGGTCTTGACCGAGACCTGCGGCTGGTACAGCAGGACGAAGTCGCCATGTTCCAGCGCGCGGCGCAACGACACCTCGAGCTTGTGCCGCTCGACCGCGCGCACGTTCATGTCAGGCGAGAAGAACTGGAAGTTGTTGCGCCCCTTCTCCTTCGCGTAGTACATCGCTGTGTCGGCGTTCTTCATCAGCGTTACGCCGTCGTCGGCGTCGTTCGGGTAGATGCTGATCCCGATCGAGCACGAGGTATTGAGGGCATGCCCGCCGACTTCCGCGGTTCGCGATACCGCGCGGACGATTTTCGAGGCGACTTGAGCGGCATCCTCGGCGCGTTTCAGGTGCTCCAGCGCGATGACAAACTCGTCTCCTCCTAGCCTTGCCAGTGTGTCGCCGCGCCGGATGCAGGCGGCCATGCGTTGCGCAATTTCCTTCAACAGCAGGTCGCCAACGTGGTGGCCGAGCGAGTCGTTGATGTTCTTGAACCGGTCGAGATCGACGAAAAGAACGCCCAGCGAATCGCTGGCGCGCCGGGCATTGATCAGGCCCTGGTCGAGGCGGTCGTTGAACAGCAGGCGGTTGGGCAACTCGGTCAACGGGTCTCGGGTGGCAAGGTAGCTGATTCGCGCTTCGGAGCGCTTCAACTCAGTGATGTCACGGGTCGTTCCGCGGTGGCCGCTGGGGCGGCCTTGCTCGTCATGCGTCGAAACGCCGCTGACCTGCAGCCAGAGAATTTCGCCCGACTTCGAAACGAGCTGGTGTTCGAGGTCGCGGAAGCGCCGATCGGCGCCCATCTGCTCGGCGAACCAGGCGCGGACCCTTTCCGCTTCGCCGGGAGGCATCAGCTCGGCGGCGGTGCGACCAAGAAGCTCCTCGGCGGTGTAACCCAGCACCTCGACCACCTTGGGCGAAAGGTAGGTGAACCGGCCTTCAAGATCGTCTTCCCACACGTACTCGCCGGCGACCTCGGCCACGTCCCTGAATCGCTGCTCGCTCGCTTTCAGGGCATCCTCCGCGGCCTTGCGCTCGGTGATGTCGGTCATCACCAGGACCAGCACGCGGCTGCCGTCGGCGCGGGTCAGCGCCGACTTGCGCACCACCATCGAGTTCGTCCTGCCGCCGGCGACGTAGACTGCTTCGTACTCGACCGGCTTGTCGGAGCTCAATGCCTGATCGTCCGTCCGCTGCAGAAATTCCGCGCGTTCCGGGGAGAAGAGGTCGAAGTCGGTCTTGCCGATCATCCATTCCCTCGGCCGGCCGAGGAAGGCCACGGCGGCGTCGTTGAAGGCAATGAAGCGGTGATCTTCTCCTTTCACCACGATCGGGCTGGCGATCGCGTTGAGGATGCCCTCGAAGAACAGGCGGCCTTGCGCCACGGCGCGCTCGGCCTGTTGCCGCGCGGCTTCGCGTTCCAGGTTCTCCAGCGCGAACGACAGGTTCAGCGCCAGACGGTCGAGCAGCGCGATCAGTTCGGAATCGAAGAACTGAGGTTCGAGGGAATGCAGGTGCAGTGCGCCGAGCGGCCGGCCCCCGACCACGAGCGGGAAGGTGCCGACGGACAGCAGCCCGGCGTCGATCAGAAGCTGCTTGTTGAAGATGTACTGGTCGCCGCGAACATCGTTGCAGATGAAGTGCTCTCCGGTCCGCAGGGCCTGCGCCGAGGGCGCGTCGCCTCCCTGGGCCTTCGGGTCAAGCGAGAAGTAGAGCCTGGGCGCAAGACCGTGGTCATTGCCTCCATGTGCCACCGTGGCCACGATCTGCGTGCTTTCTTCCAGCATTCCTATGCGGGCGAACTCCACTCCGCCTCGCGTTACCACCACATCGCAGACCTGGCGAAAGAGAGCATCGCGTTCAGTGGTGCGAATGATCACCTCATTGACTTCCGACAAGGCGGCGTAGAAATCCCGCAACTGCGCAAGGCGCTGTTCGGTGCGCTTCAGGGCCGTGATGTCACGGCCAACGCCGCGGTAGCCCAGGAAACGGCTGGTCTTGTCGAACAGCGGTTCGCCGCTGACCAGCGCGAAGCGGGTTTCGCCCGCTGCGGAAACGCGCCTCAGGACGAGGTCCCTGAAGGGACGTCTTGCGCCCAGATCCTCCTCATGTGCGCGGCGCACTTCCTCCGACTCGAATACATTGGGAAGTTCGAACCGAGTCTTGCCGAGCGAGGCGTTGCCATCGATGCCGGCACGTCCCTGCGCCGCGCGGGAGACGAACGTGAAGCGCAGGTTCTCGTCCTGTTCCCAGTACCAGTCGGAAGAAAGCTCGGCGAGCCTCTGGAAGCGGTCGGCGCTGCTGCTTGCCTGTGCAAGCGCCCGGCTGCGTTCCGCGCTGGCCGCGCTGACCAGCAAGGTCGTGCCGAAGAACACCACGACCGCGAGGTGAAAGATGAGCAGGCCGTGGGGCACCACACCGTGAGCAAAAGGTCCCAGCCCGGCCGACGTGCCCCAGGCTACCACGCAGAAGACCATGGCATTGGCGAGCGCGGTGAGTCCGGGCGGATGGCGCAGGGCAAGCACGATCGCCACCGGCAGGAGCAGGTAGTCCAGGCGATTGAGGCCGATGAGACCTTCGAGAAAACCGGAGAAGACCATCGCCGCGATGGCGATCTGGACCGCGACCGTGAGAATGCCCTCGACACCGCGCGCCGTGCTCTGGCGGTCACGCCACAGGGCCGGGATGCAGAGAACCAGCGGCACTACCAGAAGAATTCCGAGCGCATCGCCCATCCACCACAGCAACACCATCGGCGCCAGATCTGCCGCCGGAATCGATCCGGCGAGAAACAGGCTTGCCGGACCGAGGAGCGCCGATATGAATGCATCGAGCATCGCCCCGTACACCAGGAGCTTGCTGGCGTCATCCAGCCGGAGGAGACGACCGTCGAAGCCGGTGCGTCGCAGCAGAGCCCAGCCGACACCGGCAGCCAGAGTGTTTCCGCAGGCTACTCCCACGGCCCCGAGCAGACTGCCCGAAGAAAAGAGACTGACCGCGAAGGCGCCGACCCACACCCCCGGAAGCAGGCGAGCGCCGAAGATCAGCAGCACGGCAAGCGCAATCCCGGACGGTGGCCAGACCGTGGTGACCTGAGGATGGATCAGGGCGAACTGCAATCCGCCAACGCCGGCTGCGAAGTATCCGGCGGCCAGAACGACGTTGGCGGCTACTCCGCGCCAGTGGGGCGTTTCCATTGCTCCCGGACTTTGTTCAGCCGGTCTCATTCTTCGTGACCGCCGTTTTCCCAGACCGGCGCCAACCCTCGGGCGCGGGAACGGAACTCAGCCGGCATGCCCGGAATTCCGCGCCTTCTGGGCCAGTTTGGCGCGAAAGCGCTCGGCGTCGATGATAAATCGTTCATGCCGGCCTTCCGAGATCTTGTCGATTCCATCATGGGCCACGACCGAGAACACCAGCCTGCGACCATCGATCTGTTGCAATGTCACGTCCACGGTCACGGTCATGCCGGCAGGCGTGGCCGCAAGGTGGGAGAAATCGACGTGGGTACCCAGGGACTGCTCCCGCGGCCAATCGAGATGGGGGCGGAGCATCTCCACGCAGGCCCATTCGAGCAAGCCGACCATGAAGCCGGTCGCAAGCACCGCCGGCATCTCCCTGAACATGTCCGACTCGGGATAGAGGTAAGGGACCGTCTTGGATTCCGGGATCGTGAACTTGTGAGTGTGGGACTGCCCGGGGCGCAGAGTATCTTTCATCTGAGGCGACGCTTGGTGAACGAGAACTGGTGTCAGTTTCGCCGGCAGCCGGGAGCGAGGCGCGAAAGTCAGAGCGCGCCTCAGAGCGTATCCGCATAGCGGTCAGGCGCCCTCTCCGCCTTTAGGGAGAGGGGGCCGGGACGAGGCGGACTTCTTCCGCTCCACCAGCACCGGTGGCGCCACGCTCATCACTTCCTCCACGGTCGTCACTCCGGCGGCGACCTTGCGTGCCCCGCCGATGCGCAGAGGCTTCATGCCATCGCGGCTCGCCTGTTCGCGGATCAGCGCCATGTCCGCACCCTCGTGAATCAGAGGCCGCAGCCGGTCGGTCATGGACATGATCTCGTAGATTCCGACACGACCGAGGTAACCGGTCATCCGGCATTCGAGGCAGCCCTTGGCGTAGTACACCTGCCTCGGCTTCTCGGCCTGCCAGGGCGCAATCAGCGTCTGCCAGGCATCATCCGGCAGTTCGCCGGCTTCGCGGCAGTGCGGGCACAATGTCCGCACCAGCCGCTGGGCCATTACGGCGAGGATCGTGGAATGGAGCAGGTATGCCGGCACTCCGATGTCGAGCAGGCGGGTGATAGCGGAAGGCGCGTCGTTGGTGTGCAGCGTCGAAAGCACCAGGTGTCCGGTAAGCGCTGACTGGATCGCCTGCTCCGCGGTCTCCAGATCGCGAATCTCTCCGACCATGATGACATCCGGATCCTGGCGCAGCAGGGTGCGCACCCCGGAGGCGAAGTCCAGCCCGATCCCGTGCTGAACCTGCATCTGGTTGAACGCCGGCTCGACCATCTCGATCGGGTCTTCGATGGTGCACACGTTCACCTCCGGCCTGGCGAGGTGCTTGAGCGTGGAGTAGAGCGTGGTGGTCTTGCCCGACCCGGTCGGCCCGGTTACCAGCACGATACCGTTGGGCCGGGTGACGATTTCTTTCCAGCGTGTGCCATCCTCGTCCGAAAAGCCCAGATCGCGGAAATCCTTCACCAGTACTTCCGGATTGAAGATGCGCATTACCAGCTTTTCGCCAAAGGCGGTCGGCATGGTCGACAGCCGCAGTTCCACTTCCTCGCCGTCCGGGGTGCGAGTCTTGATGCGCCCATCCTGCGGCCTGCGCTTTTCCACCACGTCCATGCGGCCCAGGATCTTGATGCGGCTGGTCATTGCGGCAACCACCGGCATCGGGATCTGGTACACCTGGTGCAGGACGCCGTCGATCCGGAAACGCACGTTGGCGACCTCACGGCGAGGCTCGATGTGAATGTCGCTTGCGCGCTGCTCGAAGGCGTACTGCAGCAGCCAGTCGACCAGCTTGACGACGTGCTGGTCGTTGGCGTCGAGATTTCCGGTCCGTCCGAGCTGGACCAGCTGCTCGAAGTTGGTGATCTCCGACAGACCACCCGCCTGCTGCTGGCTTGCGCTCTTTACCGAGCGCGCGAGGTTGTAGAACTCCACCAGATAGGAGTTGATGTCGGCCGGGTTGGCGATCATCCGGCGGATCTGCAGGCGCAAGATCTTCGCCAGTTCGTCTTCCCACTCGCGCACGTACGGTTCGCAGGTGGCTATGACCGCCTCGCTGCTGGTGACCCCGACCGGCAGGATCTTGAAGCGGGCGGCGTAGGCGTTGGACATCACCCTGGTGACCGCGGCGAAGTCGATCTTGAAAGGATCGATGTGCAGGTAGGGCATTCCCACCTTGTCCGCCAGCCACTCGGTCAGCGCATCCAGGTGCAGCAGCTTTCTGGGGTTGCGCGGATCCTTCCACTTCTGGTCCGCGACCAGGACAAGGGGGTGGGTTTCGTTGCGGAAATGCCTGCGGATTTCGACCAGCCGGTCGGCGTCCTCTCTGGCCACCAGCTTGTCCGCGACCAGCTCGTTGAGAACTTCCTCGAGCGTGAGCTTTCGGTCGGAGCGCCGTTGCGGGGTATTGGCTTTGTGCAGCGTGGCGCTCGGGTTCATCGGCCCATCGATAGTCGGCGCGAGTGACTGAGGGCAACCACTATAACGCGTGCCTCTGGCCGGACCAAGGTATCGCCCTGGCTATGAACCGCCGGAGACTGTTCACGCCCTGTTCTGGTGCTATCGGAACCACCGGCGCATTATAACGGTGCGTCCGGGTTCTCGAGTGGTCTTGAAAAGGCCTAATTATCAGTGGGATGATGAAGGGGAATGACCATTGCTTCGAACGCTCCGTTTAACATCTTAAAAGAATACCGGGAGGAGACTCATGGAAACGGTCAGAACACCGTCCGACGTTCTGTTCATTCTGCTTGGCGCCATCATGGTCCTGGCGATGCACGGCGGCTTTGCCTTCCTGGAGGTCGGTACCGTGCGCAAGAAGAACCAGGTCAACGCGCTGGTCAAGATTCTCTGCGATTTTGCAACCTCGACAGTCGCCTATTTCCTGATCGGCTTCGCCGTCGCCTACGGAACCAGCTTCTTCGTCCAGGCAAAAACGCTCGCAGAGTACAACGGCTATGAACTTACCCGGTTTTTCTTCCTGCTGACCTTCGCGGCCGCGATCCCGGCGATCGTGTCGGGCGGGATCGCCGAACGCGCCAAGTTCAACGCCCAGCTTGCAGCAAGCTTTGCTCTGGTGGGATTCATATACCCGTTCTTCGAAGGCATCGCCTGGAACGGAAAGTTCGGAGTGCAGGAATGGCTCGGGGCATCGTTCGGCGCTCCGTTTCGCGACTTTGCGGGGTCGGTAGTGGTCCACGCGATGGGTGGCTGGATCGGTCTGGTGGCGGTGCTGCTGCTGGGGGCGCGCCGGGGCCGCTACAGCGGAGGCGGGGTCGCGGCGCACCCGCCATCCAGCATCCCTTTCCTTGCCCTTGGCGCCTGGATGCTCACTGTCGGCTGGTTCGGGTTCAACGTCATGTCGGCACAGGTACTGCCCAATGTCAGCGGCCTTGTGGCCATGAATTCGCTCATGGCGATGGCCGGCGGGACGCTGGGCGCATTGTTCATGGGGAGAAACGACCCCGGATTTGTGCACAACGGCCCGCTTGCCGGTCTGGTCGCGATCTGCGCCGGCTCGGACATCATGCATCCCGTAGGTGGGTTCGTTACCGGAGCCCTGGCAGGTGTGCTTTTCGTCGCGCTGTTCACCGTTACCCAGAATCGCTGGAAGATCGACGATGTGCTCGGCGTCTGGCCGCTGCACGGGCTTTGCGGTGCGTGGGGTGGAATCGCGGCGGGAATCTTCGGACTCGAGGCGCTCGGAGGAATGGGTGGCGTGTCTCTGTTGTCGCAGCTGATAGGGACGGCCATAGGAATCGGGATCGCGCTGGCCGGCGGATTCGTGGTCTACGGCGTGCTGAAAGCAACGGTTGGCATTCGCCTCGACCCGGAAGATGAGTTCAAAGGCGCAGATCTCGCGATCCACAAGGTGTCGGCCACGCCCGAGCGCGAAGTGAGCTGGTAGCAACCCGAGCCGCGGCTGGCGCCGCCGGTCCTAGCGCCTCGCTGCCGAAGCCTCAGGCTTCGGCAGCGGTTCTATCGTTCCCATGTGAAAGCGGAACTCGCCTGACGCGCGGTCGGAGAAATAGTGCGTCAGAGTGTTGCGCACCGTGGCGAAGGCTATGGCGCTCCAGGGAATCTCCTGCTCGGTAAACAATCGTGCCTCGAGCGTCTCGGCGCCCGGCCGGAAGTCGCGGTCGGCGAGCTTGGCGCGAAACAGCATGTAGACCTGGTTGATGTGCGGGATGTTGTAAAGCGCATAGAGGGCGATTATGTCCACCCGCGCGTTCGCCTCCTCCAGCGTCTCTCGAAGCGCGCCCTCGGCGGTGGTTTCACCGTTCTCCATGAAGCCTGCCGGGACGGTCCACAGACCCATCCGCGGCTCGATTGCACGGCGACAGAGAAGGATCCTGTCTCCCCATTCCGGAATGCAGCCGACAACGATCTTCGGATTCTCGTAATGAATCATGCCGCAGGCCCCGCAGACATGCCGAGGCAGCGTGTCGCCCGGAGGAATTCGTTGCGCCACTGGCGCGCCGCAGCTGCTGCAGAAGTTCATGACTGGCGTGACGTTCGCAAGCGTCCCGATTATACGGCCAGGCGCAGCGCCGACCGCCGCGCGTAGAATCCGCCCGGGTCGATCCGACAGGGAAGCCATATGCGTGTGCTGCTGACGGCCGTGCTCTTTTCTTTGGGGTGGTTCGCGACCCCGCTCCCGGCGCAGGAAGCCGCATCGATCGCCGGCTCCTGGCGGGGTCCGTGGTATCGCGGGATGAGCAGCGGCGTGATGGTGCTGAGGCTCTCGGCCGATGGAAAAGGAACGGTCTCGTTCACCAACCTGGAGACATTCGGAGAGTTGCCGGCGCCGCTGATCAGGACCAGGATGCAGGGCGATTCGTTCGAGTTCCGTGCCAGTGGCGCGAGCGGCCGCGACTTCGCAGCCGGAGTGAAGCAAAGCGCCGACGGCCGGATGCTGCGCGGCACCGGGCGCTACGAGGGGTTTCAGGTCAAGTTCGAACTGCAGCGCCAGGAGTAATCGCGAGCGCGCCGGCAGAAGGCGACCGAGGTTCGCGCCGGCTGGCGCAAGTCGTCAGGAGGGGTTCAGTCCACAGGAAGCGCTTTGATGTAGGCCGCGAGCGCCTCGATCTGTTCCGCTTTCAGGTTGTTCTTGTACGCAGGCATGTACCCCGGCTTGCCGTTCGCGATCTGAGCCATCACCTGTTGCTGCGATTTCTTGGTACCGGCCAGTTTCGGAGCCTTGCCGCCATCCATGCCATACCCGTCGTGGCACCAGCTGCAGTTGGTTGCGAACAGCTTCTTCATGTCCATCTGATACTTCTGCCCGACTTCGGCTAGAGCCTTGACCGCCTCTTCGTTCGCGATGGCGCCGGCGGGCACCACCGCCGCGACCGCGGCGCTGAGCATGAGAATCACGAACCGGTGCATCCCTGGTCCTTCAGTACCGTGCGTTCCGAACGGCTTCGATGCGATGAACGGAGGAGGGCGAGGGATCCATCCCTCGCCCGAAGCAATGGCAGCCGTCTACCGCCGGTTTACAGGCCGAAAACGATCAACTGGCCGGCATCGGTCGGCATATCGGTGAACGGATGACCGAACAGCGGGCCGTAGTTCCCCGAGACATGAGATCCCCAGCCGGCGACGACCGCGATGTACTGCTTGCCCTTCGCCATATAGGAGATCACGCCGCCGTGGTGACCGATACCGTTGTTGTGCGTCCAGAGCGTCTTGCCGTTGCGGGCATCGAGCGCGTAGAACATTCCATCGGCGCCGGGCACGAACACCAGGTTGCCCTTGGTGGTGAGCAGCGAGGCGAGCGGCGGATACTTGAACTCGACGCGCCACTTGATCTTGCCTGAAAGCGGGTCACGGCCGGTCACGTGGCCGTACGACTGGCGGCCCTCCGGATGACGCGCGGTCCAGCTTGCACCGAAGTAGGCCTGACCCGAGAAGTCTGCGGGACGATCGGCCTTTACGACCTCAATGTCGAAGCACCACTCCTGGCCGATCTTGTAGAGCAGTCCGGTGCCGGGATTGTAAGCGCCGGTGTTCCAGGAGATCGCGCCGTCGATCGCCGGGCAAACGTTGGTGTGCTTGCCCTCAGGCAACTCACGGCGCCCGATCAGCTCGCCGGTCTTCGGGTTCACGCCTTTGATGTAGTTGAAGGTCTCGCCCAGCATGTAGGCGTTCTCGACCTTCAAGACCTGATCCTTGGCCTTCGCCGGATCGGGGTTGTACACGAAGATGATGCCGCCCTTGTTCGGATGCACCATGTAGCGGCTGTTGCCTTTTTCGAACAGCATGAACTCTCCGACCGCAGAGTCGAAATCCCACGCGTCGTGCGGCATCTCCGAGAAGTAGGCTCGCAACTCGCCGCTATCGGCATCGAGGACCACGACCGACGAGCTGTAAAGGTTCGTGCCCGGACGCGGACCTTCGGTCATCCAGTTCTCGCCTGCCCAGTCGTAATCGGGCGCAGGGTTGGCGGTGCCCCACCACACGGTGTTGTGCTTGGGATCGTAGCCGCCGGTCATCCAGCCGCCGCCGCCGCCGATTTTCCACGAGTCGTTGCCCCAGCTTGCGCGGGAGCGCTCGTCACCGCCTATTGTGTCGAACTGCCATGCAACCTCGCCGGTCTGCGCGTTGACAGCGAAGATCGGGCCGCAGCAGCCGGAGAGCTCGCCGCCGTTTGCACCGATGATCACCTTGTCTTTCACCACCAGTGGAGCGCCGGTGAACCCCTTGTTGCCCTTCTCCACCGACATGATCTCGTTGTCCCAGACGACTTTGCCGGTCTTCTGGTCGAGCGCGATCATTCGGCCGTCAACCGTGCCGATGTAGACCTTGCCATAGGCGATGGCGAGTCCGCGGTTGTACGGGTTGTAAAACGTTCCTTCGGCACGGTCGGTGTCGATCTTGGCCTGGTAGCGCCAGATAACCGCACCATTGGAGCCGTCCAGCGCCCATACCTGGCCCGAAGAGCTGGTGTAGTAGAGGATGCCGTCGACGGCGAGAGGAAAGGACTGGATGCCGCGCTTGCTGGCGGACGGAGTGTGCAGCCATGCGACTTTCAGGCTCTTCACGTTACCGCTATTGACCTGATCGAGACCGCTGTAGTGCCAGCCTCTGAACGAGTTGTGATACATGAGCCAGTTGTTCACGTCCTTGTCGGCATTCATCAGACGGTCCCAGGTTACGTCGGCTGCGAGTGCCTGGGATGTCAAACCAATGAGGGCCGCGGCAGACAGGGCCTTGACGACCTCTGCATGAGACCATCGTTTCATAACTCTCTCCCGGTTATGTTGTTGAGCAGAACCATGCCCGAATGGGATTCGATTTTCCCAACTGGCCTGCGTCCAAAGTGATCGGGACGTGCTTAGCTGCAGAGACCAGCGAAGAAATCCGGTGCAAATGTAGCCCCAGCCGGCAGTGATTGGCAAGCGAAGAAGACGCGTGGTGCGTTGCCCGCTGCGCAGCCCGGCCGCATTCCGGGTGTTGCGCTGCGACAATCATCTCTCGTATCGTGACATCCGAGGTGAATTGATGAGTGGACCATCAGACGGTCTATCAGTGGACCATAGCGAGCTGCGATGGCGGTTCGTGCGTTCGTCGGGACCGGGCGGGCAGAATGTCAACAAGGTCGCAACCGCGGTGGAGTTGCGCTTCGACCTGGCGCGAAGCCGTTCGCTTCCGTCCGAGGTCAAGGAAAGACTCGTTCGAATCGCGGGCAGGAGGGTCTCCGCCGAAGGTGTGCTGGTGATCGACGCCCGGCGCTTTCGTTCCCAGGCCCGCAACCGCGAGGATGCGCTGGCGCGCCTGCGCTCGCTGATCGATCAGGCCGCGCGCAAGCCCCGGGCCCGACTGAAGACTGCGCCGAGCGCGGCGTCGCGCGAGAAGCGTCTGGAGAGAAAACGCCGGCGCGCCGGCACCAAGTCCAGTCGCGGCCGCGTCCGCGACGCTGACTAGCGCCTGTCCGGGAGAATGCGCCCCAGCAATCTCATCAATTCCTTCTGTTCGCGCAGCGACAGTCCCTCCACGACCCTGCGCTCGTGCTGCTGAACACGTCGCCTCAGTGCGCGCACGAGCGCGGTGCCGGCGTCGGTGAGATAAAGCCCGTTGCTGCGCCGGTCGGCGGCTCGCCGCTCGACCAGGCCTCTTGCTTCCAGCTTGTCGATGACCGGCACAAGCGAGGATCGATCGAGATGCGCGGCATCGGCCAGCCGCTGTTGTTTCAGGCCTGGATTGGCTTCGATCAGCACCAGCACGCCGAACAGGCCGGGCGATATGCCCTCGGAACCCGCGGTTTCGGCGAAATCGGCGAAGATCGCCCGTTGCGCCAGTCGCAACTGGTAGCCGATCAGGCCGGGCAGGATGCCGAGACTGAGCGGGCGATCGTTGACACCGCGGGGACTCCTGGCGCGCGCGGCAGATTGTTTGACACCAAACAGTTTGGATACCATACTTTCGAATCCTAGTTGATCGCCCGCTTCCCTGCCAGCCCCATGGGCTTAGCCGTCTCGATCGCCGACACCGAGCAGTCCGCACCGGCGGAGCCGGGGGACACGGTGCTCTCGGCGCTGCTCAATCACGGAATCGGTTTTGCCTACAGCTGCCAGGCCGGCAACTGCGGCACCTGCAAGTGCGAACTCGTGTCCGGGGAGATCCTCGAACTGGAGTACTCCGAACACGCTCTGTCGGTTTCGGAGCGCGCGCGCAACATCGTGCTCGCCTGCCGCGCCCAGGTATGGAGCGACGTGGTGGTTCGGCGGCTCGCTGCGGAGGATTTCGTGGTTCATCCGTCGCGGATCCTGCGCTGCCGGGTTGCGCGGATCTCGCAGGCGACGCACGACGTGCTCCGGCTCGGACTCGAAGTGCTGGCCGGCGGACCGTTCACGTTCTCCGCCGGGCAGTTCGCCCGGCTCGAGTTCGCTTTCGCCCGAGGCAAGGAGCGCGACTACTCGATGGCAGGTGCACCGGACGACGGGTTTCTGGAATTTCATATACGGGTCATGCCGGAGGGCGCAGTCAGCCGCCGAGTCGCACAGCAGTTGAACGAGGGCGACGAAGTGCGAGTGTCCGGTCCTCTGGGGACCGCCTACCTGCGGGCCCAGCATGAAGGCCCGATGGTGGCGATCGCTGGCGGAACCGGCCTCGCGCCGATCCGCTCGATCGTGAGCACGGCAATTGCCGGCGGGTTCAGGCACCCGATCCACCTCTATTTCGGCGTGCGTGCCGAGCGCGATATCTATTGCGAAGAGGAACTGGCGCAGTGGCAGTTACGCCATCCAGGGCTCAAGGCGCACGTTGTCCTCTCCGAGCAGGCCGGCGAACTGAGCGACGGCCGGCTGCCGCGGCGCAGGGGACTGGTGACCGATGCCGTCGCCGCCGATCTGCCCGACCTCACCGGCTTCAAGGTGTACGCGGCAGGGCCGCCGCCGATGGTCGACGCAGCGAGCGCGCTGGCGACATCGCGTGGAGTAACGCTGCGGGACATTCACGCCGACGCTTTCTATCCGGCGGCGCCCGAAACAAGACTCGCCGGGGCGGCATGAAACTTCTTGAGGCCCGGGTGGCAGTCGTGACTGGCGGCGCCCGCGGCATCGGTAGGGCGATCGCCGAAGAACTGGTGCGCGAAGGCGCGCAGATCATCATCGCCGATAACGGCGCCTCGATCGACGGCGCCGAGGCGGACCCCGGCGTGGTCGAATCCGCTGCGGCGGCGCTGGGCGCGGTCGGATTCGCCGAGGACGTGGCTGCGCCAGGCGCCGCGGAGAAGCTGGCAAAGCTCGCGCTCGACCGCTTCGGCAGCGTCGACATCCTGGTCAACAACGCAGCGATTCTGCGCGATGCGCTGGTCTTCAAGGGCCGGCGCGACGACTTCGAGCGCGTAATCGCGACCAACCTCACCGCCGGGTTCGCATTGCTTGCCGCCCTCACGCCGGTGATGCGCGACCAGGCGAAGCGGGGACGTCCTCCCGGGCGCATCGTGAATATCGTCTCCAGCGCGGGGCTGATCGGCAACTTCGGCCAGTCCGCTTACGCTGCATCGAAGGCCGGCCTGTTCGCGCTCACCCGCGTAGCGGCGATGGACATGGCGCGTTCGAAAGTCGCGTGCAACGCTGTCGCACCGTTCGCAGCCACGAGGGTAACCGAGTCGATCCAGCCGGCGAACGAGGAACAGGCCCAGTACAAGTCCCGTGCGCTGAAGATCTCTCCAAAGTACGTTGCCCGGCTGACGGCCTTCCTGGTCTCGAACCAGCACGACATCACCGGCCAGCTTTTCGGAGTCCGCGGCCGCGAGCTGTTCGTATTTACTCAGCCGCGGCCCGCGGCCCAAGCCGAGCTTCCCGCGGACGCGGCTGGGAACGGAAGCTCGCTCGGGCGTATCATCGAGCGGGAGCTGGCTGGCGCTTTCGCCGACTTGAGAACCGATCTGGAAATCTTCAATACCGAGCCGTTGATCTGAGGGGAGAATGACTGCAGCAGCCGCAACCTTCGAAATCAAGACTGCCGCCGAGCTCAAGGACGCGCCTGAGGAGTACCGCGCCGCAGTGGAAAAGATCGTGATCAGCCATGCGGTGAACGAGCTCTACGGAGCCCAGGTGTTCGACGAGCCGGCGATCGCGCTGGCACCGACTCCTTACGCCAAGTGGCTGACCTGCCGTGTGGCGATGGAGGAATACCATCACCACGTGCGCTTCAGATCGCTGGCGGACGAGATCGGCGTCGCCTCCGAGCGCATGGACCCGAAGAGAAAGAAACCCCTGTCGATCTTCGAGTTCGAGCTGCGCACCTGGCCCGAGTTCTGCGTGATCAAGCTGATCGCCGACTATGCCGAGATCCTGCAAGTGGAGGACCTGCTGCATTGCTCCTTCCATCCGCTGCGCAACCTGGCGCGCATCACCATGCCGGAGGAAAAGTTCCACGCCAAGTTCGGAAAGGACTTCTGCAACGAGCTGTGCCGCACTCCCCAGGGCCGCCGAGCGGTGCAGGATGGCATCAACCGCTATTTCCCGATAACACCGGCCTTCTTCGGCGCCAGCCAGTCGAAGAACAACGAGACCTACCGCCGTTGGGGGCTGAAGAGTCGCAGCAACGACGAAATGCGCGCCGACTTTCTCGGTCGCATTACCGAGCTGGTCGAAGGCGATCTCGGTCTGAAGCTGCCGAAGATCTAGATCAATCCGGAACGTTGTGAACAGCCAAGACACCAGCAAAGCCCGAGGAGAGCAACAGACTCTTTCGCTACGAAGGGACACGAAGGACCGCCAGGAGGCACCAGGGAAAGCGGGCGCGGAGCAGGCAACGTCAGGTGTCGGAGCGTTCTCGTCGCCTGCTCCTTGTTGAGGAACCGTTTGTTTTCTCCGGGCGCCTTGGCGGTGAGAGTCGCAGTCAGGAGGAAGGCATGGGACAGCCGATGAAGGATTCTCGCGCGCAGCGCGAGGCGTACTACCGGCGCATCGGCGAGAAGCATCTCACGCCGCTGTGGGAGCTGATGAGCGCGCTGGTGCCGCGGGAGCCACAGTCACCCTGCGTGCCGATGCTGTGGAAGTACGATGAGGTGCGGCCCTGGTTGCTGGAGTCCGGCAGTCTGATCAGCGCCCAGGAGGCGGTGCGGCGCGTGCTGATCCTGGAGAACCCCGGGCTGCCCGGCCAGTCATCGATCACCCACACGCTCTACGCCGGCTGGCAGCTGATACTGCCGGGAGAAGTGGCGCCCAGCCACCGGCACACCCAGACCGCGCTGCGGCTGATCGTGGAGGGAGAGGGCGCGTACACCGCGGTCGACGGCGAGCGGGTCACCATGCATCGCGGCGATTTCATCATCACCCCTTCCTGGACCTGGCACGACCACGGCAACCCTGCAAAGGAGCCGGTCGTGTGGCTGGATGGACTGGACATACCGCTGGTGCGATTCCTCGACGCCGGATTCTCCGAGGACTATCCGCGCGAAGAGCAGGAGGTAATCCGCCCGGAAGGAGACGCACGGCTGCGCTACGGCAACAACCTGCTGCCGATCGGGTACCGGCTGCAGGGCGTCTCGTCGCCGGTCTTCGCCTACCCATACCGCCTCTCGCGCCAGAGCCTGGAGCAGCTGGCGCGCGCTGACAAACCGCATCCGGCGCATGGCTACAAGATGGAGTTCATCAACCCGGCGAACGGAGGCCCGGCGATGCCGACCATGGGCGCATTCATCCAGCTCCTGCCCCGCGGGTTCACCGGACAGCCTTACCGCTGTACCGACGGAACGGTGTTCTCGGTGATCGACGGCCGCGGCAGCCTGAGTGTCGACGGCCGCGTGTTCGCCTTCGGGGAGCGCGACGCCTTCGTCGTGCCGTCGTGGCAGGCCTGCACGCTGGCCGCCGAGCAAGAATCGGTGCTTTTCTCCTTCTCAGACCGTCCAGTGCAGAAAGCGCTCGGCCTGTGGCGCGAGCAGCTGGGGTAGATCCGGACGCCAAGGCCTGGTTCTCCCGTGTCGGCCTACCGTTGAGCGAGGCCGACCGCGAAGCGGCAGAAAGCTATCTGCGTGCGCTCGATATGTCGGGGCTCGGGATCGGGCAGCCAACCGACGCGGCGCAAGCCGAGAGAATCGTCCGCGATCCGCAGTGGGACACGCGGTGGTGGTCGCGGGAGGACGCTGAACGCAGGCGCCTTACCGAATCCGCGTCGAAAACACACGGACTGCGAGTGGCGCTGGAAGCACTGACGCTGGCGACCGAAGGCCATACCGAGGCGAGTCTTCGTCAGGCCATGGCTTCGACGGCAATCGTTTCCGGGGGAGAAGCGCTGGCGCGTGCCGCCGCCGGGTCGTTGCTGATGGCCTTGCACGCGCGCGCCCTCGCGCGGCTTTCGGGCTGCGAGGAATCGCACCTCTTTATGCGAAAATACGCGCTCTTCTCGCTCGGCCGGTGGCCGCTCGGCGCCTCGCACGGAGCGCTACATGTCTTCTAGAACAATGACCTCGACGGCACTGCTGTTCGAAGCTCCGCCACAGCCCTCGATTCCGGTGGCAGGAAGCCCGGCCCGTTTCCCGGTTCATCGCATCTACTGCGTCGGCCGCAACTATGCGGCACATGCCCGCGAAATGGGAAAGGACCCGGAGCGCGAGCCGCCTTTCTTCTTCTTGAAGCCCGCCGATGCGATCGTTCCCGGCGGCGGCGAAATACGTTACCCGCCGGGCACCGTGAACCTGCACCACGAGATCGAACTGGTGGTCGCGATTCACAAGGGTGGTCGCGACATCGATGTGGACAAGGCGCTCGATCACGTGTTCGGCTACGCGGTGGGACTGGACATGACCCGGCGCGACCTGCAACTTGCGGCGCGCGACATGGGGCGGCCATGGGATTTCGGCAAGGCCTTCGACCAGTCCGCGCCAGTGACATCAGTCCATCCGGTGGCCGGGCGGGATCACTTCTCCCAAGGACGCATTACCCTCGAAGTCAATGGCGTGCTGCGCCAGCAGGGCGACTTGTCCGACCTTATCTGGAGCGTGCCGGAAACAATCGCTTTCCTGTCCAGATACTACCTGCTGCAGCCCGGCGATCTGATCTTCACCGGGACCCCGGCAGGCGTCGGTGCGGTCGTGCGCGGCGACAAGCTCAAGGGCGCGGTCGAGGGCCTGGCCGAACTGAACGTCGAGATCGTGTGAGAGCCAGGCGGTGAACGGCGCGAGTAACAAAACCTGGCTCGAGGCGGCGTTGAACGGGCCCTGGACCAGAAGCCGCCAACCGGGAATCCCGATCACGGTCAAGGAAATTGTCGACCAGGGCGTCGCCTGTGTGAGAGCCGGCGCAGCGATTGTGCATGTGCACGCCTACGACGAGGCGAGCGGGCGGCAGGCAGACGACGCCGATATCTACGCTCGCCTGATCGAAGGCATCCGCTCCAAAGTCGATGCCATCGTCTATCCGACCATTCCCACCGCCGGAATGAATGGCCAGACGAGCGCGCTGAGCGCGCAACAGCGGTTCGCCCACGTCGAGGAGCTGGCGAAACGCGGTCTGCTCGAGTTCGCGGCGGTCGATCCCGGTTCAACCAACATTTCGCACTACGACGAGGTGCGCGAAGACAAGCCCGGATTCGTCTACCTGAATCCCGAGGAGCACGTTCGCCACGGGCTGAACCTGGCAATGCGCTATCAATTCCACCCGGCGTACGCGATCTACGAGCCGGCTTTCCTCCGCCTGGGCGCCGCACTGCACTGGCGGGAGAGTTGCCCGAACCCGGTATACCGTTTCATGTTCTCCACCGGCTTCACCTTCGGATTTCCTCTCGAGGACTATGCCCTGACCGCCTACCTCAAGCTGCTGGACCAGGTGGCGCCGGGCGCGCAATGGATGATCGCCGGTCTGGATGTGGATGTGACTCCGATGATTCCCCGCGTGCTGGTGGAAGGCGGCCATGTGAGGGTGGGGCTCGAAGACGCGCCGTTCGGAACTGGCACCAGCAACCTCCAGTGGGTGGAGCGCGCGGCGCGGATCATCACGGACTCCGGCGGAGTCCTGGCCACTCCGGCGGAGGTGCGCATGGCTGCCAGTCCCGAAGAGCACGCCCCTGCATGAGCGAACCTCTCCGGCCGGAGGATCGCGAGGCCCTCGACCGCAACATCCGGAAGACAGTTGCCGGAGCCGTCATCAGGCGTCTGGAACTGATCTCCCGCGACACGCAGCGCCAGGAGCTGGCGCAGACTCGGCTGTTCGTCGCTGCGCTTGCGCTGATCGGCTCCGGACTCGTGGCACTGGCGCTGTTCCTGATCTGGGGCGGCAGTTGATGGGTGTCTGAAGAGTTGCTCGCCGTCCGGTGCTAGCATGAACACAACGACTGACAACTTCTCTGAGAAATAAGGCAACTCCCATGGCAGCAAGAATTGGAATCACCATGGGCGACCCCTCGGGGATCGGCCCGGAAATAATCGTCGCCACTTTGGCCGAAATGAAACCTGAGATTCGATCTCTGTCTGCGGTGATCGGCAACCTGGGCTTGCTGCAACGCGCCGACAAGGTTCTCGGCACGGGCTTGAGGTTCAGCGACGGGCTTGAAGCGAAGGCAGGGGAAGCGCCGGTCGTGCATGTCGAAACCAAGAACCAGGACCGGATTCGCGACGGCGAGATCAGCGCGGCCGGCGGCGAAGCGGCCTATCGCTATGTGGAGAAGGCGGTCGAACTGGCCTTGGGGAAGAAGATCGCGGTCATAGTGACCGCGCCGCTGAACAAAGGCGCGATGCATGCGGCGGGCCATCATTTCGACGGCCACACCGAATTGCTGGCGCATCTGACCGGGGCCAAGCAGTCCTTCATGCTGCTGGCCGGCGACAAGCTCAATGCGGTGCACGTCACGACCCACACCTCGCTGCGCAACGCGGCCGAGAAGCCGACCATGGAGCGGGTGCTGGCCACGATCCGCGCCGGCGACCGGCACTTCAGGGAAATCGGCTTCGAGCGCCCGCGCATCGCGGTCGCGGGGCTCAATCCCCACTGCGGAGAAGGCGGGATCTTCGGTCGCGAGGAGATCGACCGGATCGAGCCCGCCGTAGAGGCCGCGAGGAAGGAGGGCATCGACGTGAAGGGACCGATCTCGGGAGACACGGTGTTCTATCGCGCGCTCAAGGGCGAATTCGATCTGGTGGTGGCGCAGTACCACGATCAGGGGCACATCCCGACGAAGCTCATCGCCTTCGACGAGACCGTGAACGTCAGTCTCGGGCTGCCGATACGCCGCACCTCAGTGGATCATGGAACCGCTTTCGATATTGCCTGGAAGGGCAAGGCGAGCAACACCAATATGAAATCGGCGATCGCGTATGCTCGAAAAATGGCCGACCGAATCGCGGCGTAGACCGAAAAGAATGAACCGCTTCGAGAAATGGGTCAGGGACCGCGGGTACTGATCGTCGCGGATGACCTGACCGGCGCGATGGACACCGCGGGGCCATTCGCGCAGCAGGGTCTCAAGACCATGGTCGTGGCGCAGCCGCTTGCCTGCGACCCCGCACTGGTCGCATCCGCCCAGGTCGTGTCTGTCGACACGGCCTCGCGCCACCTGAGTCCCGCCGATGCAGCCAGGCGCGTGTCTGAATGCGTCGGACGGCTGGCACGCCAGTCGTTCGACATCGCATTCAAGAAGGTCGACTCGACTCTGCGAGGCAACGTGGTATCCGAAACACTGGCACTGCTGCGCGGCTGCGGGCGCGACGCCGCACTGATTGCACCGGCCTTTCCGGCGCAGGGCCGCACGGTGCGAGCCGGCGTGGTGCACGTAAACGACACGCCGTTGCCGCAGACCAGTTTTGCCCGCGACGCTTTGTCGCCGCCGCCCTCCGAGTCGCTTCTCGAGGTCTTCGGCCGGGCGGTCGGCGCCGGCAAGGTCGGCAGCTGGGCTCCCGGCGCCAAGCAAAGCGCGGCGGGCCGCGCGATCGTGGTCGCCGACACCGAGACGGACGCCGACCTCTCGGCGGTGCTGGACACCGCCAAGCCACAGCTCGGGCGCATGCTGCTGGTCGGGTCAGCCGGCCTGGGCACCGCTCTGGCGCACAGCCTGGTTACAAGCAGTGCGCAACCCAGGCCGCGCCCGATGATCGAAGGACCGATCGTGTTCGTGGTCGGCTCGCGCGCTGTCCAGAGCCGCGAGCAGGTGGAGCGCTTGAAATCCCTGGTCGGCACAGACGTCCTGGAAGCGCCCAACGGCGTGCTTGCCGCGCCGGCGGAGACCGGCGGCACGTTTCAGATCGTGATCGTGTCGGTGCCGGATGCGAGCGGCGCCGAGGGCGATCCGCGCGAGGTGTCCGCGGCGCTCGCACGAGGGGCGCTCGACACGGTGCGACGCACGCGCAGCCAGGCGCTGGTTGCAACCGGCGGCGATACCGCGATCGCGGTGCTGGAAGCCTCCGGTTGCGCCGCGCTGGAGGTTCTCGGTGACCTGATGCCCGGCCTGCCCTATGCGCGACTCAGCCTGGATGGCAGGCCGCTCTGGCTCGTGACCAAGGCCGGTGGTTTCGGCGGACGCGATACCCTTTACGAGACAGCTTTGCGCCTGCGCGGAGGTTCCAGGCCGAAAGGGGCAAAGGCGTGAGGTCGGCTGCCTGGCTGCTCGCGCTTGCCGCGACATTGATTTTCGAATCAGCGCAGGCGCAGACCAAGGTGACGCTCGGACAGATCGGAATCTCCTTCTACGCGGTCACCGGGCAGGTTGTGCAGGCCGTACTCGAGCGGCTGGGTCACGCAGTGGAGGTCAGGACCGGCAGCCATGCCCAGATCTTCCCTGAACTCGGCAAGGGCAAAGTCGATCTCCTGGTTGCCGCGTGGCTGCCCAGCGGACATGCAGTGTACTGGGAACAGCATGGCAAGGAAGCCTTGGAGCTGGCGACACTGTATCGCGGGGCCCGGCTTTTCTGGGCCGTGCCGGCCTACGTGCCGGTCGAGGAACTGGCTACGGTCGAGGACCTCAGCAAGCCGGAAGTCGCGGCGCGAATGGTCAAGAGGATCCGCGGGACCGGTGCCGATTCGGGCTTGATGATCGGGTCGCGCAAGATCATGCAGGCCTACGAACTGGAGGCCGCAGGCTACGAGCTTGCGCCGGGGAAGCACGAACAGTGGCACGCGTACTTCGAGGAAAACTACCGCCACAGGCGCTGGTTCGTGATGCCGTACTTCCGTCCCAACTACCTCAACCGCGTCGCCGAGATGCGAATGCTCGAGGAGCGCTTCGAATTCCTGGGTGCGGAGAACAATGGTGTGCTGGTGGCGCATCGCAATTTCATCGACCGCATGCCGGCGCGCACCGTGGCTGTGCTGCGAAAAGTCAGCCTCGATCTCGATACGGTTGCCGAGATGGACCACGCGGTGCAGATCGAGGGCAAGACCCCGCGAGAGGCGGCCCGAGAGTGGATGACGCGCAACTCGTCCCGCGTCGACTCGTGGTTTGCGGAGAAATGATCCACAACTGCATCCAACTCACCCCCGGACAGGCGCGGAGGGTGCACGTATCCCGGCGGAGCAGCGATCAGACTGTTTTCTTCCTGACGCCCTCTTCGTGTCGGCGGAGAGGGCGCAGCGTGAGTTCTCTCCGAGTCCCCGTGATGAATGCGGTTGATGAGTGATTTGCGAGCGTTCCTGAATCCTCGCAGCGTGGCCATCGTCGGCGCCGGCGACCGGCAGACCAGTTCAGGCGGCGCCGTGCTCTCCAACCTCAAGCTCTGCGGCTACAGGGGCAGAATCTACCCGGTAAACCCCAAGGGGGGAGAGATCCAGGGCATCCGCGCATTCGCCTCGCTCGGCGAGCTGCCGGCGCCGGCGGAACTGGTGGCAGTCCTGGTGCGGCCGGACAGCATTCTCGACGTTGTGCGCGAGGCGGCGCGAACCGGGCACAAACACGTTCTCATCCTTCCGGGCGGGTTCGCCGAGGCCGGCGAGGCGGGCCGCGCGCGCGACCTGGCGTTGCGCGAGCTGGCGCAGGAGCATGGCCTCAAGATCGGCGGACCGAACTGCGCCGGCACGATCAATCTTCTGGATCCTGCCGCACCGTTCGCCACGACGTTCTTTCGTGATCTTCCGCGCGGCGGCGCGGTTGCTTTTGTGTCGCAGTCGGGCGCGATCATCGAAGAGGCGATCGCGGCCAGCCACTCCTTGAGTATCGCCCTGGGTGCGGTGGTCTCGGTCGGCAACAGCGTGCACCTGGGTGTCACCGAGTACCTGGCGGACCTCGGCAAGGATCCTCGCTGCAAGGCGGTGCTGCTATATCTGGAATCGTTCGGCGACGCCGCTCGCTTCGGGCAGGTGGCACGCGAGGTCACGAGAAAGAAGCCGGTGGTGGCCCTGATCGGCGGCCGGACCGCGCCGGGCAGAGAAGCGGCGTATCGTCACACCGGGTCGCGCCCCGCCGACGACGAGACCGTCGAAGCTTTCTGCCGCCAGGCCGGAATCGTGCGGGTCAAGAATCTTCGCCGCCTGTTGCTCGCGGCCAAGGGGTTCGGCGCGTTCCCACAGGGGATCGGCAGGCGAGTCCTCCTACTGTCCAACTCCGGCGGACCCGGCGTGCTCGCCGCGGACCAGGCGACCGAAGAAGGATTGCTCCTGCCCGAGCTGCCTGCGCCGATGTCTCAGGCACTTCGCCAGCAGCTTCCTGCCGAGGCGGCCGTGGCCAATCCAATGGACCTGCTCGCCGATGCGCGCGAGGACCGCTTCCGCGCAACGCTGACCGCCGCCCTGCTGCACGCGCCGGGATACTTCGATGCGATCCTGATGGTGCATGTTGTGCCCTTCATGGTCGATGCGGCGCCGGTGGTCGCAGAGCTTTGCCGGCTTGCCAGGTCGGCGCGCGTGCCGGTCATGCACTCGATGATGGGCACGCTGCAGGACAAAGCCCGGTGGTTCGCGCAGGCGGAGGAAACGGGCGTACCGATGTTCGACGATTCGGAGTCGATGTGCGTTGCCGCCGGCTTGCTGGCGCGGCATCGGGAGCTGAATTCCGGCACCTGATTGGTGCGCAGACATGACAGGGAGGACCAGTGAAACTTTACGGATACTTCAGAAGCTCGGCTTCGTACCGCGTGCGCATCGCGCTCAACATGAAGGCGCTCGCCTATGAGCAGGTGAGCATCCATCTGGCAAAGGGCAGACAGTACGATGCACAGTTCGCGGCGATCAACCCGCAGAACCTCGTGCCGGTACTCGAGCATGAGGGCCGGATGCTCTTCCAGTCCCTGCCGATTCTCCAGTTCCTGGACGAAGTCTATCCGAGCCCGGCGCTCCTGCCGAAGGACTCCTACGAAAGAAACCGGGTGCGCTCATTGGGGCTGATCATCGCCGCTGAAATTCACCCTCTGAACAACGTGCGCGTGCTGAACTATCTGACGGGGACGCTTGGCGTGAGCGGCGAGCAGAAGCAGTCGTGGTACCAGCACTGGGTGCTGACCGGATTTACGGCGCTCGAGAAGCGCCTCGCCACGGAGACGCAGACCGGCCGCTTCTGTCACGGCGATCAGCCGGGATTTGCCGACGTCTGCCTCGTCCCGCAGGTGGCAAACGCCAACCGCTACAAGATCGACCTGACTGCGTTTCCGACGATCCGGCGCATCAACGACGAGTGCCTCAAGCTCGAGCCGTTCAGGAAAGCAATGCCAGAGAATCAACCGGACGCAGAATAGCTGCCCCTGATTCGGCGGAACCCGGCAGGCCGCATGCTATTCTGCGTGGGTAGACTCGTCTAGACCGACGGAACCGGAGTTACCGGGATGAGGCGCTTGCTCGTTGGACTGTACCTGCTGTCCCTGGCCGTCTCCGCTCACCCGGCGGACGAACTGGTGATAAAGAAGCAGTTCGGGGTCAAGTACGTCTCGGGCGGGATGACCGCGGAACAGCGCAGGCTTCTGGACGCAATGGCACCGAAGTTTCCGGTGCAGCTCTACTTCCACGTCGTGGGAACATCGAAACCCATCTCCGGAGTGAAAGTCGTGGCACTGGACGTCAAGGGCGAGGTGGTTCTGGAAGTCGACACCGAGGGGCCGGTACTTTTCTTCGACACGACCGGCGGACGCTACACGATCGAAGCCGAGTACAAGGGCGAGAAGCTGTCCCATACCAAGGATCTCGTAGGGCGCCGTTACCTCGTGCTGGAGTACAAGTTCGGCGGGTCGTGAGGCGACTGCCGAGACCGGCGACGGCGAACGTCCGACCTGCTGAAAAAGTCTTCTGAAATGCCGATCGAAGCGCTCGCAAGGCCGGTGATCGACGCGTTGTTGCGTGCGTTCGACCGCGCCCAGAAGGCGCGACTGCAGGGCAATGCCCGCAAGGCGCTGTCCGAGGCGATTACCGAGCTGATACTCATAACCCCCGACCTCCAGAAGGCACGGGCGAAGATCGCGGTGGCGAAAGCCGCGGGCATCATCGACAGCGAGTTGTTTGTCGCCGAGCGAATGCTGAAGAAGGTCAGGAAGTCTGCCAAGCGAGGAAAAGGGAAAATCGCAAGCGAGAAGGGCGGCGCAGGCAAGCGACCTGCCCCGCGGCGATTGCGCAAGAAGGGCCCGAAGAGGCGCCGCTAGGCCCCGGGCGATCCTGTTTTCGGCTGCCCCGGTGACGTAGAATCGCGGCCCAAGGACCCTGAACCCTCTTGCCCTCTGTAGACCCTGCGGCCGGGGTTGGCCAGTGGCGGCGATCTGAAAGGAATCTTCTATGAATCAGAATCTTAAGCGCTTCCTCGTGGCGCTCGTCGGCGCTGCGACGCTGGGATGCGCCGGCGCAGTGTTCGCAGATGGGGCGACCAATGCCCGCGAGCGTTTCTTCCTGAAGCGCCAGAACTGCAAATGGACTGACGAGATGGGCAAGTACATATACGAGTGCGTCAAGGCCAACAACGGGTTCAACGCGCACTGGTGTCATAACGAAGCCCTCGACGCGTTCTGTCCCAAGGAAGACGAAGCGCAGGCAGAAAAAACCGCTGAACCCGAGACCGCCTCACGGCAGTAAGAAGAAAAGAAGCGCGCTGCGCGAATGGGCGAAGAACATCTGCGCGGCACCATCGACACTGGTGCCACGACGAAGCGCTGCAGACGATGTGCCCCGAGCCCAGGACCTGAGGCCCTTTCCGGACCCCCGAACTTTCGGCGAACAGAGCCGGATCAGGCTCGGTAGATGAGCGTGCGGACGTCGGCGGGCTTGGGCATCGAGCCGACCGAGAGCTTGAGGTAGCGAATCCCCGCTTCACGCAGAAACGACGTTTTGTCGGCGTCGGACCGGGCCTCGGAGCCGAAAACATCGATTGCCGCAATCAACCGAAACCCTGCGTCGCACACCAGCAGGTCCACCTTGCCGTTCGCCGCGCCGCGCCCCATGTCGGACAGCCGGATGTTGGGAAAGACGTGATGGTCGCGCAAACCGGCACGCAGGGTGAGGTAGGCGAGCTTCACCTCGGGCCGCAACAGCGGCGCCGGCGCGGGGTCGGACGCAGCGGCCTTCGCCGAGGCAACAGCGGGCTGAGGCGTCGACATGCCGGGGAGCGCGGCAGCGGGCTGCGTTGCCGGGGTTTTCAGCTCCGAGGAACTGAGCTTGCCGCTGCGATAGGCGGCAATGAAGGCTTCGAGTTCGGCCGACGATTCCCTGTCCAGATTCTTCGCCCCCCGGCGCGGTCCGGTCTCCCCGCCTTCCTTGATACTGCGAAATAGCCAGTACCACCCGACCACGATGCCGACCAGAAGGATTATCCCGAAGAAGCCGAAGAACATGCTCACGGTCCCGTTTCTCCTTTCAGGGGTCCGGCCGTTGAACGCGCCGGCAGCGCGTCCGGCACGAGCTGACGAAACAGGCTCGATTCGCGATTGTAGAAGCCTTCGGTGTGAAACGTTTCCGGGAAGCGGAAATGCTCGTAATCGAGATGGTGGCAAATTTCGTGCAGGAGCGTGCGCAGAAAGCTGCGATACGCGACCGCCTTCTTGTGCTTCGCTGTGCGCATCCAGAGCTGGATCTTTGCCGGCTTGCCGTCCTCCTCGGGCAGGTATAGCCCGTGCAGTTCGCCCCAGTCATCGGAGGGCCGCACCGCGAGCACCTGAATGCGAAGCCGTGGCGCCTTCAGCTGCTGCGCGATGCCGTTGGCGATACGTTGTGCAAGAGCCTCGACAACCCGCGGCTGCTCGTCTTTGAGCGCCGCCTCCATCTGCGCCGCCGGCGGGCGCAGCGCCGCGGGATCAGGCAGCCGGATCGCGGTTATCGCGTCGCTCTGCCGATAAACGCTCTGGCGCGAAGGCGAGAGGCGCTTGTAGTAGTCGAAGACCATTTCAGAAGCGAGGCGCTGGACGCGAGGCACAAGGCGCCAGGAGCGGTGCCCCCCGTCTGACTGATCGTCTTCGCCGTGGCTCCGGACTTGTCGCCTGGAAACATCCCGGGAAACAGGCAGAGCCCCACGCTTGCAGAGCCTCGCGCCTGGCTCCTCGCGCCTGATCCTCAGTCAACATATCGAATCCGTCCTTCCAGGGACGCCGGATTCCAGAATGAAAGCTTCTCTCCGCGCCGAACCTTGGCTTCGGCGGCCGCTTCCCTGCGTTCGACCTCCTCGAGCTGCGTTGCCACCTGCTCCGCGCGATCCAGCGCGACCGCCACCACACCGTCCTGGTCGCCTGCCACGATGTCTCCCGGTTTGATGATCACTCCGCCGCAGGAAACGCCCATGTTGATTTCACCCGGGCCGTGCTTGAAGCTGGAGTTGGGTTTTGCGCCCCGCGCGAAGACCGGAATTCCAACCTTGAGCAAGCCCGGAACATCCCGCACCAGGCCGTCGCAGACGATGGCAGCCACCCCCAGGCGCCTGGCCCAGAAAGCCCAGAGGTCGCCGATCGTCGCCGCAGTCCTGTCGCCGGTGGTGGCGATGACGATGACATCGCCCTTAGAGACGAAATCCAGTATCGCCATTGCCGCGAGGTTGTCCATCGGGCCGCAGAACGCGGTCACTGCCGGCCCGCAGAAGCGCATGCGGGACTCCAGCGGCTTGATCGCCGTGTCCAGACAGCCTGCGCCGTTATAGGCGTCGGTGACATATCCGGTCGGTTTTCCCGTAAAGGCCTTGAGCAGCGCCTTCGAGGGGCGTTCGATGTGCTTGCGCACGGTCAGTGCGACGGGTTCGCCGATCATGTTGTAAGGCCCTATCGTTCGACTGGGTTGGTGTCGTGTTCGGGATGCCGCGGCAAGGCGAGCATCGGGCAGCGGCAGGGAAGCCCGGGCGCAGCGAGTATAACGGAGTCAGTTCGCGCCGTCGGACGCCGCCTTGAACGGCGAGTGCTCCTCCAGCTCGTTGACGTAGTGGTCGACTCCGCGTGTCTCCCGCCGCAGGAAGCCCGCAACCGCATCGAAGTACTCGGGCCGCGCCAGCCAGTGGGCGGAAAGCGTCTTCACCGGCAGCAGGCCGCGGGCGAGCTTGTGTTCGCCCTGCGCGCCGCCCTCGAAACAGGCGATTCCGCGTTCTATGCAGTGCTCCATCGGCTGGTAGTAACAGCACTCGAAATGCAGCCCCGGGTGGTACTCGCGGGTTCCCCAGTAGCGACCGTAGAGCGAATCGCCGCCCAGCACGCATAGCGATGAAGCCACCGGCGCTCCCTGGCGAGATGCGACCGACAGAACCAGGTTGTGGGGCATGATCCGCGCAAGCTCGAGGAAGAATTCCAGGTTCAGATACGGCGTGGACATGTGGCTGCGGTAGGTTCTGCGGTAACAATCGAAGAAGAACCGCCAGTTGCCCTCAGTGGCCTGCTCTCCGGTCAGGCGCTGGAACTCGATCCCGGAGTCGCGCAGCTTTCTGCGTTCCTGCCGGATCTTCTTGCGCTTGTGGTGGTTCATTCTCGCGAGAAAGTCCTCGAAGCTCCGGTAACCCTCGTTGCGCCAGTGGAACTGCACCGTGTGGCGCAGCAGCATTCCTGCCGCCGCCATGATCCCGGCCTCCGTCTCAGTGGGAAACAGGCAGTGCAGGGAGGACACGCCGCTGTCCGCGGCAAAGCTCAGCACAGCCTCTACCAGCGCCTGCCGGATGCGAGAGTCGGCCGCCAGCAGCCGGTTGCCCGTGACCGGCGTGAAGGGCACCGCGCTCACCAGCTTGGGGTAGTAGTGCAGGCCGTTGCGCTCATAGGCCTCGGCCCACCCCCAGTCGAACACGTACTCTCCGTAGGAGTGGCCTTTGATGTAGAGCGGCATGGCACCCTGCAGGCGACGACCGTCGCGCAGGAGCAGGTGGCAAGGCGTCCATCCCGATTGCGCACCGACGCAGCCGGTTTTCTCAAGCGCATGAAGAAATCCGTGCGAAAGGAACGGCTGTCCACCGGCGAGCGCGTCCCACTGCTCGGCGGGCACGCCGGAGAGCGATTGAACGATTTCCAATGCCTTTGCTGCGCACATGACGGAAGGAACCGAATGCTATATTAGGAGCATGAAAATCGCGATCGCCCAACTCAATTGCACGCTGGGCGACCTGTCCGGCAACTCTCGAAAGATCCTGGACTTCACGCAGCGCGCCAAGGCGCTTGGCGCCGATCTGCTGCTCGCTCCCGAGCTGTCGATCTGCGGCTACCCGCCGGAGGACCTTCTCCTGCGCGATGATTTCTGCCGCGCCTGCGAGCGCGCGGTGGCTGACCTCGCAAAGGACGTTCGCGGGATCGACGTTGTGGTGGGCCATCCGCATGTGGAGCAGGGCAGGCGTTATAACGCGGCTTCTCTGTTGCGCGACGGTAGAATCGCGGGCACCTATCACAAGCGCGACCTGCCGAACTCGGAAGTGTTCGACGAAGAGCGCTACTTCGAGTCAGGGGCCGCACCGCTGGTCTTTGATCTCCAGGGCACCAAGGTCGGGGTCAACATCTGCCAGGACGTGTGGGGCCCGGAGCGGGCGTTCGCCACAGGAAAACCGCTGCGCGCGGAGCCGGGCGAGCGCCAGGCCCCCAAGGCGGCGCGCGACGCCGGCGCCCAGATCCTGCTGGTGTTGAACGGCTCCCCGTACCACATGGGCAAGCAGCGCACACGCCACGAAGTGGTGCGCGGCTGTGTGCTGGAAGCGCGGATGCCGGTGGTGTTCTGCAACTGGGTCGGCGGCCAGGATGAACTGGTGTTCGATGGTCAGTCGTTTGTCATGAACGCCAGAGGGGAGGTGACGCAGCAGCTCCAGGCGTTCGAGGAGGAGCTTGCAGTGGTCGAGTTCCGCGGCGCAGAGCCGGCAGCCGGCCCGATCGCCGAAGAGCTTGGCGAGGACGCTGCTGTGTACACGGCGCTCACGGTGGGAGTGCGCGACTATCTGGGGAAGAACGGCTTTCCGGGGGCGCTGGTCGGGCTTTCCGGAGGAATCGACTCGGCACTCACGGTGGCGATAGCCGCGGACGCGCTCGGCCCGCAGCGGGTGCAGGCGGTGATGATGCCTTCGCAGTTCACGGCAAGCATCAGCCTGGAGGACTCGCGCGCGATCGTCCGCAGTCTCGGGGTGCGCTACAGCGAGATCGCGATCAGGCCGGTATTCGACGCCTTTCTGGCGGCGCTGGCGCCGGAATTCAAGGACCGGCCGTTCGATACCACGGAGGAGAACCTGCAGTCGCGAATCCGAGGCACGCTGCTGATGGGACTTTCCAACAAGTTCGGGGCGATCGTGCTCACCACCGGCAACAAGAGCGAGATGAGCACCGGCTACGCCACTCTCTACGGCGACATGGCGGGCGGCTTCGCAGTGCTCAAGGACATAACCAAGAAGCTGGTCTATCGTCTTGCGCGCTACCGCAACTCGATTTCTCCGGTGATCCCGGAGAGAGTCCTTACCCGGCCGCCATCGGCGGAGTTGCGGCCGAACCAGGTGGATCAGGACAGCCTGCCGCCCTACGATGTGCTCGACGCGATCGTCGAGCGTTACGTTGAGCGGGACCGCAGCATCGAGGAGATACTGAAAGACGGGTTTTCGCGCGGCGACGTCGAACGGGTGGTGAAGCTGATACACGTCAGCGAGTACAAGCGCCGGCAGTCACCGATCGGCATTCGCATTACGCCGCGGGGCTTCGGCAAGGACTGGCGCTATCCGGTGACCAACAAGTATCGTGGCGGCCTCTGAGCGCCGGGTCCGCCGCAGGCTGCGCAAGGCGAGCAACAACGACGCGCTGGGCAGCACAGTGGGTTCGCACTGCTTCCAGCGGCAACTCCGGTTACGCGCCTCGCAGGCAGCGGGGCGGGCGCAGCCCGCCTTTTCGGGCTTCGCATAAGCCGTCTATACTCCTTCCGTGCCCGTGCCAACGGCATGGCGCCCATCCAGCCAGGGAGTGGTCATGAAGAAGATCGAAGCCGTGGTGAAGCCTTTCAAACTCGACGAGGTGCGTGAAGCCCTGTCCGAAATCGGGGTGACCGGCCTGACCGTCACCGAGGTCAAGGGTTTCGGCCGCCAGAAAGGGCACACCGAACTTTATCGAGGAGCCGAGTACGTGGTTGATTTCCTGCCCAAGGTCAAAGTCGAGGTGGTGGTGACCGACAAGATGCTCGAGCAGGCAATCGAGGCGATCGTGAAGTCGGCCCGCACCGGAAAGATCGGGGACGGCAAGATTTTCGTGACCTCGGTCGAGCAGGTCATCCGCATCCGCACCGGCGAAACCGACGAAGCGGCGATCTAGACGCTGCCTGTGTCCGGCAGTTACGCCGTTTTCGCCTTGAGCAGCACCAGCAGTGCCCCGCTGCCGCCGTCGGCTGGCAGCGCCTGGCAATAGGCCAGCACCTCGTCACGATGCCGCAGCCAGGCGGCGACTTTCTTCTTCAGCACCGGCTCGCGGTTGGGTGAGCGATGACCCTTGCCGTGAACGATGCGCACGCAGCGCTGGCCGCTCTTGAGCGCTTCAGACAGGAAACCCACCAGCAGCTCTCGCGCTTCGTCGACCCGCAACCCGTGCAGGTCGATATGATCCTGAATGACCCAGTGGCCGCGACGCAGCTTGCGCAGGACCTGACGGTCGATGCCCTGGCGTTGATACGCCAGCTCCTCGCCGGATTCCAGCATCAATTCGACGGACATCTCTTCTGCGAGACTCTCGCGGAGTACTTCGGCTTCGTCTCGTGCCGTCTGGCTGGCAACCGGGTCTCTTCTGCCCGGGGGATGAACCACTCGCCCGGAATCCGGCAGTGGCGCAACGCCCTTCAGCGCCTCGCGAAGCAGCGCGGCGTCGTCTGGCTCCTCATGCAATGTGGGTCGCTTTGACATGAAATCACCTCATACCCTGCCTTCTCTCCCGACCGAACAACGGGACTTCAGGACTTTCCGGATACGCTCAAAGTGTACCGTGCTGTTGGTGGTCAGGCGCAGAGGGCTGAGATTGCTCGCGTAGATCTCCCGGCCCTTTAGCGCCTCTGCGCGCCGGGGAGAGGGTTGGGGGTGAGGCGGCGCTAGTGGTCGAGCGAGGCGAGGTAGCGCTCGGCATCGAGCGCGGCCATGCAACCGCTGCCGGCGCTTGTGACCGCCTGGCGGTAAACATGGTCCTGCACGTCTCCAGCGGCGAATACCCCGGGAATGCTGGTGGCAGTGGCGTTGCCTTCCCGGCCCGCCGCGGTGACGATGTAGCCGCCGACCATATCGAGCTGGCCCTCGAAAAGCTGAGTGTTCGGCGTGTGACCTATGGCGATGAATACTCCGGATAACGGCAGATCCTTCCGGGCTTTTCCTTCGATGGACTTGATCCGCAGCGCGTTAACGCCCTTGTTGTCGCCAAGCACTTCGTCGACCGTGTGATTCCATTCGAGTCGGACGTTGCCCGCCTTCGCCTTGTCCATGAGGCGATCGACCAGGATCGCTTCGGCGCGCAGTCTGTCCCGTCGGTGGACCAGCGTCACCGACTTCGCGATGTTCGACAGATACAACGCTTCTTCCACCGCGGTGTTGCCGCCGCCCACGACCGCAACGTCCTGCCCCTTGTAGAAGAAACCATCGCAGGTGGCGCAGGCCGAGACCCCTTTGCCCATGTATGCCTGCTCGGACGGCAGACCCAGGTACTTGGCGGAGGCGCCGGTGGCGATGATCAGGGCATCGCAGGTGTATTCGCCCTGGTCGCCCGCCAGACGCAGCGGACGTTCCTGAAGCTTGGCGGTGTGAATGTGGTCGAAGATGATCTCGGTGCCGAAGCGCTCCGCGTGCTTGTGGAATCGCTCCATCAGCTCGGGGCCCTGGACGCCCATGGCATCCGCCGGCCAGTTATCGACGTCGGTGGTGGTCATGAGTTGGCCACCCTGCGCCAGGCCGGTGATCAGAACCGGCTTCAAATTGGCGCGCGCCGCGTACACTGCGGCCGTGTAGCCTGCCGGGCCGGAACCGAGAATAAGCAGACGAGCGTGCTTTGCTGATTGAGCCATGGGGTTGGAATATGCGGGCGAGCACAAAAAGCGCAACTCTAGCAGCAGGAGCCCCGACGGTTCCAGATCGCGAACGACGAAATGCGGTCGACCGCGTTGCTGCGATAAAATCGTTGAAACAGAAAGGATAAGTCGAAGTGCGAACCGCTTCTGCAGGCAAGGGCGCCACGGCCCGACAGACGCGCAGACCTTTGCCGCCGAGGATCGCGGCACTGCTGCGCGAGTCCTGGTGGCTGCTGCTGGTCGGAGCCGCGGTGTATCTGCTGCTCATCCTGGCAACCTACAACCCGCAGGATCCGAGCTGGTCTCGCCAGGGGAGCGCTTACGAGGTGGCCAACGCCGGCGGAGAGGTCGGTGCCTGGGTGGCGGACATCCTGCTGTACCTCCTGGGACTTTCAGCCTGGTTATGGCTGTTCGGTTTCGTCGTAGGCATCATCTGGAGCTACCGGCGGATTCATGCGGCGCAGGACACCGATAATCGCTCGATAGTTCTGGCGTGCGTAGGCTTCCTCGTGTTGCTGATCGCCAGCAGCGCCTTCGAGGCGCTGCGGCTCTACTCCATCCCGGCGCAATTGCCCCAAGGGCCGGGGGGCGCCATCGGTGCGCTGGTCGCGGACGTATCCCACCATGCTTTCGGATTCACCGGCGGAACACTGCTGTTGATCGTGCTCTGGGCGGTGGGCCTGTCGTTGTTCACCGGCTTGTCTTGGATCGCGCTGATCGAGCGAATGGGCACGTTTCTCGAGCGAGCCTGGGCGGGGGCGGTTGCAAGACTGGAAACCTGGCGCGATCGCAAGGCCGGGGAGGTTGCCGCCGAGCAGCGCGACGAGAGGGTCGAGGAAGTCAAGGAGAAGCTGCTCGAGCATGAACCGATCCGAATCGAGGTACCCGCGGTCGAGATCCTCAAGTCCGACCGGGTGATCAAGGAGAAGCAGAAGCCCCTGTTCGACGATCTGCCGGATTCCGAATTGCCGCCCCTGCATCTGCTCGACGATCCGCACCACGACATCGAGGTGCTGTCGGCGGAGACGCTGGAATACACCTCCCGGCTCATCGAGAAGAAGCTCATGGACTTCGGCATCGAGGTGAAGGTGGTCGCTGCGCAGCCCGGCCCGGTCATCACCCGCTACGAGATCGAGCCGGCCGTCGGGGTGAAAGGCAGCCAGATCATCAATCTGGTGAAAGACCTTGCGCGGGCGCTCTCGGTGGTCAGCGTGCGGGTCGTGGAGACCATTCCCGGCAAGAGCTGCATGGGACTGGAAATCCCGAATCCCAAGCGGCAGGTGGTGCGGCTCTCGGAAATCCTGTCGTCGCAGGCCTACGCCGACCTGAATACTCCGCTCACGCTGGTTCTCGGCAAGGATATCGCCGGCAACCCTGTGGTCGCCGACCTGTCCAAGATGCCGCATCTCATGGTCGCCGGGACCACTGGCTCGGGCAAGTCGGTGGCCCTCAATGCAATGATCCTGTCGCTGCTCTACAAGGCGACGCCGAACGAGGTGCGCCTGATCCTGGTGGATCCGAAGATGCTGGAGCTTTCCATCTACGAGGGCATTCCGCATCTTCTTGCACCGGTGGTGACCGACATGAAGCAGGCCGCGCACGCGCTCAACTGGTGCGTCGGCGAGATGGACCGGCGCTACCGGCTGATGTCGGCACTTGGCGTGCGCAATCTCTCCGGCTTCAACCAGAAGGTCAGGGATGCCGCCAAGGCGGGAAATCCGGTCCCCAATCCCTTCACGATCACCCCGGACAACCCCGAGCCGGTCCAGGAGTTGCCGCTGGTAGTCGTGGTGATCGACGAGTTGGCTGATCTCATGATGGTGGTGGGCAAGAAAGTCGAGGAACTGATCGCCCGCCTGGCGCAGAAAGCGCGCGCGGCCGGAATTCACCTCATCCTCGCCACCCAGCGCCCCTCGGTGGACGTGATTACCGGGCTGATCAAGGCGAATATACCGACGCGCATCGCGTTCCAGGTTTCCAGCCGGGTCGATTCGCGCACCATTCTCGACCAGATGGGCGCCGAACAACTTCTCGGCCAGGGCGACATGCTGTATCTGCCCCCTGGCACCGGTTACCCGCAACGCGTGCACGGGGCGTTCGTCGCCGATCAGGAAGTACACAAGGTAGTCGAGTACCTGAAGGCGCGCGGCCAGCCGCAGTATATCGACGACGTTCTCGAGCCAGGGGAGGGCGAGCTGGATAACGGCGGGCAGGCCGAGGCCACTGGCGGCGAGAGCGATCCGCTCTACGATCAGGCGGTGGACATCGTGTTGAAGTCTCGCAGGGCGTCGATCTCACTGGTGCAGCGTCACCTGAGGATCGGCTACAACCGCGCTGCGCGGCTGATCGAGCAGATGGAAAAGGCCGGCTTGGTTTCACAGATGTCGGCCAACGGCAATCGCGAAGTCATCGTCCCGTCCAGAACTGAAGCCTGATTCCGCGGTCCGACCCGGATCGGATCGTAAGGTGACAAGAGAAATGATGCGACTTATCAAATCGTTCGATGCGCCGGGCGTACCTGCCCGTCCCAAGACCGGAAAGCCCGGACCCCGGTTGTCCCGGCTCTCCGCAGGATTGCTCTCGGTGTCGCTGTGGGCGCTGGCATTCGCCGTCAATGCCGGATCGATCGAGGAGCTCCAGTCCTTCGTTCAGAGCACTCGCGCCGGACGCGCGAATTTCAACCAGACCGTAATCGACGGTGACGGCAAGACCATACAGCAGTCGAGCGGCACGCTCGAGTTCTCGCGGCCGAACAAGTTCCGCTGGCACTACACGAAGCCGTTCGAGCAGCTTCTGATCGCCGATGGGGAAAGGCTGTGGGTCTACGACAAGGACCTGAATCAGGTCACTACCCGGAAGCTCGACAAGGCTCTCGGCTCCAGCCCGGCGGCACTGCTGGCTGGCGCGGACGAGATAGAGCGCTACTTCTCGCTGGAAGCGCAGGGCAGGAAGAACAGACTGCAATGGCTGCAGGTGAGACCTTACGACGAGGACAGCCTGTTCGAGCGGGTGCGCATGGGGTTCGGCAACGACGGTCTGCAGACGATGGAGCTGTACGATCACTTCGGTCAGAAGACAGTGATCCGCTTCTCGCAACTGCAAAAGAGCCCGAAATTTCCGCCCGACGTGTTCAGCTTTACGCCACCTCCAGGCGCCGACGTCGTGACCGAATAGGCGACGACCTTGCCCCAGCCCTCTCCCTCTCCTCCTAAAGGCGGAGAGGGTGCTGTATCGTGCCCTCCTCTAGACTTGCTCGGTTCTTTTGGTGATGCCCAGGCTGTCATGCCCAGCAGACTTGAAAGTCAGAGTTGCCGCGCAGGCGCCGATTTCCAGAGCACGGTCAGCGTTGTTGTACTGAGGGCTTCGCTCCTTTTCCGCCGGCTTGCTCGGGGAGAGGGCAGGGGTGAGGCGGGTCGTGTCTGACCTTTTCGAAACTCGCCAGCCGGCGGCGCCGCTGGCAGAACTGATGCGGCCGCAGAGCCTGGTGGACATGGTGGGCCAGGCGCATCTGCTGGCAGCAGGCAAGCCGCTCAGCGTCGCGTTCGAGTCGGGGAAGCCACACTCGATGATCCTCTGGGGGCCGCCGGGCACCGGCAAGACCACCCTGGCGCGGCTCATGGCGAAAGCTTTCGACGCCGAGTACGTCCAGGTTTCGGCGGTACTGTCCGGCGTGAAGGAGATCCGCGACGCCGTGTCCCGGGCCGAGGCGGTGCTCCAGCAAAGCGGGCGGCACACGATCTTGTTCGTTGACGAGGTCCACCGTTTCAACAAGGCGCAGCAGGATGCGTTTCTGCCTTACGTCGAGCGCGGGCTGCTCACCTTTGTCGGCGCCACCACGGAGAACCCGTCTTTCGAGGTCAACTCCGCGCTGTTGTCGCGCGCGGCGGTATACGTTCTCACGCCGCTTGACGCGGGAGAACTGGGCGAACTGTTCGAGCGGGCATGCCAGCGCGCCTGCCGCGATTTGCGCTTCGCCGGGCTGGCGAAGCAGATGATCGTCGGCGCAGCTGACGGCGACGCGCGGCGGCTGTTCAACATGCTGGAAGCGCTTGCCAACGCCGCGCGCACGCAGAACATCATGGAAGTCGATGAGCAGTTCGCGCAGCGCACCCTGGCCCAGGACCTGCGCCGCTTCGACAAGGGCGGAGATGTCTTCTACGACCAGATCTCGGCGCTGCACAAGTCGGTGCGCGGCTCTTCACCGGACGCGGCGCTCTACTGGATGGTGCGCATGCTCGACGGCGGCGCAGACCCGCTTTACATCGGGCGGAGGCTGATCCGCATGGCGGTTGAAGATATCGGCCTGGCCGATCCCCGGGCGCTGTCGATCGCACTCGATGCCTGCGAGACCTACGAGCGTCTTGGTTCTCCCGAAGGCGAACTGGCGCTGGCACAGGCAGTTATCTACCTGGCGTGCGCACCCAAGAGCAATGCCGCGTACGTCGCCTATAATGACGCCCGCTCGCTGGTACAGGGCGACAGTTCGCGGCCGGTTCCGGTACACCTGCGCAATGCACCCACACGCCTGATGAAGGACCTGGGGTACGGCAGGGAGTATCGCTACGCGCACGACGAGCCGGAGGCTTACGCTGCGGGCGAAAGTTACTTTCCAGAGGGACTTGAGCCGCGGCGACTCTATCGTCCGACCGAGCGCGGACTGGAAGCGAAGATCGCAGAGAAGCTCGAACAGCTGCGAAAACTCGACCGCGAGGCGAAGAAGAAGGATTGACCATCACCCTACACCGGCCCCTCTCCCCCGCTGCGAAGAGGGGAAGCAAGAAAGATGCTTGACGTACAACTCCTAAGAAACGATCTAGACGGTGTAGCGGCGCGGCTTGCGACACGCGGCATGGCGTTCGACTCCCGGAAGTTCCGCGAGCTGGAAGAAGAGCGCAAGCGAGTGCAGACACGCACTCAGGAGTTGCAGGCGCTGCGCAACGCATCGTCGAAGAAGATCGGCGAGATGAAGAAGAAGGGCCAGGACACTGCCGGCCTAATGGCGGAGATGGCCGATGTGGGAGAGGACCTGAAGAAGCTGGAGGCCGAGCTGTCGCGAGTCCAGGACCGCCTCGAGCAGTATCTCCTCGATGTGCCGAACGTTCCACATGCCAGCGTCCCGACCGGCAGATCGTCGGCGGATAACTTCGAAGTGCGGCGCACCGGCGAACCTCGGAAGTTCGATTTCCGGCCGAAGGATCACGTCGACATCGGCGCCGCATTGGGCACGCTGGATTTCGAGCGTGCCGCGAAGATCGCCGGGGCGCGGTTCGTGCTGATGACCGGCGAGCTTGCACGCCTGCATCGCGCGATCGCGCAGTTCATGCTCGACGTTCACACGCGGGAACACGGCTACACGGAAATCTATTCGCCCTACCTGGTGAACGCCGACTCGATGCGGGGCACCGGACAGCTGCCGAAGTTCGAAGAGGATCTGTTCTCGGTTCCGCGAGCCGAGGGCGGCAAGCTCTACCTGATACCAACCGCGGAAGTGCCGGTTACCAACGTCGTGCGGGACGAGATCGTGCCACTGGAGAAGCTGCCGCTGAAGTTCGTCTGCCATACGCCGTGCTTCCGGTCGGAGGCCGGCTCATACGGCAAGGACACGCGCGGAATGATCCGCCAGCACCAGTTCGACAAGGTGGAACTGGTGCAGATCGTGCACCCCGAACGCTCGTATGAACTCCTGGAAGAGCTGACCGCCCACGCCGAGACTATTCTCAGGCGGCTGGAACTGCCTTATCGCACGGTGACCCTGTGCACCGGGGACATGGGTTTTGCCGCGGCCAAGACCTACGACATCGAAGTCTGGCTGCCGGGTCAGAACGCATATCGAGAAATTTCCTCCTGCTCGAATTTCGAGGCGTTCCAGGCACGGCGAATGCAGGCGCGTTTTCGCAACGACAAGGGCAAACCCGAGCTGGTCCACACTCTCAACGGCTCTGGCCTAGCGGTGGGCAGAACCCTCATTGCGGTGCTCGAGAACTACCAGGAGGCTGACGGAAGCGTCACCATTCCGTCGGCGCTCCGCCCTTACATGGGCGGAGTGAACCGTATTGCGGTTCCTGGTTAGTTTGGGCGCAGGCTCACGCTTCGCGACGCGCAGCGCTACGCCGGAGCCGAACTCTCAACGCGCGGATACCGGCAGGCAGGCGTACCCGAACGGCGGGCGACCGGCATGTGCGGCGGGAGGCCGTTTACTCCAGAGTGGCTGCGGCGGTGAAGGATGGCGCGAACAACGGGCGGTACGGATCCTCGAACCTCTGGAGGATGTCGTAGTAGTTGCGCACGTTTTCGGTGAGGATGACGGCTTCGCCGCCGCGGGCGAAGCCCCGTTTCACGGTCGAGTAGTAGTCCGAGCGCGCGAGCAGCGGCAGCGTCTTCTTCAGGTCGGCCCAGGAGTCGGGGTTAAGACTTCTTCGCATGGCGATGATGCGCGCGTCCTCCAGGTGCCCGTAGCCCACGTTGTAGGCTGCAAGCGCCATCCAGGTCCTGTCCGGTTCCGGTATCCTCGGGGGCAGCGTTTCCTTCAGCATCTGCAGGTAGCGTGCTCCAGCGAGAATGTTCTGCCGCGGATCGAGGCGATCGGTTACTCCCATGCGATCCGCGGTAGCGCCGGTGAGCATCATGAGTCCCCGCACGCCGGTCGGGCTGGTGGCGATGGGATTCCAGTGAGACTCCTGGAAGCCGAGCGCGGCCAGCAGGCGCCAGTCGATGCCGGTCAATTCCTGGCCCTCCTGAAAAAGGCCGGCGTACTGCGGTAACACCGTCTCGCGCCTGGCGAGAAACGCCACGATGTCACCCTGATCGAGGCGCTTCACATGACCGAAGTGGCGGTCGAGCAACACGCGCAGTGTTCCGTTGACCGCGATGCGATTGAAGAACACCCGTACGCTCTCGACCAGCGCGGGATCGGCATCCGTGGACATCGCCCAGGCGAGCGGCTCCGGCACGCCGAAGGTGAACGCCGTGGCAATGTTGGGATAGAAATTGCGCGCCAGTTCGACGAAGTGAGAGTCCGATACGACGTAGTCGATCTTTCCGGAAGAGAGCAGATCGAGGAGATGATCGACGTTCGCCGCCGGCGTTTCCTTCCACTCCAGCCCCGGGACGTCTCGGGCCGCGACCCGCAATTGATCGGCGCTGCTGGACGCAGCGAGCACCGCCACGCGCTTGCCCACCAGGTTGCGCAGGCTGCGCGGCCGCGGATTGTCGGTGTTGTAGACGACCGCTTTCTGGACCGTGAGGTAGGCGGGACCAAAAACCACGAACTCCTGGCGCTGCGGAGTTACGCTCAATCCCGCCGCAGCGATGTGGGCGAAGCGACGCTGAATCATCGGCAGGATCTCTCCCAGCTTGTCACGCTCGATTACCCGAACCTGCTTGCCGGTCTCCTTGGAGAACAGGTCTACCAGATCCTGCTCGAAGCCGACGTGATCGCCATCAGGACCGATATAACGGGTCGTCGGCGAGTTGCGGGTAACCACCACCAGTTCGGCGGTGCGCGAGAACGGCGGAACCGGGCGCTCGATCAGCGTCCCGAAGTCGAACGACGGCAGGACGATCAACAGCGCAGTCCCGGTCCATTTTCCCGCGGACAGCAGGCTGCGGATCCCGCCCCCGCGCTTACTTCGCCTGTTCAGTCTCCAGTTCAATGACTTCCCTCGTGCCTGCCCTGCAACCGGGGCTGGTAAAATACCGGCCCTTCCGGAGAGGTACCGAAGCGGTCATAACGGCGCTGACTCGAAATCAGATGGACCCTTTATTGGGTCACGTGGGTTCGAATCCCACCCTCTCCGCCAGAACAAGAAGCCCCCCTCGTGGGGGCGTTTTGTTCTGATTCAGGGGGTGTGTGGACGAGCCCACGGCTCGTCAACATGTTTTGCGCCGGGTCGTACTGACCCCGGGTGCCTTTCGTGTCCGCGCACAATCCCCGTCGGCGCAGACCTGTTCAGGCGTTCGCCAATTAGCTGGCACATCCGGCGCTGTGGTCGACCCCTCGCCACAGCAGCGGCAAGTCCACCTCAACTAACGCGAAAACTGCACCACTGTCCGCGGCGTCTGGTTGGGTGTTGTGCCGCGATTCGACAGTCGATGCGTTGGCCCGGCGGTAGCGACCCGACCCCGGCACTCCTGCGAATCAGTAACTTAGTGGCGAACGCAGGCTGTCAGGGCAAGCTCGTTCCCCGCCCTCGCAGGATTGTCGTTGTTTCTCCCCGCACTGGCGCGCCGAGCATGTAAGGCCATGATCTTTAGAGTTAAAGCACCTGCGAGTCCGCACCGACAGCTCGCCTGCAAGCTAACCGCCTGAAGGACTGCGAAAAATTCGCGTTGTGTCCGCGCTTTCCTGGTGAGAGAAGTATTCAGATCCTGTCGGCCCATGTCGACAATCCGTCACGGCGGATAACGGCGATTCATGAACCCGGAGAACGCTTGTTTCGCCAGGCTTCGCTGTGATCGCTTTCGGGGCCTGCCTTAGGGGATTCTTGTCAAACCCGGTTCATCCGTACCCGGATCGCGCGACCGGTGGGCCGGCGTTCGGGTCCGCGCTGACAGACGAATCCGACAGGTCTGGGCTTTCCAGGCCCGAGGTTGAGGAGTTTCGTGGCGTACTCTGGGCGGCAGTCTCGTCCTGAAGGAACTGCAACACTGCGACCTCGTCCCGGCGCAGCGCGGCCACGCCTCGCCGGCGCGCCGCTTTCCCCGGCGGCGCCGGCGGAAGCGGAACGGTGCGGCCATTCGAGTAGGCATCCAGCAACGCCGGATGGATGTAGTACTTGCGGCAAACCGCGCGCGTGTTGCCCAGTCTCTCGGCCACAACGTCGATCGCGCTGACGACGTTTCGCTTGGTCTGGCGCTCGCTCGGAGCGGGTCCCATCGACCAGAGTTCCTTTGCAGCCAGCATCGTGCCGGCCCAGGTACGGAAGTCCTTGGCGGTGATGTCGCGACCGCTGATATAGCGCAGATACTCGTTCACGTCATCGGAGGAAACGCTCTGCCGACGGCCGCGACCATCCAGATACTGGAACAGCTCCTGCCCCGGCAGGTCCTGGCACTGCTGGACGACCCGCGCCAGCCTGCGGTCCGTGATCGCGACATCATGCTGCACGCCGCTCTTGCCGCGGAAACTGAACTGGAGCTTTGAGCCGTCGATCTGCACATGACGCCGGCGCAGAGTCGTGAGTCCGAAGGACCGGTTCTCCCGTGCGTATTCGTCGTTTCCTACCCGGATCAGGGTCTTGTCGAGCAGGCGCACAACAGTGGCGAGAATCTGCCGCCGGCTCAGGTCGCCGGCGCGCAGATCCCGCTCGATGCGTTCGCGGATTGCCGGAAGGATTTCGCTGAATTCTAGTACGCGGCGGAACTTGGACTGATCTCTCGAATCCCGGTAGAGAGGGTGATAGCGATACTGTTTTCGGCCGCGCGCGTCGCGCGCGGTGGCCTGGATATGCCCGGTGGGATCGGGGCAGATCCAGACATCGGTCCACGCCGGAGGAATGACCAGGGAGCCGATACGCTTGCGCACCTGAGGGTCGGTTACCTGGCTGCCATCGGGCGCGAAGTAAACCCATCCCCTCCCGGCGCGCCGGCGACGGATTCCCGCGACGCCGTCCGTGACATAGTTCAATCCGGCGCGGGTCGCGGCATTGCGATGCTCCTCGATTCTCGGTGAGGTCACCCCGAAACTCCTGCTTGCGACAACCGGACCGGTTTTAGCACGACGGCGGCGCAGACGGCAAACCTGGCCACCCCGCCTCCGTGGTGCTGCTGAGGCGGTCGGCTATAATTCGCAGCCCGTTTTGTTTCCCATTTCATGCTCCAGGCCATCGATCTGAGCTGCGTCCGTGGCGATCGGCGCCTTTTCCATGGGCTCAGCTTCACCGTTGGCGCCGGCGAGATTCTGCGGGTGCGGGGAGACAACGGCGTGGGCAAGACCAGCCTCCTGCGCATTCTCGCCGGTCTGTCTCCGGCAGCCTCGGGGACTATTCGCTGGCGGGGTGCGGCACTTGACCGGGCAGACGAGGATTACCTGCGCGATTTGGTCTTCATAGGCCATTCCAACGCATTGAAGGAAGACCTGACCCCGGCCGAGAACCTGCTCGCGGCGCTGACGATCGCGGGAATCGCCAGCCGTGAACAGGCGGTGCGCGACGCGCTCGCCGCGGAGGGACTGAAGGAGGCCGGGCGGTTGCCGGTGCAATTGCTCTCGCAAGGCCAGAAGCGGCGCGCAGCGCTGGTTCGGCTGACGCTGTGCGAGTCCCGCCCCCTGTGGATCCTCGACGAGCCGTTCAGCGCTCTGGATCGGCCGGCGATGAACCGGTTGTGCGCCCGGATCGACTCTCATGTTTCGCGGGGAGGCATGGTCTTGCTGACGACTCACCAGGACGTCGAGCTCGGCGGTGCAATGAAGTCGCTGGAACTGCCGTGATCGCGCAGGCCTGCGGTGCGATCATCGGACGGGACCTGAGGGTCGGGCTGCGCCGTCGCGCCGACGTTCTGACGACGTTCTTCTTTTTCGTGATCGTCGCGAGCCTGTTTCCGCTGGGCGTCGGACCTGAGCCCGAGCGACTGCGCGAGATCGGTCCCGGGGTGGTGTGGGTCGCCGCGCTGCTGGCATCGATGCTTGCCCTCGGAAGGCTGTTCGCAGCCGATTACGCCGACGGCACGCTGGAACAGATGGCGTTGGCCCCGCAGCCGTTGTCGGTGCTGGCCCTGTCAAAAGTCGCGGCGCACTGGCTTGCTACCGGGCTGCCTCTGGTGGTGGTTGCTCCGGTGCTTGGGGTGCAATTCGACCTCTCCGGCGAAGCGCTAGTGATGCTCGCGGTGTCGCTGGCGATCGGCACGCCGGTGCTTTCCTTGTTGGGTGCGGTGGGCGCAGCGCTGACCCTCGGGGTGCGCGGCGGCGGAGCGCTGACCGCCTTGCTGGTGTTGCCGCTGTACATTCCGGTGCTGATCTTCGGCGCCGGCGCGGTTACCGCCGCCGGCGCCGGGATGCATGGCGGCGGACACCTTTCGCTGTTGGGAGCGATGCTGATGGTGGCGCTGGTGGTCGCACCCTGGGCGACCGCAGTCGCAATCCGCATCTCGCTGGAGTAGGACACTAGCGAACCGCCAGGACGCCAAGGTGAGACTTGTTCATGGTCGACAAAGCCGAACCGGGAGTTCAACCTGAAAGTCTTGGCGTTTCAATCCTGATTTGAGAGGTTGTTGAGTTGAACATCTGGAAGTACTCCTCGCCGCAGACCTTCTACCCGCTTGCCGGGAAAATGGTGCCGTTCTTTGCGGTTCTGGCTGCGGTATTTGCCGGAGCCGGACTGTACCTGGGTTTGTTCGTCGCGCCCACGGACTTCCAGCAGGGCGAGGCCTACCGGATCATTTTCATCCACGTGCCTGCGGCCTGGATGTCGATGTTCATCTACGTAGTCATGGCGTTCTGGGCCGCCGTGGGGTTGATTTTCAACACCCGCCTTTCCTCGATGATGGCTCATGCGCTTGCGCCCACCGGTGCGCTCATGACCTTCATTGCCCTGTGGACCGGGTCGTTATGGGGCAAACCAACCTGGGGAACGTGGTGGGTATGGGACGCGCGGCTGACCTCGGAACTGATCCTGCTGTTTCTCTACATCGGCTACTTGTCGCTGGCCGCCGCGATCGATGACCCGCGCCGGGCGGACAAGGCGTCGGCGGTGCTGGCGCTGGTCGGAGTGGTCAACATCCCGATCATTTATTTCTCGGTCAAGTGGTGGAACACGCTGCACCAGGGCGCTTCGGTGAGCATCACCAGAGCACCGAGCATGGCGTCCAGCATGCTCGCCGGCATGCTGGTGATGGTTCTGGCCTTCTGGATGTATTCGATCGCGGTCTCGCTGGCCAGAGTGCGAGCCATCATCCTCGAACGCGAGCGCAGCGCCCGCTCGGGACAGGCTTGAAGCGACAACATGCCAATGTCGCCAGGGCGATGATTCTCGAAGTGGAAAGCGTGAAAAGTCGGAAAGGTGAGTACCATGCAGTGGGGTAGCGTTTCGGAATTCTTCGCCATGGGCGGCTATGCGTTCTACGTCTGGGGCTCGTACCTGGTGACCGCAGCGCTGCTTGCGGCGGAAGTGTGGCTGCTCAGGCGGCGCAGCCGAACTCTGCGGGACCCAGCGGGTCGTAACGTGCAGTCCACAGAGCGGAATCGATGAAACCCCGTCACAAGCGTGTAGCGCTGATCGCTGCCGGCCTTGCGGCGCTGGCAGTCGCGGCGGCGCTGGTGTTGAACGCCTTTCGCAGCAACCTGGTGTTCTTCTTCACGCCGACGCAGGTCGCTGCCCAGGAGGCACCGGTCGGGCGCAGTTTCCGCATCGGCGGATTGGTCGAAACCGGCAGCGTGGAGCGGCAGCCGGACGGACTGACGGTACGCTTCGTGGTGACCGATACCGCGAAAGCCGTTCCTGTGGTCTACTCGGGAATCCTTCCCGACCTGTTCAGGGAAGGCAAGGGCGTCGTGGCGCAGGGCAGGCTCGATGCGGAAGGCGTATTCCGGGCCGAGCAGGTGCTGGCGAAACACGACGAGAACTACATGCCCCCCGAAGCGGCCGACGCGGTCGAGCGAGCGCACAAGGCCATGCGCGAATCGCAGAAGACGCTGGTGGAAACCAAGTGAGGCACGAGGCACGAGATGGGCGAGATTCCTTTTTGCGGGTGTAGAGCCGGGCGAGAACGAGGACACCGGGCCTGTCAGCGGCATGCCGCCGATTCCTCGCGTCTCGCGCCTCGCGCCTCGGGCCTGCTCGAATCATGACCCCCGAGCTCGGCCACTTCTCACTGATCGTCGCGCTGACCATAGCCTGCCTGCAGGCGGGGCTGCCGCTGGCCGGCGCGGCTCGGGGCAATGTGGCCTGGATGCAAGTCGCGCGGCCAGCCGCGCAGGCGCAGTTTCTGCTCGTGGCCCTCGCCTTCGGATGTCTCGCCTGGTCGTTCGTCAACAACGATTTTTCGGTGCTCAACGTGGCATCGAACTCGAACTCGAGCCTGCCGTGGTACTACCGCCTGGCCGCGACCTGGGGCAGCCACGAGGGATCCCTGCTGCTCTGGGTGCTCATGCTCTCGGGCTGGATGTGCGCGGTGTCGCTCGCCAGCCGCCACCTGCCGCTTGCCATGGTGGCGCGAATCCTTGGCGTGATGGCGCTCATCTCGATCGGCTTCCTGCTGTTCATGTTGTTGACTTCGAATCCCTTCGAGCGGCTGCTGCCGCCGGCTCCCGACGGCCGCGACCTGAACCCGCTGTTGCAGGACCCGGGAATGGTTATTCATCCGCCGATGCTCTACATGGGCTACGTCGGCTTTTCGGTCGCTTTTGCTTTTTCGATCGCTGCGTTGCTCGGCGGCCAGCTCGATGCGACCTGGGCCCGCTGGTCGCGTCCGTGGACCACCATGGCCTGGGTATTCCTCACGGTCGGCATCGCGCTGGGAAGCTGGTGGGCCTACTACGAACTCGGGTGGGGCGGCTGGTGGTTCTGGGATCCGGTGGAAAACGCGTCCTTCATGCCCTGGCTGACCGGCACGGCACTGATCCACTCTCTCGCGGTTACCGAGAAACGTGGCGGCTTCAGGGCCTGGACCGTGCTGCTCGCCATCATCACTTTTTCACTGTCATTGCTCGGCACATTCCTGGTTCGCTCGGGCGTGCTGACTTCGGTCCACGCGTTCGCCACCGATCCGGCACGCGGCATCTTCATCCTGGTGTTCCTGGTGCTGGTCATCGGAGCTTCGCTGTCGCTGTTCGCCTGGCGCGCGCCCCGGGTCGGTCTCGGCGGGCAGTTCGGCCTGGTATCGCGCGAATCTGCGCTGCTGGCGAACAACGTCCTGCTGCTGGTAGCTGCGGCGACGGTCATGCTCGGCACGCTCTACCCGCTGTTTCTCGACGCCCTCAACCTCGGGAAGATCTCGGTAGGTCCGCCGTACTTCGAGGCGGTTTTCGTGCCATTGATGGCGCCGGCGGTTTTTCTGATGGGGATCGGCCCGCTGGCCAAGTGGAAGCAGGCGACGCTTCCGGAGCTGGCAGTGCGCCTGCGCTGGGCACTCGCAGTTGCGCTGGTGACCGCAGCGCTGCTGCCGCTCACCCTGGGTAAATGGACTCCGATGATCGCCTTCGGCCTGCTGCTCGCGCTCTGGCTGACGGCGTCGGGCGTGGCGAACCTGTGGGAGCGCCTGACCCAGCTTTCCATGGCGGGCGGCGCTGCGCCCTTGAGCTACCTGAAGCAGCTGCCCCGCGGCTACTACGGGATGCTGCTGGCGCACTTCGGCGTTGCGGTGTTCGTCACCGGCGTCACCCTGGTGAGGGGGTATGAAACCGAGAAGGACGTGCGGATGGTTACCGGCGACTCGGTCGAGGTTGGCGGCTACCGTTTCCGCCTCGATGGATTGGTTGGTGTCAAGGGACCGAATTACGATGCGACCCGCGGAATAGTCGGAGTGTTCAAGGGCGAGCGCCGGACCGGGACCATGCAACCGGAAAAGCGCATCTACCATGTGCAGCAGATGCCGATGACCGAGGCGGCGATCGATACCGGCTTCACCCGCGACCTGTATGTGTCTCTCGGCGAGCCGCTTGGAGGCGGTGCCTGGGTGGTACGCGTGTATCACAAACCCTTTGTCGACTGGATCTGGGGCGGGGCGTTCCTCATGGGGCTGGGCGGGATCCTTGCGGTCAGCGATCGACGCTATCGTCTGGCACGACGCGCCGCGCAGGCGATCCCGGCCGCCGCCGGGGCTGCGAGGGCGTGAATCGGTGAATCCCGCGAATGCCGAGAATATCCTGACTCCCTTTGCTTGCCGGTTTTTCCGGGTTCCTCGCGCCTTACGCCTCGCGCCTGTCGCTACGTGAACCGCTTTCTCATTCCGCTGGTGGCATTCCTGGTCCTGGTCGTTTTCCTTGCGATCGGATTGTCGCTCGACCCGCGCGAAGTGCCTTCTCCGCTCATCGACAAGCCGGCTCCGGGCTTCCGTCTTGCCCAGCTGCGCGATTCCGGCAAGACGCTGGCGGTGGAGGAACTGCGCGGGCAGGTGTGGCTGCTCAATGTCTGGGCGTCGTGGTGCGCGCCCTGCCTGGAAGAGCACCCGCGCTTGCTTGAACTGTCCCAAGCCAGGACCGTCCCGATCGTCGGCCTGAATTACAAGGACAGCCGCGATGCGGCGCTCAAGTGGTTGGCGAAGCACGGCGATCCATACTCTACGATCGTGACGGATCCGGACGGGCGCGTGGGTATCGAATACGGCGTGTACGGCGTGCCAGAAACTTTCGTGATCGACCGCCACGGCATCATTCGCTACAAGCACATCGGCCCGCTGACGGCTGAAGCATTGCAGGGCGCGATCCTTCCGCTCGTTCGCAGGCTCCAGACATGAAGCTCTTGCCTGCCCTGATCCTGGCGATGTCCGCGATGCTCACCGAGGCGGCGGACGCCCCGCCTGTCGCCGAAGACCCTGTGCTGGAGAAGCGGGTCATCCGGCTTGCTTCCGAGCTACGCTGCCTGGTCTGTCAGAACCAGTCGATCGCCGATTCCAACGCGGACCTGGCAGCGGATCTGAGGAGACAGGTGCGCGAAATGTTGAAGGCGGGAAAGACCGAGGAGGAAGTCCGGGCGTTCATGGTGCAGCGCTACGGCGATTTTGTGCTCTACAACCCGCCGGTCAAGACGGCCACCGCGCTGCTCTGGGCCGGGCCGTTCGTGCTGCTGGTCGTGGCTGTCGCAGCGCTTTTTCTTGCGCTCATGCGCCGCCGTGCTCAGATCGACGAGCGCGAGCTGACGCCAGAGGAGCGTGAACGGGCCCGGACCCTGCTCGCGGGCGGCGGGGAAAAGCGCCCGTGAACCTCGACTTCGCGCTGGCAGCCGCTGCTGTGCTGGTGGTTGCGCTGGGGTTTGTCCTCTGGCCGCTAGTCCGGCGGCAGCCGGTCCATTCCGCCGAGGACTCGATCCGCTCCAACCTCGACGTCTTGCGCGATCAGCAGACAGAGCTGGAGACCGATCTGAACAGCGGCACCCTCGACCGCGATCACTACCAACTGGCCAAAGAAGATCTCGAGCGCCGTGTGCTGGAGCAAGCCGGGGCGACGACGCGGCCCATCACCCAGTTGCGCCGCCCCGTCGCGGCAGCGGTGTCGGTGGCCCTGGGAATTCCGGCGCTGTCGGTGTTCCTGTACCTGGGACTCGGAAACCCTCTGGCGCTCGAGGTCGCACCCGACGATGCGGACGAAGTTTCCTCTGTCACGATGGATCGTTTTCAGGGCATGACGGAGAAGCTCGCTTCGCGACTCAAGGAGCGCCCCGACGACTGGGAGGGATGGACGATGCTCGGCCGCGCCTACAAGGCGCTGCAGCGCTACGAGGAGGCGGCCAAGGCGTGGGCCGAGGCCGCCAGACTGAAACCGAACGACGCCGACATCCTGGCCGAATACGCCGAAGCGCTCGCTGTTGCCTCCGGAGGCAAGCTGGCGGGCGAACCGACCCGGCTGCTCGAGCGCTCGCTCAAACTCGATCGAAGGCATCAGAAAGCGCTGGCGCTAGCCGGCGGCGCCGCGTTCGAGAACCGCGATTACCGGACTGCCATCAAGCATTGGGAACAGCTCCTGGCGCTGGCGAAGGACGAGCCGGATCTCGCCCAGGCTCTGCGCTCCGGAATCGAAGAAGCAAGGTCTCGGATGGGGAGCACGGCCAAGGTCAGCACGGTGTCCGGCACAGTGAGCCTTGCGCCGGAACTGGAGGACCAGGTTCAGCCGGAAAGCGCGGTTTTCATTTTTGCGCGGCCCGCCGGCGGACCGCGCATGCCGCTCGCCATCTCGCGTGTGCAGGTCAAGGACCTGCCGTATGATTTCACCCTGGACGATACGATGGCGATGACACCCGAAGCAAAGCTCTCGAGCTTCCCCCGCGTCATCATCGGGGCTCGCGTGTCGCAGACCGGCAGCGCCAGGGCATCGAGCGGCGATCTGGAAGGTTTCAGCAGGGAAACGACACCGGGAACGCGCGGCATTCGCGTGGTGATCGACCGCGCGGTGCCATGAGCAGCCGCACGACCCGGGATTCGCTTCTGATCATCGCGCTTGGCGGCGCGCTCATTGCTTCCGCCCCGGCGCAGGCGCCCGACCGGCTTACGCTCAAGCCCGAAGTCGAGAACTTCATCGACCGCATGCGCGCCCAGCACGGCTTCGATGCCGAGCAGCTGCGGGCGACGTTCGCGAAGCTCAAGGTCCACGACGGAATCGTCAAGGCCTTCACCGCGCCGGCGACGGCCAGACCCTGGCACGAGTTCCGCGCGGTCTTCGTTACGCCGGCGCGGATCGACGGCGGAGCCGCTTTCTGGCGGGAGAACGCCGAATTGCTGGCGCGGGCGAAAGCGGTGTACGGCGTCCCCGAGGAAATCGTTGTCGCCATCCTCGGCGTGGAGAGCATCTACGGCCGGCGCACCGGCAATTTCCGCGTCATCGAGTCGCTGTACACGCTGGGCTTCGAGGGGCCGCGGCGTAACGAGTTCTTCCGTTCCGAGCTGGAACAGTTTCTGCTCCTCAGCCGCGAGAACGGTATCGACATGCTGGAGACGAAGGGCTCGTTCGCCGGGGCGATGGGCATGCCCCAGTTCATCTCTTCCAGCTATCGCAGTTATGCGGTGGACTTCAACAGCGACGGGAAGATCGATCTGTGGAACGACATCGCCGACGTCATCGGCAGCGTCGCCAACTACCTCAAGCGCTTCGGCTGGGCGGCGGAGCAGCGGGTCACAGTGCCGGCCCGGCTGACTGTAGGCGATGTCCAGCACCTGGTTGATCTGGGGGTCAAGCCGCATCTCACGGTCTCGGAAATGAAGATGCGTGGGGTCGATCCACTCGAAGATCTCCCGCCCGATCAGCTCGCCGGTGTGTTTACCCTGGAAATCCCGCAGGGACTCGAACACTGGCTCTCGCTCAACAACTTCTACGTCATCACCCGCTACAACAACAGCCGGAAGTATGCGATGGCGGTGTACCAGCTCGCCGTCGCGCTGACCCAGGCCCGCAACCAGACAGAGGAAGCCGGACAGCCGGTTTCCACGGCAAATTAGTCTTGGCGGCGAACGATACCGAAAGCTCAGCGAAGCATCTTCTTGAGCGCGTAGAGCAGATCCAGTGCTTCCCTGGGTGACAGCGCATCCGGGCTGGCTTCGCGCAGCAGTTCCAGTGCAGGATGGGTTTCGAACGCCGGCGGGACTGTCTGCCTGGCGGCGAACAGATCGCCTTGCGGGTTGCGGCCGGCGGCTTCCTCCTCCAGCTTCGTCAGATGCTTCTTCGCGGCGCGCACGACCGCGGCGGGGATTCCTGCGAGCTGCGCCACCTGTATTCCGTAGCTTCGCGAGGCCGGGCCTTCCTCGACCGAGTGGAGGAAGACGATCCTGTCCTTATGCTCCACCGCGGAGACATGGATGTTGGCGACCTCGCGGTATTCCTCGGCCAACCGGGTCAACTCGAAGTAGTGGGTGGCGAATAGCGTGTAACTGCCGCTCTCCTCGACCAGGTGGCGGGCGATGGCAATGGCCAGCGCCACGCCATCAAAAGTCGAGGTGCCGCGGCCGACCTCGTCCATCAGCACAAGTGACTGCCGCGTCGCGTTGTGCAGTATGTCGGCTGCCTCGGTCATCTCGACCATGAAGGTCGAGCGCCCGCCCGCCAGGTCATCCGAAGCGCCGATGCGGGTGAAGATCTGGTCCACAGGCCCGATGAGCGCGTGCTTCGCAGGCACGAAGGACCCGGCGTGGGCCAGCAGCACGATCAGCGCGACCTGGCGCATGTAGGTCGACTTGCCCCCCATGTTCGGCCCGGTGATGAGCAGCAGTCTCTGGTTCGGCGCGAGCCGGGTGTCATTGGCAATGAACGCATCGACCTGTTGCTCGACCACCGGATGCCTGCCACCGTCGATTTCGATGGTTTCGTCTCCGGTGAAGTCCGGTCGGACCAAACCGAGCGCGGCGGCCCGCTCAGCCAGTGCAGCAAGCGCGTCGATCTCAGCGACGGCGGCTGCGATGCGCTGGAGTTGCGGCAGCCACCGCGAGAGCTCTTCGAGCAGCTTGTCGTAGAGCAGTTTTTCCCGCGCCAGCGCGCGGTCCTGCGCCGAGAGCGCCTTGTCCTCGAACGTCTTCAGTTCCGGGGTGATATAGCGCTCGGCGTTCTTCAGGGTCTGCCGGCGGCGATAATCCTCCGGCACCTTGTCCGACTGGGCGCGGGTCACCTCGATGTAGAAGCCGTGCACCCGGTTGTACTCGACGCGAAGATTGGCGATCGCGGTTCTCTGTCTTTCCCTCGCCTCGAGTTCGACCAGGAACTGCGCCGAGTTGTTCTGGATCGCGCGCAGCTCGTCCAGCTCTGCGTCGAAACCGTCGTTGATGACCCCGCCCTCGCGAATCGCCGAGGCCGGCTCCGGTAACAATGTGTCCGACAACCGGGAAACCAGCTCAGGCCGGGGTACCAGATTCTTGAGGAGGACACTCAACCGTTCGCTCGCTGCCGGCGCAAACGCCGAGGCCAGTTCCGGCAGCAGTGCCAGCGAATCTCGCAACCCGGACAGATCCCTGGGCCGGGCGCTTTTCAGCGCGATCCGCGCGCTGATTCGCTCGACATCGACGAAGCGGGATAGCACCGAATGAAGCGTCTGGTGGACCGGGCGCAACGCCTCGATCGATGCCAGGCGGGCTTCGATCTCGTTGCGGTTTCGCAGCGGATGGTGCAGCGCGTGCCGCAGCCAGCGGCTTCCCATTCCGCTGGCACAGGTGTCCAGCAGCGACAGCAGCGTGGGAGAGGGCTCGCCGCGCAGCGTCTCGGAGATCTCGAGGTTGCGCCGGGTGGCCGCGTCCATCCGTACGAAGTCGGACTGCCGCTCTACCCGCAGACCGAGGACATGAGGGATTGCCGAGCCCTGTGTCGCGCGCGCGTACTCGAGCAGCGCCCCGGCAGCGCCGATCGCCACCGTCATCCCGTCGCAGCCGAAACCCGACAAGTCCCTGGTTTCGAAGTGCCGGGTCAGCCCTCGGGCGGCGGCGTCGAGGTCGAACTGCCACTGCGGCAGGCGTCTGAGAAAGGTCTCGAAACCGGCGAGCGCGGGGTGCTCGAAGCCCTCGGGAACCAGGATCTCAGCCGGCTCGAGACGCTGCAGCTCTGTGGAAAGCTGCGCCTGCGCAATTTCTTCGACCGTGAAACGCCCGCTGGAAAGACTGAGCCAGGAGATGCCGAGAAGGTCCCTTGCGGGATTAATGGCTGCGAGGCGGTTGTCGCGCTTTTCGTCGAGCAGCGCCGCATCGGTCAGCGTGCCCGGGGTGACGACCCGCGTGACCTGGCGATCGACCGGGCCTCTGGAAGCGTTGGGATCGCCGATCTGCTCGCAGATGGCGACCGACTCTCCAAGCTTCACCAGCTTCGCCAGGTACTGGTCGACCGAGTGGAAAGGCACGCCGGCCATCTTGATCGGCGCACCGGCAGACGCGCCCCGGGTGGTGAGTGTGATGTCGAGCAGCCGCGCCGCGCGCTCCGCGTCCTCGTGGAACAGCTCGTAGAAATCGCCCATCCGGTACAAGAGCAGTTTGTCCGGATGCTGCGCCTTGATGCGCAGGTACTGCTGCATCATCGGCGTGTGCTGGACCGGATCCATGGAAGTGCTAACCGCCAAGACGCCAAGAACACCCCGAAGAGTTCATTGACGGGTGATAAGGCGCCGGTAGCATCCTCTCGCGCCGGATCTTCCAGAGAGCTGTGTACATCGAATCACCCCAGGTGTCCCAAGGCAGTTCAGGTCCGAAGCTTGTCGATCAGGTGCGGTTTGATGACCTGGATCAACTGCCCGAAGATCTTCGGATTTCCGGCGACGATGTGGCCGCGCTCGAGATATCTGTCGTTACCCTCGAGATCGCCGACCATGCCGCCGGCCTCGGTGATCATCAGCACCCCGGCGGCCATGTCCCACGGAGAAAGGCCGATTTCCCAGAAGCCATCGAGACGGCCGGCAGCCACCGCGGCCAGGTCGAGTGCCGCTGAACCGGGGCGGCGGACCCCAGCGGTCCGGGTCATCAGGTCCTTGAGTATTCCCAGGTACGGGTCGATGTAATCGAACATGCGGAAAGGAAATCCGGTGCCGATCAGTCCGTCTATCAATTTGTCCCGCTTTGATACGCGCAGCCGTCGGTCGTTGAGAAACGCTCCGTCGCCGCGGGAGGCGGTGTAAAGGTCGTTGCGGGTGGGATCGTAAATGACCCCATGCTGGAGCTGGCCCTTGTGCATGAGAGCGATCGAAACCGCGAAGATCGGCAGTCCGTGCAGAAAATTGGTCGTGCCGTCGAGCGGATCGATGATCCAGACATACTCCGAGTCGCCGGTCGCGCCGCTCTCCTCTGCTAGAATCGCGTGGTCCGGATACGAGGACTTCAAGGTGTCGATGATGGCTTCCTCGGCAGCGCGATCCACTTCCGAGACCAGGTCGTTGAGCGATTTGTGCCGCACGGTGAGCACGTCGAGATTGCCCGCGGCACGGCTGATGATGCCGGCGGCGCGGCGCGCGGCTCTCACCGCGATGGTAACCATCGGATGCATGACTCGTGATATGGCGCTGTCAAAGAACGAAGGCGCAATTCTATTAGATGAATAGCCCTGCCGCACTCGGCCGGGTGCGGATCGTCCTTTTCCAGACAAGCCACCCGGGCAACATCGGCGCAGCCGCGCGGGCGATGAAAACGATGGGGCTGTCGCGGCTGTTCCTGGTCAAGCCGAAGAATTTTCCGCATGCCGACGCAGACTCGTTCGCGGCCGGCGCGATCGACGTCCTCGAGCGCGCCACGGTGTGCGCAAGCCTTGACGAGGCGCTGACCGGAACGGTCCTTTCGGTGGCTTCGACCGCGCGGCGGCGCGCCTTTGCCCAGGAAACGCTTGATTGCCGCGAAGCCAGCCACCGGCTGGTCGTCGAGTCGCAGGCCGGCGAAGTCGCGCTGGTATTCGGGCAGGAACGCACCGGGCTCACGACTCGTGAACTGAGCAAGTGCGGGCTGGTTGCCATGATCCCGACCGACGCCGCTTACCCGGTGCTGAATCTGGCGCAGGCGGTGCAGGTGTTCGCCTATGAATTGCGCATGGCCGCAGGGATCGCCGAGGTGAAACGTCGGTCCGGCCACCCGGCGACTCATGAGCAGACCGAGCGGTTCTACGCGGAGCTCGAGAAGACGCTCTATCGGATCGACCTCCTCGACCCGAAGCAGCCAAGACGAATGATTCAGCGGCTGCGGCGCCTGTTCTCCCGCGCAGGTCTGGAGAGCGAGGAGGCGAACATACTGATCGGACTCCTCGGTGTCATCCAGTCAAAAGTTGAGTAAAATAGTCAGCATTTACAACCCACAGTAATCAAAAGGGTTTTCCATGTTCGACCGACTCAGGGAAGAGATTCGGGTGATCTTCGATCGCGATCCGGCAGCACGCTCGACCTGGGAGGTCCTCACCTGTTATCCGGGCTTTCATGCCCTGATGTTTCATCGCCTGTCCAATCGGCTGTGGGGCTGGGGTCTGAAATGGTTCGCGCGCTGGCTGTCGTATTTTTCGCGCTGGTTCACCGGGATCGAAATCCACCCCGGCGCCCGCATCGGCAAGCGGGTGTTCATCGATCATGGCATGGGCATCGTGGTAGGCGAGACAGCCGACATTGGCGATGACTGCACGCTGTATCAAGGCGTCACGCTCGGCGGTACTTCCTGGCAGAAGGGCAAGCGGCACCCGACGCTGGGAAGCGGGGTCGTTGTCGGTGCCGGCGCCAAGATTCTCGGTCCGGTCACGATCGGCGACGGCGCCAAGGTCGGTTCGAACGCGGTGGTGGTGAAAGACGTGCCCCAGGGTTCAACCGCAGTCGGGATTCCTGCGCGAATCATCGACGAAAACGCCAGGTCGGGGGCGGGGCAGAAATTCGCGGCGTACGGAATCGGAGCCGACATGAACGACCCGATGGTGAAGGCGCTGCACGGACTTATCGACCACACCGCTAACGTCGACCGCAGGATCGAGTACATCCTGGCTCAGCTCGAGCGGCTGGGAATCCGGACAGAGGAAGCGGACGCGGGCAGAGACCAGTTCGATCCGGCCTATCTAAATCGCATAGTTGACTAAATTGCTCAACAATCCTATACTTGACCGCGTTTCTCGGGATTTCCCAAAGTGCTGGTTTATTGGAAGTTTGTTTAGGGGGCGGCCATGAGACTGACCACCAAAGGACGTTTTGCAGTGACGGCGATGATTGACCTGGCGATGAACAACCGCGGCTCGCCGGTGACGCTGGCGGACATCAGCGAGCGCCAGAAGATCTCGCTGTCTTATCTGGAGCAGCTGTTCGGGAAACTGCGCCGCAACGGGCTGGTCAGCAGCGTGCGCGGTCCGGGCGGTGGTTACAACCTAGCGAGGAAGCAAGGCGAAGTTTCCGTCGCAGACATCATCCTCGCCGTCGATGAGCCGATCGACGCTACCCAGTGTGGCGGCAAGGAAAACTGCCGTGATGAGCAGAAGTGCCTGACGCACGACCTGTGGACCGACCTGAACAACCATATCTTCGAGTACCTGCGCCGGGTGACGCTCGCCGAGCTGGTCGAGAAGAACCGTGCCCGCCTGCAGGAGATGGCGGTCGTGGAGTTGCACGACAACCGGCCCAATCGCCGCCGCCCGGAACCCGTGCCGGTTTGAGACTCGAAATGCAGGCTTACTTCGATCACAACGCCACGACCCGGATCGACCAGCGGGTGCTGGAGGCGATGCTCCCGTATCTCACCGACGAGTACGGCAACGCCTCGAGCCGCCACGACCTCGGCACGCGTGCGCGAAGGGCGATCAACCGGGCACGCGAGCAGGTTGCCGCGGTGGTCGGTGTGCAGCCGGCACAAGTCGTTTTCGTCTCGGGTGGCACCGAAGCCAACAACCTCTTCACCCGAGGCGCGGCGGCGTATCTGAAGCCGACGCAGGTCGCGGTTTCGGCGATCGAGCATCCCTGCGTGATGAAGCCAGCACTGGATCTGGCACGTTCCGGCTGGAGCGTGCGAAAGCTGAGAGTCGGCGCTGAAGGCTTTCTCGATCTTGGCGACGCCGGCGAGGCGCTGAGCGTGCCCACCGGAGCGGTGTCGGTGATGCTGGCCAACAACGAGACCGGCGTCATCCAGCCGGTGCGCGAAGTCGCCGAGATGGCGCGCGCAGCGGGCGCATGGATGCACACCGACGCTGTTCAGGCCCTCGGCAAGATAGCGGTCAGCTTCGAGGGACTCGGGGTGCATGCGATGACGCTCTCGGCGCACAAGATCTACGGTCCGAAGGGCGCCGGTGCGCTGGTGATCGACAAGCGCCTGCAGTTGAAGCCGGTCATTCACGGCGGCGGACACGAAGGGGGGTTGCGCTCCGGCACCGAGAACGTCCCCGCGATCGTGGGCTTCGGCGCTGCCTGTGAGCTGGCGGCGAACCGTCTCGACCATGTTGCCCGGCATACCGGGCTGCTGCGCGAGAGGCTGGACGCCGGGCTGGCGCGGCTCGGTGCGGGGATTTTCGGTCGCGACGCCCCGCGGATTCCGAATACCACGTACTTCGCTTTCGAGAACATCGATGGTGAAACGCTGGTAATCGAGCTGAACAAAGCCGGATTCGCGGTAGCCAGCGGCGCCGCCTGTTCCAGCACAAGCACCGATCCAAGCACGACCCTGCTGGCGATGGGGGTCGAGCCGGAGCTGGCGCGAGGCGCGGTGAGGGTGAGTTTCGGCGTGACCAACACGCCGGAGCAGGTCGAACAGCTCGTGTCCTCCCTCTCGACGGTCGTCGCCAGGTTGCGGCAACTGGCCGCGGTGGCGGTCTAGATCAAGGACGAGTGGCCAGTGGACAGGTGACCGGCGATGAGTGATCTGGAATTCAGCGACAAAGGGAAAGGAAAGATGGGTATTACGGTTACTGACAACGCAGCGAAACACATCAAGAGCCACCTCGCGAGGAAAGGCGGGATGGGCATCCGCCTGGGCGTGAAGACAGTCGGCTGCTCGGGGCTGGCGTACACCTTCGACTATGCGAACGAGATCAAGGCGGGCGATGCCTTGTTCGAGTCGAACGATGTCAAGGTCGTGGTCGACAGTGACAGCCTGCAATATGTGGACGGCTCGGTGCTCGACTTCGAACGCAAAGGCCTTAACGAGTCGTTCAAGGTGGAAAACCCGAACGCCGTCGCCCAGTGCGGCTGTGGCGAAAGCTTCACGGTCGGCTGAACGCCCTGCGAGCTCAGCCTGCGGAAAGAGCAATGAGCGCAGTCATCCAGAATCTGGTCAATCAGCCGTACAAGCACGGCTTCCGTTCCGAGATCGAGGCGGACCTCGTCCCGAAAGGGCTTAACGAGGACATCGTCCGCATCATCTCGCAAAAGAAGGGCGAGCCCGAATGGCTGCTCGAATTCCGGCTCAAGGCGCTGCGTCACTGGCAGACGATGACCGAGCCGGCGTGGCCGAACGTCAAGTATCCGAGGATCGATTTCCAGGACATCGTCTACTACTCGGCCCCGAAGCCGAAAAAGCAGAGCATGGACGAGGTCGACCCCGAGCTGCTGCGGACCTTCGAGAAGCTGGGGGTGCCGATGAACGAGCGGGCAGCGCTTGCGGGCGTGGCAGTGGACGTTATCTTCGACAGCGTCTCGGTGGCCACCACCTACAAGAAGAAGCTCGCCGAGGTCGGGATCGTTTTCTGCTCGTTCTCGGAGGCTGTGCGCGAGCACCCGGAGCTGGTGAAGCAGTATCTTGGCAGCGTCGTGCCGCACACCGACAACTACTACGCCGCACTCAACTCGGCGGTATTCACCGACGGCTCGTTCTGTTACATCCCCAGGGGCGTGCGTTGCCCGATGGAGCTGTCCACTTACTTCCGCATCAACACTCAGGAGTCCGGACAGTTCGAACGCACCCTGATCGTGGCGGAGGAGGGAAGCCATGTCTCCTACCTCGAAGGCTGCACCGCGCCGAAGTTCGACACCAACCAGCTCCACGCGGCGGTGGTCGAGCTGGTCGCGCTGGACAACGCCGAGATCAAGTACTCCACGGTGCAGAACTGGTACGCAGGGGACGAGAGCGGCAAGGGCGGCATCTACAATTTCGTCACCAAGCGAGGGTTGTGCAAAGGGGTCAACTCCAAGATTTCCTGGACGCAAGTCGAGACCGGCTCGGCGATCACCTGGAAATACCCGTCCTGTATTCTGCTCGGCGACAACTCGATCGGCGAGTTCTATTCCGTCGCCCTGACCAACCATCACCAGCAGGCCGATACCGGCACCAAGATGGTCCACATCGGCCGCAATACCCGCAGCCGGATCATCAGCAAGGGCATCTCCGCGGGGGTGTCGAACAACAGCTATCGCGGCCTGGTGAAGATCGGCGCCAGAGCCGACGGCGCGCGCAATTTCTCGCAGTGCGACTCGATGCTGATTGGCGACCGCTGCGGGGCGAACACCTTCCCCTATATCCAGGCGGCGAACAACACCGCGATCGTCGAGCACGAGGCCAGCACCTCGAAGATCGGCGAGGACCAGCTGTTCTACTTCGCCAGCCGCGGGATCGGCACCGAGGAAGCGGTATCGATGATCATCAACGGCTTCGTTCGCGACGTGTTCATCCACCTGCCGATGGAGTTCGCGGTCGAGGCGACCAAGCTGCTCGGCATCAAGCTGGAAGGAAGCGTGGGATGATCGGAAAAGACGCACCCATGCTGCTCGAAGTGCGCGGACTTGCCGCGAAGATCAACGAGCGGGCGATACTGAAGGGCATCGATCTCGCGGTGCGTGCCGGCGAAGTGCACGCGATCATGGGGCCGAACGGTTCCGGCAAGAGCACGCTCGCCAGGGCCATCTCCGGCCATCCCGCCTATGAAGTCAGCGGCGGCGAAGTGCTGTTCCAGGGCAGGAAGCTGCTGGACATGCCACCCGAGGAGCGGGCGCGCGCCGGCATCTTCCTCGGTTTCCAGTATCCGGTGGAGGTGCCCGGCGTTACCAACAGCGCGTTCCTCAGGCTGATCTACAACACCGTCCAGGGCGCGCGCGGGAAAGATGAACTGGATCCGCTCGAGTTCGACGACTTCGTGCGCGAGAAGATGAGGCTTCTGGAGATGAGCCCGGACTTCCTCGACCGCAGCGTCAACGCCGGCTTCTCCGGTGGGGAGAAGAAGCGCAACGAGATCCTGCAGATGGCCCTGCTCGAGCCGAGGCTGGCGATCCTGGACGAAACCGACTCGGGGCTGGATATCGACGCGCTGCGAGTCGTGGCTAACGGCATCAACAAGCTGCACACCGCGGACAACGGCATCGTGCTGGTGACCCACTACCAGCGGCTGCTCAACTACATCGTGCCCGACTACGTGCACGTGATGGACGGCGGACGGATCATCAAGACCGGCGACAAGACGCTTGCGCTGGAACTGGAGAGCCGCGGCTACGACTGGGTGGCTCGCGAGTACCGGGCTGCGAATCCGTCGGCTCAGGCGGCATGACCGTGGCCGAGACCGTGTTCCTCGACACGCTGCTCGCCCCTCGGCGGGCGCTGCCGGCCGCGCCGACCGACTGGCTGAAGGCGCGGCGAGCTGATGCGCTGGAGAGAGCCGCGGCGCTGCCCGCACCCACAGTGCGCGACGAGGACTGGCGCTTCACGGACCTGTCGCCGCTGTACCGCTTGCAACTGCAACCGGCGAGCGGCGGCTCGATCGATCCTGCAGCGCTGGGCCTGTTTGCGCTGCCCGAGAGCAGCGCCCGGCTGGTGTTCGTCGATGGCCGTCACGCCCCGGAGCTGTCGACAAGGTCGGACGGCACCGGACTGGTGGTCGTGCCGCTTGCCGAGGCGCTGGAATCCCGCGGCGACGCACTGCAGAGGCACCTGGCGGCAATTGCCCGCTGCGATGCCGATATCTTTGCCGCAGCGAACACCGCTTTTCTGCAGGATGCGGCCGTGGTAATCGCCGGCGCCGGCATGAGCGCGGATCGGCCCGTGCACGTGCTGCAGGTTGCCACCGGTCGAGAGACCGCCGCGCACCCGCGCGTCCTGATCATTGCGGAGCACGGAGCCGCCTGCACAGTGGTGGAGGACTTTGTCGCGATCGGCGGGATCGGCTATTTCACCAACTGCGTCACCGAGATCGCGGTGGAAGGAAACGCCGAAGTCAGGCACGTGAAGATCCAGCGAGAGGCCGAGACAGCATTTCATATGGCCAATACTTCGGTGCGGCTCGAGCGCGACGCCCGCTACCGCAACTGGTCGGTGACGTTCGGCGCGCGCATCTCGCGGCACAACCTGCATATCAGGCAGGCCGGCGAGGCGATCGAATGCGAAGTGGACGGCCTGGCGCTGATTTCCGGCCGGCAACTCGCCGACACGCATTCGATGATCGATCACGCCTCTGCGCTCGGCCGCAGCCGGCAGCTTCACAAGACGGTAGTCGGCGGCGCCGGGCACGCGGTGTTCAACGGCAAGATTCTCGTGCGGGCCGGCGCTCAGCAGACTGACTCGGCGCAGCAGAGCCGCAACATCCTGCTGACCTCCCGGGCGCATGTGGACACCAAGCCTCAACTCGAGATCTTCGCCGACGACGTCAAGTGCGCGCACGGCGCCACGGTCGGCCAGATCGATGCCGAGGAGGTCTTCTATCTCAAGAGCCGGGGATTGTCCGAGGAGACTGCTCGCAACCTGCTGACCTACGCCTTCGCCGCAGAGGTCATCGAGAAGATTCCGGTGAAATCCCTGGCGCAGGCGCTGGAGCGCACCGTGCTCGAACACACACAGGAAAAGCAGCAATGAGCGCGGTGCTGACCCAGCTCGACAAGGCGCAGGTTCTGGACGTGCTCCGTATCCGAAACGACTTTCCCATTCTCGGGCTGCAGATAAACGGCAAGCCGCTCGCCTACTTCGACAGCGCTGCCAGCAGCCAAATGCCCCGGCAGGTCCTCGACCGGGTGGTGCACTACCAGACTGCGGAACACGCCAACATCCATCGCGGCGTGCATCACCTTTCTGAGGTCGCGACTGCCGCCTACGAGGGCGCACGCAGCCGCGTCGGGCGCTTCATCAACGCGCAGGAGGACCGCGAGGTGATCTTCACCCGCGGCACCACGAATTCGATCAACCTCGTCGCCCACGGTTTCGGCCGGGCTTTCGTCGGCGCGGGGGACGAGATCATCCTGTCCCATCTGGAGCATCACTCCAACATCGTGCCCTGGCAGATGTTGTGCGAAGAGCGCGGCGCCACGCTCAAAGTGGTCCCGATCGACGATGCCGGCGATCTGCTGATGGGCGAGTACGAGAAGCTCTTCAGCCCGCATACGCGGCTGGTCGCGGTGACGCATGTGTCCAATGCGCTGGGGACGATCAACCCGGTGAAGGAAATGATCGCATCGGCTCGCGCCCGCGGCGTCCCGGTGCTGATCGATGGCGCCCAGGCCGTGCCGCACATGAAGGTGGACGTGCGCGATCTGGACTGCGACTTCTACGCTTTCTCCGGGCACAAGATGTGCGGCCCGACGGGAATCGGGATCCTCTACGGCAAGGCGCGGTGGCTGGAGAAGATGCGGCCGTTCGAAGGCGGCGGCGACATGATCCTCTCGGTGAGCTTCGAGAAGACCGCCTACAACACCATTCCCCACAAATTTGAAGCGGGGACGCCGCCGATTGCCGCCGCGATCGGACTCGGGGCGGCGGTGGAGTACCTTGAATCGGTCGGCATGGAACGGATCGCCGCCCACGAGCATGCATTGCTTGAATACGCGACTGCCCAGATCTCCGCGATGAAGGGCGTGCGCATCATCGGCACCGCCAGGCACAAGGCCGGAGTGCTGTCCTTCACCGTCGAGGGAGTGCATCCGCACGATGTCGGCACGATCTTGAACGAGGAAGGAGTCGCGGTCAGGACCGGCCATCACTGCGCCCAGCCGGTGATGCAGCGCTACCGCATACCTGCAACGACCCGCGCGTCGTTCTATCTCTACAACACATACGAGGAAGTGGACCAGCTCGTCAGGGCCCTACGACGCGTCCAGCAGATCTTCGCCTGATAGCGCAGCCATGGACAGCAAGCTCTATCAGGAGGTTATCCTCGACCACAACAAGAAGCCGCGCAATTGGGGCCGGCTGCCGGCCCCAAGCCACAAGGCGGAGGGCTTGAATCCGTTGTGCGGCGATCACATCTGGCTGACCGTCAATGTCGCCGACGGTCGGGTGTCGGAGATCGCCTTCGAGGGCGAGGGCTGTGCGATCTGCAAGGCCTCGGCCTCGATGATGACCACCAACGTGAAGGGCAAAACGGTGGATGAGGCGGAGCGGCTGGTTCTGGAGTTCCGCGACATGGCAACCGGAAAACTCGACGATGGCGCGGCGAATCATCTGGGACGGCTGGCGGTGTTCGCCGGGGTCAGGAATCTGCCGTCGCGGGTTAAATGCGCGATTCTGCCCTGGCACACGCTGCACGCTGCGTTCAGCGCCCAGCCGACCATCTCGACCGAAGGCGATGCCGATCCGGTCCCGCTTCCCGAACGTGGCTAGCTAGAGAATGCCGAAGATTGCAGACCTGGAGTGGACGCCCAACCCGAACGCACGCAAGTTCGTGCTGAAGGAGCCCCTGACCTATGGCGTGGCGCGCTCGTACGAGAACGCGGAGCAGGCCAAGGACGATCCGCTGGCCTCGCAGCTGTTTGCGGTGCCGCACGTGACCAACATTTTCTACGTTGACAACTGGATCACCGTGACCCAGGACGGCCAGGCCGACTGGCAGGAGCTGATGCGCCAGGTCGCTGATCCCATTCGCCAGGCGCCTGCTGCCGAGAAACAGTCCGAGGAGTACGCGCAGGCCGCGGCCTGGCTGGAAAAGGACGAATCTGAACTCTCGGCCACCGACCGCGCCAAGCTCGAGCAGATCAACGAGTTGCTGGACGAGGAAGTGCGTCCGTATCTGCAAGGGGACGGCGGCGACCTGTACGTGGTCGGGCTGGAGGGCAACATGTTGAAGGTGCACTACCAGGGCGCGTGCGGAAGCTGCCCCAGCTCGATCTCCGGAACGCTCGCCGGCATAGAGGGACTGGTTCGCCGCATCGATCCCGAACTCGAGGTCGTCGCTGTCTGAAGAGTAAGGAATCTCGGCTCGGCGACTCGCGAAACGACAACGGCAGTCGCTGCTTGATAGTGTGATGAAATCCACACCCTTGGTTCTCGGTTCTCACTTGTCACCCGTCACTCCTTACCCGTCACGGTCCTCTTGTGGCTGATTGGGTTTTTGTCGCCAACGCCGCCGATATTCCACCGGAAGGCTGGGAGACGGTCGATCTGGACGGCACGCTGGTCGCCGTGTTCAACCTCGGTGGCGAGTTCTACGCGATCGAGGACGTCTGCACCCACGACGGAACGGTACTGACCGGCGCGCCGATCGAAGGCGACCAGATCGTCTGCCCGCGCCACGGCGCGCGCTTCTCCATCAAGACCGGCGAAGTGCTCGCCCCCCCGGCGTGGGAGCCGGTGGCGACCTTCCCGGTAAAAGTCGAAGACGCCAAGATCTACGTCCGCGACACCCGCTGGGACTAACCTAAGCCCCACAATCTGGAGGCAGGTGCCTGGGTCGCTGGGTCGTCCCGGAACACTTGAGCCTATGCCCTACCAACGCCAGCGGCACCCGTCGGATCGTCATCGCCGATACTCGCGTGTCCGGGTTTCGAGGTCGGCAAATCTACCAATTTGACAGATTTGACTCCTGATAATCCTGTGCCATAACTCAAGGAACCGCGGTCGGGAGGACAAGAGTGGAAAGTCTGAACAGGGGCGATACGGGCGCTCGTGTCCGTGAACTGCAGCGGTTGCTGCGGCGTCGCGGCTATGCCGTAGGCGTCGACGGCGATTTCGCGCGGAAGACCTGGGAGGCGGTGCGCGCGTTCCAGTCGCAGAACCTCGATGCCCACGGCCAGCCGTTGGTGGTCGACGGCAAAGTTGGGGAGCTTACCTGGTGGAGCCTTACACATCCCAGACCGGAACCGGCGCCTGGTCCGATCGACTTCCAGAGACTGCCGCCGGCATCCGCCGGTGGAAGCCGTCTGGCAAGAAAGGCTCTGTCCCAGGCGATCGCCGAACTCAGGCGCGGAGCGGGCGAGGCCGGGGGCAACAATCGCGGCCCGGACGTCCGGCGCTATCTCGCGCCGGCTGGCCTGGGTGAGCCCAACAACTGGTGTGCGGCGTTCGTGAGCTGGTGCTACCTGCAGGCGTGCGACGGTAATCACGGGCGGATGCCGTTCGAGTACACGGCGGGTGCGCGGGCGCTTCTCAACCAGTTCAGGCGCAGGGCACAGGCGCATCTCCCGGGCAGTGATGAGTACTCTCCGGTACCGGGCGACGTGGTCGTCTGGTGGCGGGTCAGAGCCGACGGCTGGCAGGGCCATGCCGGGCTGGTCTACCAGGTGCGGGATGGACGCCTTTACACGATAGAGGGCAACCATAGCGCGACGGTTGCCGGCTTCGACTATGTGCTGGCCCGGGTGGATAAACTGCTCGGCTTCGGCCATCCAGCATGACCGAGTCCGACCGAATCGCGGAGAACTCAGCCAATTCCGGGAGTAGAGCATGAGCAACGACGCCGTCAGCTTCGAGGACGTCAAAGAAGCCGAGATCACCCTCACAGCGCAGACTCGTCAATCTGCCGGACTGAGCGCGGAACGCGCTGAACAGAACCTGTTCGGGGTCGCGTTCTCCGGCGGCGGCATCCGCAGCGCGACCTTCAACCTCGGTGTCGTCCAGGCGCTGGCACGAGCCGGGCTGCTCAGTCGCGTGGATTACCTCTCGACCGTGTCGGGCGGAGGCTATATCGGCAGCTGGCTGTCGGCATGGATCCACCGCAGCGAAGGCAGCCTTCGCTCCGTGGAGGAGGCCCTGGCCGGCCGTCTGCCGCTGGAGGCACACGAACCGGCGCAGGTGAGCTGGCTGAGGCGATTCAGCAACTATCTGACTCCGCGAGTCGGGGTGCTCAGCACCGACACGCTGGCAGGCGTGGCGACCTATGTCCGCAATCTGCTGCTCAACCTGATCGAAATCGTCGCTGCGCTGGGTGCGGTGTTGATCCTCCCCCTGTTCGCGGGCTGGATGTTCAGGAACACTGGCGTGCCATGGTTGCCGCTTGGAGCCACGACCGCGGCGATCGCTGTCTTCTTCATCAATCTAAATCTGCACCACGGTGACGTGGAGCGCAACCGGACGCGGTTCTATCAGTCGCGCCGCGGCATTTTCTGGTTGGTTGTGGTGCCGTTGATCCTGGGTGCGGCAAGCCTCGGATTTGCGGTAGCGCGGATGCAATACGTGCCGGCCGGGGAGTTCTTTGGCTGCTATTTCCTGGTTGCGCTGATCCTGAGCGTCGGCTTGCAGGTCGGCGCATGGCTTACTCACAAGTGGAGGGCGGGAAAGTCGATTTCCGCAGTCGGCAGGGCCGTACAAGAGGCGGTCCAGAATCTCGGCAAGCGAGCTGGAGCGAGCAGACCCGCGGAGTACTACTACGGCCCGGTCGACTGGATCCGGATCGTGTCAGGGGTGACGATCGCCGTAGCGGTGGGTCTGCTAGGCCTGTGGGTCATACGCGCAGTTCTTCCGCGAGACGCGACGCAACCTGCGCTGGCATTGCATGCAACAGTCTGGGCAATGCCAGGCGCGCTACTGGCGTTCGCCCTGGCAACGATCCTGTTCATCGGAATCGTTGGCAGGACGTTCTCGGAGGAGACCCGCGAATGGTGGTCGAGGCTTGGAGGCTGGATGATCGGCTTGACGCTCGGATGGCTTGCCGCTGCAGGCTCCGCGGTCTATGGACCGTATCTCCTTGGACTCGCCCAACACTGGCTCGCCGAACTGGGCGCAGCCTGGATCGCATCCACGGCTGCCGGCGTGATCGCCGGACGCAGCCGACTTACGGCCGGAGGTGGTACACGCTGGCTGGAGTGGGTTGCGAAGATTGCGCCCTACGTATTCATGTTTGGCCTCCTGGTAGCCGTGTCCTTTCTGCTGCACGGAATCCTGGTTATGCTGAGCGGCGGCGGCATCCAGGGATTTCACCCGTATTCGGACTTCGCGTCGTATGCGGACTGCGCATCTTCACTCGTCGCCAGCAGCAATCTGGTCGTCCTCCTGGCGTGTCTCGCCGGACTGCTTGTCGTGGTGTTCGTGCTTGCCTGGACAGTCGACGTCAACGTCTTCTCGTTCCACATGTTCTATCGCAATCGCCTGGTGCGCTGCTACCTGGGCGCAAGCAACGAAGCGGCGAGAAAACGCCGACAACACCCGTTCACCGGCTTCGACCCAATGGACTCACCGAAGATGACGGACCTCGCGGGACAGCGGCCGTACCACCTCGTCAACACCACCCTCAATCTGACTCAATCGAAGAACCTGGCCTGGCAGGAGCGCAAAGCGGCGTCATTCACCATTGCTCCCCTGTATTGTGGGTACGACCTCGAGCCGGGAACGAAGACCGGCCAGGGCAGATATCAGCGCACGCAGGATTATCTGCGACCCCACGGTTGGACGCTCGACACCGGCGGCGGTTGGCTTGGACTGGGCACGGCGTTGACCATATCGGGGGCGGCCGCCAGCCCGAACATGGGACACCACACCTCAACTGCCACTGCATTCCTGTTGACGGTTTTCAACGTGCGTCTCGGCTGGTGGATGCAGAACACGCGATCGCGCGACGATTGGGGCAGAAAAGGCCCACGCTGCAGCATCCTTTGGCTGCTGCGCGAGCTGTTCGCGATGACGGACGACCGAGGGCGTTTTATCTACCTGAGCGATGGGGGACATTTCGAGAATCTCGGCATCTATGAACTGGTACGGCGCCGCAGCCGCTTCATCCTGGCGGTCGACGCCGGACAGGATCGCCAGTTCCGCTTCGAAGACCTGGGCAACGCGGTGCGCAAGTGCGAAGTGGACCTCAATACGAGGATCGAGATCGGCACCCGCGCGATTGTTCCCGATCCGACCACTGGGCTCAGCCTGTATCACTGTACCGTCGGTGAGATCCGCTACCCCGATGACGCCAAGGAACCGCGCACCGGACTGCTGCTCTACGTCAAACCTTCGCTGAGCGGCAATGAACCCGCGGACGTCTCGCAGTACGCAAAGGCACATCCGGATTTTCCACATGAGAGCACCGCCGATCAATGGTTCGCGGAGTCCCAGTTCGAGAGTTACCGCAAACTCGGTCAGCACATCATGTCTACCGTCCTCGACTCGGTCACGCAACAAGAGGAAACGATAGCCAACAGGGGCGAACACGCCGGTTCACGCGGCGCGGGCGAACGTGACCTCGAGTGGATTTTCGTGAACCTGAAGGAACGCTGGTTTCCGCCCAGCCGCTCCGGGACATCGTTCACGCGTCACGGCGACCAGCTCAAGCTGATCGAGGAAGCGCTCAGAAAAGACGAGAAGCTTCGTTTCATGGATGTCCAACTGCTGCCGGAGTGGCCCAGGCTCATCTCCGGCCGATCGGACGCGCCGGAGGTCTGGTTCGATCTGCCGAAGAAGTTCGAAGAACTGCGTGCGGGGTTTTACGTATGCACCAACATGCTCCAGCTAATGGAGAACGTATACCTCGATCTCAATCTGGAGGAAGAGTGGGAACACCCGGATAACCGCGGCTGGATGAACCTGTTCAAGCACTGGTCATGGTCGGCGATGTTCATGGTCACATTCGCGATCTGCTGCGGGATGTATGGAGCCCGCTTCCAGCGATGGTGCGAAAGACGCCTGGGTCTGCGAACGGGCAGGGTCGAGGTCAGGGCCATGACTGTACCGGAGCCAGAGAGCGGCATCGAGCAATGGTTGAGCGGCGCGGAAAGGCGGGATGAGATCAACTTCGTGGAGGCGGCCAAGCTCAAGCCTTATCTCAAGCCCGGGGACCAGCTCCTGCTCCTGCAGGTCAGGCAGGAGGTGTCGCCACCCTTCCCTGAGCACCGGGGGGGTCGGGGACCGCTGCTTGTATATACCTTCGGCGTTGCCGCGGCGCGCGAGAGTGATATGCAGGGCCAGAAGCTATACCGACTCACTTTCTTCCGCATCCAGGACCATGTGCGCAGGATGGGCCTGGCGCGACGGGCGATGCGAGCGCTGGCGTATCGATCCCCGGTAAGGGTCACCGAGTCCGCTCTGGACGAGGACTTTCAGGACAAGAAGGAAATCGAGCGCATCCTGAACTCGGTGCTGTCCACACGATTGCAGTGAAGTACTTCTCTACTGCAATGGCTGCAGCAACTCGCGCACCCGGGATATGCGGCTCTGAACGTCGGGGGCCTTCACTTCCACGCGCACCCGGTCCGGCCCTGCGAATCGGGCGCCCTTGCGGCTCTGGACGAGCTGGATGATCTTCGAGGGATCGATCGGCGGTTTGGGGACGAACTGAAGCACGATCGCCTCGGGGCCGGCGTCGATGCGGGAGATGCCCAGCGGTCTGGCGGCGATGCGCAGGCGGTGGGTCTCGATCAGGTGCCGCACCGGGTCGGGCATCGGGCCGAAGCGGTCAATGATCTCTTCCTGCATCGACTCCAGTTCCTCGGGGATCTCGCAGTTCGCCAGCCGCTTGTAGATCGTGAGCCGCTGCTGGACGTTGGCGCAATAGGTCTCGGGAAGCAGGGCCGGGGCGTGCAGGTTGATCTCGGTGCCGAGGTCGAGCTGGCCGGTCAGCTCGGGTTCGCGCCCGCTCTTCAGAGCCCGCACCGCCGAGTTGAGCATCTGCGCGTAGAGGGCGAAACCGATTTCCTGCATCTCTCCGCTCTGCGACTCGCCCAGAACTTCGCCGGCGCCGCGAATCTCGAGGTCGTGCATCGCCAGATAGAAGCCCGATCCCAGCTCTTCCATCATCTGGATCGCCTCGAGACGCTTCCTCGCCTGGCCTCGCAGGGCTTCCTCGTCCGGCGTCATCAGGTAGGCATACGCCTGGTGGTGGGAGCGCCCCACTCGACCGCGCAACTGGTGGAGCTGGGCAAGGCCGAACTTGTCGGCACGGTTGATGATGATGGTGTTGGCGGTCGGGATGTCGATCCCGGTCTCGATGATGGTGGTGCACAGCAGCAGGTTGAAGCGCTGCTGGTAGAAGTCGCGCATCGCAAGTTCAAGTTCCCGTTCGGGCATCTGGCCGTGGGCGACGCGCAGGCGCGCTTCCGGAGCCAGTTTGATCAGCCGCTCCGACATGCGCTGTATCGACTCGATCTCGTTGTGCAGGAAGTAGATCTGGCCGCCGCGCTTCAGTTCGCGCAGGACCGCCTCGCGGATCAGCCCCTCGCTGAATGGCGAGACGAAGGTCTTGATGGCAAGGCGCCTTTGCGGCGCAGTGGCGATCACCGAGAAGTCGCGCAATCCCTCCAGCGCCATCGCCAGCGTGCGCGGAATGGGCGTTGCAGTCAGCGTGAGGACGTCGACTTCGGCGCGCAGCGCCTTCAACTGTTCCTTCTGCCGGACGCCGAAGCGATGCTCCTCGTCGATGATGACCAGCCCGAGGTCCTTGAATCGCACGCCCCGCTGCAGCAGCTTGTGGGTGCCGATGGCGATGTCGATGCGGCCTTCGGCCAGGCCCTCGAGAGCGGCCGACGTCTCCTTGCTGGAACGAAAGCGGGACAGCTCGGCGATCCTGACCGGCCAGTCGGCAAAGCGGTCGGAGAAGGTCTGGAAGTGCTGCTCCGCCAACAACGTGGTCGGCACCAGGACTGCGACCTGCTTGCCGTCGGCCACCGCGACGAACGCGGCGCGCAGCGCCACCTCGGTCTTGCCGAAGCCGACGTCGCCGCAGACCAGCCGGTCCATCGGTTTGCCCGCCACGAGATCATTGATGCTGGCCTCGATCGCTGCTGCCTGATCGGGCGTCTCCTGGAAAGGGAATCCGGCGCGAAAGGCCTCGTAGTCGTGCGGCTTCAGTTTGAAGGAGTAGCCCTTGCGGGCGGCGCGCTGGGCATAGAGATTGAGCAGTTCCGCCGCGGTGTCGCGCACCTGCCGCGCGGCACGCTGCCTGGCTTTTTCCCACTGGCCGCTGCCCAGCTTGTGCAGCGGAGCGGCCTCGGCTGCAGCGCCGCTGTAGCGGCCGATGACTTCGAGCTGCGACACCGGTACGTAGAGCTTATCGCCGCCTTCGTACTCGAGCGTGAGAAACTCGGTCGCGCCATCGCCCAGATCCATGGTTGCGAGTCCGAGATAGCGGCCGATTCCATGGTGCGCGTGGACAACCGGATCGCCGGCGCGCACCTCCGACAGGTCACGCAGCATGTTCTCCGCCGACGCGCGCCGTTCCCGTTGCGCCCGCGTGCGGGCTTGCGCCGGGTAGAGTTCGGCCTCGGTCACCAGCGCGATCTCCGACTCCGGGTCGATGAATCCCGCGTGCAGCGGCGCCACCCCGATTCCCAGGCGCGATTCGCCGGCGGCGAACTCGTTCCAGCTCTGCGCCGGCTCCGGATGCAGGCCGTACTCGCTCATCAGGCCGAGCAGGGTTTCCCGCCGGCCGGGACTGTCGGCGAGCAGCAGGACCTTTCCTCGATGGGTATCGATCAACCGCTTGAGCGCCGCCAGCGGAACAGCAGCGCGGCGATCCACCGCAACGGTGGGCAGGGTCTGCCGATCTGGCCCGGACCCCGGTCGTTCGGCTTCAAACTCGATACGCGCGAACGGCTTGATCGAACCGAAAAATTCATCCTCCCGAAGAAACAGCGCAGCGGGGACGAGCAGCGGCCGGTCGGAGTCGCCGGACAGCAGCCTGAAGCGGGACTCGGTGTCCTCCCAGAACTTGCGGATCGCTCCGGAGACTTCGCCGTGGAGCAGCACAGTGGCATCGGGGGGAAGGTACTCGGCGAGCGACGCGGTGTGCTCGAAGAACAACGGCAGGTAATACTCGATCCCGGCGGGCATGATTCCCTGGGACACGTCCTTGTAGATTCGGCTCCGGGTGGGGTCGCCTTCGATCGCCTCCCGGAAACGGGTGCGGAACGTCGTTCTCGATCTGTCGTCGGTGGGAAATTCGCGCGCCGGCAGCAGCCGCACCTCGTTGACCTTGTAGATGCTGCGCTGGGTATCGACGTCGAACGTGCGGATGCTGTCGATCTCCTCGTCGAACAGGTCTATTCGATAGGGAAGCGAGCTTCCCATCGGAAACAGGTCGATCACTCCCCCGCGCACGCTGTATTCGCCGGGGCCCACGACCTGGCTGACGTTGCTGTAACCGGCCAATGTCAGCTGGCGCGACAGGTCGGTGGTGTGAAGCTTATCGCCGCGCTTGAGGAAAAAGGTGTAACCGGCGAGGTACGAGGTCGGCGGCAAGCGGTAGAGCATGGTCGTAACCGGAACGACGATCGCATCGCATTCGTTGCGAGTCAGGTGGTAGAGCGTTTCCAGGCGCTGCGACACCAGGTCGTGGTGGGGCGAGAAGGCGTCGTAAGGCAGCGTTTCCCAGTCCGGGAAAAGATGCGCACGCAGTTGCGGAGCGAAAAAACGGACTTCGTCGAGCAATCTCTGCGCCGCGGCGGCATCCCCGGTCACGACCAGCAGCGGCGGTGTGGAACTCGCCAGCCGCGCCGTCGTGAGCGAATCGCCCGAACCGCCGGCAGAGTCCAGGCGAAGGCGCCCGCCGCGGCGGGGAAGGGGAGCGATGGCTGTCATCGAGCGAAAAAGCGGCAGATTATAGAGGTAATCGCTTGCTGGGCCGACACGCGCAACAGGATAATAGCGCCCGCTTTCCATCCTGGATCGATATGCCCCGCTGCGTTGCCCTGATTCCGGCTGCAGGCGCCGGCTCGCGAATGGGAGAAGACCGGCCGAAGCAGTACCTGCGCCTGCTGGGCAGGCCGCTGCTCGCGTGGGCGATCGAGGCACTCGCGGCGCACCCGAGAATCGACGCGATCCATCTCGTGCTCGCGCCGCAGGACCGGTGGTTCGACCGCTTCCAGTGGTCAGCGGGCACCAAGCGATTGACTGCCGCGAGGGTGGGTGGCGAGACCCGCGCGCAAAGCGTGATCAACGGGTTGGAGGCTATCGCGCCGGAGGTTGACAGCGACGACTGGGTTCTGGTCCACGATGCCGCCCGGCCTTGCCTGAGCGCGCCACTTCTTGACCGGCTGATCGCCGCAGTCGCAGACGACCCGGTTGGAGGGCTGTTGGCGACCCGGGTCGCCGATACCCTGAAGCGCGGCGATTCCGATTCACGAGTAGTTTCGACCGAGCCACGCAATGGACTCTGGCAGGCCCAGACGCCTCAGATGTTCAGGCGGGCACTGCTGCAGCGCGCGCTGGCGCAATTCCTTCCAGAGGTTGCGACCGACGAGGCGCGCGCGGTGGAACATCTGGGCATGAAGCCGTTGCTGGTGGAGTCCAGCGCGGAGAACATGAAGGTGACGGTTCCGGACGATCTGAGGCTGGCCGAGGCGATATTGAAGAGTCGTGACCAGTGACGTGTGAGAAGTGGACCGCGGCTGCAACTGACGGTCAGAACAAGAGGTTGTCGATGAGAATAGGTCAGGGGTTTGACGTTCATGCTCTGGTGGCGGGCAGGCCGCTGGTGATCGGCGGGGTGAGAATCGCCTTCGACAAGGGTCTCGCCGGCCACTCCGACGCCGACGTTCTGGTGCACGCGATCTGCGATGCACTGCTCGGCGCCGCCGGGCTCGGAGATATCGGCGTGCATTTCCCCGACACGGACCCGGCATACGCCGGCGCCGACAGCCGGGAACTGCTGAAGAGCGTCGTGCGCCTGCTGGCGAAGGAGGGGTTCAGGGTGGTCAACGTCGATTCGACCATCATCGCCCAGGCCCCGAGAATGACACCGCATGTTGCGACGATGGTCGCCAACATCTCGGCAGACCTCGCTGTGACAGCCGCGCAGGTGAACGTGAAGGCGAAGACCACCGAGGCTCTCGGCTTTGCCGGACGCGGCGAGGGTATTGCGGCAGAGGCCATAGCGCTCATAGATAGGACGTGAGCGAGGAACGACAGCGGGTCTTTTTCGCGCTGTGGCCGGACGCCGTCCTGCAAAACGGGCTCGCGCGCTGGGGACGGGCCATGCAGCACGAACTCGGCGGCAGGCTCACTCGCACGGAGACGATCCATCTTACGCTGGCGTTCATCGGCGAAGTCGCCGCCGGCCGCGTGGGCCTGTTGCAGGCAATCGGCAGCGCCTTGAGCTGCGCCGCTTTCGATCTGGAAATCGACCGTGTCGGTTGCTGGCCGCACAACGGCGTGGCCTGGGCTGGCAGCGCAACCACACCCGCGGCCGTCACCAGCCTGGTGGGCGATCTGCGCGGGCGGCTGAGAACAGAGGGCTTCCCGGTCGAGGAAAGGAACTTCGCGACTCACCTGACCCTGCTGCGCAAGGCACAGTGCGTCTCGCTGAATTGGCGGCCGCCAGAGCCGCTGACCTGGGTGGTGCGGCGCTTCGTTCTGGTGCGCTCAGTTCTGGGAACGGAGGGATCGACCTATAGTGAGCTCGCCAGTTGGCCTTTACGGGGCTGAACCGCCAGCACGCCAAGAGCGCCAAGGAACGGCGACCGGGACTGAAACGAAAAAAAGCGAAGACGCGCGATCAGGCGCCTGCACCCCCCCGTTGCGCCCTCTCTGCGCTCCTTCTTGGTGTCTTGGCGGTTCGAGCCTTCAAGCGGCTTTCTGCTCGATCGGCAACTCGAGCCGGGCCTCCAGCCCGCCGCCCTCGCGTGGCAGCAGGCGCACTTCGCCGCCGTGCAGTCGCGCGGCTCGATCCACGATCGCCAGACCCAGGCCGGAACCGGTTGCGCCTACGCGCGAGGCCTCCAGCCGGGTGAAAGGGCGCAGCACACGCTCTACCTGGTCATGCGGAATGCCGGGGCCGCGATCGAGCACGCGGACCACTGCCCGGTCGCCGGCTCTCTCGGTGCGAACCTCGACTTGCCCGCGACCGTGGCGCACCGCGTTGTCCACCAGGTTCGTCAGCATGCGTTGCGTCGCCGTGGGCTTGAGTGTCATCGGCGGCAACGGTGCGAGATCGGCATGAACCCGTCGGCCCATCCTGGCGTAGCGGTCGCAGATGCTGGACACGATCTGATTCAAGTCCTCGCCGGAACGGGACGGCTCATTGCCGCCCTCGCGGGCGAAGTCCAGAAACTGGTTGATGATCGCATCGATGTCGACGATGTCGCTGATCATTCCCTGGCGCAGTTCGCTGTCGCTGGTTTCCCCGAGCATCTCCACTCCTAGCCGAAGGCGCGACAGCGGCGTGCGCAGGTCGTGCGAAATACCCGCCAGCAGCAGCGCCCGGTCCTGGTCGAGCTGCTTGAGGTTCTCGGACATGCGGTTGAAGGCGCGCGACAGGGTGCGTATTTCGATCGGCCCCTTCTCGTCGAGGAGCCGCGGGCTCTTGCCGGCGCCAATGTTCTCCGCGGCCTCGGTCAGCGCGCGCAGCGGTCGGTTCACCCTGAGCATCAGCAGATAGGCGCCCGCGATGGCGAGTGTCAGGCCGAACACCGACCAGCCGGCCCAGGCCCACGCCGATGCCGAGCCGCGCGATTCGGGAGGGAACACTACCCAGTAGGCCTGATCTCGAACCTGAATCTTGATCCACAGGGCGCGGGTTGCGTCCTCGAGCAGGATGAGCGCCTCGGTGTCGGCCCCCAGTTCGCGCTTTAGATGTTCCCCTATGGATCGCAACAGCGGCGACTGCGGAAGGGCCACCTCCTTGTCGTCCCACGCCGTGGCCGGAAGAAGACGGATATTCTTCTGCGAGGGCAGGCGTTCCGAGAAGCGCCTCCGGGCCGACGCTGGCATGGTCTCGAGGGCCGCACTCACCGTCGAAAGCACTCCCGCTATCTGCGTGGCGAGGTACTCGGACTGGGTACGCAGGTTGTAGGTTCGATACAGGCCGAACCAGATTAGCTGGCTCAGAACGAGCAGGGCGGCGATAAGCAGCATCGACCGCGACAGCAGCGACTGCGGAATCCACCTGACTTGAACCATGGTCCGGCGGGCGCTACTTCTCTTCGTCTGGAACGAACACGTAACCCACTCCCCACACCGTCTGGATGTAGCGCGGCTTGGCGGGGTCTTCCTCGAGCAGCTTGCGCAGCCGGGATACCTGGACGTCCATCGAGCGATCGAAGACTCCATACTCGCGGCCACGCGCCAGCTCCATCAGCTTGTCGCGCGACAGGGGGACACGCGGGTGAGTGGCAAGCGCCTTGAGCATGGCGAACTCGCCGGTAGTCAGCCCGAGAGTCTTCCCGGCTTTCGACAGGGTCCGATTGGCTATGTTGAGCTCGAAAGGCCCGAACCGCACCGGTGCCTTGCTGTCGTCGGGCGCGCCCGGCAGTGTCGAGGCCGGAGATTGGCGCCGCAACACGGCCTTGATGCGGGCTACCAGTTCTCCCGGATTGAACGGTTTCGGCAGGTAGTCGTCCGCGCCCACGTCCAGTCCGGCGATCCGGTCAGCCTCGTCTCCGCGGGCGGTGAGCATGATGATCGGGACTCGCCGGCCGGCGGACCGGAGCCGCTTGCAGATCGACATGCCGTCCTCTCCCGGCAGCATGAGATCGAGGATGATCATGTCAACGTTCTCCTTGCTCATCACGCGGTCCATCGCCGCGCCGTTGGGAACGGTATGCACCCCGAATCCCTGCTCGCCGAGGTAGCGATCCAGCAACTCGCGCAGGCGCTGATCGTCGTCTACCACCAGCACGGTGGCGGGCGGGGTCGGCAAGGCAGGAGCAATCTGCATGGTGAAGATTATAGAAGGAGCCGGCCGCAGGCGCGCAGCCACGCCGAGGACCCTCCCGGAGTATGCTCTGCCCAGGCGGAGAGGCGGTTCATGGCGGAGCGCATTCTTGTCCTACACGGAGACATCACCCGGCAGAAGGTGGATGCGGTCGTCAACGCAGCCAATACGACTTTGCTGGGAGGAGGCGGGGTCGACGGTGCGATTCATCGGGCGGCCGGCCCGCAGCTGCTCGAGTACTGCCGCCGCCTGGGCGGTTGCCCCGCGGGCGAAGCCCGAATCACGCCGGGGTTCGCTCTCCCGGTAAAGTGGATCATACATACGGTGGGTCCGGTGTGGCTCGGCGGAAAGTCCGGCGAGGCGCAACTGCTCGCCGCCTGTTACCGGAACTGCCTTCGGCTCGCGGCAGACAACGACGTGCGTTCAATCGCCTTCCCGCAGATCAGCACCGGCGCCTACGGGTACCCGCTGGGGCAGGCTTGCGAAATCGCGCTCCTGCAGATCGCCCGCTTTCTCGCCACGGATGAAACAATCGAGCAAGTGCGTTGCGTGTGTTTCAGCGAGGAGGGCTTTGCCGCCTGCATGACTGCCCTGGCTGGCACCGGGTAGCTTCCCGCGGATCGCGGGGATGGTCGCGATCAACTGGCTGCACGGGCGCCTGTCACCAACTCGAGCAGTTTGGCGAAAGCTGTTGCTTCGACCGGTCGGCCACCGAGGTAGCCCTGATACGCATGGCAACCGACTCCGTTGAGAAACTCCAGCTGAGTCTGGGTTTCCACCCCTTCCGCCACCACCATGAGCTGCAGGCTTCTCGCCAGACTGACGATCGCCTGCACGATGGCCGCATCGTGCTGGTCAAGCGGCAGACTCGACACGAAACTATGATCGATCTTCAGTTTGTCGATGGCGAAGCGCTTGAGGTAACTCAGACTCGAATACCCTGTGCCGAAATCGTCGATGGAAAGCTTGATTCCCATGGCGCTGAGCGCTTCCAGGGCTCCGGCGGTTTCCCTGGGATCCTGCATGATTGCGTTCTCCGTCAGCTCGATCTCGATACTCTTCGGGTCGATGCGGTGCCGCGCAAGCGTGGAGGCGACGGTTTCGACCAGATCGCCGCGGTGGAACTGCAAGGCGGAGAAGTTGATGGCGATCGGCACCGGATTCAGCCGTCCTGCCCGCCACTTCCCGATCTGACGGCAGACCTCGTCGAGCACCCATTGGCTTACCAGATGGATGGCGTCTGACTCCTCCGCGACCGGGATGAAAGCTTCGGGCGCCAGCAGGCCGCGTTCGGGATGGTTCCAGCGCACCAGCGCCTCGCCCCCGATGAGCCTGTTGCCAGGGATGTCGAACTGCGGCTGATAGTGCAGAACCAGCTGGTTTTTATCGATCCCCTGTCGCAACTGGTTGGCGAGCAGCAGTCGCTCGGCGGCGGGCGCTGTCAGCTCCGGCGCGAAGAACTCGAAGCGGTTTCGGCCGATGCGTTTGGAGTGATACATCGCGGCGTCGGCGTTTCGGATCAGGTCTTCGCTGGTTTGCCCGTCGTGGGGATAAACGCTTACTCCCACGCTGGCGCTGATCTTCACTTCGTGCTTGTCGATCTCAAAAGGCTTGTCGAAGGTCTGCACCACCTTGTCGGCAACGATTCCCGCCTCGGCTGGCTCCCGCAGCGCAGAGAGCACGATGAGGTACTCGTCTCCGCTGTGCCGGCAAACGGTGTCTGTTTCGCGCACGCAGCGTCGTAACCTGTCCGCCACCAGCTGCAACAGCACGTCTCCGGCGCGGTGACCGAATGAATCGTTGATGCTCTTGAAGCGGTCGAGATCAACGAACAGCACTGCAATGCGAGTCCCCATCCGTTTGGCGGCCACGATCGCCTGCTGCAGCCGGTCCTGGAACAGCGTCCTGTTGGGCAACCCGGTCAGCAGGTCGTGGTGTGCGAGAAACCGCACTCTCGCGTCGGTGTCCTTTCTCTGGGAAACGTCCTCGATTGCCCACAGCACTTTCATGGGCTCGCCTTCGAGATCCAGCAACGCGTCGCCCTTGGCTCGCAGCCAGCGGTAAGACTGGTCGGCCAGCGCGACGCGGTATTCGATATCGAAACTGGCGGTGCCATCAACGCACTGGCCAAGCATCTGCTCGAAACTGGTCCGGTCCTCGGGATGCAGAGTCGACAGCAGCGTGTCGAGAGGAACGTCCGGCTCTCCCGGGCGGCATCCGAGGAGACGCAACGCCATCTCCGAGGCACGCACCATCCGGCTGCGAAGGTCGAGCTCGCAGATTCCGATCTCGGCGAAGGCCAGGGCGAGTCTCTCACGGTCAAGGCTCGCCTTCAGCGCGTCTCGCGCCGAGGCGGTAATCATCTCAGCTTCGCGCAGGCGTTTGCTCAACTCGCGCACCTCGCCGGTCTTGTCGCGCAGCCTTCTGGAGAGAATTCGCAGCTGCGAGTCGGAAGTGTCCGCCTGAGCGGACCTCACGCCGGAGCTTACGGGTCTGGCGGAACGGGTATTTCCGGCGGAACGACCGCCTCCGCCCCTGTTTGAATGCGGGGATTTCGGTTTCTTGCGATGCGCGCTCACGCGATCGATGCCCGATCAGGGAGTGGAATACGTGCGCTCAGGCTGGAAAGTGCTGCCATGCTTCGGCGCAGCAGTTGATGCTCTGTGCATTCTGAGTGATTCCACCGGCGCCGGCAACCCTCGGGCCATGCCTGCCTCAGCGATGCAACACAGTAGAGGAAACGGCTTGGATGACGGCCTGGGTGACGTCGGCGGTACCGGCCTTTCCGCCAAGATCGGGCGTAAACACCCCTTGTGCGGTGACCTTCTCGATGGCGCTGAGCAGGCGCGCCGCGGCACCAGGTTCGCCGAGATGCTGCAGCATCATGACTGCGGTCCAGAACGTGCCGATCGGGTTGGCCACACCTTTCCCCGCGATGTCCAGGGCGGACCCATGGATAGGCTCGAACATGGATGGGAAGCGGCCATCAGGATTCAAGTTGGCGGTCGGAGCGATCCCGAGGCTTCCGGAAAGCGCGGCCGCAAGATCGGACAGAATGTCGGCGTGCAAGTTCGTTGCAACCATCACATCAAGCGACACCGGCCGCAAGACCATTCGCATGGTCGCCGCATCGACCAGCATCCTGTCGGTCCTGACCTCCGGATAGTCGGCAGAGATTTCCGCGAATGTCTCGTCCCACATAACCATGCCATGTCTTTGGGCATTGGACTTGGTAATCAGCGTGAGCTGTTTGCGCGGCCGTTCGAGCGCCACCTTGAACGCGAATCGCTGGATACGTTCCACGCCTTTGCGGGTGAAGACCGACACTTCGGTTGCGACTTCTTCAGGCAAGCCGCGATGCGATCGGCCGCCCTGACCGGAGTACTCCCCCTCGGAGTTTTCGCGGACGATGATCCAATCCAGGTCGGACGGCGAGGGCATCTTCAGCGGCGGTTCGATGCCGGGAAGCACACGGGACGGTCGCAGGTTGGCGTACTGGTCGAAGCCCTGACAGATCGCGAGTCGGAGCCCCCACAGACTGACGTGGTCGGGCACCTCCTTCGATCCGACCGCACCGAAATATATCGCATCGAACGGCTTGAGAACTTCCAGGCCGTCTTCCGGCATCATCCTGCCGTGGTCGAGGTAGTAGCGGCTGCCCCAGGGAAAGCGGGTGAATGCCATCCTGAAGCCGCCATCGGCCTGAGCGAGCGCTTCGAGCACCTGGATTCCGGCGTCGATCACCTCGATGCCGATGCCGTCACCGGGAATGGCCGCGATCTTGTAGGTTCTCATGCGCTGGAAGTGGTTAACCGCCAAGAGACCAGGAACTCTTGGCCTCTTGGCGGTTCATGCGGGGTCAGAAGTTGACGTTGTCCTTGCCCTTGAGCTTGAGAATCCTGCGGGCGTCTTCCGGAGTTGCGATTTCGAGGCCAAGCTCCTCCAGAATGCGCCTGATCTTCGAGACCTGGTCGGCATTGCTCCTGGCAAGTTCGCCCTTGCCGATCCAGAGACTGTCTTCCAGCCCCACCCTGACGTTGCCGCCCATTACCGCCGACTGCGCCGCAATGAGCATCTGGTTGCGGCCCGCACCGAGCACGGACCACTGGTACTGGTCGCCGAACAGGCGATCGGCAGTACGCCTCATGTGCATTACGTCTTCAGGGTGAGGGCCGATGCCGCCGCGAATACCGAACACAGACTGTATGAACAGCGGCGGTTTCACCAGCCTGCGATCGAGAAAGTGGGCGGCGGTGTAGAGGTGGCCGATGTCGTAGCACTCGATCTCGAAGCGGGTGTCGTTGTCGCTGCAGGACTGGAGAATGTAGGCGATGTCCTTGAAGGTGTTCTTGAAGATCCGCTCGTCCGAGCCTGCGAGGTACGGCTTCTCCCACTCGTACTTGAATTCCTTGAAGCGAGCCAGCATCTCGTAGAGCCCGAAGTTCATCGAGCCCATGTTCAGGGAGGCGACTTCGGGCTTGAGTTGCAATGCCGGCTGCAACCGGTCCTCGATGCTCATCGTCGGCGCGCCGCCGGTAGTTAGGTTGACTACCACGTCAGCGGCTGCCTTTATTTTCGGCAGGAACTGGAGGAACATCTTCGGGTCCTGGGTCGGGCGGCCATCCTTCGGTTCCCGCGCATGCAGGTGGACGATGGCGGCGCCGGCCTTTGCCGCCCCGATCGCCGCTTGAGCGATCTCCTCGGGAGTCACCGGAAGATGGGGCGACATCGACGGAGTGTGGATCGCGCCGGTGACGGCACAGGTGATGATGACTTTGCGGTTCGCCATGTTATTTTCTCCGTTGGAGTTTCCGTCGATCAGGGGGCAGCGACTTCAGCGACGGAGAGAATGACCTGGGCGATAACTTCGTCGCCATCGGACTCGGTCAGGGTGGAGGTAAACAAGAACAGGCGCTTGCTTTGCGGCGAAGACAACCGGTACGCAAGCAGACGATAGCGCCCTCCGCGCCCATCTACTTCTCTATCCTCAACCAGTTCTGCGCTCAAACCGCCAGGCTGCTCCATCATCTTTCTCACCCAGATCCCGACCTGGGCCGCTGCTGCCCGCCTGGCCCACACGGAACAGGCGCCGTCTTCGCGCAAGATGAGCAGGGCGTCTCCGTTCGGGCCCGACGCGTTCCAGCCGTAGCCGGCTTTACCCTGGAGGAGAATTGCGAGCATTTCCTTGTCGATCGGCGGCAGCTGCTCCAGGCCGACCCAGGCCGAGATCGCGTCCCAGTCTCCCATGTGGGAGACACAGGTCGCCTCGAACAGGTTGAGCGCGTAGATCGCGCGCGTATCGTCGAGCTCGGGCTCTAGCGACTGCACCGAAGCCGACGCGCCGGCAAGCGCGATCGCGGCGAGAAGACCGCGGATCATCGCGGCTGCTCCCGTTTGTGCGCGATCAGCGCCATCAGCCTTCGGTCGCGCCAGGCTTCGCGCTCGGAATGCTGCTTCTGAGGCATGATGCGCCTGCGCTCAGTCTCGATCTTCGCAACCAGGGCGCTGTCCCAGGGCTCGTACTTCGCGTTCTTCATCATTGCGTGCAGCACCGGGCCGTAACGTTTGGCGTAATCTGGAATGCCTCCAGGGGCGTTCAGATCGATGGTCTCGAACGGGCCCATGAACGACCACCGCAGGCCCAGGCCGTCCCTGATGCACTTGTCCAGGTCTTCGACAGTCACATAGTCCTCCTTTACGAGTCGCCATGCTTCGTTGAGCAGCGCTGCCTGCAGCCGGTTGAGAATGAAGCCCTCGACTTCTCGCTTCACGATAATCGGAACCTGGCCGACCTTTTCATGCAGGGCCCGGGTCTTCTCGACCACCTCGGGGGCGGTCCACGGGGCCGGAGATATCTCGACCACCGGAACGACATGCGGCGGGTTGACCGGGTGGGCGACGATGCACCGGTGTCGGCCTTCCAGCGCCTCGCTGAAACGCGAGGTCTGTATGGTCGAGGTGGAACTGGCAAGAATGCAGTGACTGGGCGAGGCGCGATCGAGTTGTCGGTAGACCTCGCGTTTTACTTCCAGTTGCTCGGCGGTGTTCTCCTGCACGTAGTCGCTTTGAGCAACCGCTTCCGCCAACGAAGCGCTGCCCGAAACCCTCTGAAGGACCGCTGATGGATCCTCCGAAATCAGGCCGGCGCTGCGCAGCTCCCGCAGACCCGCAGCGATCAACAGCAGGGCCTTGTCCACCGCACCTGCAGCGCTGTCGTACATCCTGACCGGGTGTCCGGCACGAGCGAACACCATTGCCCACGCCCTGCCGATCAACCCGGAGCCTATGATTGCAATTTGTTCCATTTGTTCTTTCCTAGATTGTTGAATCGCCAAGACGCCAAGAGCCCCAGGGGAGCGAAGGAAGAGCGAAGGAGGGCCTGAAACAGCTCGGCGCCACGGATGAGCTGGATGCCTTCGCACGTGCTTGTAGGCGGCGTCTCAAATGCATTTCCGGGCGTCCTTGCCGTCAGGGCGGTTCGATCAACCCAGCATCTCCACGCCGGCGCAGACCGAGATTGCCTGCCCGGTAATATTCGCACCGGCTGGAGAGGCGAGATAAAGGGCCATGTTGGCGATATCGTACGGGCTCACCATTTTTTGCATCGACACCCGTTCGAGGGAGATCTTCTTCTGCGCTTCGAAGCTGATGCCCACGGCCCTCGCCTTTGCTTCGATCACTCGGTCGATGCGCTCGCCTTCGACTACTCCCGGCTGGATCGCATTGACCCGGATGCCTTCCGGCCCCAGTTCCATCGACAGGCTCTTGGAGAGGCCGACCACCCCCCATTTCGCTGCCGCGTACGGCGTGCGGAACGGGAAGCCCAGCCGGCCGGCGGCAGAGGAGAGGTTGATGATGGCGCCGCCGCCTGCGGCTTTCAGCATCGGTACGGCGAGGCGGGTGCAATAGAACATGCTGTTCAGGTCCACGGCTATACAGCGCTCCCAGTCCTCGACCGCGATCTCTTCGATCCTGCCGGTGGGACCGGCAATTCCGGCGTTGTTGATCAGGCAATCGAGTCCCCCAAGGTATTTCCTGACGTCGGCGAACATCCGCTCGACGTCGGCGAGCTTCGACACGTCGGACAGTGTGGCGGTGACGCCGGGGAAGGCCGCGACGGCCTCGGCGATCGAGGCTTGTACTACATCGCAGATATGGACCTTCGCGCCTGCCTTGCTGAAGACCTCGGTCATGGCGCGGCCGATACCGGCGGCGCCGGCGGTGATCAGTACTCTCTGTCCTCTGACTGATGCATCCATCTATCCGTACCTCAAGAAAGCTTGGAACCGCCAGGGCGCCAGGAAGACCGCGAACTGCAACGAGATGAGAAGGATAGCTTGGGTGATCATCCACGACATCATGCATATCGAGGGTTGCCGATCACTCATGGTTCTGAGCTATCCCAGTATTTTTCTCGTTCCTTTCCTGGTTTTCCTGGCGTGGTTCAATGTTGTCCTACAGCCATAGGATCTGCTTGCGGAATTCAAGATCAGTGAGCAGCGGCTGCGCCGGTCCCTGATGGGAGACGTAGCCGCGATCGAGGACATAGGCGCGGTCGGCGAGCGCCAGCACCAGATCCAGATGGTGCTCGATGATCAGGATCGAAACCTCGGCTCGCAGACTCTCGATGGTCTTGAAAACCTCGTCAACCATGGCGGGAGACAGACCCTCGAATGGTTCGTCCAGCAGCAGCAGCTTGACGTTTCCAGACAGCGCTCGGGCGATCGCGACCATCTGCTGCTCGCCGCCGGAGAGCTGGTCGGCGTTGACTCCAAGCTTGTCGCGCACCCGCGGGAAGTAATGGAAGATCTTGTCCCGGTCCCATCTCACGCCCGGTCCTTTCTGACGGGCCAGCGCACCGAGCTTCAGGTTCTCGTTCACTGTCAGGCCGGGGAAAAGCCGGCGCCCCTGCGCCACCAGGCCGATTCCGAGCCGTGCGATCCTCTCCGGCGGCAACCCGGATACGTTCCTGCCCTCCAGCAGGACGGACCCGCTTGCAGGCCGAACGATCCCCAGAATGCTCTTGAGAGTCGAGGACTTGCCCGCGCCATTGCGGCCCAGCAGGGCGGTCACTTCGTTCTCCCTCACCGTCAGGGACACATCGTGGAGAATATGACTCTTGCCGTAGAAGGTGTTCACGCCCTGCAATTCCAGCAGCACGCGATCCGACGGCGATTCGCCCGCCGTTCTCTGCTTTGCCCGACCCGCATGACCACTGCCGATATACACCCGTTGGACCTCGGGGTGGCTGCGAACCGTATCGACGTCGCCTTCTACCAGGATTCGACCTTCATTCATCACCGTCACGACGTCGGCCATGCCGAACACGCGATCGATGTCATGCTCGACCAACAGGACCGCCATGTGGCTGGTCAGATCGCGGACGAGGCGGCTCACCCGTTCACGCTCCGCAGCCGCCAGCCCCACCAGGGGCTCGTCCAGCAGCAGCACCCGAGGCCGGGCAGCGAGCGCCAGACCAATCTCGACCAGCCGCTGGCCGCCGTAGGACAGGTCGGCGACATTCGCCTGCTCGACGCCTTCGAGACCCAGAAACCTGACCAGGGCGCGCGTTTCATCGTTGACTCTGGTCAGCAGGCGCGCAGGCGTCCAGGGATCGAAGCGGCGCGGGTCGCGCGCTTGGCAGGCGAGGCGCAGGTTCTCCCATACGCTGAGTTGCTGGAACAGGCTGGTGATCTGAAAGGAGCGGGACAGTCCCAGGACGGCAACCTGATCCGCGCTACTTCCTTCGATGTCGCGACCGGCGAGCCGGATTGCTCCAACCTCGGGCGCGAACATCCCCGAGATGGCGTTGAACAGCGTGGTCTTGCCGGCCCCGTTGGGCCCGATCAGCGCATGCAGTTTGCGATCCACCAGCCGGAAGTCCACGCCGTCCACGGCGGTAAATCCGCCAAAGCGCTTGGTCACTCCCTTGCAAGCCAGGATCGCGCCATCGACCGGAGAGTGCGTCTGAAGAAACTCGGGGATCGCCTGGCCAGCGGCGGGGGTCACGCGCTGATCCATCGCGCCGGAGGCGGTCTTTCGGCGCAGGAGCGGGCGTAGCAGTCGTTCGCCGACGCCGACGAGGCCGGACGGCGAGAACAGGATGAAACCCATGAACAGCAGCCCAAACCAGAATTGCCACGCCGCCGTGTAGCCCGACAGCAGTTCCCGGAACATGACGTAGAAGAATGCGCCGAGCGTCGGGCCCAGGAAATTGCCGACTCCGCCGAAGATCGTCATCGCCAGGATCTCGCCGGAGAAGTTCACGTGAACCGAGTCGGCGGAGACGAACAGCTTGAGATAGGCCATGAGCGACCCGCCGAGGCCGGTGATCGTCGCTGAAATGACGAAGGCCGCCAGCTTGTAGCCGCCGGCAGGGTAGCCGATGAAGCGTGCGCGATTCTCGTTCTCGCGGATCGCCTTCAGCACCGTTCCCAGCGGCGAGTGCACCACCCTCCACGCGAGCCAGGCGGCAGCGAGCACGATCGCGGCGACGAAGTGATAGAACACCGGCTGCGAATCCAGATCCAGGCCCAGCGCCGGGAAGCGGCGGATGCCGGAAAGACCGTTCTCGCCGCCGGTGAAAGAAGTCCAGCGAAAAACGATGTAGAAAGTGAGCGCGGTGAACGCCAGCGTCAACAGCGAGAAGTACACACCGCGCCGGCGCAGCGCCAGAAAGCCGACCACCAGGCCGAACAGCGCCGAGAAGGCGACCGAGACCGCGAGCGGCAGGAAGAAGCTGTCCCGGAACCAGTGCAACTGGCTCAGAGTCGCCGCGTACGCCGCGAGCCCGAAGAACATTCCGTGGCCGAACGACAGCAGCCCGGTGTATCCCAGCAGCAGGTTGTAGCCGATTCCTACCAGCGCGAAGATCGCGATCTCGGTGGCGATCGTGTAGGTGAAGCCCACACCCAGCACGATGTGGGGCAGAAGCAGCAACCCGACCGCAGCGATGAACAAAGGGTGTCGGATCAAACCGGTCATTGCCCTACTCGAACTTCTCGAACTTCTCGCCCATGAGGCCTCTCGGGCGGAAAAGCAGGATCAACACCATCAGCAGGTACATCGACGCCTCGGCCGCAGGCGGGTAGTAGTACACGGTGATGCCCCTCACTGCGCCTACCAGCAGCCCGGCAATCACCACGCCCCAGAAACTGCCCAGGCCGCCGATCACCACTACGACGAAGGTGGCGGTCAGGATCTCGGTTCCCATCGCCGGCTGCACGCCGGCGAGCGGGGCGGACAGTACCCCTCCCAGACCGGCCAGCGCTACGCCCAGCGCGAACACCGCGGTCAGAGTCGGCCGCAGATTGATCCCCAGCGCGCGCACCATCTCCGGATCCCGCGTGCCGGCGCGCACTATCATTCCGAACGCGGTCTTGTTAAGCAGCCACCAGCAGCCGCCCACTGCCGCGGCAGCGATCACGAGCATGAAAAGCCGATAGTAAGAGTAGATGAATTCGCCGAGAATCAGTTGCCCGCGCAGCGCATCCGGCAGCGAGAACGGCAAGCCGGTGGTGCCCCACACCATGCGGATCGTCTGCTCCGCGGTGAGCGCCAGGCCAAAGGTGAACAGGAGCCCCAGCATCGGGTCCTTGTCGTACAACCGGCGCAACGCGAAGCGCTCGATCACAACGCCGATCAGCGCCACTCCCACGGGGGACAGGCCCATTGCACCGAAGAATCCGGCCCGCTTCTCGACCTCCCAGGCGAAATAGGCGCCGAGGGCGTAAAACGCGCCGTGAGCGAGGTTGACCACGCCGCCCAGGCTGAAGATCAGCGACAGGCCGAGCGACAGCAGGATGTAGTACGACCCGACCAGCAGGCCGTTGACGATCTGCTCCAGCAGCAGCACGTTAGCGACGACCCGCAGCCGTCATGCTGCCGGCATCGAGCAGGGGTTCTCCTGCTGAGTGGGTTGAATGAGTTCCAGCGACTCCTTCGCGCCGGGCACAGCTTCGACCACGTCGAAGATGTCCCACTTGTCCCTGGACCGGGACTTGTCCTTGACGTTGACGACGTACATTTCCTGCAACAGCTGGTGATCCCAGCTGCGGAACTTGCCCTTGCGCGCCTTGAGCAGATCGAACTCCGCGCCTTTCTCCAGGTGTTCGACCATGCGGCGCGCCTCGGTCGACCTGGTCTCGGCGATGGTTTGCAGCACGATGCGCACGCCCGTGTAGTCGCCCCATGCCTGGTTCTCCGGCGGGTGGCCGAATTTCTTCAGGAATCGCTCGCCGAACGCCCTGGCTGCAGGGACGTCTATGCCGTGGTACCAGAGGCTTTGCCAGTGCCCGGACAGGTTCTCGATCCCGGCCGCCCAGAATGGCACCGTGTCCATCACTCCCCCCGCGAGCTGATAGGGCAGGCTGTATTCGCGGAACTGCTTGAGAAACGTCGTCTGGTCCACCCCAGCCAGGTTCAGGTACACGAAATCCGGCTTGAGCTGCCGCAGCTTCAGGATGTAGGCGCTGTAGTCCGCCGTGTTGGTCGGGACGAAATCGTTGTTGAGAATGATTCCGCCGTTCTCCTCGAGGAAGCGAGACGATACCTTGTACAGATCGTGTCCGAAGGCGTAATCGGCGGTGAGGAAGGCCCAGCGGGCGCCCTTGATCAGATTCTTCTGCAACTGCCAGGTACCGATGGTCTTGGTGTACATGGTGTTGCTGCCTTCGATGTGAAACATGTAACGCTTGCAGTTCGAGCCGCGCAGCGCGTCGGAATTGCAGCCGGTGTTGAAGAACGGGGTCTTCTGCCGCTGGGCCTGCTCGCTGATCGCGAGGCCGGAAGCCGAACTGATCTCGCCAATCAGGCAGATGACCTTGTCGCGCTCGATCAACTTGTTTGCCTTGTTGACCGCGGTGGCCGGATTGACGCTGTCCTCGGCGATGAGTTCGATACGGCGCCCGAGCACGCCGCCTCCGGCGTTGGCTTCTTCCACCGCGAGCGACGCGCCCTTGAATCCGTACTCTCCGACCTGGCCCAGGAAGCCGGTGCGAGGCGTCAGATGCCCGATCCGGATGTCGTCCGACTGGGCCCGCAGGATCGCCGGGAATCCGAACACTGCCGTCGCGGAAAGCGCAGCGGTCTTCTTGATTGCCGACCTCCGGCCGATGGAAGCCGGCGCAGCGTCTGTCTGTCTCATGTTCTCCTCCCTCAATTACAGTTGCTTCAGGCGACGCTTTGGCTCATTCGGGACTCTGCCTGGCCTACATCAACAGAGAGCGGGGGGGGTGAGATGGGTCAGCGTTTGAAACCGGAGCGAATCCAGTCGATGCTCTTCATTCCGTCCGGCGGACTGATCTGCTCCGGTGGGTAATACTTGACGTTGACCAACGTCACCTTTCCGTCCACTTTCCTGACCGTGCCATAGGGCACATGCTGCACTGCCTGATGTCCTTTGCCGAGCGACATGTCCACCATGCCGGCGACCGATTCGAACTTCAGGTATTCGAAAGCCGAGATTACCCGGTCGATTCCCGGCTGATTGCCGCCGCCGGCTGCCTGCGCCTTCTCCCAGGCGGATTTCACGCCCAGGAACGCAGTGGCCATGTGGTAGGAGGCGTAGACCGGGTTCATCTTGTAGCGCTCCTGGTAGGCGTTTCTGAACCATTTGTTCAGCGCGGTCGGCGGCGCGAACGGGCCATTGGGCCCACGGGCGCCGAGCATCGTGCCCTCGGGGAGCTGCTCGCCGAGTCGCTCGATCACTGTCTCGCCGGTGATCATGATGTTGGGTATCTTTGCCAGCAACCCGCGAGGTGCCGCCTGCAGGATGAAGGCTTCCAGGTCTCCCCCCCACAGCGAGTTCTGGATGATTTCCGCATCGCCGCTCGACAGCGCAGAGATTTCGGTGCTGTACTGGCCCGCACCGAGCTTGGGCGTAACGTTAGTTGCGATCTGCGCCTGCGGCTTGATGATTTTCATCGCCTCGGTGAAGTCGGTCCACGCGTCCTGACCCCAGGCGTAGTTGGGGTTGATTCCCGAGAACGTCCTGAGGTTAGGGTAGTTCTCAACGATGTAGCGTGCCGCGGCCACGTTCTCCTGGGTGGCCATGGTCGTGGTGCGGAACACGTACTTGTATGAAGCCTCCTCGAATATACGGTTCGTCGAGCAGTCGAACAGCACGGTGAACTTCTGCAGTTCCTCGGCCACCGGCGCCACCGCCAGGCAGTCGCCGCTGGAAATTACGCCGATCACAAGGTCCACGTTCTGGCGGCTGACGAGATTGCGGTACTCGGTCACTACCTTGGTCGGACCTCCGGCTTCGTCGACATAGACCAGTTCGATCTCCCTTCCGCCCAGGCCCTTGGCGCCGTAGCCCGGGATTGCGCCACCCCTGTTGAGCGCTTCGGCCATCAGATCGGCAGCGTTTTTCGCCGGCACGCCGAACGGGCCTGCAGCCGGCCCGGACAGAAACGTGATCACCCCGATTCGTATCTTGTCCTGAGCGTGCACCGGCCCAGCGGCTGCGACGGCCGCGATCAAGGCGACCGCCAGAATCCGCACCCCAGTATCCATGCTTGATCCCCCAGCTATTGTTCTGATTGAAGCGGAACCGACCCGCCGTCGGCAGCTTCCGAGCCAGATTGATTATACCGCCGGGGCTGGATGCCGGATTCGTTAGAATTCCAGTCCGGTTCATAGCCTTGCGTTCAGCCTTGAAAGTCCTCGCTATCGAGACTTCCACCGAGTACTGCAGCGTCGCGCTGGATACTTCCGAGGTGGTCGTGGTTCGCGCGGAACAGGCCGGTCAACGCCACTCCGATCTGGTGTTGCCGATGATCGATGCGGTGCTCAACGAAGCCGGCCTGCGTCTGGTCGACCTCAGCGGAATCGCCTTCGGCGCCGGACCGGGCTCTTTTACCGGGGTTCGGATCGCTTGCGGCGTCGCCCAGGGCTTGGCGTTCGGCGCAGGGCTTCAGGTCGCGCCGGTAGTAACACTTGTGGCGTTGGCTGAAGCGGCCGGCGCGTCTCGTGTCCTGACCTGCCTCGACGCGCGCATGGGAGAGATCTACCATGCCGCTTACCAGCGGCACGAGGAAGAGTGGGACCAGGTTTCGCCGCCTGTACTATGCCTGCCGGAGACCTCGCCGGACGTCGCGGGAGACGGATGGGTCGGTTGCGGCAGCGGCTTCGATCTGTATCACCAGCGGCTGGCAGCGCAACTGGGAACGAAACTCGCAAGAGTCGAAACCGGCATCTATCCGCACGCGCGTTGTGTCGCCAGGCTGGGCGCAGCCATGCTGGCGGCCGGCAAGGGCGTACCGGCGGAACAGGCGGTTCCACTCTACGTGCGCGACAAGGTAGCCCTTAAAATGGGCGAACCACGATGAGCGCATTGCCAGACCTGCTGCCGAAGTTCCGTCCGATGCGGGTGACCGATCTCGATCAGGTCATGCGGATCGAGCCGATGATCTATACGCACCCCTGGACGCGCGGCAATTTCCGCGACTCGCTGAAGTCCGGATATGACTGCTGGGTGATGGAATGCGGCGGCGAGCTGTCCGGTTACGCGGTGCTGATGGTCGCTGCGCGCGAAGCGCACCTGCTGAATCTGAGCGTGGCCGTCGACTGGCAGGGCAAGGGCTATGGCCGCGCCCTGCTCATGCATCTGATCGAAATCGCCCGCAGCTGCGAAGCGGAGCATGTCTTCCTGGAGGTGCGGCCTTCCAACGTGGCTGCGCGCCGCCTGTACGGCGATCATGGATTCCAGGAGATCACGGTGCGTCGCGGCTACTATCCTTCCGGGCCGGCGCGCGAAGACGCAATCCTGATGGGCCTGGAGTTGTGAACCGGCGCTACCGTGTACTGGAGGCACTGGAGCTCACCCCGCTCTGGGTACGCCGCTCGAACGCGGGAGCCCGGGCCGCCGGAGAAATTCCGGCAGACGGACGGGCCGAACCTGGTGCGGCGCCGCTGGCTGCCGACTCCGGCGATGCGAGCGCGATCGGATCGATGAGCTGGGAGCAGTTGCGGGCCAAGGTCGCGACGTGCTCCGCGTGCGCGCTGCACAAGGGCCGCAAGCAGGCGGTGTTCGGGGTCGGCGACCAAAGAGCCGAGTGGCTCTTCGTCGGCGAGGGCCCTGGAGCGGAAGAGGATGCCAGAGGTGAGCCGTTCGTCGGGCAGGCCGGCAAGCTGCTGGACAACATGCTTGCCGCTATCGCGCTGAAACGCGGAGACGGCGTTTACATTGCCAACATAGTGAAGTGCCGGCCGCCGGGAAACCGCACGCCGGAGCCGGACGAAGCACGCGCCTGTGAACCCTATCTTGCACGGCAGATCGAACTGCTCGGGCCGCGGCTGATCGTGGCTCTGGGCAAGGTGGCGGCCAGCAATCTGCTCGGGACGGAAGCTACGATCGGCAGCCTGCGCGGACGGGTGCTCGGCTACCGCGGTATCCCGCTGGTCGTGACTTATCACCCGGCCTATCTGCTTCGCAACCTCGCCGACAAGGCGAAGGCCTGGGAAGACCTGTGCTTCGCGGTCGAGACGATGCGGGCATTGAAAAGCCGCGCTGAAGCCTCGATCTGATTGCCGGATCGTCAGGAGAATATCGATGAATAGACTGCTCGCGGCAATTCTCGCAGCAGCGGCCCTGCTCCTCGGAGGCTGCGGCTACAACTCTCTGCAGTCCCAGGACGAGGGCATCACGGCCGCCTGGTCGGAAGTGCTCAACCAGTACCAGCGCCGTGCCGACCTGGTGCCGAACCTGGTGAACACCGTCAAGGGATTCGCGGCCCAGGAGCAGGCTGTTCTGCTGGGCGTCACCGAGGCGCGATCCCGGGTGGGGGCGATCCAGGCCACGCCCGAGCTGGTTGACGATGAGGCTGCGTTCCAGAAGTTCATCGCCGCCCAGGGTGAGATGACCTCGGCGCTGTCGCGCCTGTTGCTGGTGGTGGAGAACTATCCGCAACTGAAGTCCGATCAGAACTTCCGGGATCTTCAGGCCCAGCTCGAAGGCACCGAGAACCGCATCACGGTGGCGCGGCAGCGCTATATCCGCGCCGTGCAGGAGTACAACACCACGGTGCGTAGTTTTCCGAGCAACCTTACGGCGATGGTTTTCGGTTTCGCCACGAAGCCATCGTTCGGCGTCGAAAACGAGCAGGCGATATCGAAGCCGCCGACTGTGGACTTCTTTCCTCCCGAACCGGATCGGAAGCCGTAATCCGATGCGGCAGCCGTTGCTGCCGCTGATCGTAGCGGCGCTGCTGAGCCCGGCGCAGGCGCAGACACCGCTCGCGGTGCCCCCGCTGACCGGCAGGGTGGTGGATGTCGCCGGTCTGCTCAGCGCAGACCAGGCGCGCGAACTGGACGCCACCCTCGCCGCCGTCGAACAGCGCAAGGGAGCGCAGATCGTCGTTCTCACCGTCCCCAGCACCGCCCCCGAGCCGATCGAAAGTTTCGCGATCAGGGTGGCGGAGAAATGGAAGATCGGCCGCAAGGGAGTGGATGACGGGGTGATCGTAATGGTCGCCAGGGACGACAGGGCGATGCGGCTGGAAATCGGTTACGGCCTGGAAGGAGTCGTTCCGGACGCAGTTGCAAAGCGGCTCGTCGCCGACTATTTCACCCCGAGGTTCGCACAGGGCGACTGGTACGGAGGACTGAACTCGGGCATCGGTGCCCTGGCGAAACTAATCGAAGGCGAGCCGCTGCCGCCGGCGCAAGCCGGTCGCACTTCGCCAGGGGGCGATTCGCTCGAGACCTATCTGGTGGTTTTCTTCCTGCTGGTGTTCGCCGCGGGGGGCTTGCTGCGCGCCATGCTCGGCCGCTTCGGCGCGGCGGCCGCGATCGGCGGCACGGCGGGCGTAGCGGGCTGGCTGCTGCTCGGCTCTTTGCTTGTCGCCGGGCTGGCCGCGGCCTTGGGATTCGTCCTGACGCTGCTCGGTGGAGCGGGTATCGGGCCGGGTGCCTGGCGCGGTGGCGGACGCCATGGCGGATGGGGCGGCGGCGGCTTCGGCGGCGGCGGTTTCAGGGGCGGCGGCGGTGGCTTCGGCGGCGGCGGCGCATCCGGGCGGTGGTGACATGAAGATCGGTCGCCTGCTGAGGCATCTGTTCACCCCGGATTGGACCGTTCGCCTGGCGTTCCCGGGAGCCGCAATGCGGCGCATCCAGGAAGCGATCGCAGCCTCCGAACGCCGCCATACCGGCCAGATCCGCTTCGCCGTCGAAGCGGCGCTGGATCCGGTGTCGGTTCTGCGGGGAATCACCGCCCGCGACCGCGCGATCGAGGCATTCTCCGCTCTGCACGCATGGGACACGGAACAGAACAACGGGGTGCTGATCTATCTGTTGCTGGCTGATCGGGATGTCGAGATCGTGGCCGATCGGGGAATCGCCGGCAGGGTCAAGACCCAACAGTGGGAAGCGGTGTGCTGGCAGATGGAGATCGGGCTGCGCAATCGCGAATTCGAGCGCGCGGTAATCGGCGGCGTCGGCGCCGTGGGTGCATTTCTTGCGGAACACTTTCCGCCGGAAGGCGAGTCGCGTAACGAGCTCCCGGACCGGCCAGCCGTCATATGACCTGGTCGTGGCCGTGTTTGCGGTGGATCACGTACATCGTCAAGGCCACGACCAGCCCGAAAAGCACGATGATCGTCTCGATGCCGAGATCGGCTCGCAACATGAGCGCGTATGCGCCCAGCATCACGAGTATCGACAGGTTCTCGTTGAAGTTCTGCACCGCAATCGAGTGTCCCGCGCCCATCAGCAGGTGGCCGCGATGCTGGAGCAGCGCGTTCATCGGCACGACGAAGTAGCCTGCCATCATTCCGATCAGCATGAGGACGAGCACAGCGATTCGCCAGTCTTCCACCAGGATCATCGCCATTACCGCGAAACCCATCGCAATTCCCACCGGCAGCACCCGCACCGCGCCCTTGAGCGATACGAATCTGGCCGCCAGAACCGAACCAACGGCGATACCTACCGCGACCACCGCGGTGAGCTGCGTTGCCCTCTCCAGATCGAAGTTCAGGACTACCGCTGCCCACGTCAGGACGATCAGGCGCAGCGTCGCTCCGGCGCCCCAGAACAGCGTGGTAACCGCGAGGGAGACCTGGCCGAGGGGGTCGCGCCACAGCAGGCGGAAACTGTGCCAGAAATCCTGGAGGATGAACACAGGGTTGCGCTTCGGCAGCTTGTGGTCGATCGCCACCTTCGGGATGTACAGGTTGATCGCGGCGGCGATCACGTACAGGCTGAGCACCATCAGGATCGCGAGCTTGGGCGCGCTGTCGATCAGGAAGGCTATCGGCGCGTCCGGTCCGAGCGCAGACGCGGAAAACGCCGGCGCAAGCATGAATCCGCCGAGGATCGCGCCGAGAATGATCGCGGCAACGGTCAGACCCTCCATCCAGCCATTGGCCAACACCAGCCTGTAGTGGGGGAGGTACTCGGTGAGAATGCCGTACTTGGCTGGCGAGTACATCGCCGCGCCGACGCCGACGATGCCGTAGGCGAACAGCGGATGCAGCCCGAGCAGCATCGCGCCGCAACCGCCGAGCTTCACCGCGTTGGCGACGAACATCACGCGGCCCTTCGGCAGCGAATCCGCGAACGGACCGACAAAGGGCGCGAGAACGATGTAGGCGAACACGAAGAACTGCTGCAGCACCGGCGTCTGCCAGGCTGGCGCGTGCAGGTTCGCAAGCAGGGCGATGGCCGCGAACAGCAGCGCATTGTCCGCGAGCGCCGAGAAAAACTGCGCCGCGAGGATCGTGTAGAACCCGCGGTTCATCTGGTAGGAATACGGTAACGCCGGATTGGGTGTTTTCGGTTCTTGGAAGCGATTCTGCAGCGGCGGGTTTATACCATAACAAGATGTCACCGACAGCGAAATCGCTTCGAAATGAACCGGTTCGCTCTTAGAATGACGCCGATTCTCGAGTTCAGCAGAGCGCATGCCACGCCCAATTCGCGCCAGCATCGACCTGGCGGCCCTCAGAAGTAACCTGGCAGTCGCCCGCCGCGCTGCGGGTACGGCCGGGATCCTTGCGGTGGTCAAGGCCAATGCCTATGGGCATGGCCTTCGCCGGGTGCTATCAGCGCTGGAGGCGGCCGATGGTGTGGCGATGGTCGAGCTGGACTGGGCGCTCGGCGCGAGAGAGTCGGGTTATCGGAAGCCGATCGTGATGCTCGGCGGGTTCTACGAGCGGAGGGACGTTCCCCTGTTGTCCCAGGCACGGCTGACCGCCGTAGTCCATGATGCGGAGCAGATCCGGATGCTGGAGTCGGAGCCAGTCGAGCGGCCTATCGACGTGTTCCTCAAGGTCAACAGCGGCATGAACCGCCTCGGCTTTGAGCTCAAGGAGATCGACCAGGTGGTCGATCGGCTGCGCCGCTCCAACAAAGCGGGTAGCGTCATCCTTATGACCCATTTTGCCAATGCCGATGACGCTGTTGGAGTGGACTGGCAGTTGCAGGCGTTCTGCAATGCGATCGCCGGATTCGGGCTGCCGTTCTCGGCGGCCAACTCCGCTGCGCTCCTGCGGTATCCGCAGGCGCGGGGCGACTGGGTTCGTCCCGGGATCATGCTCTACGGCAGCTCGCCGTTTCCGGAAGTTCAGGCCGAGGCGCTTGGATTGAGGCCGGTGATGACCCTGGAAACGCGAGTGATCGGGGTTCAGCGGTTGAAGCCGGGCGACCGGGTCGGCTACGGGGGCACCTACACTGCCAGGGCGCCGATGCGCGTCGGCGTGATCGCCTGCGGCTACGCCGACGGCTACTCGCGGCATGCGCCAAGCGGTACGCCGGTGCTGGTCGACGGCCAGCGCACCACCAGCGTTGGGCGGGTGTCGATGGACCTGATCTGCGTCGATCTGACCGGGTTGCCGCAAGCAGGGGTCGGCAGCCGGGTGGTGCTCTGGGGAGAAGGCCTGTCGGTGGACGAAGTGGCGGCCTCCTCGAACACGGTGAGCTACGAGCTGCTCTGTGCGCTCAATGCCAGGGTCGCTGTGACTACGTTCGACGGCGGCTATTCCGAGGAGGCAGACGGGTCTGCCGATCGAAGGACGAGGCGGGCATGAAACTCAAGAAGATGATCGATGAGCTCAAGCCGGGAATGTACGTGTACGAACTCGACCGGCCGTGGCTCGACACGCCATTCCCGCTGCAGGGTTTTCTGGTCCAGTCCCCCGAAGATGTCGAGGCGCTGCGCGAGCACTGCGAGTTCGTCTACATAGATCCCCTGCGGGAGCAGATCGGCGACAACACGTCGAGGCTTCGGCTCAAGCCGCTTGCAAGCCTTGCCACCGGAAAGGGCGAGCGCGCACCCATCGGGGCCGTTTCCTACGCCAACAAGAGAAGTGTCGAAGAAGAGTTGCCCAAGGCCCTTGCCGTCACCAACGGCGCGACTGAGGTGTTCAACCAGATACGCAGCAGCATCGAGCGCAACAAGGCGATCGACATAAAGGGCGCGGCGATGCTGGTCGAGAGCCTGGTCGATACCATCGTAGCCAATCCCGACGCCTTGATGCTGATACTGCGTCTGCGCAAGGAGGCGGAGCCGGCCTACGCGCACGCGATGTTCGTCGCCGCGAACATGCTGGCATTCGGCCGCCACCTCGGGCTTCCGAAAGAAGAGCTTTCGGTGGTGGGTATGGCGGGGCTGTTGCTGGATGTGGGCATGATCAAGCTGCCCAAGGAGCTGCTGGAAAAGAAGTCGCCGCTGTCGCGCGCCGAACATGCGCTCATCAAGCGGCACGTGCAGTACGGCGAGGAGATGCTGCGCTCATCGAAAGGAATCTCGGAACGGGTTGTCGTCATCCTGACGGAGCATCATGAGCGCGAGAACGGCAGCGGGTATCCCAGAGGCGTGTTGAGCAAGGACATCAGCGTCTACGGCAAGATGGCGGCGATAGTGGACTGCTACCGCGAACTGGCCTTCGGCGGGAGCGCAGGGTTGCAGGCATCCTCGTACGACGCGCTGGAAATCATGCACGGCTGGGGCGGAAAGTTCTTCCACCCGGCTTTGCTCGAGCAATTCATTCAATGCATCGGAATCTATCCCGCCGGCAGCCTGGTCGAACTCAATACCGGCGAAGTGGCGATCATCGTGGCGCACAACCGGGCGCGCCGCATGCGGCCGCGCATCATGATCATTCTGGATCCACGCAAGCAGGCGTATCCGAGACCGGTGGCCGTCGACCTGGCCAACGACCCCATCAGCAATACCGGAATCTCCCACGAAATCAAGCGGGGACTGGACCCGGGAATGTACGGCATCGACCCGAAGGACTACTACCTGTGAGCGCACTCGGCGGGACCGCCGCGCTCGCCTACGCGAAGTTTCATGAAGCAGTAGATACCGCGATCCGGGAGCAGCAGGCTGGCGCCTGCGCCGCGCTGATGATCGATGTCGGCGAGCTGTGGAGGGTCGACAGTACCCTGGGGCTCACGGCGACCGATCGAATGCTGGGGCAGGCAGTCGACCGGCTGGCCGACGTGCTTCGCGAGCGCGATTCCATCGGCCAGGTCGGGCGTTATCACCTCGGCTGCCTGCTGGTCGAGATGCGGTCGGCGGAACATGCCTTGCTGGCGGCAGACAAGATCGTGCGAACGCTGTCCGAGCCGTTCAACGTCCAGGACAGGGTCCTGCATCTGCGCGCAATGGTCGGCATCGGGATTGCCGACGCCACCTGCCGGTCGGGCGATGAATTGCTGCGTCGTGCCACGCAGGCGGTGGCACACGCCCGGTCGAGTCGCCGGACGGTGTGCCTGTACGACGGCAGCGCCGACCCACTCGCGCTCGCCCAGTTCGACCTTCAGGCCGACCTGAGCAGCGCGATAGAGAACAACGAGTTGTATCTGTGCTATCAGCCCAAGGTCGATATTGCGACGGGTTCTCTGACCGGCGCCGAGGCGCTGCTGCGCTGGCAGCATCCGCAAAAAGGAGTGATTCCGCCCGACCGGCTGGTTCAGGTCGCGGAGCAAACCGGACTCATCACCGATCTCACCGTGTGGGTGCTCAACACCGCGTTGCGCCAGTGCTCGGAATACCGGGCAGTCGGTCTGGACATCGGCGTCAGCATCAACTTTTCTGCGCACAATCTGCGCGAGCCGGACATCGTCGACGTGGTCGCGCTCGCGGTTCAACTATGGGGCGTGCCCGGGCACAAGATCGTCATCGAACTCACCGAAACAGCGGTAATGGACGACGAGCCCCAGGCTCAGAGCGCACTGGTCAGCTTGAAAGGCCTCGGCCTGCAATTGTCGATGGACGATTTCGGTACCGGTTACTCATCGATGGGCAGACTGCGCGATCTGCCTCTCGACGAACTGAAGATCGACATGTCTTTCGTCCGCAGCATGCTCAAGGCGCCCATGCACGAGCGTATCGTCCAGTCGATGATTGCACTGGCACACAGCCTGAGCCTCCGGGTGGTAGCGGAGGGGGTGGAAGATCGCGAGATCCTCGATCGGCTCAGGCTCCTGGGCTGTGACTGCATCCAGGGCTACTACATCGGCAAACCGATGAAGATCGAGGATTTCATCCGGTTCGCCTCGGGGTTCGGCGGGCTCTCGCCCGCCGCCGGGGCGCGCGATCAGGTCAAGTCCTGAGGGTATCGCGATGGCAAGGGCCAAGACCGTATTCTCCTGTACCGGCTGCGGCGGACAGACGCTGAAGTGGCAGGGGCAGTGCCCGCACTGCGGAGAATGGAACACGCTGGTCGAGACGCTCGCGGAAAAACCCGGCACGCGCTACCAGCCGCTTGCTGAAGCGAGCCGGCCGACGGCACTCAAGGAGGTGCAGGCGCGGGAGCAGGCGCGCCGGCCCACCGGAATCGGTGAACTCGACCGGGTGCTCGGCGGGGGGCTGGTGAACGGAGCCGTGGTGCTGATCGGAGGCGACCCCGGCATCGGCAAGTCAACGCTGCTGTTGCAGGCGATGTCGGCAATGGCGCAGGAGTGCAAGACGCTGTACATAAGCGGCGAGGAGTCGGCGCAGCAGATCGCGTTGCGGGCCAGGCGACTTCAGCTTGAAACCGGCTCGCTCAAGCTGCTGGCGGAAATCCAGCTGGAACGAATTCAAACGATCCTCGGCACGGAAACGCCCGATGTGGCGGTAGTCGATTCGATTCAGACCGTGTACTCGGAGGCCTTGCAATCCGCGCCCGGCAGCGTGGCACAGGTCCGGGAGTGCGCGGCGCAGCTGACCCGTTTCGCCAAGACCTCGGGCGCGGCGGTGCTTCTGGTCGGGCACGTGACCAAGGAAGGAGCGATCGCCGGTCCGAGAGTGCTCGAACATATGGTCGACGCGGTGCTGTACTTCGAAGGCGATGCTCATTCAAGCTTTCGCCTGGTGCGCGCGACCAAGAACAGGTTCGGGGCGGTGAACGAGCTGGGAGTATTCGCGATGACCGACCGGGGGCTTCGTGGAGTGAGCAATCCTTCGGCGCTTTTTCTGTCGCGACACGAAGCGGATGTGGCGGGCTCGTGCGTCATGGTTACGCAGGAAGGTACGCGTCCGCTGCTGGTGGAAATCCAGGCCCTGGTCGACGACGCCAGGTCGCCCAATGCGCGAAGGCTCGCAGTCGGCGTGGAGCAGAACCGGCTGGCGATGCTTCTCGCCGTGCTGCATCGGCATGTCGGCGTCCCGGTGTTCGATCAGGATGTCTTCGTGAACGCGGTGGGCGGCGTGCAGATCGACGAACCGGGAGCAGACCTGCCGGTGCTGCTGGCGATAGTCTCTTCGCTCAAGAACAAGCCCTTGCCGGCAAGGATGGTGGCGTTCGGGGAAATCGGGCTGGCCGGCGAAGTGCGACCGGTGCTGCGCGGCCAGGAAAGACTGAGAGAAGCGGCCAAACTCGGCTTCGAGTTGGCGATCGTGCCTCGCGCCAACACTTCAAAGACCCCGATCAGCGGACTGGAGATCTTTCCGGTGGACCGGGTGGAGCAGGCCGTGGCAAGAGTCCGGTAGGAAGAATGCCGGGTGCCGCCGGCCGCAACCTCACTGTCGCAGCAGCACCAGCAGCGCGGCGACTGCCAGCGCCGCGCTCCCTAGCCAGACATACAACAGCCTGACCCCGTCTGATCCTCTTGAACCTGCGCGCCCGCCCGACCCTGAAGCGGACTGCCGCCATGTCGTGCTGTCCGATGGATTCGAACGCACCCCGCGCTTGGCCTCGGACAGCGCCTTCAGGCGCGCGATCTTCTGCGTTTCCGAAAACTGGTCGAGCTCCTTTTCCATGCCGGTTAGTGCCGCCAGCCGCATCGTCGCGTCGAACGAGTCGAAGGCCTTTGAAAGGCCAAGAGCAGGAGAACTGACTTCACCGCTGTCCGCCGTGGCAGCATCGTCAAGCTCCGGTTCGACGATACCGGTCACTGCGGCGCGCTTGTCCTCCTGCCTGGTGAGCGGCATCGGCGGTTGCACGAACGGCGCCGGCTCGATTGGGTTGTGCGCGACGAGGCTCGAAGGAGAAGCTTCACCGAGCATGCTGCCGCGCGCTTCCCGCAGATCGTTGGCAAAATCCTTGGCACGTTGATAACGGTCGTCGAGGTTCTTCGCCAGCGCCTTCGCCGAGATGAAGTTCAGGACGTCCGGGAGTTCCGGGTTGAGCGTTCGTGGCGCGGGCGGATTGAAGTTCAACGTCTGATACATGACGCCGTGGATATTGTCGGCTACGAACGGCGAAGTGCCGGTGATCATCTCGTAGAGCACCACGCCGAGCGAAAAGATGTCGGAGCGCGAATCGGCGCGCTTTCCGGACACCTGTTCGGGGGACATGTACTTCGGCGACCCCAGTATCATGCCGGTCATGGTCTTGACCTCATTGTTGCGCATACGGGCAATGCCGAAGTCGGTGATCTTCACCGCGCCGTCGGTCAACACCATGATGTTTGCGGGCTTGATGTCGCGGTGCACGATTCCACGCTCGTGCGCGTACTGCAGTCCGTCGGCAACCTGGGCGGCAATCTCCAGCGCATGCGCTACCGGAATCGGGGTGCGGGCGGCGAGCAGACTTCGGAGCTCCTTTCCCTCCAGGAGCTCCATCGCCATGTAGGCGAGCTTCTCGCTCTTGCCGATGTCGTACACGGTGACGATATTCGGGTGCGAGAGCTGGCCGGCAGCCTTTGCTTCCTGGTAGAAGCGCGCCTCGTACTCGGCGACTTCCTCCTTGGGCAGCATGAGATTGACGGTCTTGATCGCAACGATACGGTCGAGCAGAGGGTCGCGGGCCTGGTACACCGTGCCCATCGCGCCCTGCCCGAGCTCGGCGAGGATTTCATAGCGTCCCAGGGTCGAGATCATGGCATGAGCATTATTTTTTCGACGCTTTCACGCTCTTGTAAATCGGGCCCCATATCGGATGGCCAGCTTCCGCGGCCGCCAGTTCGAAAGCCGGATCGAGCTCGAAGGCGATCGCAAACTCCTCGCGACAGGTCAGCTGCTGGCCAGAGACACAGGCGATGAAGGCGAGGTACTTGTGGGCGCTGACGCGCTCTGCCAGGGGCAGGCCCTCCTCCAGAGCAAACTGCAGACGACGGGCCGCGACCCGGTAGTTGCCTTCCTCGTACTGGTGTATGCCTTCCTCCAGGTACGGCAGGCCCGCATTGCGAACCAGGCTGAAGCCGGCGAACGGGCCGGTGGTGCATGCGGTCAACAGCAGGCCGGCCAGCGCTATCCCCGCCAGGGATTGGGTCAAGGACATGATCAGTTGAATTTGTGCTTGATCCTGATTTTCTGCTCGGCCTTCAACTCGACCACTTGAGTGTAGACCGGAAAGTTGCCGTTTCGAACCTCGATCCTGCGCCTGCCCGGTGCGACTTCCACTTCGTTTACCGGAGGGCTGACGCCGACCCTGTTGCCATCGACGAACACCTCACCCCAGGGGGCGATTGCGAGCACAATGACCGCCGGGGGCTCGGCCACCGGGGGCTCCTCCGCAGGTCCGGCTTCCGGCTGCAGCAGTGTGGTGGCCGCCTCTTCCCGTGCGACGACACGGGTGGCAGGTTTCTTGTCCGCTGCCCTGGGGATTGCGAACAGGCTCTTCGGCTCCTGTTCGGCTTGAGCTACGGTGCTTGGCTTTCTGACAACTGCCGGTTCGTTCGCGACCGGCTGGCCTTGGGAGTTCGCCGGCTCGCTCAGGAAGTTCATCAGCAGTGCGAACGTGAAAGCAGCCACCGACAAGGCGGCGGTGCCGTAGGCGATCGATCGATTGTTCAGCCACGGCTCGATGCGCGCGAACAACGCTCCCGAGGCGATGCCGGCAGTGGCCGATTGCAGAGCATGCGCGCGCGTTGACGCCTCCGCGCGTTCGGCGGGAGAGCGTACCGAGGGCCGTGAGCCGGTGGTGTAGCCCACGCTGTACACCTCGTGCTCCCGCACATGCTTGTCGGTGCGCGAGCCTTCGTACTTGAACAGCTGGCCGTATCCTTCGGAGATATGGGATACGACTTCGAAGTAAGACCGCGACACCAGGACTTGACCAGGCCGGGCAAACCCCATGACTCGCTGGGCCACGTTGATGCCGTCGCCGATTATGTTCGGCTGACCGTTGAGGTCCTTCACGAGGCGGACCGGGCCGAGGTTGATGCCAATGCGGGCCGGAAACCTGGGCGGGGCGTCCGGCAGCGGAGCGAAGGAATCGCGCAGGCTCATCCCCACGAATAACGCGTCTTCCGGATCACCGAGGAAGTTGATCGCCACGCCGTCCCCTGTGTCCAGGATGATCCGATCGCTCGAGCTGATGTCCCGAATAGCCTCTGCAATCAGTGAGTTGAACTCGTCTTTGAGCTGAATCTGCTCGGCGACCGGTTTGCGCGAATACTCGACGATATCGAGGAACAGCACGCTCGATATGAAGGTGCGGTTCCCGCGCTCAACCAGCACCGGTGAACCCCCGCGACTGCGGTCTCAAAGCCATCAGCTACAGTCAGGACGCCTGGAAGGGAGCCCTAATCTTAGCACCAATCGGGTACCCACCGGCAAGCTGGTCGAGGGGAAATTTCCCAGTTTAGTCAACCGGTTTTTGCACAAACTTGCGCGACTTTCTAGCTCCCGAAATGGCTCCGGTGAAAGGCGTCTCGCAAGCGATCCGTTATCATTGCCGCGATCCGAGCGGCGGGGACGCAACTTCCTCTGGAGCACCCTTGAGTCGAGTCAATCCGTACACCATCGGCCTTGACAGGAATTCGGCCAACTACGTCCCGCTTTCCCCTGTCTCTTTTCTCGCTCGTGCGGCCGAGGTTTACCCCTCGCAGACCGCGGTGATCCACGGCGAGCAGCGACTGGACTGGGCACAGGTGTACGGGCGCAGCAGGAGGCTCGCCTCGGCCCTTTCCAGGCGCGGCATCCGGGCGGGAGATACGGTAGCTGTCATGGCGCCCAACACACCGCCGATGCTAGAGGCCCATTACGGCATTCCCATGCTGGGCGCTGTCATCAACACGCTGAATACCCGGCTTGATCCGGAGGCTATCGCCTTCATGCTTGAGCACGGCGAGGCAAGGGTGCTGATCACCGACACTGAGTTCGCGCCGACGGTCTCCGCCGCGCTGAAATTGCTTCGTCAGCGACCGATCGTGATCGACATCGTCGACCCGGCCTGCCCGGGGGGTGAACCCCTGGGCGAAGCGGACTACGAGACGTTTCTCGAAGGGGGCGAACCGGATTTCGCCTGGCAGCTGCCGGACGACGAGTGGGACGCGATCGCGTTGTCGTATACCTCCGGGACGACCGGCAACCCGAAGGGCGTAGTGACCCACCATCGCGGCGCCTACCTGAACGCGGTGTGCAACATAGTCACCTGGGCGATGCCCCATTTTCCCGTCTATCTGTGGACACTGCCGATGTTCCATTGCAACGGCTGGTGCTTTCCATGGACCTTGCCTGCGGTTGCGGGTGTCAGCGTCTGCCTTCGCAAGGTCGAGGCTGCAGCGATCTTCGACCTCGTGCGTCGCCATAAGGTCACGCACTTCTGCGGCGCGCCGGTGGTCCACAACATGCTGATCAATTCCCCTCCCGAGCTTCGCAGCGGAATCGAGCACAAGCTCCGGGCGATGATCGCCGGGGCCGCACCCCCTCAGTCGGTGATCGAAGGCGCGGAGCGTATCGGCGTGGAACTGACCCACGTTTACGGCCTTACCGAGGTGTACGGGCCGGCATCGGTGTGCGCCAGGCAGCCTGAATGGGACGCACTGCCGCCGGCAGAGCGCGCCGAGATGAACGGCAGGCAGGGTGTGCGCTACGCCATGCAGGAAGCGATGGAGGTGCTCGATCCCAGCACTCTGGAACCGGTGCCGCGCGACGGCCAGACGATGGGTGAGATCTTTTTCCGCGGCAACATCACCATGAAGGGCTACCTGAAGAACCCGAAAGCCACTGAAGAGGCCTTTGCAGGCGGGTGGTTTCATACCGGCGACCTCGCGGTTTCCTACCCGGACGGCTATGTCAGGATCAGAGACCGGTCCAAGGACATCATCATCTCGGGCGGCGAGAACATCTCCACCATCGAGGTGGAGGATGTGATTTACCGGCACGCGGCGGTACTGGAAGCTGCGGTGGTGGCCAAGCCCGACGACAAGTGGGGCGAGATCCCTTGCGCGTTCGTCACGCTGAAACCGGGGGCTGCGCCGGTCAGCGAGCAGGACATCATCGCCTTCTGCCGCGACCGCATCGCGCGCTACAAGTGCCCGAAGAGGGTCGTGTTCGGGCCTCTGCCCAAGACCTCGACCGGAAAGATCCAGAAGAACATCCTGCGCGAGCAAGCCAAGGCCGTTTGAGCTCCGGATCAACACCGCAGTCGCGATCGGCGTGGAGAGGACGGTGGCGGCAGTAGCGATTCGGTTCCCCGGCTTCTGCCGAAGCCCGCTTGCGGACGGGAACGGGGGGTGAGGTGAACGGGCTGCGGTAAAATCAGCGACCTCTCAAGCGAACGATCGCAGGGTCATGAGATGAAGATTCTGGTTCCGGTGAAGCGGGTCGTGGACTACAACGTCAAGGTGCGGGTGAAGTCCGATGGCACCGGCGTGGAGACCGCCAACGTCAAGATGTCGATGAACCCTTTCGACGAGATCGCGGTAGAAGAGGCGGTGCGCCTGAAGGAAGGCGGAATCGCAAGCGAGATCGTGGTCGTATCGATCGGTCCGGCTGCCTGCCAGGAGACACTGCGCACCGCGCTCGCGATCGGGGCGGATCGCGCGATCCTGGTCGAGACCGCCGTCGAAACACAGCCGCTTGGAGTGGCCAAAGTGCTGAAAGCGATCGTCGACAGGGAATCGGCGAAACTCGCGATCATGGGAAAGCAGGCAATCGACGACGATTCCAATCAGACCGGGCAGATGCTGGCAGCGCTGCTCGGTTGGTCGCAGGCGACCTTTGCGTCCAAGGTCAGGATCGAAGGCGACAAGGCGCTGGTCACCCGCGAAATCGACGGCGGGCTCGAGACCCTTGCAGTGGAGTTGCCGGCGGTGATCACGACCGACCTGCGGCTGAACGAGCCGCGCTACGTGACGCTGCCGAACATAATGAAGGCGAAAAAGAAGCCCTTGGAAACGATGAAGCCCGAGGCGCTCGGGGCTGATGTCACGCCAAGACTCAAGACGATAAAGGTCTCGGAGCCCCCGAAGCGCACCGCCGGCAAGCAGGTCAAGACCGTCTCGGAGCTGGTGGACAAACTCAAGAACGAAGCGAAGGTCATCTGATGACGGTCCTGATCGTTGCGGAGCACGACAACAACTCGATCAAGCCCGCAGTGCTCAACACTGTGGCTGCCGGGCAGGAAATCGGCGGCGAGATACACGTCCTGATTGCCGGGTACCAATGCACGGACGCAGCGAAATCAGCATCGGCCATCGCCGGCGTGACCAAAGTGCTGGTCGCCGATGCGGCGCATTACAGCCATGCGCTGGCGGAGAATCTCGCGGCGCTTGTCGCGCCCCTGGCGGGATCATACGGCCACGTGCTCGCGCCGGCCACCAGCTTCGGGAAGAACCTCATGCCGCGGGTGGCCGCGCTGCTCGACAGCGCCCAGATATCAGATATCGTCAAAGTGGTGTCGGCGGACACTTTCGTGCGGCCGATCTACGCTGGCAACGCTCTCGCCACCGTGCAGTCGAGCGATGCCATCAAAGTCATCACTGTACGAGCGACCGGCTTCGACCCCGCCAAGACCGGCGGCAGTGCCGTCATTGAGAGCATCGCCGCGACCGCCCAGTCGGGGCTGTCGTCGCTGGTGGGGCAGGAACTCACCAGGTCGGCGCGTCCCGAACTGACCTCCGCACGGGTCATCGTTTCCGGCGGCCGGGGGATGGGCAGCGGGGAGAACTTCCGCATCCTGGAGACGCTGGCGGACCGGCTGGGCGCGGCGGTCGGGGCATCGCGCGCCGCGGTGGACTCGGGTTTCGTTCCCAACGATTACCAGGTCGGCCAGACCGGCAAGATCGTGGCTCCGGAACTCTACATCGCAGTGGGCATTTCCGGTGCGATCCAGCACCTGGCCGGAATGAAGGACAGCAAGGTGATCGTCGCCATCAACAAGGACGCCGAAGCGCCCATATTCCAGATCGCGGATTACGGCCTGGTCGGCGATCTCTTCGATGCGGTTCCAGAGCTGACCAAGAGCCTGTGATTGCAGACGTGAACAGGAGTCGATGATGTCCACCTATTCAGCGCCGATTCGCGACATGAAGTTCGTTGTGAAGGAACTCGTCGGGCTGGACGAGATCTCGGCGCTGCCAGGCTGCGAGGAAGTCACCCCGGACCTGGTGGACGCGGTGCTGGAGGAAGCTGGCAAGTTCGCCACGGGCGCGCTCGATCCGCTCAATCGCCCGGGCGACAAGGCCGGCGCGAGACTGGAAGGCAATGCAGTGATAACCGCACCGGGCTTCAAGGAGGCCTTCCGCAAGTTCTGCGAAGGCGGCTGGCTCTCGCTCGCCAACGAGCCGCGCTGGGGCGGACAGGGGCTTCCGCACATCGTCTCGGCTCAGACCTCGGAAATGTGGAACGCGGCGTGCATGTCCTTCTGCCTGTGCCCGATGCTCACCGCAGGCGTGGTGCACGCGCTGTCCCGTCATGGCACCGATACTCAGCAGGCGGCATATCTGCCGAACCTCGTTTCCGGCAAGTGGACCGGAACCATGAACCTCACCGAGCCGCAGGCGGGATCCGACCTGTCCGCGGTGCGTGCCCGCGCGACCCCGGAAGGCGATTACTACCGGATCTCCGGGACCAAGATCTTCATCACGTGGGGAGAACATGACGTTGCCGAAAACATCATCCACATGGTGCTGGCGCGCACTCCGGACGCGCCCGAGGGCGTGAAGGGCATCTCGCTGTTTCTGGTCCCGAAGTTCCTGGTGAAGGAAGACGGCTCGCTGGGAGCCCGTAACGACGTGAAATGCGTCTCGATCGAGCACAAACTCGGCATTCATGCGAGCCCTACCTGCGTCATGGCCTACGGCGACAAGCAGGGCGCGATCGGATTCCTGGTCGGCGAAGAGAACCGGGGACTCGAATACATGTTCACCATGATGAACTTCGCGCGTCTCGAAGTCGGCATCGAGGGTGTCGCGATCGCGGACCGGGCGTACCAGCACGCCCTTGATTACGCCAAGCAGCGGGTCCAGGGTCGTGAGCCCGGGGTCAGGGGCGGAGAACGCGTAACGATCATTCATCACCCGGATGTGCGCCGCATGCTCATGAGCATGAAGTCGCAGACCGAGGCCATGCGCGCGCTGGCGTCCCTGGCCTCGGCGGAGCTCGACAAGGCACTGCTGCACCCGGAAAGGGCGCAGCGCGCACGCCACCAGGCGATGTTCGACCTGCTCACGCCGGTGGTGAAGGGCTGGTGCACCGAGCAGAGCATAGAAATCGCCTCGACCGGCATCCAGGTTCACGGCGGCATGGGCTTCGTCGAGGAGACCGGCGCGGCGCAGTACCTGCGCGACGCGCGCATCACCACGATCTACGAGGGCACGACCGCCATCCAGGCCAACGATCTCACCGGTCGCAAGGTCGCTCTGGAAAAGGGAGCGACCGCCAAGGAACTGATCCGGCAGATACGGGATCTGGAAAAGGCGCTGGCAGGCGTTGCTTCGCATCCGGCGCTCGGCGTGATACGTCGCGCCCTGGCGGAAGGAGTCGAAGCACTGGAGCAGTCGACCGAATGGCTGATCGACACTTATCCGCGCAACGTCAAGGCTGCGGCGGCCGGGTCGGTTCCCTATCTCAAGCTTTTCGGCATAGTCACCGGCGGCTGGCTGATGGCGAGAAGCGCGCTGATCGCCAAGCACAGGCTCGACGACAAGGCGCAGGATCATGATTTCTATCGCGCCAAGCTTGCCACCGCGCGCTTCTACGCGGATCACATCCTGCCCCAGGGGCTTGCCTTGAAGCAGGCAGTGTTGAACGGCTCGGCGAGCACGCTGGCGCTGGAAGAAACGCAGTTCTGAGGCGCACTGGCCGTTTAGTCGATTCGGCGGCCGGACGGCGCGCGCATTTTTTCCGGGTTGACAAGCATCTCCGGCGCAACGATCATTCAAACGTTCGTTTGAATCGTCCGTCTGAAATCCCTGGTTGCGAATCCGACATGCCGACTCTTCCCAATCGCAGTCTGCGCGCCACCAGGGACCGGATACTTGCAGCCGCCGAGAGACTGTTCATGGAGCAGGGCTACTCGGCGACTTCGCTTCGCGAGATCACTGCCAAGGCGCGGGTGAACCTGGCCGCGGTCAACTATCACTTCGGCTCCAAGGAGAGGCTTGTCAGGGAGGTGTTCGAGCGCCGGCTCGGACCGTTGAATGCGGCGCGGATCTCCATGCTCGATCGGCTGGAAAGCGCCGCGAACGGCGGACCGCTGAAGGTGGAAAGCATCGTCGAGGCCATCGTCATGCCAGCCGTGCAAGTGGGCCGCGAGCCGGTCGCCGGAGGCGCAGCGTTCCTGCGCCTGCTGGGTCGGGCTATCTCTGAGCCGGCGAGCTTCCTGCGAGAGATCCTTCCCGCGCACTATAGGGAGGTGATTGGCCGATTCAAGCAAGCGTTCGCGCGGGCGCTTCCGGATATCTCCGAACAGGAACTCGCCTGGCGAATGCACTTCATGTTCGGCGCAATGTCATACACTCTGGCCGGCAACGACGCGCTGCAACTGATAGGGACCTGCAGGCTCGAAGGTTCAGACAGCCCCGAGGCGATCGCCCGCCGGCTGATCCCGTTTGTGGCGGCCGGCCTGCAGGCACCGCTGCCTGAATCGGATTCGAAACGCACCCGCAAGCACGTCGGCGGGATCAGCCGCAAGGCGGCCTGAATCGAGATGTAACCAGGAGGGGCACAGCAATGAACACCATACTCTGGCTGGCAATGGCAGGAGCTCTGCTTTGGGTCCTGGCCTATCGGCGAGCGGGTGCTGCGGGCTGGACATTCGGGGTCGCCGCCTACCTGGTCGCTTTCAGCTTGTGGGCCTCGGCCGACACAAGGACCGAGGCGGTGCTGTGGATCGCATTCGCCGTTGCCGGCTGCGTCCTGCTGATCCCGCAGCTGCGCAAGGGGCTGATCAGCGATCCGCTTCTCAGTTGGTTCCGCAAGGTGCTCCCTCAGGTCTCGCAGACCGAGCAGGAAGCCCTCGATGCGGGAAGCGTATGGTGGGACGGGGATTTGTTCAGCGGCAACCCGAACTGGCGCAAGCTGCTCGACACGCCGGCTCCCAGGCTCACCGCTGCGGAACAGGCGTTCGTCGATGGTCCGGTCGAGGAACTGTGCCGCCTTTGCGACGACTGGAAGATCTCCCACGAGTTGAACGATCTGCCGCCGGAGGTTTGGCAGTTCATCAAGGACAAGGGTTTCCTCGGGATGATCATTCCGCAGCAGTACGGCGGACTGGGATTCTCGGCCTACGCGCACTCGCAGGTAGTGCAGAAGCTGGCGACGCGCAATGCGACAGCATGTGTGTCGGTAATGGTTCCGAATTCCCTCGGACCGGCCGAACTGCTGCTGCACTACGGCACCCAGGCACAGAAGAATCACTACCTGCCGCGGCTGGCGAAAGGGCTTGAGATGCCGTGCTTTGCCCTGACCAGCCCCGAGGCCGGTTCCGACGCCGGATCGATTCCCGATTTCGGGGTCGTGTGCAAGGGCGCACATGAAGGCCGCGAGACGCTCGGCATCCGGCTCACTTGGGAGAAGCGCTACATCACGCTCGGGCCCGTGGCGACGATACTGGGACTGGCGTTCAAGATGTACGACCCCGACCGTTTGCTCGGGGGCGAGGCGGATATCGGCATCACGCTGGCCCTGATTCCGACCCCGCATCCCGGGGTCAACATCGGCCGACGGCACGCCCCGCTCAACGCCTCGTTCCAGAACGGGCCGAACTGGGGCAAGGACGTGTTCATTCCCATGGACTGGATCATCGGCGGCAGGCAGTACGCCGGACAAGGATGGCGGATGCTGATGGAATCCCTCGCGGCCGGCCGCTCGATCTCGCTGCCGTCGTCGAGCACCGGTGCCGCGAAGATCGCCACACGCACGACCGGAGCGTACGCACGAGTGCGCAGCCAGTTCAAGCTGCCGATCGGCAAGTTCGAGGGGATCGAGGAAGCGCTGGCGCGAATCGGCGGCAATACCTACCTTATGGACTCGGCGCGGAGAATGACTGCCGGAGCGGTCGATTTGGGCGAAAAGCCGTCGGTCGTTTCGGCCATCGTCAAATACCACTGCACGGAGCGTGGGCGGCAGGTGATCAACGACGCCATGGACGTGCACGGCGGCAAAGGCATCTGCCTCGGGCCGAACAACTACCTCGGGCGCGCCTATCAGCAGATCCCGATCGGTATCACGGTCGAGGGCGCCAACATTCTCACCCGCAGCATGATGATATTCGGCCAGGGCGCGATTCGTTGTCATCCCTTCGTGCTCAAAGAGATCGCCGCGACCAGGGAGCAGGACCATGTTGCTGCGGCGGAGCTGTTCGATGCCGCGTTCTGGGGCCATGTCCGCTTCACTATCGGCAACGCTGCCCGCTCGTTGTGGTTGGGTCTTACCGGCGGGCGCTTCGTTGCGGTTCCCGGAGCCGCCGAGACGAAGCGTTACTATCGGCAGCTCACCCGCCTGGCATCAGGCTTCGCACTGGTTGCCGATGTGGCGATGCTGGTTCTCGGCGGCAACCTCAAGCGCAAGGAGCGGCTGTCGGCGAGGCTCGGCGATATCTTGTCCCAGCTCTATCTCGCCTCGGCAACGCTCAAGCGCTACGAGGACGACGGACGGCAGAAAGCCGACCTGCCGCTGGTGCACTGGGCACTGGAGGATGCACTGGTCCAGATCCAGCAGGCGTTCTACGCCGTGTTCGAGAACTTCCCGAGCCGAGTCGCCGCGTGGAAGATGCGGTTTCTGGTTTTCCCTTGGGGCCGCGTGTTCAGGGCTCCCGATGATCTGCTGGGTCACCAGATAGCGAAGTTGATGATGGAACCTTCCGAAACCCGCGACCGGTTGACCTCCAACACCTTCATCCATCGTCGCGAGGAAGATCCGGTCGGCAGGCTGGAGCTTGCGTTGGAGGCCGCGCCGGCGGCCGATGAGATCGAAGCCAAGCTGCGGGCGGCGGCAAAGGCCGCTACCGTCAGCGGGCTGACCGACGAGGAGCGACTCGACTCCGCGGTCGACAGAGGCATTCTTGGGCGGGACGAGGCAGTAGCTTTGCGCCGATTCTGGAAGCTGAGGCGCGCCTGCATCATGGTCGACGACTTTCCACAGGAATTCGGGCGTGCGGCGGTGCCGGCCACCGACTCTGCGTCGGCGCCGGTGTTTCACGGCGCGAGGAAGACGGCATGAGCGACGTTGTGCGGGTGGAGCGCGACGCCGCGCTGGCGACCATATCGCTGAACCGTCCGGCTCGTCTGAACGCGATGGACAATGAGCTCATGACCGCCCTGCGCGAAGCGACGGAGGAAGTGACGGCCGATGCCGGCATTCGAGCCGTCTTGTTGCGAGGCGAGGGTCCGGCCTTCTGTGCCGGGGGCGACGTGCCGTTGTTCAAGGACCGGCTGGCCGAATTGCCGGACCTGATCGTGCATTGGGGGCGCGAACTGCATTTCGCGATTCAGGAACTGCGGAGAATGGACAAACCGGTGCTCGCCGCGGTCCACGGTGCCGTAGCCGGCGCTGGAATGAGCCTGATGTTCGCCGCCGATCTGGCGGTGGCCGCGGCGGACACCCGTTTCACGCTGGCCTACGCCAATATCGGCGCCAGTCCGGATGGCGGGAGCACCTATTTTCTGCCGCGTCTGGTCGGCTACAAGAAAGCGATGGAGCTGGCGCTGCTGCCGGACCGCTTCGATGCCCAGACGGCTCTCTCGCTTGGCCTGGTGAACTGGGTGGTCCCGGCGGGACAGCTGGTCGAGGAGTCGAAGCGAATCGCGCGGCGTTTGGCGTCCGGGCCGACCCGCGCCTACGCCGAAGCAAAGAGGTTGCTCAGCCGGTCGGACGCGGCCAGCATGGAGTCGCAGATGGAAGAGGAGCTGCGCGCATTCGCGCGCTGCGCCCGCACCGATGACCTGAAGGAGGGCGTGAGCGCGTTCGTCGAGAAGCGCCCGCCGACGTTCACCGGCTCGTGAGAGTGCGGCGAGCGCCAGGAACAGTGAACCGTGCCGGGTCTCATGGTCGCTGTCTTCGTACCTTCGGCACAAGGTGCGATCTCGGCGCGGGTCGGGAGATGGGATCTTGAATGAGTTGAAGAACAAGACTGTGTTCGTCACCGGCGCCTCGCGGGGGATCGGGCGCGAGATCGCGCTGCGCTTCGCGAAGGATGGGGCCAATATCGTGGTCATCGGCAAGACCAGCGAGACGCATCCAAAGCTGAAGGGAACGATTCACGACACGGCACGAGAGGTCGAGGCAGCCGGAGGGAAGGCTCTGGCGATCCAGCTCGATATCCGGGACGAGGAGGCTGTCGAGCAGGCGGTGCGGCAGGCCGTAGAGGCATTCGGCGGAATCGACGTGCTGGTCAACAACGCCAGCGCGATCTCCATCACCGGAACGATGGCGACTTCCCCGAAGCGCTATGACCTGATGCACCAGATCAATACCCGCGGAACCTATGCCTGCTCCCGTGCATGCGTTCCGCACCTGTCGAAGGCGGAGAACCCGCACATCCTGACGCTGTCGCCACCGCTCAACCTGAATCCGAAGTGGTTCAAGGATCATCTGGCCTACACCATGGCGAAGTACGGGATGAGCATGTGCACGTTGGGTATGGCGGCCGAGTTCGCTCCGAATGGAATCGGAGTCAATTCGCTCTGGCCACGCACGACGATCGCCACGGCTGCTATCGAGGTGTTCTTTCCGCAGGCAGTGGCGGCAAGCCGCAAGCCGGAAATCGTCGCCGATGCGGCCCACGCGATCGTTGTGAGCAACAGCCGCGAGACGACGGGAAACTTCTTCATCGACGAGGACGTGCTGCGTTCGCAGGGCGTCACCGACTTCTCCCACTACGCGGTCAAGTCGGGCACGCCGCTTGCGGTGGATCTGTTCCTCGATTGACCATGCAACGACACTCCAAAGGAGGAGACGGGATGGGAAGGAACGTGGATCTGATCTCTCCCGAGACCGCAAAGACGCTGGACGGCATGTTCGCCGAGCGTGTGAGGCGATCGGCGAACGCGCTGGCCTATCGGGACTTCGACGAGCAGACCGGGCAGTGGAAGAATTACACATGGAACGAGGTCAACAGGCTGGTCGCGCGCTGGCAGGCTGCGCTTCAGAGGGAGGGCTTCCAGGCGGGGGACCGGGTCGCAATCATGATGCGAAACTCTGTCTGGTGGGTGGTGTTCGACCAGGCGGCTATGGGGCTGGATCTGGTTACCGTCCCCCTTTACACCTCTGATCGGCCGGATAACGTCGCCTACATCATCCAGAACGCAGGTGCGAAGTTGCTGTTCTTCGAGGAACCGGAGACCTGGCAGGGCTTTTCCGAGCTGAAGGCGCAGGTCGAAGGCGTAAAGCGGCTGGTCGCGCTCAAGCCGCTCAAGGGCGGACCTTCCGACCCCCGGCTGGTGGATGCTCAGCGCTGGGTGCCCAAGGATGCGGGCGAGACCAAGCACGTCAATGCCGACGGCAAGAAGCTTGCGAGCATCATCTATACCTCGGGAACCACTGGCCGGCCCAAGGGCGTGATGCTGTCGCACTACAACATGCTGCACAACGCCTATTCAACGTTGCAGCGCTTCGCGATCACGACCGATGATCTGCTGCTGTCTTTCCTGCCGCTGTCGCACACGCTCGAGCGCACCTGCGGCTATTACGGCACGGTCATGGCGGGTGCGCAGACCGCGTTCGCCCGCTCGGTGCAGCAGCTTGGCGAGGATCTGTTGACCATCAAACCCACTTTGCTGATCTCGGTGCCGCGCATCTACGAACGGGTCCACGGCGCCATCAGGCAGAAACTGGCGGACAGCCCGGCCCTCCGGCGCAAGCTGTTCGAGTTCGCGGTCCAGGTGGGCTGGGGGCGGTTTGAGCACCAGCAGGGGCGCGGACCGTGGAAGCCGACCTTCCTGCTTTGGCCCGTGCTGAACAAGCTGGTGGCGTCGAAAGTCATTGCGCGCCTGGGCGGCCGGATCCGGGCTGCGACCTGCGGCGGCGCCGCGCTTTCGCCCGAGGTTGCGAAGTTGTTTATCGGACTCGGGCTGCCGGTTCTCCAGGGCTACGGCCTGACCGAGACCAGCCCGGTGGTCAGTGCGAACACCATCGAAGACAACATCCCCGCGAGTATCGGCAAGCCGATACCGGGCGTAGAGGTGAAGATCGGCGACAAGGATGCGCTGCTGGTCAGGGGCCCGAACGTGATGCTCGGCTACTGGAACAACGAGGAGGCTACCAGGGCCATGTTCACACCGGACGGCTGGTTGAACACCGGCGATACCGCACGAATCGACGACACCGGGCACCTCTACATTACCGGCCGGCTGAAGGAGATCATCGTCATGTCCAACGGCGAGAAAGTCCCGCCGGTGGACATGGAGGCCGCGATCGCTCGCGACCCGCTGTTCGAGCAGGTCATGGTGCTCGGCGAAGGAATGCCTTACCTTTCGGTGTTCGCGGTGCTGAACCGGGAGCACTGGGCAAAGCTGGCGGCTCAGCTCGGACTGGATCCCGACTCGGATTCGGCGATGCGCGGCCCGAAGACCGAGGAGATCGTCCTGCAGCGGATACAGTTGCAGATCAAGGAGTTTCCGGGGTACGCGCAGGTCTATCGCGTCGCGATACTGCCCCAGCCCTGGACTATCGAGAACGGCCTGCTCACACCGACGATGAAGGTCAAGCGGGCGAAGGTAGTGGAGGCCCACAAGCGCGAGTACGAAGCGATGTATGCCGGGCACTGAGACCGGAGCGCAGAGCGCCCAGCTGCCCAGGGGCAAGGAGCCGGCTCTGCGCGTGGTGCCGATGCCGTCGGACGCGAACTTCAATGGCGACATCTTCGGCGGCTGGATCATGTCTCAGGTGGACATCGCCGGCAGCATTCCCGCGGTGCGGATGGCCCGCGGGCGGATCGCCACGGTGGCGGTCAACTCGTTCACCTTCAAACAGCCGGTGCTGGTGGGTGATCTGGTCAGTTTCTACGCCGACATTGTGCGGGTGGGGCGCACCTCGATTACGGTAGCGGTCGAAGTGTATGCTCAGCGTCGCAGCCAGCACCAGGTCGTCAAGGTGACCGAGGCCACTCTGACTTATGTAGCCGTGGACGGGCAGGGACGCCCACGGGAGGTCAACTCCGAGAGCGCGGGCTGACTCGGGAATTTCTTGCTGCCATCGGGCGGCGACACAAAGTGAAGGAGAAAGTCATGAAGAAGGCGTTCGGGAAGACGGCGTTGGCGGTGGCAGTGGCGGGGATATTCGGCAGCGGAGCGGGAGGCGCCTCGGCGGCGGGGTTTGCGTTGATCGAGCAGAGCGGCAACGGGATGGGCAATGCATTCGCCGGCGCAGCCGCTACCGCCGAGGACGCAAGCACGATCTTCTTCAATCCGGCCGGACTGACAAGGCTCGAGGGACCTCAATTCGCAGTCGCCGGTCACGTCGTGGCGGTCAGCGCCGAGTTCACCAACAACGGAACTTCCGCGGCACCACCTGTTGGAGTGCCCCTCGGCGGCAACGGCGGCGACGCAGGGAGCACTGCATTCATTCCCAACGCATACTTCTCGATGCCCATCGCCGATCGCTGGGCTATCGGGGTAGGGGTCAACGCGCCATTCGGCCTGGTGACCGAATATGATTCCGACTGGGTTGGCCGCTTCCAGGGAATCAAGTCGGACATCATGACGGTCAACATCAATCCGACTGTCGCGTACAAGATCAATGACATGGTGTCTGTCGGTTTTGGCCTCAGCTACCAGCAATTGGACGCGGAACTGACCAATGCGCAAGTGCTCGGCCCAGCCACGGAAGGCCTGTCCACGCTGGAGGCGGACGACGATGGCCTGGGCTGGAACACCGGGGTCTTGTTCCAGGTCAGTCCTACCACGCGGATCGGTGCGAGCTATCGCTCCGTTATCGACTACACGCTCGAAGGCAACGTGAGAGTCACCGATTCCAGCGGCACCGTTGTCGTCCTCGCCACCCCGGCTACCGCCGACATTACGATGCCGGACATGCTCTCGGTCAGCCTGGTGCAGGCAATCAGCGACAAGATCGACTTGCTGGCCGATGTGACGCTCACTCGTTGGAGCGAGATTGACACAGTGCCCATCGTTGCTCCCTCCGGGACCTTGGACACCCTGGTGCTCAATTTCGACGATGCACTGCGCTATTCGCTCGGGTTGAACTATCGTTGCTCGGACCGGTTCACAGGCAGAGTCGGCGTAGCATTCGACGAATCCCCGGTCAACGACCAGAACCGCACCGTGCGGCTTCCCGACAACGACCGGATCTGGATCTCGCTGGGGGGCGGCTACAAGATTGGCCAGTCCGGGAAGCTGGACTTCGCCTATTCCCATCTCTTCACCAGCGAATCGTCGATCAACCAGGATCGAGGTGATGCGACGATGTTTGGCCTGGTTTCCGGAACCTACGAAGCCTCGATCGATATCGTCAGCGTCCAGTACTCGATGAGTTTCTAGAGGCAGCAGCGCCGCGGCGGACATCCGCCGCGGCATCCCGATACATGCCGGGTTGGGCAACAGAGCAATGCCATCCCCCCTGATAGTGCGAAAGGCCGCGGTGCTCGGCGCCGGGGTCATGGGCGCCCAGATCGCGGCCCACCTGGTCAACGCCAATGTCGAAGCCGTGCTGTTCGACCTCGCTTCGAAGGAAGACGATCCCAGCGATTTCGTGCGCAGGGCGATCGACAAGCTGAAGAAGCTCGAACCGAGCCCTGTTTCCGTCGCCAGCCGCAGCGATTACATCCGGGCTGCCAACTACGACCAGCATCTGCCGCTGCTGAGGGACTGCGACTTGGTGATCGAGGCGATATCCGAGCGCATGGACTGGAAGAAGGCGCTGTATGAAAGGGTGGCGCCGCACCTCGCGGACCATTCCGTGTTCGCCACCAACACCTCGGGCTTGTCGATCAGTTCGCTTTCCGAGGCAATGCCAGCCCAGGTTCGTTCGCGGTTCTGCGGGGTGCACTTTTTCAACCCGCCGCGCTACATGCACCTGGTCGAACTGATCGCCTGCAAGGAGACCGATCCGGCGATCCTCGATCGACTCGAGGAGTTCCTGGTTACCGCTCTCGGCAAGGGCGTAGTCCGGGCGAAGGATACGCCGAACTTCATCGCCAACCGGGTCGGCGTGTTCTCGATCCTGGCAGCGTTTCACCATACCGAGAGATTCGGCCTGGGTCTTGACGAGGTGGATGCATTGACCGGGCCTTTGATCGGGCGTCCGAAGAGCGCTACCTATCGGACTGCCGACGTCGTAGGGCTGGACACGCTTGCCCATGTGATCGACACGATGAAGGAGACACTGCCCGGCGACCCGTGGCACAAGTACTACGAACCGCCGGCCTGGCTGAAGGCGCTGCTCGAACAGAAGGCGCTGGGGCAGAAGAGCGGCCGCGGGTTCTATCAGAAGGTCGGCAAGGAAATCCGTGTTCTGGATGTTTCGACCGGGGACTATCGAGCCTCCGGCAGGGAAGCCGACGATGCTGTTGTCCAGATCCTGAAGAACAGGGATCCGGTGGAGCGATTCGCGCAACTGCGCGCAAGCCCGCATCCCCAGGCGCAGTTCATCTGGTCGGCGCTGCGCGATTCTCTGCATTACTGCGCGTACCACTTGCAGGACATCGCATCGAACGCGCGCGACCTGGATCTGGCCGTGCGCTGGGGGTTCGGCTGGGACCGGGGGCCGCTGGAGATGTGGCAGGCGGCCGGGTGGCAGCAAGTGGCGAAGTGGCTCTCCGAAGACGTCGCTGCGGGCAGGGCCATGTCGAGCGCGCCGCTTCCGGCCTGGGTGTTGCAACCCGATCGCGCCGGCGTTCACCAGGCGCAGGGCTCGTACAGCCCTGCCGCCAGGACTTACCAGCCCCGGCCGACGCTGCCGGTCTACAGGCGGCAGCCGTTTCCCGATCGACTGATATCGGAGCCTGCTACCTACGGCACCTCGCTGTTCGAAACCGAAGCGGTGCGCGCATGGACCACCGGCGACGATATCGCGGTGCTTTCGTTCAAATCGAAAATGCACTCGATCGGCGAGGATGTACTGGACGGCATCGGCCGGGCGATCGAAGAAGCCGAGCGTGGCTTCAAAGGGCTGGTGATCTGGCAGACTGAGCCGCCGTTTTCGGTGGGAGCGAATCTTTCCGGCGGCGGGAATCGGAAACCGGACCAGAAACCTTCGGCGTTCGCTTCGGTTTTCAAGAGGTTCAAGCGCGAAGCGGAGTCGGCAATCCTCAAGGCTGCGCGCAAGCTCAATGTGGCCGACGCGTTGATGGCCGGCCGACTGGAGAAGATCGAACAAGTCGTCAAGCAGTTTCAGGCTACCAGCATGGCGCTGCGCTATTCGATAGTGCCGACCGTTGCGGCAGTGGACGGAATGGCACTGGGCGGCGGCTGCGAGATCGCGATGCACTGCGACCGTGCGGTCGCGGCACTGGAAAGCTATGTCGGCCTGGTCGAAGTCGGCGTCGGGCTGATCCCCGGGGGCGGAGGATGCAAGGAGCTGGCGTTGCGCGCGGCGCAGGATGCGAAAGGCGGAGATGTTTTTCCGTTTCTTCGAGCCTCTTTCCAGAACGTTGCCACCGCGCAGGTTGGCAGGAGCGCCGAGCACTCTCGCGAACTCGGCTACTTGCGGACATCGGACCGCATAATCCTGAATCGCTTCGAATTGCTGCATGCGGCCAAGGCCGAACTCAAAGCGCTGCACGAGGCCGGGTATCGCCCACCGCTGAAGGCGCGCAACATCCCCTGCGCCGGACGCACCGCGATCGCCACTTTCAAGATGGCAATGGCCAACATGCTTGCCGGCCGCCAGATCTCGGAGCATGACCACTTGATCGGCTCCAAGCTTGCCTACGTCATGTGCGGAGGAGACGTCGAGCCGGGCAGCCTGGCAGACGAGCAGTGGTTTCTTGATCTCGAACGGCAGGCCTTCATGGCGTTGCTGGCGACCGAGAAGACCCAGGCCCGGATCGAGCACATGCTCAAGACCGGCAAGCCCCTTAGAAACTGATCGATGAGCCGCCAGGAGCACCGAGAGGGGAATAGTGCGAGGAAGCGAGGGAAGAAGACCGCGGAACCGGAGTCGTCCGAGTCCTTCAGCGGTTCGATTCTGAACCTGTCACCCTTGGCGCGTTGGCAGTTCAAGGTTGGGAGACCGAGATGGCAAAGCAAGTACAGGACGCATACATAGTTGCGGCATCGCGCACGCCGGTAGGCAAGGCGCCGCGCGGAGTGTTGCGCAACGCCCGCCCGGACGACCTTCTGGCGCATGCGCTGAACGCTGCGATGGCCCAGGTCCCGGGCCTGGAGCGCGCCGCGGTGGACGACGTCGTCGTCGGCTGCGCGATCCCCGAAGCAGAGCAGGGGATGAACGTCGCCCGCATCGGACTGCTGCTGGCGGGGTTTCCGAACACGGTGTCCGGGCTGACCGTGAACCGCTTCTGTTCGTCGGGGCTGAACGCGGTGGCAATCGCGGCGGATCGCATCCGCCTGGGCGAGGCCGATGTGATGATCGGGTCCGGCACCGAGAGCATGAGCATGATCCCGATGGGCGGCAACAAGATCGCCGCCAATGAGAGGATTTTCCTCAAGGACGAGAACGTCGGCATTGCCTACGGCATGGGCATTACCGCCGAGAAAGTGGCGGAGCAATGGAAAGTCTCCAGGCAGGCGCAGGACGAGTTCGCGACCGAGAGCCACCGCAGGGCGCTCGCCGGAATCGAGAGGGGCGAGTTCAAGGACGAGATCGCGCCCTACAACGTCGAAGAACGGGTGCCGGATCTGGGAAGTCATGAGATCGCCGTGCACAGCAGGCTGGTAAGCGTGGACGAAGGTCCGCGTCCGGGGACCACTCCGGAGGTCCTGGCCAAGCTCCGGCCGGCGTTTGCCAATGGCGGGTCGGTCACCGCTGGCAACAGCTCCCAGACCTCGGATGGCGCCGGCGCCGTGGTCCTCGCGTCGGATACGGCTCTGAAGCGTTATGGCTTGAAGCCGTTGGCGCGGTTTCTGGGATTCGCAGTGGCCGGAGTTCCCCCGGAGATCATGGGAATCGGGCCGAAGTTCGCAATCCCCAAGGTCCTTCGCCAGGTCGGCCTGAAGCAGGACGATCTCGACTGGATCGAGCTCAACGAAGCCTTTGCCGCTCAGTCCCTGGCGGTGATCAACGATCTTGGACTCGACCGCGCCAGGGTCAACCCCCTCGGCGGCGCGATCGCACTCGGTCATCCGCTCGGCGCGACTGGCGCAATTCGCACCGCGACCCTGATCCACGGGCTGCGGCGCCAAGGGCGCAAGTACGGCATGGTCACGATGTGCATCGGTACGGGAATGGGGGCCGCGGGGGTGTTCGAGGCCGTTCGGTGAACGGCACCCCGTCGCCAGTCCTGGCCGGGCGGTCGAAGGAATCCCTCAGGACGTGGCTCAGGCGCCTGCGGTTCAATCTTTTCCCTGCGTTTCGGGGCACCGGTGCCCGGGTCGTCTATATTTCGGAGAACCTGCGCACGATCCGCATCAAGCTGCCGCTTAACTGGCGCACCCGCAACATCCACGGAACGCTGTTCGGCGGGGCGATGTACGCCGCGACCGATCCCCTGTACGCCATCCTCGTCAAGGTCGGCCTCGGATCGGGCTACATCGTCTGGGACAAGGCGGGTGCGATCCGCTACCGCAAGCCCGGGCGCACCACGCTGTACGCGCAGTGCAGCATCAGCGAAGCCGAACTGGAGGGTTTGCGCGCACGCCTTGAGACACAGCCATCCGTGGATCTCGATTACGAGATCGAGCTGGCGGATGCTGCCGGCGTGGTTCACGCGATCGTTATGAAGACGATTTATGTGGCGCGAAAAGAGTCCTACTTGCGCAGGCTCGAACAGGAGTCCGGCGAAAGCGGATAGCGGCTGATAGCGACCAAGGGAGGGGCATGGCGAGAATCGCAAGGGTCGAAGTATTCCAGATTGACCTCAAGTCGAAGACGAAGCGGGGCGACGCGATCCAGGCGTTCGCGGTGCAGGAGACACCGATGGTGCGCGTGTTCACAGACGACGGAGGCGAAGGGACCGGATACACCTACACCATCGGTACCGGTGGCTCGTCTGTCGTCGCGCTGATCCGCGATCACCTCGCGCCGCAGCTGATCGGCAGCGATCCGGCAATGGTCGAGGAAATCTGGAACCGGCTCTTCTTCCACACTCATGCAACGGCAGTGGGTGCGATCACCAGCCTGGCTCTGTGCGCCATAGACACCGCGTTGTGGGATCTGCGCTGCAAGCGTGCCGAGATGCCGCTGCACGTCGTGGCTGGCGGCGCGCAGAAAAGGATTCCGGTCTATGACACCGAAGGCGGATGGCTGCACATTCCGACCGCATTGCTGGTCGAGAACGCGGAAGAGGTCAAGGCGCGGGGATTTCGCGGGGTCAAGATCAAGGTCGGCAAGCCTCATGTCAGCGAAGACATGAAGCGTCTGCAGGCGGTGCGCCGGGCGATCGGCGACTCGATGGAACTCATGGTCGATGCCAACCAGGGCTTTACCGTCCCGGAGGCGATCCGCCGGGCCAGGCACTATGAGGCAGTGGATCTGGCCTGGTTCGAGGAGCCGCTGCCGGCAGAGGATCTGAACGGCCACGTCATGCTGCGCGAATCGACCACGGTGCCCATCGCGGTCGGCGAATCCATCTATTCGATCAGCCACTTCCGCGAGTATCTGCAACGCGGGGCGTGCACGATCGTTCAGACCGACGTGGCGCGAATCGGAGGTATCACGCCGTGGCTGAAATGCGCACACCTTGCGGAGTCGTTCAACGTGCCGGTCTGCCCGCACTTCCTGATGGAGCTTCACGTCGGGCTGTGCGCGGCAGTACCGAACTCGCCCTGGGTCGAGTACATTCCCCAGCTCGATGTGATCATGAAGAACGAGATGAGGATCGAGAAAGGCTACGCCTACCCGTTCGACAAGCCCGGGCTGGGCATCGACTGGGACTGGAAAGCGATTGAAAGACTGCGTGCCGGACCAGCGGCGCTGATCGGGGCTGGAGTAGCGCCGCTCGCACGCAAACGCTCAAAGGAGAAGGGAATATGATGACGACGATTTTCAGGGCGACAACAGGGTTGATTCTCGCGGGCTTGATCGGGCTGGCCCATGCGGCGAGTCCGGTAGGTGTCTGGCAGACGATTGACGACAAGACCGGCAAGGAGCGCTCGATCGTGCGCATTACCGAAGTGAACGGAGAACTGCAAGGCGTGGTCGAACAGCTGTTCGATCAACCCGGCGAGGACCCCAAGCATCTGTGCAAGGACTGCAAGGGCGAGCGCAAGGACAAACCCATCATCGGCATGACGATTCTCTGGGGGCTCAAGCAACAGGGCAGCGAGTGGTCGGGCGGCGAAATTCTGGATCCCAAGAACGGAAAGATCTATCGCTGCAAGATGACTCCGTCCGAAGACGGAAAACAGCTCAACGTCCGGGGGTTCATCGGTGTTTCCCTGATCGGCCGCACCCAGACCTGGCATCGCCTGCAGTAGCGGCGGTGCCATCTGAAGCGGGCGCGGGGCGGACCGGCTTCTATACTTTGACTTCAGGGGGCCTGCCTGGCAATCAGACACGCCGGACCTCTGCGCGCCTCGCCTCTCGGGATGACAAAGGCCTTCGCTTGCGAACGACCATGACCGCTCTTCGCGTCCTGTTGCTGGTCCTGCTGGCCGAGGCGGCCTTTGCCGCTGAGCCTCAGGTTCTGGTGTTGAAAGTCGAAGGCGCCATCGGGCCGGCCGTGGCCGACTACATCAGCCGCGGGCTCGACGAGGCTGCGAAACGCAAGGCCCAGCTCGTGGTGCTGAAGATGGACACCCCGGGCGGGCTGGACACTGCGATGCGCGGAATCATCAAGGACATCCTGGCTTCGCCAGTACCGGTGGCGACGTATGTGCATCCCAGCGGTGCGCGGGCGGCGAGCGCGGGAACCTACATCATGTACGCCAGCCACGTCGCGGCAATGGCACCGGCGACCAATCTGGGCGCCGCCACGCCGATCCCGATCATGGGGGGGCCGGGCGATGAACCCTCGAAGCAGCCGGAACGCAGTGACAAGGACCGGCGCGGCAAGGGCGAGGAAAAGCCGCCGCCGTCTCCGGCCGAGTCAGCCACCCGCAAGCAGGTGTCCGATGCAGCCGCCTACATCCGTGGACTGGCGCAGCTGCGCGGGCGCAACGTCGAGTGGGCGGAGCGGGCCGTGCGGGAAGCGGTCAGCCTGCCTGCGGAAGAGGCTGCCCGCATCAACGTCATCGACTTCGTGGCGAAGGATCTGGAGGACCTGCTGAAGCAGGTCGACGGCAGGAAGATTTCGCTCGATGGCGGCACCGTGGAGCTTGCCACCGCCGGAGCCGAAACGGTCGACCTCGTGCCCGACTGGCGCAACCGCTTCCTGGCGACGATCACCGACCCCAGCGTGGCCTATATCCTGATGCTGATCGGCATCTATGGACTGCTGTTCGAGTTCTACAACCCCGGAATGGTGCTTCCGGGCGTCGCGGGAGCCATCTGCCTGCTCCTCGCCCTTTATGCGTTCCAATTGCTGCCGGTGAATTACGCCGGGGTCGCGTTGATCCTGATCGGGATGGCCTTCATCGTGGCGGAGTTCTTTGTGCCTGCGTACGGCACTCTCGGTGTGGGCGGCGCGGTGGCCTTTATCGTCGGATCGGTGATGCTGATGGATACGGAAATTCCGGAGTTCGCGATTCCGTGGGGCGTCATCGGCGGCGTGGCCACGGTTACCTTCCTGTTCCTGGTAGTGGTGGTGCGAATGGCCTTTCAGGCGCGCAAGAGGCCGGTGGTTTCCGGTTCGGAGGAGCTGATCGGCAGCACCGGAGAGGCCCTCGAGGACTTTGAGACCAGCGGCTGGGCGCGGATTCACAGCGAGACCTGGAAAGTGCGCTCCACCGCACCGATCCAGCGCGGGCAGCGCATCGAGGTGACCGCGGTGAACGGGCTTGAACTCGAGGTACGACCGCTCGAGGCGCAATCAAAAGGAGGCTGATATGAGTGCGTACTTCTGGATGACCATACTGGCGATCGTTCTCCTGATCGCCGTCTACACGCTGCGAGTGCTGCGGGAGTACGAGCGGGGCGTGATTTTCCAGCTCGGCCGCTTCTGGGCCGTGAAGGGGCCGGGACTGATCATCGTCATACCGATGATCCAGCAGATGGTGCGGGTGGACCTGCGAACTGTCGTCATGGACGTGCCGAGCCAGGACGTGATCTCCCGCGACAACGTCTCGGTGAAAGTCAACGCGGTGCTGTACTTTCGAGTGGTCGACCCGCAGAAGGCGATCATCCAGGTGGAGAACTTCCTCATGGCGACCAGTCAGCTCGCCCAGACCACCCTGCGCGCAGTGCTGGGCAAGCACGAGCTGGACGAAATGCTTGCCGAGCGCGAGAAGCTGAATCTCGATATCCAGAAGACCCTCGACATCCAGACCGACGCGTGGGGAATCAAGGTCGCGACCGTGGAGATCAAGCATGTCGACCTGAACGAGACGATGATACGCGCGATCGCGCGCCAGGCCGAAGCCGAGCGCGAGCGGCGGGCGAAAGTGATTCACGCCGAGGGCGAATTGCAGGCCTCGGAGAAGCTGCTGCAGGCGGCACAGACGCTGGCAAAGGCACCGGAGGCAATGCAACTACGTTACCTGCAGACGCTCTCCAACATCGCCGGCGACAAGAGCTCGACCATCGTCTTCCCGGTGCCGATGGACCTCATCACCCCGCTGCTCGAGGCAATGAAGAAGAAAATGGGGTGAGGGGTCAGGAGTGGCACCCTTCGCAGAGCTAGACATCACATATTCGGGTAATTCGGCCCGCCGCCGCCCTCCGGCGTGACCCAGACGATGTTCTGCAGCGGATCCTTGATATCGCAGGTCTTGCAGTGCACGCAGTTCTGGGCGTTGATCTGCAAGCGCTTCGCCCCCGGGCCGCGGGAGGCATCCTCCACGAACTCGTAGACGCCGGCGGGGCAATAGCGCTGTTCAGGCCCATCGAACAGCTCGAGATTCACTCGCACCGGCGCGCCCGGATCCTTCAGCGTGAGATGGTTCGGCTGGTCTTCGTTATGATTGGTGTTGGAAACGAACACCGACGAAAGCCGGTCGAATGTCAACTTGCCGTCCGGCTTCGGGTAGAGGATCGGCTCGACCTCGGTTTTCTTCCGCAGCGTCTCATGGTCGGCATGGCCGTGGCGCAACGTCCAGGGAGCCTTTCCGCCGAACAGGATCTGGTCGATCCCGACCATCAATGTGCCGAGGTACAGTCCCCTGGACATCCACGGCTTGAAGTTGCGCGCTCGATGCAATTCGTCGTACAGCCAGGAGCGGCGGAAGGCGTCGGAATACGAAGACAGCTCATCTCCCGCACGGCCGGCTGCGATGGCGTCGAACGCCGCTTCCGCGGCAAGCATCCCCGACTTGATCGCGCAGTGGCTGCCCTTGATTCTCGAAGCGTTCAGGAACCCGGCATCGTCGCCCAGCAGCACCCCGCCGGGAAACGTCAGCTTCGGCAGGGATTGCAACCCCCCGGCGGCGATTGCACGGGCGCCGTAGGCCAGCCGCTTGCCGCCTTCGAGGAATACGCGAATCGCCGGATGAGTCTTGTAGCGCTGAAACTCCTCGAAGGGGGACAGATACGGGTTCGAGTATCCCAGCCCGACCACGAACCCCACCGCGACCTGGTTGTTGTCCAGATGGTACAGAAACGACCCGCCGTAGGTTTTCCCATCGAGCGGCCAGCCGGCGGTATGGATCACAAGCCCGGGCTGATGCCTTGAGGCATCGATCTCCCACAACTCCTTGAGTCCGATCCCATACACCTGGGGCTCGGCGCCTTGGCGCAGATCGAACCTCTCTTCGAGCTGCCTGCCGAGATTCCCGCGGCAGCCCTCCGCGAAGAACGTGTACTTCGCATGCAGTTCCATCCCGGGCTGGTAGGCGTCGGTCCTTTTTCCGGCCCGGTTCACGCCCATATCGCCCGTAGCCACACCCTTGACCGATCCGTCGTCGTACAGCACTTCGGCAGCGGCGAATCCCGGGAAGATCTCCACGCCGAGCTGCTCAGCCTGCGCGCCCAGCCATCGGCAGACGTTGCCGAGACTGATCACGTAGTTGCCGTGGTTCTTGAAACAGGCAGGCAGCATCCAGTTCGGCGTCGTGAACGCGGATGCCGCGGTCAGGAAAAGGAAACGGTCTTCGCTCACCGGTGTATTGAGCGGCGCATCCAGCGCCTGCCAGTCTGGAATGAGCTCGTTGAGCGCCCGCGGGTCCATGACCGCACCGGAAAGGATATGCGCTCCGACTTCGGAACCTTTCTCGATCAGGCAGACAGAAATCTCGCTTCCCCGCTCGCGGGCGAGCTGCTTCGCGCGGATCGCTGCCGCGAGCCCCGCGGGGCCCGCGCCGACGATCACGACGTCGTACTGCATCGATTCGCGTTCGGCCAAGTCTTTCTCCTCGATTCAAGCGCGGGCCATTACAATCCGGGATGGAAATGATAACCCGCGTCGTGCGACGAGCAGCAGGAAATGCAGCAACTACGCAAACTGGTACGGACCGACCGCATGCCGATGCGCTGGGGAGAGATGGACGCGCTCGGACACATGAACAACGCTTCCTACTTCCGCTACTTCGAGCAGGCCCGCATTTCCTGGTTCGACAGCCTGAGCATCGACTATCGGCCCGGGTCCGAGGGACCGATACTGGGATCGATCTCCTGCCGCTACCTCAAGCCCGCAGTCTATCCGGTCGAGTTCGAACTCACGACCTGGATCGGAGAGGCGGGCCGCAGCAGCTTTCGCATGTGGCACGAGTTGTATCGTGCCGGCATGCCGGCGGAGCGCTACGCCGAGGCCCAGGCGGCAATGGTATGGATCGATATATCGGAAGGCCGTTCCCGGCCGCTGCCTGACTGGATGCTTCGGTTGCTCAGCCCTGAGGGCTGATGACTCGTCCGGTCACGCCACGGCTCTCGGGGCCGATCAGGTACAGATAGAGCGGCATCAGCGATTCGGCGGACGCGAGCGCCCGCGCGACTTCACCGGGGTGGGTCCTGTTGCGCGTGGGCGAAGCGACCGGTCCGGGAACGATTACGTTCGCTCGCAGGTGCGGGAACCGGGACCATTCCTCGGCCTGGATCTTGGCCATAGACTCGACACCGGCTTTCGATACCGCGTACGCGCCCCAGAAGGCGGCGGGCTTCGCACCATGCTCCTCGGAAGTGAGAATCACCGAAGCGTCCGGTGCTGCGCGCAGGAGCCGTGCGCACGCCTGGGTGAGGGCGAAGGGAGCAACGAGGTTGACCCTGAGCGTGCGTTCCCACTCCTCGATGGTCTGGTGCTCGAGCGCGGAAAGCTTTTCCAGATGAGCGGCGTTGTGAATGATTCCGTCCAGGCGCCCAAGCTGGGATTCGATCGCGTAGGCGAGATGATCGAACTCCCGCGCTCCGGCACTCTCCAGGTCCAGCGGAATGGCGGCCGGCTCCGGGTAGTTTCTCGACGTGATCTCGTCGTAGACCGCCTCGAGCGTCTTCGGATGCCTTCCATGCAAGACCACTGTGGCGCCGTGTGCGGCCAGCGCCAGTGCGCAGGCGCGGCCGATTCCGCGGGTCGAACCGGTCACCAGGATCACCCGCCCGGCGAGCAGGTCGGGCCGTGGCCTGTAGTTCAGCAGGTCATTCACGGGGTCGGTGCTTTCGACTGACCCAGGATCAAGCGGGCGGCGGCGACGCCGCTGCGCACCGCCGCTTCGAGCGTCGCCGGATAATCCGACTCGGTGTAGTCGCCTGCCAGGAACAGCCGCGGCACGGGGGTCCGGTTCGAAGGCCGCACGAGTCCCGGGACACAGGCAAAAGTCGCCCGCTTCTCGGCGATCACGCGGTGCCATCGCGGCACCGGAAGCCGCGGCCAGCGGGCGGCCAGCTCGGCATGGACCTGAGCCGCAAGGGCATCCTGGCTCAGCGACTCGTGCGGCCCGTCGCCGCTGATCACCACGCCGATCATTCCTGGCTGCCCGCAAAGCTTGCCGCGGTCGAACGCCCAGTGCGCGAGCGAACCGGTCAATCCGATCATGGGCGCAGGCAGCACCGTGTGTCCCGGATATTGCAGGTAGATGGAGTAGATCGGGCGATACTCGAAACGCCGTATCCGCACGAGCACGGGCTCCATCCCCGCGAGTTCGCCGGCCACCGACTCCAGCCGGTGCGGGCCGACGGCGATCACCGCGTGGCTGAATCCCGCTTCACCGCCGACGGCGAAGCCGCCGCCCGCGGGCTCGATGTGCTTGACGGTCGCGGCGAGACGAACGGTGCCGCGGCGCGTCTCGATGAATGTCTTCGCCCGGTCGGGAAAAAGCTCGGAGAAATCGGTCGTCGGCAGCAGCAGGTCGCTTGCAGCCCTGGATCGCGCAAACGAATCGCGCAGCACGTTGAGAAATACCTGTCCCGAGGCGTGCGCTGGTCGGGTATTCAACGCGGCGACGCAAAGTGGGGTCCACAGACAGCGGTTCAGCCTCTCCGGCTGATGATGCGCGGATAGCAGTGCCTGCACGGTCTGTTCCGGCTCGCAGCGGAAAGCGCGCTGCTTCTGACCCAGCATGAAACGAGCGGCGGCGAACTTCTCTAGCATGGACAGGCCCCGGGCAGCGGCCAGCCCAGCGGCGAGGTGCAAAGGCGCGGGCAGCACCGGCGCGCGCAGCCGAAAACCGGGTTCGACCCAGAGCAGGAGCGGCATGCGCTTCAACGGCGGCGGCGCGCCGCGCGCTCGCACGGTCTCGATCATCCGCAAGGTCTCGGTATAGGCGCCGACGAGGATGTGCAGCCCATTGTCCAGCCAGAGCCCGTCTGCTTCCACTTTCCGTGCCCGGCCGCCCAATACCTTGCCCGCTTCGAACACCACAACGCGCACGCCGGCGGAGGCCAGTTCCACCGCAGCGGCCATTCCCGCCCAGCCACCGCCGACGATGGCGACGCGAGGCTCCGGCAGTGACGCGTGATCTGTGACGCGTGACGCGAAGGTGCTGTCGGTGCTTTGCGAATTGCCCGTCACCGGTCACCCGTCCCGGGTCACGAACTGACCCAGGTCTTCCAGGCAAGCCAGAGCTTGCGGATCGGAGTAAGGCTCACCCGCGAGGAAAGAACCCGGAATCCGCCAGCCTCGATCTCCTCCAGCAAAGCGCGATATATGGCGGCCATGACCAGTGCCGGGCGCTGGCGGCGACGATCGCCCGGGGGAAGCGCCCCGAGCGCTCGCGCATAGAATCCGCGCGCCCGATCGATCTCGAACGCCATGAGGGCGCGAAAGCGCTCGGTCTCCCTCAGTTCGAGGATTTCCCTTTCCGGGACTCCGAATCTCTCGAGATCCTCGCCTGGGATATAGATTCGACCCCGGCGGGCATCTTCTCCGACGTCGCGGATGATGTTGGTAAGTTGAAACGCGGTACCGAGATCCTTCGCGTATGCGGGAGTGCCCGGCTGCGCATAGCCGAAGATCTCGGCAGCCATCAGTCCGACCACTCCCGCCACCTTGTGACAGTAGGTCTGCAAAGACCCGAAGTCGTGATAGCGACTGTGGGCAAGGTCCATCTCCATGCCATCGATGATCTCGTTGAAGTGGGTCAGCTGCAGCCGGTAATGTCTTACCACCGGGGCAAGCGCCAATGCCACCGGGTGCTGTGGCGTGCCGTCGAAACTCGCGCCGATCTCGCTTCGCCACCATGCCAGCTTCATCCTGGCCACCGCCGGGTCGGCGCACTCGTCGACTATGTCGTCCACTTCCCGGCAGAACGCGTACAAGGCTGTAATGGCGTTGCGCGGCCCTGACGGCAGGAACAGGAAGCTGTAGTAGAAGCTTGATCCGCTCCCGGCAGCGCGCTCCCGGCAATACTGGTCTGGCGACATCCGCTTCAGGGTCGGTAAGCTGCGAGCGCGCGCCAGAGCATCCAGGCCCAGTCGAGGGGCTTGAGCAACGGTCGGTGCCGGAACACGTCGCCGCCGCTGGCTTCGAGCTTGTGCAGGATTCTCCGTCCTCCCAGTACGATCATCCGCAGCTCCAGCCCGATCCTGCCGCGAAGCCATTCGCCCAGAGGCGCGCCCTGGTCGAGCATCCTTCGCGCGCGCTCGATCTGCAAGCCCATCAGCGGTCGCCAGCCGCCACCGGCATCGCGTCCCGCGATCTGGCCTTCGCTCACGCCGAAACGAGCCATCTCGTCCAGAGGAATATAGATACGCCCCTTGGCGAAGTCGATCTCGATGTCCTGCAGGAAATTGATGAGTTGCAGGCTCGAGCAGACCTGATCCGAGCGCGGAAGAAGGTGCGAACCGGTTTCACCGAACAGGTGCAGCAACAGTCTGCCGATTGGATTGGCCGAACGCCGGCAATAGTCCAGGACTTCGTCGAAGGTCTCGTACCTCCGCCTGGTAACGTCCTGCGCGAACGCCGACAGCAGGTCGCGAAACAGTTGGACAGGAAGCGCGTGGCGGCGAATGACCGGAGCCAGCGCCTGGAACAGCGGCAGGTCCGGCTCGCTTCCGGTCTCGATCGAATCGAGTTCGCGCGCATAGCGATCGAGCCGGTACAGGCGTTCGTCGGCTCTTCCCGTTCCCTCGTCGGCGAAGTCGTCGGCGCTGCGCGCAAAGGCGTAGATGAGCGCCACCGGTTGGCGCAGTTTCGCGGGCAGCAAGATCGAACCAACAGGGAAGTTCTCGTAGTGCCGTGCCGCCATCGTCTCCTGGATGGATAAGGTTTTCGTAAACAGGGGTTTAAAGGCCGTCCGACAGTGACGGTGGTGGTCCTTCCGGGTGGCGGCAAGGGGGGCGATTATATTAGAATGCCGCAGTCGCGAAAGTGGCGGAACTGGTAGACGCACCAGATTTAGGTTCTGGCGCCGCGAGGCGTGAGAGTTCGAGTCTCTCCTTTCGCACCAGGGCCGCGGCAGGAAAACACACTTCATCATCCGCCGGATATCACACGACAAGCCACTCTGAAGATGCAATCAAGCCTCGAAACCCTGGGTTCCCTCGAACGACGCCTCTCGGTGAGTTTCGCGCTCGATGAGGTCAACGCTGAGATCGAAACTCGCCTCAAGCGCCTCGCGCGCACGGTGAAGGTTCATGGTTTCCGCCCCGGCAAGGTGCCGATGCGCATCGTCGAGCAGCAGTTCGGCGGGCAGGTGCGCCAGGAAGTCCTGGGCGATGCCGTCCAGAAAACCTTCGGCGACGTTGTCAGAGAGCAAAAGCTGCGGGTCGCGGGGTTCCCCAGGATCGAGCTGAAGTCGGCGGACGATGCAGCCAACAGGGTCGAGTACACCGCGACTTTCGAGGTTTACCCTGAAGTCGCCATCGGCAGCTTTGCGGGGCTGAAAGTCGAGCGGCCGGCGGTGGCCATCGGCGACGCCGAGGTCGACAAGACCCTCGCCATCCTGCGCAAGCAGAGGACGGTCTACGAACCCACCGACTCGCCCGCCGCTTCCGGCGACCAGATTCGAATGGACTTCCACGGGGCGATCGACGGGGGTCCTTTCGAGGGTGGCAGCGGCGAGGGTCAGTACGCGCTGCTGGGTGAGGGGCGCCTTCTGCCGGACTTCGAGAGCAACCTGATCGGTGTCAAAGCCGGCGAATCCCGGACTTTCGAGTTGCGCTTCCCGGACGACTACCACGGCAAGGAAGTTGCGGGCAAGACGGCGATCTTCGAAGTCGACGTGACCGAGGTGCGGGCTGCACGCCCGCCAGCGGTGGATGCCGAATTCGCGAAGAAACTCGGCGTCGAGGACGGCGACCTCGGCAAAATGCGCGCAGAGGTCAAGGCCAATCTCGAGCGCGAGGTGAAACGGCGGGCGGCATCGAGGGTAAAGGACCAGGTAATGAAGGCGCTGGCCGGCCACGTCTCGGTGGATCTGCCCAAAGCGCTGCTCGACCTGGAAGTCGAGCGCCTGACCCAGAACACTCGGCAGGACCTTCAGGCGCGGGGAATGAAGGCAGATTTCCCGCTTCCGCGAGAAGCCTTCGAGGCGGAAGCCAAACGCCGGGTGCAACTCGGTCTGATCGTGTCCGAACTGGTGCGCACGCACAAGCTGGAAGCGCGGCCCGAACAGATCATGGCGGTGGTCGAAGAGTTCGCCAAGAGCTACGAGAAGCCCGAGGAAGTGGTGCGTTGGTATTATCAGCAGCCGGAGCGGTTGCGCGAGGTGGAATCCGTTGTCCTCGAGGACAACGTGGTCCAATGGGTGCTGAGCCAGGCCTCGGTCGAGGACAAGTCGGTCGATTTCGACGAATTGATGGGAAACGCGCAATGAACAGGATGCAGGATCGCGACTGGGTGCCCCAGGGTCTGGGGCTCATTCCGATGGTGATCGAGCAGAGCGGGCGGGGCGAGCGGGCTTACGACATCTATTCCAGGCTGCTCAAGGAGCGGGTGGTGTTCCTGGTAGGGCCGGTAACCGAGGTGACAGCCAACCTGATTCTCGCCCAGATGCTGTTTCTGGAGTCCGAGAACCCGGAGAAAGACATTTCCTTCTATATCAATTCGCCGGGCGGGTCGGTATCGGCCGGTCTGGCGATCTACGACACCATGCAGTTCATCAAGCCCGATGTGAGCACGCTCTGCATCGGTCAGGCCGCCAGCATGGGTGCCTTCCTGCTTGCTGCCGGCGCCAAGGACAAGCGCTTTGCGCTTCCCAATTCCCGGGTGATGATCCACCAGCCCATGGGCGGTTTTCAGGGGCAGGCCTCCGACGTGGAGATCCACGCCCGCGAGATCCTTTATCTGAGGTCGCGGCTGAACGAATTGATGGCAAAGCATACCGCACAGGACGTCAAGACGATCGAGCGCGACACCGACCGTGACAATTTCCTCAGTGCCGAAGAGGCGGTAAAGTACGGTCTGGTGGACAAGGTCCTGGTCAGCCGAAACGAAGTCGGCGTACCCGCGTAGCGGGTGCTGCCCGATCTGGCAGGTGGGTGCGGCGGCAGGCCACGCTGCCCGGGTTGGCCGGGGCAGCGGAACTTATGACCCGTCCAGTGTCAGAGTTTGTTGGTTGAGGGCGAAAGGCGCGTATGTCAGAGAAACCCGGCGGTGAGAAGCTTCTTTACTGCTCCTTCTGCGGCAAGAGCCAGCACGAGGTGCGCAAGCTCATCGCGGGCCCCTCGGTGTTCATCTGCGACGAGTGCATCGAGCTGTGCAACGACATCATCCGCGAGGAAAGCCACGCCGAAGCGCCGGGAAAGGGGACGAAATCCGATCTCCCGGTCCCACACGAGATCCGTGACATTCTCGACCAGTACGTAATCGGCCAGGACACGGCGAAGAAGATCCTGGCAGTCGCGGTGTACAACCACTACAAGCGCCTCAAGACGGCGCAGAAGAAGGACGACGTCGAGCTGGCGAAGTCGAACATCCTGCTGATCGGCCCCACCGGGTCGGGCAAGACGCTTCTGGCGCAGACACTGGCACGGCTGCTCAACGTGCCGTTCGTGATGGCCGACGCCACCACCCTCACCGAAGCGGGTTACGTAGGCGAGGACGTCGAGAACATCATCCAGAAGCTGCTGCAGAAATGCGACTACGACGTCGAGAAAGCGCAGCGGGGCATCGTTTACATCGACGAGATAGACAAGATCTCGAGGAAGTCGGACAACCCGTCAATCACCCGCGACGTTTCCGGGGAGGGCGTTCAGCAGGCGCTGCTCAAGCTCATCGAAGGCACGATCGCCTCGGTGCCTCCTCAGGGCGGGCGCAAGCATCCGAACCAGGAGTTCGTCCAGGTCGACACCACCAATATCCTGTTTGTCTGCGGCGGGGCCTTCGACGGCCTGGACAAGGTCATACGCCAGCGCTCCGACAAGAGCGGGATCGGCTTCGGGGCTGAAGTGCGCAGCAAGGACAACCGCAAGGACATCGGTGAAGTCCTCAAGCGGGTCGAGCCCGAGGATCTGATCAAGTACGGGCTGATCCCGGAGTTCGTCGGCCGCCTGCCCGTTGTTGCGACCCTGGACGAACTGGACGAGTCCGCTCTGATCCAGATTCTGACCGAGCCGAAGAACGCCCTGCTCAAGCAGTACCAGAGAATGTTCGGGATGGAGGGTGTCGAGCTCGAAGTGCGGCCCCAGGCGCTGCGTGCGGTGGCACATAAGGCGCTTGCCCGCCGCACCGGGGCGCGGGGCTTGCGCTCTATCATGGAACATATCCTGCTCGAGATCATGTACGACCTGCCGTCGATGTCGAACGTGCAGAAGGTCGTCGTTGACGACGGAATGATCGAAGGCGATACCAAGCCGATCCTGATCTACTCGGATCAGCCGAAGGTGGCGGGATCCGCCTGAGTCGATCTTCCTCGCCGCGCGGTGCGTTGATTTCCGCACATGCCGACCCAATCTTAAGGCGATGATGCCCCCTCTACCAGGTGCCGAATGACAGAATCAGCCCAGATCAGAGAGAACGCCGTCAACCTTCCGCTGCTGCCGCTGCGTGACGTCGTCGTTTTCCCCCACATGGTGATCCCGCTCTTCGTCGGCCGCCCGAAGTCGATCAAGGCGCTGGAGACCGCGATGGAGGCCGGCAAGCACATCCTTCTGGTTGCCCAGAAATCGGCGGCCAAGGACGAACCTTCGCCAGAGGATCTTTACGGCATCGGCAGCGTGGCGAACATCCTGCAGATGCTGAAACTGCCGGACGGTACGGTCAAGGTGCTGGTCGAGGGTGTGCAGCGGGCGCAGATCGAGCGGGTGAACGACGAACGCACGCACTTCTCGGCCGACGCGACGATGATCCCGGCGGACAGCGTCGAGACCACGGAGGTGGAAGCGATGCGCCGGGCAATGCTGGCGCAGTTCGACCAGTACGTGAAGCTCAACAAGAAGATCCCTCCCGAGATCCTCACCTCGCTGTCCGGAATCGACGAGCCCGGCCGGCTCGCGGACACGGTGGCAGCGCACCTGCCGCTGAAGCTGGAACAGAAGCAGGCTGTTCTCGAAATGTCGGAGGTGAAGAGAAGGTTGGAGCACCTTCTGTCGCTCCTCGAGGCCGAACTCGACATTCTCCAGGTCGAGCGGCGAATCCGCGGCCGCGTCAAGCGCCAGATGGAGAAGAGCCAGCGCGAGTACTACCTCAACGAGCAGGTCAAGGCCATCCAGAAGGAACTCGGCGACATGGAGGAAGGCGCCGATCTCGACGAGATGGAAAAGCGAGTCAAGGCTGCCCACATGCCGAAGGAGGCGCGGCAGAAAGCCGAGGCTGAGCTCAAGAAGCTGCGCCTCATGTCGCCGATGTCAGCCGAAGCGACTGTCGTGCGCAACTACATCGAGACGCTGGTCGGGTTGCCCTGGAAGAAACGCAGCAAGATCAGCTCCGATCTGACCAAGGCGCAGCAGGTTCTGGATGCCGACCACTACGGGCTGGAGAAGGTCAAGGAACGTATCGTCGAGTACCTCGCGGTGCAGCAGCGCGTGGACAAGGTCAAGGCGCCGATCCTGTGCCTGGTTGGCCCGCCCGGAGTCGGCAAAACCTCGCTGGGCCAGTCGGTCGCACGGGCGACGAACCGCAAGTTTGTGCGCATGTCGCTGGGCGGAGTGCGCGATGAGGCCGAGATCCGCGGCCACCGCAGAACCTATATCGGCTCGATGCCCGGCAAGATCCTGCAGAACATGACCAAGGCGGGAGTGCGCAACCCGCTGTTCCTGTTCGATGAGGTCGACAAGATGGGCATGGACTTCCGCGGGGATCCGGCCTCGGCGCTCCTCGAGGTGCTCGACCCTGAGCAGAACGACAAGTTCGTCGATCACTATGTCGAGGTCGAGTACGACCTTTCCGACGTGATGTTCGTGGCTACGGCGAACACGATGAACATTCCGCCGGCGCTGCTCGACCGGATGGAAGTGATCCGCCTGTCCGGCTACACCGAGGACGAAAAGGTCAACATCGCCATGCGTTACCTGCTGCCCAAGCAGATGAAGAACAACGGGCTGAAGGCAGACGAACTGTCGGTGTCCGAGAGCGCGATCCGCGACATAGTGCGCTACTTCACGCGCGAGGCGGGAGTTCGCAGCCTGGAACGCGAGATCTCCAAGATCTGCCGCAAGGTGGTGAAGTCGCTGCTGATCAAGAAGCGAGCAGAGAGGGTCACCGTCACCGCGCGAAACCTGGGCAAGTACCTGGGCGTGCGCCGGTACACCTATGGCATCGCAGAGAAGACGAACCAGGTCGGCCAGGTCACCGGTCTGGCGTGGACCGAGGTCGGGGGTGAACTTCTGACTATCGAGGCGGTAGTGATGTCAGGCAAGGGCAACATCCAGCGCACCGGGTCTCTCGGCGACGTCATGAAGGAGTCGGTCGAAGCGGCCCGGTCGGTGGTGCGGGCCCGCGCCTCGAAGCTCGGAATCAAGGACGATGCATTCGAGAAGAGCGACATTCACGTCCACGTTCCAGAGGGCGCGACCCCGAAGGACGGGCCGTCGGCCGGTATCGCGATGACCACCGCCCTGGTTTCGGCCCTGACAGCGATCCCGGTGCGGGCCGATGTGGCCATGACCGGCGAGATCACGCTGCGAGGGGAGGTGCTGGCGATCGGCGGCCTCAAGGAAAAGCTTCTTGCTGCCCACCGGGGCGGGATCAAGACGGTCCTCATTCCCGAGGAAAACGTCAAGGACCTCGCGGAGATCTCCGACAACATCAAGAATCGGCTGGATATTCATCCGGTCAAGTGGATCGACGAAGTGCTGGAGTTCTCGCTCGAACGGCAGCCGGAGCCGCTGCCGGAGAAGGAGGCGGCGCCGGTTGCCATCCCGCCGATCGAGAGCACGCCGGCGACGATCGCGGTCAAGCACTGACGCGAAAGCTGAATGGAAGCGGCAGGGCTTTCCGCCCTGCCGCTTTTTTTCGCTTCACTTGCCTTGACACCGGAATTTTCGGCTTGCTATAAAGTCGCCGAGGCTCCGGTCGGAGCCTCCTCGAGCGGGCCGCATACCAGTACCAATCAACAAGCGCTCCTCCCGCTGCTCCAAGGTCAGTCCAATTCACCAAGAACGAAAGGGGACCTACGTGAATAAGCTCGAACTCATCGAGTCGATCGCGAAATCAGCCGATATTTCCAAGGCGGCCGCGGAGCGCGCAATCGACGGCACGGTCGCTGCGATCAAGACCTCGCTCAAGAAGGGCAGCATGGTTACGCTGGTCGGTTTCGGCACTTTTTACGTCGGCAAGCGGGCGGCACGCAGCGGCCGCAACCCGCGCACCGGAGCCGCCATCAAGATCAAAGCGGCTAGAGTGCCGAAGTTTCGCCCTGGAAAAGCCCTGAAGGATGCAGTAAACTGACGCGCTTTTCCGGCCGGGGGTTGCTGGTTGTTGGACTCGGCAGCCGGCCCGAATCGGGCGCAGCCCTTTTGGGGCGCGGGTGCTTAGCTCAGTTGGTAGAGCGTCGCCCTTACAAGGCGAATGTCGGGAGTTCGAACCTCTCAGCACCCACCAGATACCGGTTTCAGGAGTGGTAGTTCAGTTGGTTAGAATACCGGCCTGTCACGCCGGGGGTCGCGGGTTCGAGTCCCGTCCACTCCGCCAGACCCATTGAAGGCGAAC